>LNAP01000012.1_pt1 | contig 189562 bp, 197 predicted proteins | sample 602601 | NCBI WGS metagenome assembly LNAP01 (sample SAMN02440304, study PRJNA202911) | soil metagenome | biome: Subtropical and temperate rainforests or woodlands; isolation source: soil samples (1 kg each in a 20% v/v slurry with milli Q water) were... ...
AGAAAAGTTCAACTTGAACTCATTCACTGCTGACTTGCTTTTTCGTAATGCGGACTTGCGAACAAGTCCGTGCTCGTTGTTCAGTTTTCAAGGAACAAGCTTTTCATTCTTACCCGCCACCGTTTTTAGCGGCGACTTTTATATACTATCACATCAACACAGCCAATTGCAATAGTTTTTTTCTTCCAACCGGCTCGGCGTTTCTCCCAAGCTCTTCGCTTGACGAATCTCTTTTTTGACGTGCAGGAGATAATTTATCACATCAAAAAAGTAAAAGTCAAGAGACTGTCACCGACAAGTCTCTCCAATCGGATTAGTTCCATTCTAGACGAAGCGGCGGCAGCATAAATTGCAGCCGCAAAGCAAACATTACTACTAACTTGTATACCTCATTTCCAAAACGTCCAACTGGGCGTCGGAGGTAATAAACACTTGTTCAATAAGCGACTTGCTTACAAGCTTTTTTAGCATAAGCTGAAGTTCCGTCTGAACCGCTTTCAGCTCGGGATGCTCCTCCAGCTCGCTCGCACTCCACGGTTCATTGCGGCTCGACAAGACGCGGAGGAGCGGGCCGCAACAATCCTTCAGCTTCGACATGACCGAGAAATCGCAAGCCAAATGAGCCAGCTGGATGCGCTGCTCTAACGTCTCAGTCGTCATCGTAAGCTCTTCATACAATTTAAAAATGCCCGGATTAATTTTACGAACCTGCTTCCAAACCGTCAGTTCAGGCAGCTGCCCCTGCTCAATGGCGGCAATGCGCGCCCAATGATGGATCGCCGTCAAAATATGACTGTGCGCGTCCAGGACATCCCCTTCCTCCAAATAATTTTTGCTTAACAAAAAATGCCGCAGGAACAAGCCGAATTCGCTGAACAGCCGCTGTTCCTTTCGCTCCTGCGACATTTGCAGCAGCACGTTTTTCTTTGTCGCTAAATACCCGTCCCGATCAACCACAATATCCCCCGCTATTACCCATTGTTGAACGTCGCTCGTTTCCTCGTGAGACAAAATCCGTTCCAAACCGTTGCGGTCGTACCATCTTTCTTGTATGTATAAATTGTCTTTACTATAATGAAGTGTACGGCTGATATCGTCTTTGCTTTCGGCTATCACAAGCACCAACACGTCGAATCCGCCAATGAGCGCGGAGAATTGCATCGGTTTTTCAACAAGAATTACACCACTGACCGATTCTTTATGCCCGTATCGGCTCTCTATGAATGATTTCATTCTTACCATGAGCCCCCATTGAATTCGACGTTCCTTGCTGGTAGATTGAAAATGTTATTCTACAGATAAGCAGCGGTTTCCTGCTGAGACAGAATGCATTTTGAAGCGTTTATTTTATTTATTAAAAAAGGGGGGGCACTTGTGAAATTTAAATCAGCGAAGATCCATGCGTTTCGGTTGTGGGGTCTCGGATTAACATTGGGCGGCATGGGACTCATGATCGCAGGCACGTCTGCGCTCGTATTTCGTTTTCCGGGCGCCGGCTTTATCTCGGGACTTGGGCTAGTGCTCGGTCTCATCACGATGGGGGCCAGCATGGCGATTTATTTCTGGGCCGGCATGCTTTCCACCAGCGCTACGCAGCTGGAATGCCCCGAGTGCGGCGAAGTGACGAAAATGCTCGGCACAACGGATCGCTGCATGTTTTGCAAAACGATTCTTACTTTGGATCCTGCAAAAGCGACCGAATCCATCTGACGATCGTTACAAAGCAATCGCCCTTCATCCTGCTTCCGGCAAGATGAAGGGCGATTGTTTTTTAAGGACTTAATACGTCGTCGATGATTCCCCAAATTTCCTCCTGCTCAAATCCACGACTCCATGCGCCAACTCCGGCCAAGCCCAACTCCTTGACAAGCTCCGCCCTGGCGCGCATCGACATTTCGTCCTCGATCCAAATTTTACGAAAGCCTGACTCATGCTCGTATTCCACGTAATGCTGACCCGTCTGGGCATCGACGACAGGCGTAAGCTTCTCTTCTCTCAAAATACGATCAACAACGTCCATCCCTACCGCTTGGGAAGACACCTTTACTCCACCCTCGGACGGCGCCTCCGTCCACACTCTCGCATAAAAAGGGACGCCTAAAATGAGCTTCGCCGGCGGAATGTCCGTTTCCTCTATCATGCGGCGCACACCTTGTTCCACCCAAGGCAGCGAGGCTACCGATCCCGCCACCGGACTGCTTGCCCAATGTTCGTCGTACGCCATCACGACGACGTAATCGACAATGCCGCCTAACGCAGACCGATCGTAAAACATCGACCAGTTCGGGCTTGTCGAAATAAAGGTCACATCAATCGAAACGATCAGCCCCGCCTCATGAAGCAGCGGCGTCAGCTCCCGCACGAATTGCGTCAGCTTCGGACCGTCCTCCAGGTGTACGTTCTCGAAATCGATATTGATGCCATCCAGCTCATACAAAGCCGCCCAGCTGAGAAGCTGCCGTGCCATATTCATTCTGCGCTCGTAGGTGGACATCGCCTCTTTCGTTCGATCGGGATCGAAGCTGTTGCTGAAGAGCGCCCACACTTGAATGTCCCGCTCATGCGCCCAGCGAACGTAATTCGCGTCGGCCCGGTTTTCCAGAGCGCCCTCGCCGTCCAACAGATGAAACCAGGTCGGAGATACGACGTTAAGGCCGGGCATCGGACCGAATGTGTCCGGATTCGGCGTCCCCGTATACACCTGCTCCCATGTCAAAATAATACGCTCGCCCATTGGCCGCTTCGGCACATAAGGGACCGCAGGATTGTCCTGCTCCGGCTCATACGGTTCGGCCCCCGACCATTGCAGCGACTGCTTGTCCGCATATCCGACGATCCCGCTGGATAGCTGGACATAGTACCATCCGTCCCGCTCTCCCCATACCTCTACGCGAGCTCCGGCCGCAAGCTCTCCAACGATTCCCGCCCGAATGGAGGGGGCGGACCGGACAGCGACCGTCACCTGATCGTCGGCCTTCTCATCCGGGGGCACCTCGGCCCACGCTGTTACGTCACCCGGCATTCGCAGCCGCACGATGCCGGTCGATTCGTCCTCCCGAATTTCCGCCCCGTAAAATCGCTCCAACGGCTCGATCGGAACGTATACGGCGCCCGATTCCGTCACCTCCGTCGGAAAGCGAAGCTCGAACGGCCGCTCATTAACCCATGCGTTCAGCTGATCCGTCTGCAGGCGAACCACGTGGTTCGCCGTCGCTAAAATCAATGAAGCGGACGCTTCCTCATATACGATGTTAGGGTCCATCACCGATTGAACGACCGGCAATGGCAGCTTCAGGCTGTCTCCCGTCCCCAGCGCGGAGCCGTCCATCAATTCGCCCCGATAAAAAATCGGCTTTTCCGATCCATAATCCGGTTCAACTCTCGTCTCCACAGGACCGTATGCGTAGACATACCAAAAATAAAAAACGGCAGCTGCAATTGCTATAAATAAGAAAATAAGTGCGAATCCTCGCCGGTTCCTGCTTTTTGGTTTGCGCGGCGGTATGAAGTTGGCCCGATTCATTCTGCTGAACCTCCCCTAAACAAAGAAAAACGTGCCGCACCCCCAACTGGCAGAACGACACGTTCATGGATTCCTTCCTATCCTTCCGAACCAAGAAGCGACCCTATTGCATCGCAGCGCTCGTACAGTCTTTGCAAATTCCGTATACTTCCATTCGGTGACCGAACACTTTAAAGCCCGTATTCGCGGCTGCCGCATGCTCAATCTTCGTTAACGGCGGAAAGTCGAAGTCGGCAATTTTGCCGCATCGATCGCAGATCGCATGGTAGTGATCCGACATATCGGCGTCAAAACGGCTGGAGTCGTCGCCATAGGTGAGCTCCCTTACTAAGCCGGCTTCTATAAACACCTTCAGATTGTTATATACGGTTGCAACGCTCATACTAGGGAACCGATCCACCAGTGCACGATAAATATCGTCCGCTGTCGGATGGGTCATCGTTTCTAGCAAGTAGGATAGGATGGCGTACCGCTGCGGCGTCATACGCACACCGGTCGATTTCAATTGATCAACGGCTTCATCAAGATGTACCGACATGGGTTTCCATCCACCTTTCCACTCTTAATTAGAATAGTTATTGTTATTGTACGTGTGCAAAGGATGATTTGTCAACGAAGCATGCGCCTCCAAAGCTTGTCACCCCGCGTTTTCACTAAATTGGCAATGTTGGCCGAGAACGGCAAAGGGCCGCCGGGACACTGACTGCCGGCGGCCGATTGGCATTATTGCTTCAATCGTCCCAAAATCATTTTGTTTACAAGACCCGGATTGGCCTTGCCCTTCGTTTCCTTCATCACTTGGCCGACCAAAAAGCCGATCGCTTTTTCTTTGCCTGCATTATAATCGGCCACCGATTGCGGGTTCGCCGCGATGACGGCCTCAACGGCAGCGCTGATGGCGCCTTCGTCGCTAATTTGGACCAAGCCCTGCTCCTCGACGATTTTCTTCGGCGCCTTGCCGGTCTCCAGCATCTCCTTAAACACCGTCTTGGCAATTTTGCCGGAGATCGTGCCGCTCTCCAGCAGCCCGATCATCTCGCCCAATCCTTGACCGGTCACTTTTACATCGGACAGCTCCAGATTGTTCGCGTTCAAATATCCGAGCAAGTCGCCCATGATCCAGTTCGCGACCGCTTTCGCATCCTTCGTATAACGGAGGCTCTCTTCGAAGAAGTTCGCAAGCTCCAGCGTCGAGGTAATCACCTCCGCATCGTAGACCGATAAGCCGTACGCGGCGGCATACCGCGCTTTCCGCGCATCCGGAAGCTCCGGGATCGATGCGCGAACTTTGTTTTTCCATTCCTCGTCGATGAAGAGCCGCACCAAATCGGGATCCGGGAAGTACCGGTAATCGTGCGCCTCTTCCTTGCTGCGCATCGAAAGCGTTCTGCCCTGGGCCTCGTCCCACCGTCTCGTTTCTTGAACGACGCGGCCGCCTTCGTCCAGCACCTCGGCCTGACGAATCTCTTCATATTCCAAGCCGCGCTGCACGCCGCGGAACGTGTTCATGTTCTTCAATTCCGCCTTCGTGCCGAATTCCTTTTGACCGAAAGGACGCAAGGAAATGTTGGCGTCGCAGCGGAGAGAGCCTTCTTCCATCTTCACGTCGGACACTTCGCAGTACAGCATAATGGCTTTCATCTTCTCCAAGTAAGCGCGCGCTTCCTCGGGACTGCGAATATCAGGCTCCGACACGATTTCGATCAGCGGCGTGCCGACCCGGTTGAAGTCGACGAGCGAGCCGGCGCCGACCGGCAGGTGGGTCAGCTTTCCTGCGTCCTCCTCCAGGTGAAGCCGCGTGATGCCGATCCGTTTCGTCTCGCCGTTCACCTCAATATCGATCCAACCGTTTTGACCGATCGGTTGATCGAATTGAGAAATCTGGTACGCTTTCGGCGAGTCCGGATAAAAGTAATTTTTGCGGTCAAACTTGCTCTCCGTCGCGATCTCGCAATTGAGCGCCATCGCGGCCTTCATCGCATATTCCACCGCCTGCTTGTTCAGTACCGGCAAAACGCCGGGATGCCCGAGACAGACGGGACAAGTATTGGTATTCGGCGGCGCACCGAACGAAGTGGCGCACCCGCAAAAAATTTTAGACTTCGTATGAAGCTCGACGTGCACCTCGAGTCCGACGACCGTTTCATATTTACGTTCCGCAGCAGTTGTCATTGGGTGGCTTCCTCCTTCCTTTTTTATAATTGAGGCCGCGCCTTATGGAATTCCGTCGCCTGCTCGAAGGCGTTCGCGGCGCGCAGCAGCGTCGTCTCGTCAAAGGCCTTCGTGATGAGCTGCAGCCCAATCGGCAAGCCGTCGGAGGTCATACCGCACGGCACAGAGATAGCCGGTACGCCTGCCAGATTAACGGGAATAGAGAAAATATCGTTCAAATACATCGTGAGCGGATCGTCGATCTGCGCGCCGATCCGGAATGCCGCCGTCGGAGCGGTCGGTCCAAGAATGACGTCGAACTTCTCAAACACGCGATCAAAGTCGTTCTTGATCAGCGTCCGTACCTTCTGCGCTTTCAAATAGTAAGCGTCGTAGTAGCCGGAGCTTAAGGCGTACGTGCCCAGCATAATACGGCGCTTCACTTCGTCGCCGAAGCCTTCGCTGCGCGATTTGACGTATACGTCCAGCAGCGAGTCCGCATCCGCGGCGCGAACGCCATAGCGGACGCCGTCAAAGCGGGCCAGGTTCGAGGACGCTTCCGAAGACGCGAGCAAATAATACGTCGCTACGGCGTATTCGTTGTGCGGCATCGACACTTCCTCCCAAACGGCGCCGAGGCTTTCTAGTGTCTTGAGGGCGGCCAGCACCGCCGTTTTGACCTCCGGGTCGATCCCTTCGCCGAAGTACTCCTTCGGCACCGCGATGCGGAGCCCTTTCACGTCGCCGGATAGGGCGCTTACGTAGTCCGGGACGTCCACCTTCGCCGAGGTCGAGTCGTGCGGATCGTGTCCGGCGATGGCCTGAAGCACATAAGCCGCATCCTCGACGTTCCGCGTGACGGGACCGATCTGGTCGAGCGAGGAAGCGAACGCGACGAGTCCGAACCGCGAGACGAGACCGTAGGTCGGCTTCAAGCCGACGACGCCGCAATAGGCCGCAGGCTGACGGATGGAACCGCCCGTATCGGAGCCGAGCGCAAAGTACACTTCCCCGGCCGCAACCGCCGCGGCCGAGCCGCCGCTCGAACCGCCGGGCACGTGCTCCGCATTCCAAGGATTGTACGTTACGTGAAACGACGAATTTTCATTCGATCCGCCCATGGCGAACTCGTCCATGTTCAGCTTTCCGACCGTTACCGATTGGGCGGCGGACAGCTTATCCATCACCGTCGCGTTATAAATCGGATTGTAGTTGGAGAGCAATTGGCTTGCGCAAGTCGTCCGCAGCCCTTTGGTCACAATGTTGTCTTTGATGCCGGCGGGAAGGCCGAATAACAAACCCTTCGGCTGCCCGTCACCGAGCGTTTCGTCCAGCCGCACCGCGGCGCTGCGAGCGCCTTCCTCGTCGATCGTGATGAACGCCTTCACCCGCGGCTCGACGGCTTCGATCCGGCGCAGGCTGTCGCCGACAAGATCGGACACGGAAAGCTCCTTCCGATGGAGCCGGTTATGTAGTTCCTGCAATTTCATATCCAATAAAGACAATGCTAACAACCCTTTCTCTTAGCTTACTCCAATACCGCAGGCACCCGGAACTGCCCGTCTTCCTCTTCCGGCGCGTTCGCAAGCACTTCTTCAATCGGCCACGACGGACGCGATTCGTCTTCGCGCATGACGTTGCGCACCGGCAGCACATGGCTTGTCGGGACAACGTGTTCGGTGTCAAGCTCGTCCAATTTGGCCGCATATTTTAAGATCGCATTCAGCTGCTCCGTAAACCGTTCTTTTTCTGTGTCTGTCAGCTCGAGACGGGCCAGCTTCGCAACATGCTCCACTTCTTTCAACGTAACCGTCACTGCTTCCACCTCCGTTCCGGTCTTGCCGGTTTCATTTTGCCAAAACGGCTCATATCTCATCATTATATCTCATCAAAAATACAGCGCGCAAAGCATCTTTATCAGTTATAATTCAATTGTCTACTGTTTGTACGGATTTTTCCCAGGCTGCCTTCTATTTTCATTAAGGAGTGTGACGACGGCCATGAGCTTATGTCAAAATTGCTCGAGCGTTGAACCGATTCAAGACGAGGGCGCGATCGTCCTGCGAACGGAAAGCGACACTTGCACGGACAAGCTTCTGCAATTTCTCGCTCGCCATGACATTTCGTACGACCGGTCCAACGATATGTATCTGCTTCCTTATTCCTCGAAAGAAAAGCTGCTGGTCCTGCTTAGCACCATAAAGGAGGGCGTAGACGGCCGTATCCAAAACGAACTGAAATTCGGCGTTCGCCGAGGAAACAACGTTCCTTTGCATCAAGTGCGGTTCTCTACCCTGACTCAATTTTTCTCCCTAATCCAAAATCATGACCTGGTAACTATTATTCAACAAGGCCGATTCACGAGCCATATGCAACCGATCGTCGACATCCGGGACAAGCGGACGTTCGGCTATGAATTCGTGCTCCGTCCGGCGGGGGAGTTTCCGTTCAAGCCTTACGAACTGTTCCAAGTCGCTCAAGAAACGGGACTTCACTCTTTCTTGGATCGCCAGGCTCGCATTTCAGCCATTCAAGCCAGCGTCGGTGTGCTGCCGAACGGCATCAAGCGTTTTATCAACTTCCTCCCCTCTTCTATTTATAATCCGAATTATTGCCTTAGCCACACCTTTGAAGCCGTAGAAAAATACAATCTGAACCCGACCGATTTCGTCTTTGAGGTGGTTGAGACGGAACGCATTCTTGACATGGAGCACCTGCAATCGATCTTTCGTGTATACCAGCGGAATGGAATGAAAGTGGCGCTGGACGATGTCGGATCCGGCTTTGCAACGGTGGAAGCGCTGGCGCAGCTGAAGCCCGATTTCGTCAAAATCGACCGCGACCTGATTTCCGATTGCGATACGAACGACACGAAGCAAAAGAAACTGGCTGAAATTATGCGCGTGTCGCGCAGTCTCGGCGCCCAGGTGCTGGCAGAGGGCATTGAGCGCAAGGAGGAGTACTTGTTTGTGCTCGACTTGGGCATCGATTTGGCGCAAGGCTACTTGTTCGGAAAACCGGCCCCGAAGCCGCACCAGACGGACTGGGCGTCGAACCAATTGTAGTCAGGCGCCGCAGTACAAAGGCCGATGATCCCTGAATGGAATCATCGGCCCTTCTATTCACCTCTTCGATTCAAATCCAAGCCCGAAGATTGACTTGCTTCACGAAATCGTCCGAAGACAACGCATCCTTCGGCGCTTCCTGGACAACCTCGCCGTCCTCTCCGTTCATGAGCTTACGGAACAGCGCTTCATTGCGCGTCGACAACGCGTAATCGATCAGCATCTCCCGTTCAATTCTATCTGCTTCCCGCTGGATCAGTACTTCTTCTATTTCCAAGTCCTCTTTCGGAACAAACACATGCTTGTTTAGCTTCGGGACGCGAACGACATAATCGAATACATTGTCGGCATTGCGATCGTAGGCGATAATGTATCCATGCTCGCCGATCGGCAAGCCTTGCTCGAATCTGTCACCGATGAAGATCACCTTTTGTCCAAGACGCAGCATAACCCTTCCCTCCCAACAAGGTTGAATCTGCTTCATTCACTCTATCGTACTAAAAAACGATATCAGTTGTCTACCGAAGACCGGGCCTATTCCGCGCGGTCATCCGTATGATTCGAAAAGCAGAATGGAAGGATGATATAATAGAAGCGTTTAGTGAAGCAAGAGACCAAAGGAGCGAGCGGCTTGTTACATTTTTATCGAAAGTATTGGAGAACCGCGTTCGACATCGCGTTGATCGCATTGACGGTTTACCTTATTATGTATGCGTTTAGTTTCGTATACCGGATCGCCACCCCAATCCTGCTCGCGTTCGTCATTTTTTATTTTATCGAGCCGATTGCGCAGTTTCTGCATCGGAGGCGCATCAGCAAGCCGGCGGCGGCGGCGGCGGCCATCTTGTTCTTGATCGTCATTATTTTGGCCGTGCTGGTCGGACTGGGCGCCGTCGTCACGACACAGGTGATAGGACTGCAGAGCTCTATTGTGACGAACGCGCAAGTGATCCAGACCGAGCTCGTCCGTTGGATACACTACATTCAAGATCGGGCAGCGGCGCTGCCGCCCGAATCGAGCGAACAAATCACCGGTTATTTGGAAAATATTACGACCGGGGCGTCGAAGCTTGCCGCTTCGTTTCTGAACACGCTCGTCGGCATGCTGACGTCTTTCTCCGCGTTCTTGGTCAATTTCACGATCGCCGTCATTCTCGCGTATTTCCTCAGCATCGAGATTCCGTTTTGGCGCAAAGCCGCCCAAGAGAAAACACCGATGACGTTCAAGAAGGCGTTTGTCTTTCTGCGCGACAACGTGCTGAACGGCATCGTCGCCTACGTAAAGGCGCAGCTTAAGCTGATAACGGCAACGTTTGTGATCGTGCTGGTTTCTCTGGTCGTGCTCCGCGTCGACAATGCGCTGTCGATCGCCTTCTTGGCCGCGCTGTTCGATGTGCTTCCGCTGCTTGGCGTGTCGACGGTGTTTCTGCCGTGGATCGCCTACTGTTTTATTACCGGGGATATTTTTATGGGCGTCTCCCTCAGCGTCGTGCTCGCCGTTGTCCTCTTATTCCGGCAAATTATGGAGCCTAAAATTACGGGAGATTCGCTGGGGGTTTCGGCATTCACCGTACTGTCGGCGATGATCGTCTCGTTGTCGCTGTTCGGCATTGCCGGCTTGGTGCTTGCACCGGTGCTTATCATTTTGTTGAAGGCGCTGCACGAGCAAGGGTACCTGAAACGGTGGATTCATATGCCGGAGGAAGAGTACGAAACGGCGAAAGAGATAGAATCGACTGCGGACAAAGGCGGGGTCTGAGGCTCGCCGGAACTAAAGAAAGGAGCCTCCTCCCGGACGGCTCCTTTCTTATCGTCTAATCGCACCCGTCGATCCCGCAAGCCATGCCGTCGGCGGGAATATCTCCCTGCTTCTGCATCGCTTCAGCAATGACACGCTCCAACGTCTCTTTGCCGTACAAGCCGGGAAGCGCCCGGTCTCCAATCACGAACGTAGGCACTGCCGTGATCCGCGCTTCCTCGTAGGCATGCCGGAGCAGACGCTGATGCGCATCTTTATAGCTGCGGTTGACGAGCGCCTGCCGGAATTCTTCGACGTCTAACCCAACGTCTCCGGCGAGCGACGCAAGCACCTCAACGTTCCCGATATCGCGGCTTTCCTGGAAAAATGCAGCCATGACCCGGTGATTGTACTCGTTCGCCTTCCCATGCTCCTTGGCATATTGAAACCCTTCAAACGCCAGATGTGTGTGCGGCTGAGGAGAAACGCGAGGCAGCTCCATCTTCACGCCGAAGCGCTCCGCGGTCGGGTAAACGCCGTTCTTCCAAGCGTTTTGCAAATATTCGCCTTCAGGCTTTAAGGTTTCGTTCGGATACGGACGCAGCTCGAACGGCATCCATTCCACCTCGACATCTTTTCCGCGTATTGCTTCTTGAAGCGGAGCCTCCGCTATAAAACAATACGGTCAAACGTAATCGGAATACACTCGGATTTTCAAGCTCATCTTCTCTCCTCCACTTCGTCGCGGTAGTATTCATAATACCTTACTATATCCTTTTATCAACATCATATCATTATGAAGCGAAAAAACCTCCAGCACCATAATGGCGTCGGAGGTTTTAGGGACTCTATTTATTCTTTCGAGCCGAAATTTGTTCGAAATAACCTGCAGCCTGTTGACGATCGATGACATCCGCGTACTTTTGATTCATATCGAACAGGTTCACGTAATGAGACATTTCGGTGCGGTCAAAGCAGCATTCTGCCACAACCCCCATTTTGAAACGGTTTGTGGTCCCGTCTACTACGGTTGCTCTCACACAGCCGCTTGTTGATTCTCCACACGCAATAACCGTATCGATGCCCATAGACTGAAGTTGAAACTGAAGAACCGTTCCTTGAAAAGCGCTTGGCGCTGCTTTCCGAATCACCATTTCCCCGGGTTGGGGAGCAACCTCCTCTACAATTTCGCTGGCCCTTTTACGGATTTCCTCGGGAAGGCTCGCCCGCCCGTCTTTCGCCATACCTGTATCCCAGCCGATGACACCGTCCAGCTTTGTGATATGAATGACCGGGATCCCACTTTTGCGTGCCGACGCAAGCAGCTCCGCGGTACGATCCACCGCTTCCCAGCCTTCCAGGCCCATACCCATAGGAAGATATTTGATTTGCTCCAGCAGCGGCTCACGTTTAAAGCCAAGCACTCCGTAATAAATGTCAATCAGCAGCAGCGCGGGATTTTCACCGAATCCAAATGGCTTCTTTTTTCTCCAAGTTTCATAATGTTCTTTGTCCTTATCCGTAAAAAAACGTTCCCATTCTTTCTGTAAATTCATGTCTATTCCCTCCACTGATCATCCTGAAAACAATAATCGTTTTACAAAAACAAGCCGTTGTAAGGAAACACTCCCAGAAGCTTAATGAATACACCATAATAAATAGCAACGGCAGAGAGTGATAACGTTAACGAAAGCTTCAAGGTTTCTTTGTAATAAAAACGAGTTAGCATAAATGCGAAGACAGGGATTGCTACAATGGAACCAAACAAATAAATAAGCACCAGGAACAAAACGATCCAAATGAACAAACTAATTTCTTTCATCGTTTGCAGCAGTGTCCCAAACCAATTGGCTTGCTTCTCTTGTTGCGATTTTTGATATTGGCGAACGTCCAGAACGACCTGAACCAAAGAAAAGATCAATCCTACTGCGCATAAGAAAAGCGGCATGACCCGGCTTCCCGAAGGCAATTGAAAGCTTTGCAGCAAAAAATATAAAAACATGAGTGAAAACAATATTGAAAACACATTCATTTGAAAGTCACTCCCTTACCGCCTTGCATGCTTCACCGCTTTGTTCAGCAAGGGCCAGAATAACACAAGGAGAATCATTACGATTAACAGCATGCTTACAGGACGAGACACAAAGTGATAAGAGTACAGATTCAACGTCAAGTTCAAATTGCTTTCCGCGATCGAGCCTAACACCAATCCGATCAGCAGCACCGCACGCGAATAATCGTATTTTTTCATGAAATAGCCGATAATCCCAAAAGCGCAAGCCACAATAATATCCCCTATATGGTTATGAGCGGCGAGCGCACCAACTACCGACAATAAAATGATCACCGGAACCATAATCGAGGATCGTATATTCGTCAGCTTGATTGACCAGAACGAAAAGGGGATGCACAGCAGCGCGCCCACGATATTGCCCAGCACTAAAATCCAGATGATTGCAAACGTCACCGATAAATTTTCTTTCAACATCTCGGGTCCCGGTTGGATGCCCCAGATCATAAATGCGCCCAATATTAGCGCCATGGACGCCGATCCGGGAATCCCAAATGCTAACGTAGGCAGCAAGCTCCCGCCCTCTTTAGCGTTATTAGAGCTGCCAGGTCCCAAGACGCCGTCGATATTTCCTTCGCCGAATTTTTCAGGGTTTTTAGAGGTCTGCTTCGCGTGGCCATAGGAAATAAAATTGGCGGTGTCGCTTCCCAACCCCGGAATAATGCCAATAATTATACCAATGGCACTGCTTCGTAGAACTAGCCACCAGCTGCGGAATGTAATGATGATGCCTTTAAACAGGTCTGTATAGCTTTGTTTAATTTCAGAGATAGACTTCGCATTTTTGCTCGTTAAGTCCATCATTTCCGCTAAAGCAAACAATCCGATAACTACGGGGATCAGGCTTAAACCTTCCCATAGATATAGCTGCCCGAATGTGAATCTGGTGCCGCCGTGAACTGGATCTAATCCGATCATGGACAGAAACAGACCGAAGAACGCAGCTATTAATGATTTCATGGTGGAGCCTTCCCCGATCAGCGCAATCATGGCAAGCCCCAATAATGTGATTAAAAAAAATTCAGGCGAGCCCAGCTTAAGAATGAGAGGGCGAATGACAGGCAGCAATGCGGCCAAAACAAAGGCGCCCGCCACCCCTCCTATGGCCGATGCGGCCAAATTTGCCCCAAGCGCCAATCCCGCCTTGCCTTTTTTCGTCAAAGGATAGCCGTCGAACGTCATCGCCGCCGTCCCCGGCGAGCCGGGAGTGCCGAACAAAATCGCCGTGATCCCGCCGCCGGTATCCACGACCGCGTGTGCCCCTAACAACAGCCCCAGCCCGCTGACCGGGTCCATCGCATAGGCAAACGGCAGCAAGATCGCTAATGTAAACATGCCTCCCAAGCCCGGCAAAAGCCCAATAATAACACCTATAAGCGCGCCTATTATTAAATAGCCGATAGAAGGCCAGCTAAGTACCTGCATCAATCCTGCTACTAATGCTTCGAACAAGATGCCACCTTCTGTCTAAGATAATTTTCCACTGAAATTCGGATTATTCCGCAAGCTCCTTTTTCCAAATTTCGAAAATGTCTTCTGGCATTTCATTAAAAATCGTATTCACGACTTCTTGATACTCACTGCCCGTCGCCCAGGAAGAGACCCAGCTCAATTTCTTCCACTCTTCTTGAAGCTGAGGGTCCTCCAAGCTCTGTTTAAGCGCATCCTCCAGGAACTGTCTTTTATCTTCCGGCACTTCCGGAGGCGCAACGACCGGCCGGCCCGCTAATAGCAAGGTATCCAGCGCTTGGATCAATTCTTTATTTTTGCCTTCGGCCAAATCAACCGCTTGGGGTACATCCGCCATCTCGGAGTAGGCTCCTCCCACGAGCAGCAGAGGTCTCAAATCACCTGTTTTTACTTTGGGCAGTCTGTCTTGGGCCGTCCCTGCCGCCATATCCACCTCGCCCGACATGACCGCCAGCTCCACCGCAGCCATGCCTTTGTAACCAAACACCAGCTCTGCAGGTATATTCAACGCATTCTTCACAACCATTAAATTCAATGAGACATCCTCATACTTTCCTGGCTGAGCGGAAACTAATTCGCCCGAATAATTCATTAAGTCTTCAGCGGTTTTCAGCTCTTCATTATCACTTCCGGTAAAGATAACCTGAGGACCTCCGGAAACTCTCCCTAGGTACGTAAATTTCTGGAGATCGTATTCGATTCCTTCCACTTTCGCGATTCCTTCCGAATTCAGCAGCTGAGATGAAACGACAGCGCCTCCCGGAAGCAAGGCCATCGTCAAACCATCCGGTTTTGAGGCATACACCGTATTCGTGCCCAGGATCCCCCCGCCGCCAGGTACATTTTTCACTAATACGGAAGCGCCTGTATATTTTTCTAAATAAGGAGCTAGCGAGCGTGCCATAGCATCGTAACCGCCGCCCGGATCATACGTAACAATAAACGTGATCGTCTTTCCCTTATAAAAATCAGCCGCCGTTTGAGGACTTGAACTGCCGCATGCGTTTAACACGCCCATAGCAATTATCAACAAAATGAATAAATAATTTTTCTTCAAGATCAATCCCCTCCGATTTGTAAGCGTTCTTAATAAATTGTTTATTTCTCCCTAGTTTACATTTTTTACCTGTATACTCACGTTTTCCCCCTTTCTTGCAGTGATCAAATAATAACGAACTAGTTTTTCAATTTTGATTATAATAAGATTTAAAACTTTATAAAAATGAAATATCGCAATATAATTATTTACATAACTAATAATAGGGGCGGACAATGATGGAAATGAAATGGATTGAAGCTTTCGTGGCAGTGGCCGAAAAGGACAGCTTTAATGTTGCGGCCGAGTCTCTCTTTATCTCACAGCCTACGATCAGCTTGCGCATTCAAAAATTGGAACATCAGCTGAATACCGTGCTGTTTGAAAGAAAAGGGGGGAAAAGAGCCGTTTTAACGCCTGCGGGGAAACAAATATATCCTTATTACAAGGAAGTGCTGAATTTAATAACCAAGGGAAATGAGGTATTGCAGACCAACCGGCAAGGCTTTGGGAAAATCCGGCTGTCCTGCCCGAATCATATGGGGCACACGATATTGCCCGGGGTGTTAAAATCGCTGTTTTCACGCTTTGGAAATATTGATTTTGACATCAAAGTACGAATGACGTCTGAAATTTTGAAGGATATTCAAGAAGGAGAGACGGAGGTCGGACTTGTCCATCTGGATAAAGAAGAAGTAAACGAGCATTACACGATCATGCCGATCGCGATGGAAAAAATTGTGTTGGTCGCCTCGCCCGACCATCCTTTAGTGAGCCGCTGTCCGATCCAGGTGTTGGATTTACAAGCAGAGAAATTTTTCACGTTTGCGAAAACGTCCAATGCAAACATCATTGTCGACCTGTTTTTAAAAAGAAACGGCCTGACGGAATATAACACCATTGAAATCATGAACCTTGAATGGATCAAAACCATGGTGAAAAGCGGGCTCGGCATTTCGTTTCTGCAAAACAATACGGTCGAAGACGAGTTAAAAAGCCGCGCTTTATGCGAGCTATCTTTTACAAAGCCTTTGCCGACAACCCCCATTTCGATCATTTATCGAAACGACGTTCCGAAAGAAATCATTCAGGACATTTTCAGAACGATGAAGCAGCTGTACGGCAGCTAAAACTGACCAAGCCTTCAATTATCGCCGAAACAAATACAGCAGCAGGGAGCCGACGACCGAAATCAAAATGCAGGTCACGATCGGAAAATAAAACGTCATGTTCTCCCGTTCCACGCGAATGTCTCCCGGCAGGCGCCCGAGAAACGATAAATATTTGCCCCCGAATTGCCAAATGACGCCGAGCACCACCAGCGCAACGCCAAGACCGATCAGCAGCTTCGCCGTATCGTTCACCCTGCGTTCCCCCTTCCAGCCTTGTTTTAGAGTTCATACAAAAAGAGAGGGCTCGCCGCCCTCCCGTCCCGTCATACGTACGGGTTATGCTCTTTCTCGTACTCTATCGTCGTCCGCGGTCCGTGTCCGGGCCATACAACCGTCGGCCCCGGCAGTCGAAACAGCTTGTCGTGAATAGAGTTATACAGCTCCTTCGAGCTGCCGCCTTTCAGATCGGTACGGCCGACCGACAGCTTAAACAAGACGTCCCCGCAGAACAGATGGCCGTTCCACGCCAAGCTGACGCTGCCGGGCGAGTGGCCGGGCGTGTAAAGCACGTCGAACGTCTCGCCAAGCAGCTTCAGCTTCATTTTGTCGTCAAGCGCGTATTCGGCAGGAGCAGTAACGACGGGACCTCCGATATCCGGCCACCGGGACGAACCGTTCAGCTCCGGATTCGTCAGCCAGTCGGCCTCCGCGTCATGCAGATAAACCGGGCAGCCTTTGTCCTTGCGGATGGCGTCTACTCCGCCGATATGATCGAAGTGAGCGTGGGTCAGCACGATCGCTTCGATCTCCATCCCCTCGATCCGCCGCAGCAGCGGCTCGGGCTTCTGGCCCGGATCGATTATAAAGCCTCGGTTCCGATCCGGGTCAAATACCAAGTATGCATTCGTACCAAGCGGGCCTAACGAGAACGACTCTATTTTTAATGTCATAAACGCCCGCCCTAGAACGAAGAAAGCAGCTCGCGAAGCTCCGTCACGATCAGCTGCTGATACGCCGTGTCTTCGCCGTACCGGGCGACCACGGCCTTCCGCGCTTCCATCAGCTTCTCTTCATAGCCGGGCGCATCGCGATCCGTGTTTGCCAGCTTGAACTGCTTCATCGGCTCCTGCACATATGCCGGGCGCGGCCCCCAATGGCCTAAGACGAACCCGCCGGTGTCGGCGAAAATGACAATCGGAATCGCGCGTCCGCCCATCGTTAAATACTGATCCATAAGATCCATGTGCTGCTCTTGAATAAACACCTCTACCGGCATGCCGCTGTTTTCGAGCGCCCGAAACACGACAGGGACGTTGCGGATCACATCGCCGCACCAATCCGCCGCAATGATAAGACAGCGCAGGTCGTCCCGATTGCTTAAACTCTCGAAAAATTCGCGGTCCTCGTCGGATTTCCATTCAAACTTGGATTGCAACTCCAGAAATTTCTCTTGATTCTTGGTCATCGAGTCTATAAACGCTTGGGGAGACAGGCCTTTCCCTAACCGATCCGTTACTGTTTTCGTCATTGTCGAATCCCTCCGCTTCTAACTTCCCATACACTAAATTATAGCAAAAGTCGGCACCTCCACCAACCATAGGCCGCCGTTACTTGACGGCCGCGTTCCTCACGAGCCCCGCGATTCGCTGGATGTCCGCCTTTGAAAGGGGGCGTTTCGAGCGGCGTTCCCGTATTTCGTGCACAAGCCGATCGGCTCGAACTGCCGTAAACGCCGGGGGCTTGCCCTGAACCGTCGCTTGAGGGTGAGTGAAGACGAGCAATCCGTGCACTTCGGCCGATTGTCCTTCCGAGCGCAGCAGCTCCTTCAGCACGTATTCGTGCCGGTACAGCTGCGCCGTCGGATCCGCCGCAGGCTCTCCGTCGCGAAACAGCCCGTTTTTCTCGAAGGAGATCTTCCCCTTCCAGTGCTTCGTCTCCAAATGAAAAACGCCGTTCGGTCCGATTACAAAATGATCGAACTCCTGCACCCGTCCGCCGCCGCGCAGCTTGATTCCGTGGAACGTTACGTATTCGCGCCCGATATAGCTAAGCTGATGCGCCGTCTCCCACTCCCCCGCCGCCCCCGCTTCACGGATTCCGGCTTCCCGCTCCACGACTTTACGGCGTTTGCGTTTTCCCGATTTAATCCATTGGGAAACGACATAAACGACCATCAGCGCTGCAGCGGCGATCATGACCGGTGTCACGTAAGGTCCGGCTGCCTCGTCGATCCGTTCCCATTGTTCCCCAAGCGTCATACCGAGCCAGATAAAAAAGACCGACCATGGAATAACCGCCAACGCCGTCAACACCGTGAACCGCCCCAGCGGCATATTGGCAATGCCCGCGGGGATTGAGACCGCGTGTCTCGCTACAGGAACAAAACGCGCGGTAAAAATGACTCCTGTCCCGTACCGATCAAACCATTTTTCAGCGACGTCAATGTGCCTTTTATTAATGAATATGAATTTCCCGTATTTCTCGAGAAACGGCCTGCCGCCGTATTTTCCGATCCAATACACGAAAATCTGCGCCAGCGTACCCCCGATTGTCCCAAACACGACTGCGCCCGCAAACGAAATTTGTCCTTGAGATACAAGATATCCTCCATACGAGAGCACAATTTCGCTTGGAATCACCTCTATCATCAAACCGATCATAATGCCCCAATAGCCCAACTGCTCCAGCCAAGCCAGAATCGCTAGAATCCATTCGTGCATGAATGTGCCCTGCCTTTGTCCATTTTCCGTTATTCATTCTAATGTATTCCTGCGGCAAATGGAACATTACAGATCTCGCCCGCCTGACATAAACGAGGGCAACTCACATACACTTGTACAAATCTAGTGAAGGTGGTGCAGTTCATATGGGCAACAAGGTGATGTTCGTCAGGCGCGGACAGATTTTCGTCCTAGCCGTCGGCATCTGCGTAATTGCCGCGGTTACGCTGCTCTTTCAGCGAGGCGGGGCTGTAACGGCGGATGCGATGCCCGTCGGCGAACGGACGATTCATATGGTAACCGGGGAATTTAAGACAACGACGAAAGAAGGGAAGCAAATCGAGGCGTATCGTTGGGACCCCGGAACCGTATTTGTGAATAAAGGAGAAAATGTAAAGCTTGTCATTTACGGCGTGAACGGGGAAAGCCACCCTTTCGTGATTGAGGGACTGGATATTACGGGAAAAGTAACGAAGGGCGAGGAGACGATCATCAATTTCCACGCTTCAAATGAAGGAATCTATCGGATCATCTGCTTGACGCACCCGGACGCGGCCAGCAGCGGTCCTATGATCGGCTACATTGTAATCGACTAACGCCCGCCCTCTCTCCTGCATAGAATGTGGGAGGGAGTGATGCGGGCGATGATGAAACCCCAAGAAAAGCATAACGCACAGCTGCCGACGCCCCGCGGCATCCGGCGGGCGTGCAATCGGGAGCTGTACCGGACGATCAAGCGTTTAAACGTGTATGTTTCCCCAGAGCGCTTAAAGGAAGCGGAAACGTTCTATTTCGGCAAAGTGATCGAACATTTGCTGTGGATTCACGAACACCGTTCGAACAAGAAAAAGCAAGCCGACTGGTGGGCGGAGACGTGCGCCCCCCATATCGCTTCGCTGTGGGAAGTCGATGAAGGAGCGCTCATTCGCGCGTTCCGCGACGGATACGGCGGGTAAGGGCTGCCTTCGGGCAGCCCCTCTTGAGTGTTGACAGAGGAACGAAAGAAACTTTCATTCCACGGCGGTCGAGTGCCGATTTTAGTTCGACCGCTGGAAAAGCTCCAATCGCTCGCCGTTCGGACCGAAAAAGAACGCGATTTTCACTCCGTTCATAACGATACGCGGCTCCTCATCGATAAGGGTGACGCCATACTCCTTTAACCGCCTCAGCTCGTCCTCGATATTTTCAACCGTCAAGGCTAGATGATTCACAATCCCGGAATCCACGAACGATTTGTCCCAACGGCCGACGAGCTCCACTTCGACGCTCTCCTGCCCCGGAAAATTCAAGAATACAAGCTCAAGCTGCTCGTTAACGATACTCCTCCGGTTTAGCTCCATGCCAAGCACCTCCGTATAAAAACGGATGGACTCCTCCATGTTTTTCACCATAATCCCGATATGCTCCAACTTTTTCAAGCCAATCTCCCCCTTCCAAATATACGGTATTCACTGTTCTTAAGATGAATTATACTGTGCTTATTGTAACCGAAAGGGGCCCCTTGTTTAACATGTTTGACGCCATCAGCTTAGAAATGCTCTTATTTTTAGTCGCAGCCGGATTTTTCGCCGCATTCGTCGATTCGATCGTAGGAGGAGGGGGGCTCATCACCGTTCCTGCGCTGCTGCTCACAGGTCTTCCCACTCCTGTTGTGCTCGGCACGAACAAGCTCGGGGGTACGCTGTCTTCGTTGACAAGCACCGTCTCGTTTCTACGTTCCGGGAAAATCGACCTCAAGCTTGCGAAGGTGCTGTTCCCGCTTTCCTTTATTGGTGCGGGACTCGGCGCGTGGACAGTGACGCTTATCCCATCGGAGTTTCTTAGACCGCTCGTCGTCGTGATGCTTATCGCCGTAACGGCATATACACTGCTCAAAAAGAACTGGGGCAAGGACGCCGTGTACCGCGGATTAACGAAGCGCTCCGGCATACTTATCGGCCTTGCTTCATTCTCCATCGGCTTCTATGACGGTTTCTTCGGTCCGGGAACAGGCTCCTTCCTCTTGTTCGCGTTTCTGATGCTCGGCTTTGATTTCGTACGGGCAGCAGGCAACGCCAAAATACTGAACCTGGCGAGCAACATTGCGAGCTTGCTCACCTTCTTTGCGTTCGGGCTCGTAAATATCGCCTACGGACTGCCGATGGGCATCGCCATGATCGGCGGCGCCTGGGTCGGTTCGCGGTTTGCCATCCGCAAAGGCTCCTCCTTCGTAAAGCCGCTCTTCGTTTCGGTGACGGCGCTCTTGATCGGGAAACAGCTGTGGGATATGTTTGTAAGCTAGGAGGGATACCGCATGTGCGGTCGGTTTACGCTAACTGCAGAATGGGGACTTGTTCGCGATTGGTTTGCAATTATGTGGATGGAGGAAATGGAGCGGATCGCCCCTCGCTACAATATCGCGCCGGGACAGCAGGTGCTCGCAATCATCGAAGACAAAGGCTCGCGGCGGGCGGGCTGGTTAAAATGGGGACTTCCCGCGGCGGGGGTTGGACCGGGTTCAAAGCCGCGAGCGCCGCTCATCAACGCACGCGCGGCATCGCTGGCCGAGAAGCCTACATTCAATCGGCTGCTTGCCCGCAAGCGCTGTCTCATTCCCGCGGATGGATTCTATGAATGGATGCGAGTGGAAAATGGTGCCAAGCAGCCGTACCGAATCACGCTGCGGGACCGCTCCCTATTCTCCTTTGCCGCCTTATATGACACCCATGTCGACGAAAGCGGCGAAAAGCATCACTCCTGCGTCATCGTTACGACGAGTCCCAACAGGACGATGGCTCGGATCCATCATCGGATGCCGGCCATTCTTCAGCGCGAAGACGAAGCGCGGTGGCTTGACCGCGGCGTAATCGAACCGGAACGCCTGCTTCCACTGCTGTCGCCTTACGCAGACGAGGCTATGCATGTTCACCCAGTATCTCCCGCCGTCGGCAGCGTTCGCTGGGACGCCCCCGAATGCTTAGCGGATATCACCACGTCGTTCGAATTGCCGCCACAATCGTGTCCGCCATCGTCATGACGCGAAAAAGCGAAGTGTTCTGCAGCGCTGCGTACGGCCTCGGACCCGTAACGTTAACGATGCCTGCAACGCCGTAATCTCCGACAGCCGGGAGATCCCGCTGCAGCGACAAGCCGGGCAGCATAGGTTCATTCGTCACCTGGAACTTGCCCACCGACTCGGCCCGTCCGAGCGCCGCGTCAACAGCGATGACAAGCATGTCCGGCCGAAGCGCCTTCTCCCGTTCCAACGCTTCCATCACGGAAGGAAGCGTATGGGCGTCGCACGGCTTCTCAAGCGTCCCGTAGACAAGCTCGAAGCCGGCCGCTCGAAGTCCCGTCCCGACGAGCGGACCGAGGGCATCGCCCGTTGACCGGTCGGTTCCGATACACAAGAAGGCGACGGGACGTTCTTCGTTCCTCTGACGCACTGAATGTAAAAACGCAACCAGCCTTGTCCCCTCAATCGTCTCTCGCAGCTCCATAGCGTCCTCCGTTTTTTTGCAGGATGTGTAAGCCAAAGCTTTTTGCCAATAACCATGATACAATGAAAGTACTTATTATCGAAAGGACGGGTCAGCATGGATTTAACGAAATTCACACCGGAGAACGCGGAATATATGGTAGAGGAAATTAAAAAAAGGCTTCGTGTCGCTACCGGCGCAGCCATCAAAGCAACACATATTAACGAAGAAGTGTACGAGGATTTGAAGGATATTTACGAAATGGTCATCAGCAAGGAGCGATTCAGCATCAGCGAAATCGAAGCGATCGTGTCGGAGCTCGGCAGGCTGCGCAAGGTATAGGTCGAACTGCCCCTCCGGGACAGTCCTGCGCGGTAAACCTTATGGGTGAGAGAGGTCGGCTGCGAACTTCATCATGCCGCCGGCCGATTGCATGCGGGGTATATACCCTGATCGTGCTTCTATGAAAAACGGTTTCAATATTTATAATACGTTCGATACCACGACACAAACCGCTTCAAGCCCTCTTTAAGAGGCGTGCCCGGCCGAAAACCGACGTCTCGCTGCAGCGCGGAAATGTCCGCATACGTTTCTTCTACATCGCCGGGCTGCATCGGCGCCAGCTCCACGTTCGCGCGTTTCCCGAGGAGCTCCTCCAACGCCGCGACCAGTTCCTTCACCTGCACCGATTCATGATTGCCTATATTGTAAATCTTATATGGCGCAAAGCTGGTTGAAGGATCGGGATGGTTCCGGTCCCACAAAGGGTCGGGGCGCGGAGGCTTTGCCAATACTTTGACGACCCCTTCTACTATATCATCTATGTAAGTGAAATCTCTTTTTACCTCTCCGTAATTAAAAAGTTTAATCGTCCGGCCTTCGAGAATGTCCCGCGTAAATGAAAAATAAGCCATATCCGGTCTGCCCCATGGGCCGTATACGGTGAAAAACCGCAAGCCTGTCGCCGGCAGCCCGAACAAATGACTGTAGCTGTGCGCCATCAGCTCGTTGGACTTCTTCATTGCGGCATACAAGCTGACAGGATGGTCCGCCGGATCGCTCACCCGAAACGGCATCGACGTATTGGCGCCGTAGACTGAGCTGGAGGACGCATACACGAAATGTTTTGCCTCATAATGGCGGCACATCTCCAAGATGTTCAAGAATGCCACAACGTTCGATCTGGCATATTGGTGCGGGTTCCGCAAGCTGTACCGGACTCCCGCCTGCGCCGCCAAATGGACGACGTAACGAATGCTTCCGTCCTCTTGTTCGAACAGCCGCTGCAGCGGCTCCGGCTCAGCCAGGTCGACGGCGTGAAACTCGAATGCATCTCGGCGGCGGAGCAGCTGAAGCCGGTCCTTTTTTAATTGGGGATCATAATAATCATTGATGTTGTCGACCCCGATGACACGAAGCCCGTCAGCCAACAGCCGTTCCGCGACATGATATCCGATAAACCCCGCCGCGCCTGTAACCAGTACGGTATCGTCCTGCCCCATTGCGCTCATAGGGTACCCCCTTGTCTATACGATGGACCTAACGGATTGCGCCTTTGCTGCAGCGACCGGATAAGCCGGAAGGAAGCGGCTGCAAGAATCAGCGTTGTTGCGAGTCCGCCTTCAAGGCCGAAGGCTCCTCCGCTCCACAGTCCCGCTTCCGTCTCGGAGCGGAGGAGCCTCGCCGTTTCCAAACCGGATACCGGAAGTCCGTACACATCGCCCAGGCAAAAGTTCCATGCGATATGTGCGCCGATCGGCACCCACAAGCCGCCGCTCCATTCGCGCAGCAGCGCGAACCATACGCCGGCAAGCAGCAGGTTGATCATCGGAAGCGGGCTGTCCAGCGCACCTGGATTTTGTGCATGCAGCCAAGCGAAGAGGAGCGACGATGCGAGAACGCCGCCGACAACGCCAAGCCGCCGCTTGACCAAGCCGTACACATAGCCGCGGGAAAAAATTTCCTCGCTCGCGCCTACTACGGCGAACAGCGCCGCGTCCGCCAGCAGCAGCGGCCACTGAATGTCCGCCGCAATGCCGACCGGGCGAACTCCGCCGGCAACGACCGCCGCAAGGTAGGCTGCCGTGATCAACCCCGCACCGAAGCCGAGGCCGCGTAACAGCAGCCGGAATCGAGACCGCTGCCGCCAGCCGAGCGGCCAGCGCTTGCCTCGTTCGAATGCGGCGTAAACAATGAGAGCCGACGGAATGGCCATCGCGGAGCTCACCGCCAGCGCGGCGCGGCCAAACATCGGTTGAGCGCTCATCCACTCGGCCAGTGCAAGGGCGTCGGTCGGCATCGATGCATCCTGCGGCGAGAGGAAGGAAGCCGCGAGTAACAGCACGACGCTTAAAACAATATTCAACAGCAAAAATAAAGCTATGGCCGCAGCCAACTTAAGAAAAAGCTTCACCAATGTCACCGGCTTTCACCCGTTCCGTAAAAAAGCCGAAAGCGGCATGCGGACCGTTTCCAATTCAGAAACGGCCACCTCCACCTCTTCCCGCGCCTCATCCACGTTCACGATCGTACCTTCGCCAAACTCGGGAATTTCAATTCTGCTTCCTGGTGTGAACGGCACTTCGGTCATCCTCAACCCTCCCCAACGTTTTCCTTAGTGTGTGTACGGGGAGCTATTACCATGCGGCACTGCTTGCAAGAGCTTGTTTATCCGATTATTGCGCCGCGATCGTCCTCGAGGCCAGCGCTTCGGAAAACCGCTCCAACGCTTCCTGCAAAATGGAACGCGGGCATGCGCAGTTGATTCGCACATAGCCGACACCTTCCTCGCCGAACACCGAGCCTTCGCTGAACGCCACCTTCGCTTCCCGGAACATCAGCTTTTTTATACCCGCAACGTCGAGTCCGAGCGCGGTGCAGTCGATCCAAAGCAAATAAGTGCCTTGCGACTCAACCGGCTTCACCATCGGCGCCCGTTCTTTCAGAAACTGTACGGCATAATCCAAATTGCTCTTTACGTAAGGCAGCAGCTGATCCAGCCATTCGTCCCCCTCGTTGAAGGCGGCGATCGTGGCGGTGTGCGCAAAGAAATTTTGCATATGCAGCGACATCGCCCGAATGCGGTTCATCAGCCGGACGCGCAGCTGCTTATTTTGGGCGATAATGAACGAGGACTGAACGCCCGGGATATTAAACGTCTTCGTGGCGGCCGCCAGCGTAATCGACGTCTTCGCCGCCTCTTCTCCGATCGTAGCATAAGGCACGTGCTTATGAGGCGCGTATACAAGATCGCAATGAATCTCGTCGGAAACGACCGTGACTCCGTATGCTGCGCTTAAGGCGGCCAAGCGCTCTAGTTCCTCCCGCGTCCAAACGCGGCCCCCGGGGTTTTGCGGATTGCAGAGGAGCATAAGCTTCGCCCCCGCGCGCATGTGCCGTTCTAAATCCTCGTAGTCCATGCGATAGACGCCGTCTTCCAGCCGCAGCGGGCTTCGAGCGACCTCGCGGCCGCCTGTTTTGATGACATCGTAGAACGGATAATAGACCGGCGACTGCAAAATGACGGTCGCACCCGGCTCTGAGAACAGCTCTACCGACAGCGCCAGCGAAGTGACAACGCTCGGGCTCATCAGGATCGAGTCTTCCGGAATGTCCCATCCGTGGCGGCGACTGAACCATCCGCGAATGGCGTTCGTCCATTCGTCGGTTCGAATCGTATATCCGTACACGCCTTCCTGCGCGCGCTTTGTCAGCGCGTCGACGATCGGCTGCGCGCAAGGAAAATCCATATCCGCCACCCACAGCGGCAGCACATCCTCTCCGCCGAACAGCGCGGTCAGCTGATCCCATTTATAAGAAGCAGTATGTTTTCGGTCAATGACCTTGTCCCAATCGTATTTCATTTCTCCTTCTCCTCCGTCCGGGCTTGTTGCTCTTCTTTATGAAATTGTAACGTTCCGATTCCGCCGGCTCAACCCCGGTCCAAACACTCAATCTATTCGGACTCGGACGCTTCCTCGGCCGTTTCTTTCGCCGAGTCGGCCTCTAGCTGCAGCAGCTGCGCTACCAGCGCCTGCCTGTCGATCTGTTCCCCGATGAAAACCGCAACGTCGTTCACCGCTCCCTGTGGGTTGATGCGTGTAAAATCGGCTTCCCGATACGCAAATTGAAACAAAAATCGACTCGGCGCATCGGTGAACGAGACGATCCCTTTCGCCCGGTGGACGCCTTCCGGAAGCGACTTCAGAAAGCGCTCAAAGGCAACGCTGTTTACCCGAGAGCCGAAGAAATGGGTGACCGCCGACAAATGCTCGTGGGACGCGCCTCTCGACTCCCCGTCAAGCTTCTCTAGACGCGAAGGCCCCGAACGCGAATGTACGTTCAGTGCGGCAGGGGGGTGCGTCCCTTGAAACAGCAGGCCGGGATCCACGTCGCATCGCACGGTGCGGACTATCGGAGCCGATCCGTTCCATTCCCGAAGCTGCCGTTGCACACGGACTTCGCCTTCTTCCGAAAGCAAATCCGACTTGTTGAGCAAAATATGGGACGCGCACTTCACCTGATCGCGCATAAGCCTGCCTGTCCGCTGCAGCGGCTTGCCGGAAACGATCAGATCGTTCATATGCACGCCGTCGACGACCGTCGTGACGCCTTGAAGCACGATCGGCAGCATCAGACTCGCCTCGGTGACCGCGTCCAAAATTTCCAGCGGCTGCGCCACGCCCGTCGATTCAATAAAAATGACATCCGGCGCCTCATCCCGCACCAGCTCTTGCAGTTGAATCCCTAAATCCCCCCGGATGGAGCAGCAGATACAGCCGGCCAGAAGCTCCGCCATCGGCACGCCGCCGCCGACGACTACACCGTCCAGATTCACATCGCCGATCTCGTTCATCACGACGACAGGCTTCTTGCCATGCTCGCGATAATAGGAGATAGCTCTCGCCAACAGCGTCGTCTTCCCGCTGCCGAGGAAGCCGGTCAGCAGATGCACCGGAATCAAGGAAATGTCACTCATGAAAATACCTCCGTAAGTAGATACAAAAGAAGCGCAGATCGGCTCCGTTCGGATGGCGAACGGTACGAGCCTGCGCTGCCGTCTATAAGATGCAATTACGTGGAAACAGCCGCCAATGCCTTCTGGATCCTCAATGTGTTCATCCCAAGAATCTTGTAATCACCGATAACGGTAACCGGCAAAGACATCATTCCAAGCGCTTGAAGCTCTCCGTAATGCACTTCGCTCTCATCCACGTTGCGCTCTTCAAACGTAATCTTCTGTTCGGTCAAGTAGCTCTTTAATTGCTTGCAATATACGCAGTTGGTACTCGTATATACGATCGCTTGAGTCATGGCCTTCTCCTCTCGCGCCAAAATTTACTGAAAATTGTTATAAAAACAATTTTAAGCAAGATATTAGCCAAGATCAAGACCTGGCCCTCGGCAGCTTCGCGCGTGTTTCCGCGTCGCAGATGACAAAGAGCCGCGCATCGTCCGGGATCGGCTGCTCCAGCTTCCGATTGATCGTCATATCGTCCCGATCCGCGATCAGCGTCGCCCCGAGCGCAAGCAGCCCGCTAAACGCATCGCCGTATGTGCGCCACTCCCGCGCAGCCGCGACCTCATATATATCTTCCCCGAAACGGCGGCTCAGCAGCTGGCGGAAAATGCCGGACGCGCCCGCTTGAAGCGCGGAGCGCACCGCCAATCTCGACACCGCCTCATGCGACAGAACGAATTCGTTCACCTGCACATGCCGGAAATTATCAATATGCTGCTCCATTACGATTTCAACCGTCGTATGGACGTGCGGCGCCAGGCGCTCCACGCTGGAAGCGACCAGCAGCGACTTGCCGTCTGCAAGCGCAGGGTCGTCGATCGTTCGATCGGCAAACAAGATCACGGCGCGGGCCCGCGTCAAGCCGGCCATCGCGAGCGTCTTCTCGGCCGACGGGTCGCCGCTGACGTAATGGACCCGATCCAGCTCCACGGGCGCATGGTCCAGCACATCTACGATGACGATGTCCATTTCAGGCTCGCTGTACAATATTTCTTCCATGGCGGCATTCGCTTTGCGGCTCCAACCGATCAGGATCAGGTGATTTTTCCCCACGTAGCTCATCAACCCAGACTCCCTCCGTTTCTTGACTGTTCCGAACGCCTCGATGATTTTGCCGATTACCAAGCTTAACAGCCCGATGCCGAACAAATATAGGACGATGGCGAACAGCTTACCTGCCGTCGTCACCGGAAAATAGTCGCCGTATCCGACCGTCGTCATCGTCGTCATCGTCCACCAGAACGCGTTAAACCACGTTTCGTACGTACCGGGCTCCAGCAAATAAGCGAGAGTCGAGCTCGCCGCTATAAACAATACGGTAAAGCCGGCGAGAAACCAATGGTTCATGCGCAGCAGCTTGTGGGACAACCTCAAGAAAAAAATCAAAGCCTCACTCTCCCTTTAACCGATGAGGACATGCCGGTCGCTCGTTACCAGTCCTCCTCCAAAATTGCATAGTAGTAATGGTCGAGCCAGCGGCCCTGCACCTTCAAGCTCTTGCGGGCCAACCCTTCCCGCTTGAAACCGACCTTTTCGAGCAGCCGGATCGACGCCGTGTTGCTCGGATGGACGACCGCTTCCACGCGGTGCAGCATCAAATCCTGGAACGCATGGCGCACCGCGAGCCGAACCGCCTCGGTCATATATCCTCTGCCCGTGTGATCCTGGTCCATCGAATAACCGATGGAGACCGACTGGAACGGGCCTCGTTGAATGCCGTACATCGATACGTCGCCGATCAGGCTGCCGGAGCCGTGCTCGAAAACTCCCCAATGAAACGCGATGCCCTCTCCGGCGTCCTCCTTGTCGCTGACAATCGTGTTGCGCTGCGTCTCCAACGAATAGAATGCCTCGTCCCGTGACGGCTCAAACGCCGACCAGCTTTCCCGATTCCGGTTCAGCAGCTCCACCCACCGAGGGGCCTCGTCAGGCTCGATCAACCGCAAATACACTTTCTTTCCCCGAAGCTCCATCGGAACCAACTCCCGTTCATCTTGTACATATGTGTTTCGAGATGATCCGCCTGATTCCTCCCGGCCCGCCGCAAAACAATAAGCTTCATCCTTTAAAAGCTGCGAGCCGCCGCAAAGCGGATCGGAAAGACGCGGCCCTTTACTTTGCCGGCAGATCGAGATACCTTTGTAGAAGGAATGAAGACAAGGATTGGTGGCGTATATGAGTCAAAACGGTGCGCGAATATTGGTGGTGACCGCCGTTGCCGCCGAAGCGGAGGCGATCAAGCGCGGACTGGACGGCGCGGAGCGGTTCGATGTCCTCGTCGGAGGCGTCGGGCAAGCGATGGCCGCGGCGAGGACGGCCGCCGCGCTGCATGCCGCGGACTACGGACTTGTCGTCAGCACGGGAATCGGCGGCGGGTTTCCGGGTGCCGCGGACATCGGCTCGGTCGTCATCGCGAGCGAAATGATTGCCGCCGACCTCGGCGCGGAAACGGCCGACGGTTTTCTCAGCGTCGACGAGCTCGGCTTCGGCGCTTCCCGCATCGCGGCGGACGGACAAGCCGCCGACCGTTTGGCGAGGGCGCTTCGGGCCGCCGGACAGCGCGTTGCGGTCGGGCCGATCGTTACCGTATCGACCGTGACGGGAACGGCCGCGAGCGCCGCCGCCATCGCGGAGCGCATTCCCGGAGCCGCCGCCGAGGCGATGGAAGGCTACGGAGCCGCCGTTGCCGCGCGGGAACGGGGACTCCCCGTGGTGGAGGTCCGCGCGATCTCCAACGCCGTCGGCCCCCGCAACCGCGGAGCCTGGCGCATTCCCGAAGCGCTTGAGACGCTGGCAAGGGCAAGTTCCCAATTTCCGGAGGTGTTCTGATGAAAATTGCATTTTCCCCATGCCCGAACGACACATTCGTATTTCACGCTTGGGTGCATGGGCTAATTCCCGGCGCCCCTGCTTTAGACGTCCGATATGCGGACATCGATATTACGAACGGCCTCGCCGCCGCTCCCGGCGGACCGGAGGTGCTGAAGATTTCGTACGCGGCGCTGCCTTGGGTGCTCGACGACTATGCGCTGCTTCCTTGCGGCGGCGCGCTCGGACGCGGCTGCGGTCCGCTGCTGCTCTCTTCAGATGGATCGGCGGATCCGCAGCTGCTCTCCGGCAAACGGGTCGCCGTGCCCAGCGAGCGGTCCACCGCGTACCTGCTGTTCCGGCTGTGGGCGGCTCGCAGCGTGCCCGGCGGCATCGGCGAGATCGTCGTGATGCCGTTCCACGAAATTATGCCTGCGGTTCGGGACGGCAGCATCGATGCGGGGCTCGTCATTCACGAAGCCCGCTTCACCTATCAAAACTTCGGGCTGCGGCTGCTCGTCGATTTGGGGGAATGGTGGGAAGCGGACACCGGACTGCCGATCCCGCTCGGAGCCATTATCGCCCGGCGCTCGCTTGACCTGCCGAAGCTCGCCGCGTATGCGAGAGCGTCCGTCGAGTATGCATGGAAGAATCCGGAAGCGTCCCGAGACTACGTTCTGAGCCGCGCACAAGAAATGGACCCGGCCGTTGCGCAGGCCCATATCGACCTATACGTCAACGAGTTTACTAGAGACCTGGGGGAGAGCGGGTACGCCGCGGTAGAGGCTTTACTCGGAAGAGCCGCAAACGAAGGCTTGGTTCCCCCCGTCGACTTGAAGCTGCTTCGGCCGGCGGCGGTGTAACGAACGAACAACCTCAAAAAGGCTTCCGCCTGAACCGGCACGGTACAGCGGAAGCCTTTTTTCACATGCCGTCACATCGAATCCAGGGAGCCCCGGTACGTATTTTCCCCGTAGAAAATTTCGTCCATCTCCGTCACGAGCCTGTCCGTGATTTCCTGCTCCTGCTGCGGACTCAGCTTGTCCTTCGTAACGCCGAACAAATAATTGTTCAAGTCAAACTGCTTCAGCTTACATTTCGTATGGAAAATGTGCTCCTGATATACGTTCACGTCGATCATCTGAAACTGCTGCTTGATCTCGTCCGGGATGTAGTTTTGGATGGAGCTGATATCGTGGTCGATAAACAGCTTGTTGCCCGTAATGTCCCGCGTAAAGCCGCGCACCCTGTAATCGATCGTCATAATGTCGGTATCGAACGAATGAATCAAATAATTCAACGCCTTGAGCGGCGAAATTTCGCCGCAGGTCGATACGTCGATATCCGCACGAAACGTACTGATCCCTTCATCGGGATGGTATTCGGGGTACGTATGAACCGTTATATGGCTCTTGTCGAGCGCCAGCACTACGGATTCGGGAAGCGGTCCCGGAGATGCGGCGAACGCCTCCGTCGGCACCTCGACGATCGGCCCTTCGGAAACGAGCATCGTGACGCTCGCACCCTGCGGAACATAATCCTGCTGAGCGATATTGAGCACATGCGCATCGATAATTTCCGACACGCCGACGAGAATCTTCTTAAGCCGGTCGGAATTGTACTGCTCGTCGATATATTCCAAATAGGCCTCGCGTTCCGTTTTCGTCCCCGTGTAGCAAATATCGTACATGTTAAAGCTCAACGATTTCGTCAAATTATTAAAGCCATGCAGCGTAACCCGCTGCTCCGGCGTCAGCTTCATAGGATCCTCCTTCTCCTGAAAGGCTCTATTGCTTTATTGTTGCCCAGGATTGTCCAGATCATGTGAAGCACCCGCACCAGCTACAAATTCGGAATTTGCCAATCGATTTCTTCCAGGCCGGCGGACTTTAGAAAATGATTCGCTCTGCTGAAGGGCCTGCTGCCGAAAAAGCCTCTGTTGGCCGATAAGGGACTTGGGTGAGGCGAAGCGATTCGAAAGTGCTTTTCGTTCGTGATCAGCTCCGCCTTCTTCTGAGCGTGGCTGCCCCACAGCATGAACACGACTGGCTCCCGCTTCCGGTTCAGCGTCCTGATCACGGTGTCCGTAAAGCTTTCCCATCCTTTGTTTTTGTGCGAGTTCGGTTCGTCCGCGCGCACGGTCAATACCGTGTTGAGCAGCAGCACTCCCTGCTCCGCCCATTTCGCCAAATACCCGTTGTTGGGGATGGAACAGCCTAGATCCTGATGCAGCTCCTTGAACATGTTTTGCAAGGATGGCGGCGCTTTCACTCCAGGCTTGACGGAAAAGCTCAGTCCGTGGGCTTGTCCGGGCCCATGATACGGGTCCTGGCCCAGGATCACGACCTTGACCTTGTGAAACGGCGTATGCTGCAGCGCGTTAAAAATACCGTCCTGCTCCGGATAGACGACGTTCGTCTTATATTGCTCCGCCACAAACTCGCGAAGCTTGATGTAATAAGCCTTTTCAAATTCAGGCTCCAACATCTCCGCCCAATCGTTTTGTAATATGGCCATTGCTTTTTCACCTCATGAAAGTACTATACAGCAACCCCCTTTCAAAGAAAAAGACCAGGACGTAAAAGTCCTGATCCTCGTTCTTAATAACGGTCCGACGAATGTCCCTTGCTTTCCGCAGACCTCGCCGCTTGATCCGCCGCAGCGGTGCTCATATGCTCCGTTTCCCGCTTCGCCTGCGCCAATCCGTCGGCGACACGCCTCCCGTATTCCGCATCTGCGTTCGTGAAATGCGAAACCATCTTTTCCTGGATGTGCGGCTTGCAAATTTTCAAAGCGTCCACCATATTGGAAATGAGCTCGTCTTTTTCAACTTGATCGAAGGCGCGGTAGGCAGCTCCCGCTTGGGCAAAGTCGTTCGTGCGCTCGATTTTTTGCCTCACCAGATTGGCGTCGTAATGCGGTTCGTGCTCCTTGCCGTTCCTCGGCGCTTCCTGCAAGCCTCCGAGCGTGGACGGCTCATAATCCACATGGGGATTTTGCTCCAGGGCCTTGTCCACCCGATATTGCATCTGGCCGCCCCGCTGATTGGTCGCCACATCCTTCTTCGGCGCATTAATCGGGAGCTGCAGGTAGTTCGTTCCCACCCGATACCGCTGTGTGTCCGAGTAGGAAAATGTACGTCCCTGCAGGAGCTTGTCGTCCGAGAAGTCGAGCCCGTCCACCAGCACCCCCGTGCCAAAGGCAACTTGTTCGGTTTCGGCGAAGAAATTTTCCGGAACCCGGTTCAACACCATTTTGCCTACAGGCAAAAACGGGAATTGCTTGGGATCCCACAGTTTCGTCGGGTCGAGCGGGTCAAAATCGAGCTCCGGGTGCTCGTCATCGCTCATGATTTGCACGCAGAGCTCCCACTCCGGATAATCACCCCGCTCAATCGCCGTATACAAATCCTGCGTAGCATGATTATAATTCGTTGCTTGAATCTCATTCGCTTCGTTCTGCAGCAAGTTTTTAATTCCCTGCTTCAGCGGCTCCCAGTGATATTTTACTAATACCGCTTCGCCGTCCTTGTTAACCCATTTGTACGTATTTACCCCTGAGCCCTGCATTTGGCGATAGTTGGACGGAATGCCCCATGGAGAGAATAAGAAGGTAACCATCTGGGTGGATTCCGGCGTCTGCGACAAAAAATCAAACATGCGCTCCGGATCGGGCAAGTTCGTCACAGGATCCGGCTTAAAGGAATGCACCATATCGGGAAATTTCATCGGGTCGCGGATGAAGAAAATTTTCAGGTTGTTGCCAACCAAATCCCAGTTGCCGTCCTCCGTATAAAATTTCACGGCAAAACCTCGCGGATCCCGCAGCGTTTCAGGCGAATGAGCGCCGCCGACTACGGTGGAGAAGCGGGCGAACACAGGGGTTTGCTTGCCAGCTTCCTGAAACAGCTTCGCTCTCGTGTACTTTGAAACCGGTTCGTCTCCGACCTTGCCATACGCCTCGAACACCCCATGCGCTCCCGCCCCGCGGGCGTGAACGACGCGCTCCGGAATCCGCTCGCGGTCGAAGTGAGATATTTTTTCTATGTAATGGTAGTTTTCTAAGGTCGTCGGCCCCCTGCTTCCAACCGTTCTTACATTTTGATTGTCCGATATCGGGTGGCCTTGCCGATTCGTTAACGTGCCTTTGTTGTTTTCCATGATGCAGCGCCTCCATCCGTAAATGTCGGCTCTATGCTGTCCATAAGCCTGAACGTTTATGCAGCATTTTCCAGACGGAAGCGCGAATCAGCCTTGCATGCTGTAATGAAACATCGTGATCAGGAATAACCCGAGCACGGCCACACAGAGCACATGAAGACCGTTATATCGAAGCCCTGTCTGCAGCCCCGAAAGACCGGACAGGCGGCTGATGAGCAGATTCATCGGATTCACGGGGCTGATGACCGCGGAGACCGACCACGCCAGGATGAGCAGCATCGCGAGCACGTGATTGTCCGTCCCCAGCTCCTGCGCGTTCATTTGAGAAAGCAGCGCGGTGACCACCACCATCGGATGCACGCCGACAAAGGTGACGACCGCAATGACGGCGACCACGACGACGGCAAAGAGCAAGAACGATTGGTGGCTCAGGCTGAGTAAAAACCATTTGATCCCGTTGCCGAAGCTGGTGCCCTGCATCGCATGCCCCAGAAAGCCGGCGCTTGTGAACAGCACGATTTCGTTGTTCATCAGCGGCACCGAGCGGTCCCGAAAATCGATCAGGTGCGGTTTTATCCGTGTCCAGCCGTTCGTGACGATTCCCCAGACGAGCGGAAAAGCGATCGCAAGCAGGCTTACAATCGCCAGCATCGACCATTCCGTAAAGGCTTCCAGCAGCAGCGTGACGCTCATGAGACAAGTGATAATGAAGCCTAGCTGGTACAGCTTTCTTCGATGCTCCGTGCTCAGCGCCAGTTCGGCGGATGCATTCTGCCCTGCACCTCCCGGCTCGCTCGAATGCCGGCCGGCCCCCGCCGCAAACAGCAAATTGCCGATAAGGAGAAAGAGAAGCCCCAGCCCGATTCCGTAAGCCATATACTCGACGGCCGGAATTTTCACATAGTAAAGCACCAGCGCCACGGAAGCATAGTAAGGCGACCAGAACATCGTGGTTGAAAATCCGACCGCATAGCTTTTGGCAAGCATTGGCGGCGGCAGCTTTAAGCCTTTGATCAGTTCATCGACAATCCGGATTGAACCGAGGTTCAAAATCGGCCCCAATAGAAACAGCACGCTTGTAATTCCGAGAAAAAGCTTGCGCGGTTGATGCTTGAAGCGCTGCAGAAAACCTTCGATCGCGTCGAAATTGCCGCCCAGCTTTAACGGCACCGCGAGCAGCGGCACTAAAATCACGAGCGTCAGCAGCGGAAGATTCATCAAGATCCCCTCCTGTATGCCCGCCGCACCTCCGCCCTTGTCAATCTCCAGATAAAGTCCTATGCCGAGCATGCTGATTCCAAACCATCGAGGTACCGCGTCCGCCTTCGTGACACTCCCGAAAAAGGCAGCAAATACGAACGCTACCACGACGCTTTCCATCCAACGAATTGAAAGAAAGTAGTTTACAAGAAATAGTGCGCACATGCCTAAAAACAGATAGCTTCGCAACGACTTGGTTCTCCCCTCGCAAAAAAAGACTGCACGAAGGCAGCCCGCACACAAAATCCGCTCCGATTCTCGTTTACCCTTCCAGCTTCCGGAAGTATTTTCCACCATTATACTCGGATATAAATCATCTGTCAGCAGCGCAATTCTCGATAAACCATGAAGACCAAAATGTGGGCTTATATTTACATAAACGCGATATTTCGGCCGTATAAGACTAAATTTTGGTCTTATATTTGAAAATAAGACGAAATAGCCGATAAAAAGAAAATAAGCCCAATAAAGGGGCTTACCTTCATCTACACTTCACAAATTCCAATTTCTCCTCGGCTTGTAGCCGGCCTTCTCTAAAAAGCTCATTTCCGTTTCGCGGCTCAGTCCGTTGATCTCCACATTCGCTCCCTGGGAAACAATGAGCATTCTGCAGGCCATCTCCAACGTTTGTAGAGCCATTCGCGCTTCGCGGATGCTTACGTCGTAGACGAGCACGCCGTGATTTTTGAGCAGCAAAATGTTGGCCGACTTGGCCTTCTCGGCGACCGCATCCCCGAGGTCGGTGCTTCCGGGATGGTAATAAGCCACTCGTTCCACGCGCTCTAAATAATACATCGTCTCGACGAACCAATTCGATGGAATCTCGATGGAGGAGCAGGCGACCAAGGTGCTGTAGAACGGAGACGCATGGAGCACCGCTCCGATCTCCGGACGATTCGTATAAATTGCGCGATGCATCGGCGTTTCCTTCGAAGGCTTTTTGCCGGCCTCTCCCGCGATTTGTCCGGACAACGTACACTCTACCAGGTCCGAGTCCTCCAATTCACCGAGAAACGTGCCGCTCGCCGTAATCAAATAACGATCGTCTTCCGTGCGGGCGCTAATATTGCCCGCATTCCCCCATGCGAGTCCGTATTCCATCATATATTCCCCGGTTTTTCTCAGCTCTTGCGCGACAGCTTCCTTATTGGGCATCACATTCACCTTTATTCTTTATGGTCATCTTAACCATTCGACCAGCCCGATTGACAGCGCCGGAATAAACGTCAACAGCAACAGCGTCAACAAAAGCACGCCGTAGAATGGAAGCATCCCTCTGGAAATTTGATCGAGCCTGATCTTGGCAAGCTGCGACGAAATGAACAGGTTGATTCCAAGCGGCGGCGTACACATCCCTAACGCCAAGTTAACGATCATAACAATCCCGAAATGCACCGGATCGATGCCAAGATCGATCGCAACCGGCAGCAGAAGCGGCGTCAAAATAATAAGCGAAGCGTTCGTCTCCATAAACATCCCTACAATAAGCAGGAACAGGTTGACCAGCAGCAAAAACACCACCGGATTGTCCGATATGCCGGTAAAGAACTGGGCTACCATCTGCGGCACATTCTCGCGCGTAATGATCCAGCCGAACAGCCCGGCACTCGAAATGATGAACATAATCGTAGCCGTCGTAATCGACGATTGGGTTAAAACCGTTACGATTTGTTTCAGCGTAATTTCCTTATAAACCAATACACCGACGATAAACGCGTAACCGACAGCCACGCCGGCCGCTTCCGTCGGAGTAAAGACCCCTCCGTAAATGCCCCCGAGAATGATAACGGGCATCAGCAGGGCAAGGAACGAATCCTTAAAAGCCACCCATATCTCCGACAGCGACTTTCTTGGCTCCGGCTTATAGTCGCGGCGTTTGGCGATCACATACACGGTTACAATTAAAGCGAATCCGATCAACATGCCCGGAACGATGCCCGCCATAAACAAATCGCCGATGGAAACGGATGCGGCTACGCCGTACAAAATCATCGGAATGCTTGGTGGGATAATGATGCCAAGCTCTCCCGATACCGCTTGCGTCGCTCCGGCGAAATTAGGATGATATCCGCGCCCGATCATGGCAGGAATCAGTATGCTTCCGAGCGCCGCAGTCGTAGCCGCGCTGGAACCGGAGATCGCGGAGAAGAACATTGCGGTGACGATCGTTACAATGGCAAGGCCTCCCGGCAAATGACCCGTCAACGAGTTCGCCAGTGCAATCAGTCGTTTCGAAATGCCCCCGTACTCCATCAGCGTTCCTGCAAGAATAAAGAAAGGAATTGCCATCAGCGGGAACGAGTCGACCGAAGTAAACGATCGCTGCGCCAAGACAACGAGGGGCGCGCCGTCGCTCGACCATAAAGCGATTGCCGAAGCAAGGCCCATAGAAACGGCGATCGGTACGCTTAAAGCAAAAAACACGAGCATCCATATCATCAAAATTGCAGCCATTATTGTGCATCCTCCTTATTGGAGGTCAATTCGTCGAAGATGGCGGCGACCGCGTTCATCCCTAACAGCAAGGCTCCGATCGGCACAGCCGCATACGGAATCGACATCGACAAGCCTAACGCAGGCGATGTTTGCATCGTGACCCTGCTCAAAATGTCCATGCCTTGGACGAACAAAATCACGAAAAATACGATGGAAATCAGCAGAGAAAGAATCACAACGACCTTCCGTTTCGTCCCCTGAAGCGATTCCGGAAGCAATTCAATGGAAATCAGTTTATTGTACCGCATTGCCAAGCCGGCCCCGATAAATACAACATATATCATAAGATAACGGGACAATTCCTCGGACCAGGTCAGCGGCAAATCAATCACGAAACGGCTAAACACTTGTGCAAGGATCAGTATAGACATCGTCCCCAGCATCAAAGCCAGAACGATTCCAACAACCTTGTTCAAGCTATCGATCACTTTGACCACTCGCTGCATGGTATATCCCCTTCCTCTTCACATCCGTGACCAGATAAAGAGAGACCCCGGCCCGCGAGCCGGCCGGGGACCTCCATCACATCACAGATTACTTCGTATTTACAATGCTGTCGTAAAGCTCTTTGTCTTCCGGCGTTTTCGTGAACTCCGAATGAACGCTCTTCGCTTTTTCCATGAACGGAGTCACGTCTACGTCGATCACTTGCATACCGCCATCCGTGAGCTTCTTCAGTTGCTCTTTTTCCTGCTCGTAAACAAGCGTGTTCTCAAATTCCGTCGCTTCTTTCGCCGCTTCCTCGATCGCCTTCTGCTGGTCCGGAGTCAGCTTGCTGTAGGTAAGATCGCTCATCGTCAGCATGACATAACCGTAAACGTGCTTTGTGTTAATCAAGTAATCTTGAACTTCATTCAGCTTGGTGCTTTCGATCAACGCGAGCGGATTTTCTTGCGCGTCGATGACGCCGGTTTGCAGCGCAGAGTACACTTCACTGAATGCCATCGGCGTAGGGGTTGCGCCCATTGCTTCCCAAGCGGCGATCGATGCCGGAATTTCAGGAACCCGGATCTTGATGCCTTCTAGATCTGCAGGAGTTTTTACCGCCTTATTGGCTGTCAGCTGGCGAGGCGTACGCTCCCAGAACGCGAGACCGCGGACCTGCGCATTCGTTAACAGGTCTGCCTTCAGCTTCTCGCCCACTTCTCCGTAAAGCACTTTCTCCATGTGGTCCCGGTCACGGAACAGGTACGGCAGCTCCAAAATGGAGAAGGAAGGATAGAAGTTAGACAAAACGCCTGCTACGAGCGCGAAATCGACAGATCCAAGCTGCATGCCTTCGATTAAATCGCGGTCGTTGCCGAGCGTGGAGCTCGGGTAAATGTCGATTTTGACGCTGCCGTTTGTCTTCTGATCGACGAGCTCGGCAAATTTCTTCGCGCCCGTGTTCCAAGGATCGTTCTCCCCGGCGATGTGGCCAAGCTTCAACGTCACCGTCTCCGGCGCCTTTTCTCCCCCGCCACCGGCTTGATTGTCCGACTGCTGCCCGCAGGCAACGACACTTGTACCCAATACTACCGTTAAAGCCAACAATCCCAATTTTTTAATAAACATCTTATGACCTCCTGTACAATGCTTTTTTATATAAATGGGGTGTTTCAGAATTCAACGAGCACCTTTAACGAGGAATCTTCCTTCTTGTCGACCATTTGGAAGCCTCTTGCCGCGTCCGTATAAGGAAGCTTGTGCGTAATGATCACATCTTCGTTGACATGACCGGCAGCGATAAGGTTGATCGCCGCAATCGTATCCTCACGCGTATACGTCATGCAGCCGATAATTTCTTTCTCCCCTTGCTGCAGGTTGACGATATCAAAAGTCTGCGTTCCGTGGAACATCGCGATGGTGACGCAGCGTCCGCCTTTGCGGAGCAGCGACACGGCGTTATCGATAATACCCGGAACCCCGGCTGCGATAAACACCTTATCGAATTCTCCCCCGGCCAGATCCTTCGCTTTCGTCGTCCAATCTTCCATGTTCATAATGTTCAGCGTGTGGGTGGCGCCCATCTTGCTCGCGCCCTCCAGCGCATAATCCATCACGTCGGTCACGAGCGCCGTCGTCGCTCCGGCCGCTTTGGCGGCAGCGAGCGTCAGCAGTCCGATCGGACCCGCCCCCAGTATCGCTACCCGATCGCCCATGTCGATGCCTGCTTTGCGCACCGCATGAACGCCCACCGCGAACGGCTCAACAAGCACGCCCTGATCGTAGCTCATGCCGTCCGGCAGTTTGAACACCGTCTGCTCCGGTGCCGCAAAATATTCCGCCATCGTACCGTACCAGCCCTTCAGACCCGGTGCGCCGCGGCGGCCGCAATAGTTCACGTTCCCCGTCAAGCAGCTTTCGCAGATACCGCAGCCGGTTTGCGGTTCCACCGTCACACGGTCGCCGACTTGAAATTTCGTGACGGCTTCCCCGATTTTGACCACCTCTCCCGCAATTTCATGACCGATGATCACCGGCGGCTTGCGGAATAGATGAAGGCCTTTGTACGTATGAATGTCCGAGCCGCAAATCCCGGTAACCTTCACCTTAATCAGTACTTCACCCGCGCCCAACTCAGGCGGTTCCACATCTTTCACTACAACTTTGTAAGCATCTTCCACATATACAGCCTTCATTGGTTTCCCTCCTCTGGGTTTCTATTCTTTGTCTTTATAGCCCCAGTAATTCCTATCTTTTATAAAACCAACTTCTGCTTCGACTGCTGGAGGTGCTCCTTCATGAGAACGATGCTGTGTGCATCGCCTTTTTTCAGGTGCTCATAAATGTCTACATGCTCTTTCAAAAACTGCGTCATGCGCTGCGGATCTCTCTTCAAATGGCGAAGCGTAATCCGAAGCAGATGATCCTGATAATTAAGCAGCACGCGATAGATCTCTTCGTTTCCTGAGCACCTGCAGAGCAAACGGTGGAACTCGTGATCGAGCCTGGCAAAGCCTTTGCTGTCGAGTTCCTTGACCTTGATCTCCGTCTCCTTCAAATTTTCCTCCAGAAGCCTGCAGTGTTCTGCGCTGATTCTCCCGACAATTTCGCCGCAAATATAGGTCTCCAGCGCAATCCGCAAATTGTAAATATCCGTGATGCGGCTGATCGTCAAATCGTTGATGATGATGCCCTGTTTCGAAAATACGGTCACGAAGCCTTCCGCTTCCAGACGGACCAACGCCGACTTGATCGGCGTTTTGCTCATCTGCAGCATCTCGATCAGCTCCCGCTCGGATAGGAAGCGGCCCGGAGCAAAGTGCTCCTCCAGTATGTTTTCTTTAATGATCTGATAAGCTACGTCCTTTAACAGGGGAGCCGCTGCATTCTCCATTTGCCCACCACCTTACCGTTTTACAAATTGGAAGTCTTTCTTACATTGGCGAAAAAGTCCGGGCCGCCCAGCTGGCCGCCTTTCAGCGCGACTTCAACGCCCTCCGTCTCCGGCTCGTGCGAATATGCGGTACAGAGCGGCGCCCCCGGCGAAACCGGAAGCAGCATCTCCAAGCCGTACACGCCCATCTCTCGTGTAACGAAACCGGAAGTGTCGCCGCCGGCGACGATCACCCTGCGGATACCGGTGGTCCGCATCACCTCGCGCGTCCACCTGCCAAGCTGCTTCCCGATAAATTCGCCCGATTGGAACTCCGACATCCCTAATTGGGAGAAGCGTTCGCGGAATTCAGCGATAGCCGGGTCGTTCGGACCCATGGCGGTATAAAGGATCACGCTTTCGCCTTCCTTGACGAGGCGAATCGCTTCATCAAGCAGCTCGCGGGACGCATTGCCTTCGCCGGCAATTTGGTCTACGGAAACGCGGATTGCGCGGAAGCCTGCTTTCACGGCTTGCTCAATCTGCTGCTTCGTCACCATAGAGGCGCTACCCGACACCGCAAACACCTGCTCGGCCGGCTTGACTGCAGCAGTGCTTTGTATGGTTCCGCCGCCGCTAAGCCCGGAAGTTTTCCAGTGCGCTGTCAGCGCGTAGCCGACGCCGGAGGAGCCGACTACAAAGTTGGTTCTGCCCGGATACGATTCCCAGATAAGCCGCCCGCTCACCCGCAATCTCTCTTCGTCCAATACGTCGAACAGCAGGATGCCCGGCTCATTCAGCTTTTGTTTGTACCTCTCCTCGACGCCGCCGAAGTCGCCCTCTAGTTCTAGAATGTTCATCAGCCCGATCGTTTCGGCCGTCTGCTTCTGCAAATGCAGGCGCAAGTCGGCTTCCGTCATTGGCGTAATCGGATGCCGCGACATGACCGGATGCCGGTCAAGCCGATAAACCGTATCATGCACTCTTGCAAAATGATTGCCGAATAATGTGTACCGCCCTAAAGCGGGAGCTCCGACAAGCAGCGGAATCATCGGCTGATCCTTGAAATAGTCACGGCCTACTTCAATCGCCTTGCCGATGCTGCCGACCTCCGGCGATGAGTCAAACGTAGAACATGTTTTGTAATGAACGACCGGCGCTTGAATATCCGCAAACTGCCGGAACACCGGCCTTAGCTCCGCCTCCATGCCCTCAGGATGCTTCGCGCGGCTTGTTCCCGCCACACCGATGCAGCGAATGCCTTCGAACTGCCGCAGAAGCTCCGGTGTCGGCGGCTCGAGAAAAAGAACCGTCCGGTATCCGCTGATCGCGAGCGCCTCCATCGCATCCGTAGAGCCGGTGAAATCGTCGCCGTAGAAAGCGAGCAGCAGTCCGTTTTCCTTCATGTTGCGTCCCTCCATCGTTGTCATTTCGAAAATTTGCGCATCGCCTCCTTCAGCTCCGGATGCCGCTCCGCATACACCTCAAGCGGAATCCCCTCCACGGCCGCTTCCCAGCCTTGCCGCATGCTGCGTACCCCTGCGGCGATTCCGCCCGGATGGGCCAAGATACCGCCTCCCGCGAGAGAAATCACTTCCGTTGAGCGTACCGCTTCATAGGTCGGTACGGCAGTGGCTGCCCATTGGGCCGAAGAAAGCACCGGCATTACCGGGTAACCGCCCAAAAACGGCTTCAAGCAATCCCGGATCGCCTGCGCGACCGTTTCATTATCTTCCGAAAATTTATTGTTGAGTCCGTTCGTATGAAGATGATCGACACCGGCCAGCCGGCACAGCTTCTGAAAGACGGTAAAGCTCATGCCGAGCAGCGGGCTGCGGGACATCGCCCCCCACTGCGTCCGATGTCCATGAATGGGAAGCTCCGCATAGCGGCGAATATAAGCGGTGCCCGCGAAGCCGATGCTGTTCACGCACACCATCACGCAGGTTCCGCCCGCCTTGAGGACGATATCATGATTTCTTCGCAATTCATCGATATCGCCGGTAATGTTGAAGGCGTACATCACCTTTTTGCCCGTCTTGTCGGCGGCCCGCTCGATTTCCGCCATCACGGCGTTGACCCGTTGCTCGAACGGTGCAAACGCCGGATTCGCGCACAGCTCGTCATCTTTAATGAAATCGATGCCCGCTTCCGCAAGCTGACGTACTAGAGGCCCGTATTCTTCCGTGTGAAGTCCGATGCTCGGCTTGATGATCGTGCCGATCAGCGGCCTATCCTCGACGCTGCACAGCCTGCGCGTGCCTTCGATGCCAAACTGAGGACCCGGATATTTATCGGCAAATGCATCCGGCAGCTCCAAATCGATTAACCGGAGACCGGAAAACTCGCCTAGCTCATATAAATTACCTGCTACGGTCGACATCAGATTCGGCAAGGACGGGCCCGGGTTATCCAAAGGAAACGACAACACCACGATTCCGCGGCGGTACACCGCATTGCCTGCATTTACGCCTTTAGGCAGCCGCGATCCCGGCAACGAGGGTTCTCGAACCACGTCCAATTCCGTGATGCCGACAACCTTAGCGCCGTGCTTCTCTTTCAGCTCGGGCGTTTCTCCCGGCACCTGGACAAACGTTCCTGTCGACTGCTCGCCGGCCATCGCCTCCGCCACGTATTCAAGCGGAAAGGCGCTTTCGACCAGGTAGCTGGCTAAGATTCGACTTTGCTCCAAGCGCGAATCCCTCCTTCTATTTGACCTTAAACTCCCCTTGAGTACCAAAATCTATAATAAAATCGATGATAGATCTAACTTAGATCTATGTTAGATCTAAGTGCTATAATAGGTAAAAGCGTTTTCACTGTCAAGCGTTTTTCATGTGCAAAAAAGGGACGCGAATCACTCGCGTCCCCCTAAGTCTTCAATTATGAAATTACTGCGCCCGTTCGACCAATTGCAGCAATTCGCCGTCAGGGCCATTAAAAAATACGGCCTTTCCGCCCATCGTCACAGCAGGCGTCTCTGTGTGAAACGTAACCCCTTTTGCCGCGTAATATTCCATGGCTGCTTCAATGTTCTCAACAGTGAAAGCTAAGTGATTCACAATGCCTTTCGCCGAATAATCGCCCCGCTGCACCAAATCCTGGATCAGCTCCAGCTCCATTCCCGGGTGCTGCGGAAGCGTTAAAAACGCAACCTCCCGCACTTTCGTAGCCGTGGTGCCCCGGGTGCGCACAACAAAACCAAACATGCTCCCGTAAAATTCGACGGCCTTGCCCAAATCTTTCACAACGATCGCTACATGCTCCATCTTCTTAATGATAAGTGTTCTCCTCCTAAAACACGGCGCATCATAGGATGCGCTAGACTCTCACAAAGCCGCTAATTTCTTCCCACAAGTTCTGGTCAACCTTCGCACTGCCGCTTCGCAAAGCCTGCTGCTTTAAAGAATAGCCTCTTTCGCCCGGATAATAGAGACGATCCCGGTTTGCAAATTTCTCGCCGGTGTGAATTTGGGAAATAAGCGTACCCATCTGCTCTTTAAACGCCTCAATCGGCTGAAACGCATCGATATGAATAGCGGCGAAGAAATGGCTCACTCCCTGCGGAACTTCCACCTGGTCGACGCTTGTCACTTCCGTATCGCTTCTCCCGGCGCTCAGCAGCGAAGAAAGGATGCTGACCGCAAACGTAATCCCATACCCCTTATGCTCGCCAAACGGGAGCAAAATTCCTTTTAACGCTTCGGCAGGATCCGTAGTAAGCTCACCGTTTTCGTCCATGGCCCATCCGGACGGAATCGCCTCTCCTCGCTTCAACGCGCCGCGGATTTTCCCCGCAGCCGTAACACTATTTGCGATGTCCAGCACGAACGGAATTTCCTTCTGCGGAGTTGGTACGGCGACGGCCCACGGATTGTTGCCAAATAGCGGCTCCTTTCCGCCCCATGGCGCCAACCTCGCCGATGCATTCGTAAATACGAGCCCGATCATATCTTCATCGGCAGCCAACTTCGCATAATAACCGGCCGCCCCAAAATGCTGGCTGTTCCGCACAGAGACCGCTCCGATGCCGTAACTTCGCGCTTTATGAACCGTGCTTTGCATCGCTTGATAGGCCATCCATTGTCCCAGCCCGTGATTAGCGTCGTAGACACTGATCGCATGATGATCCTTCACCTTGGTCAACGGAGCGGCAAGGCGAATCCCCCCTTGTCTCATTCGGTTGTAATAAGGAATCGTCCGGATGATCCCGTGGGAGGCGACGCCCCGAAGCTCCGCATCGATCAAATTGTCGATCAGCACTTCTTTCTCTTCGGGCAAGAGACCCGTATTGTCATAGATGCGGGATACGGCTGCCCGCAGTTCATCGATGCCGACTGTCACCTGTCCCATACTCGATCACACCGTCGGCTGAATACGATTCAGCGCGATTTCTTCATCGCCTAAGATTTCAGCTTTCGTCTTCTTTCCATTCATTACCTTGCTCAAATAAGCGGCCAGATCGCCCCCGCCTTCCTCTACCGTCCGATCTCCAAGAAACACGGAGCTTACATCCAAATCAATATTCGGCTGCATCGTAACGGCAGTTTCCGGATTCGCCGTCACTTTAATCGTAGGGGATAGAGGACAGCCTATAATGTTGCCTTTGCCCGTGGAGAAAATAATGATTTGCGCCCCTCCCGCGGCAATGCCTGTCATCGATTCGCAAGCCGGTGCGGGCGTATCCATCAGATACAACCCATTCCCTTCCGCGCGATCCGCATAATTCAGCACGCCTTGAATTTCTCTGGTACCGCCTTTGATAATCGCACCAAGCGACTTCTCTTCAATCGTCGTAATTCCCCCGGCAATATTATCCGGTACCGGATTTGCCCCTAGAATGCTGACCCCTCTGCGGGCGGCCTCCAGCTCCACATTATCGACGATCTGCAATATTCGGTCATGGACCTCCCGGTTTTTCGCGCGTTTGACCAACATTTGTTCGGCGCCGAGAAACTCCGAGGTCTCTGTCATAATGACCGTTCCTCCTTGATCGACGACCATGTCGGCCACTCTTCCGAGCACAGGGTTGCTCGCGATTCCCGAGGTCGTATCGGTGCCGCCGCACTCCACGCCTAACACCAGATCGCTCCACTCAATCGGTTCACGCTGCTGCTCCGTCGCCATACTGACGAGCTCTGACGCGATCCGCGTTCCTTCGGCAACGGCCTGTATGCTGTTGCCCAGCTCTTGAACATTAATAGACACAACCGTCTTTCGGCTTCTTCTGCGGATTTCATCCGCCAGCTTTCGCGCGGACACAGGTTCGAGACTGACCACGAGTACGCTGTGCAAATTCGGGTTCGCGCCTAAACCGGACAACGTGTGGAACGTCAAATCCTGATCCGCCCCAAACTGGCCTCTGCCGTACCAGATCGGAATCGGCAGTACATCCTTGAGTTGGGCCGCGATTTTCTTCACGATCCCGTTGCAGTTATCCATCGCCGACATGACTGCGACATGATTGCGGATGCCGACGCGTCCATCCGGTCTTCTGTACCCCGTTAAATTGTTCATGAATGCTGTTCCTCCTTTTTCAAATCTCCCCGTCCCCGCAAGCTTTCCACGTTGTCGATATGAACCAGCGCCCCTTTTTTGATCGGGCGGTTCGCTTTACCGATGACCTCTCCATACTTAACGATGTGTTCTTCCGCGTTGAAATCCTTCAGTGCGGCCTTGTGCCCTAACGGAATATCCTCTACCAATTTGACGATAAGCCGTTCGCCGTTCACCTCATATTCAACCAAATCCCCTTTAGCCATTTTGGCAGTTAACGTGCCGACGTTGTCGTCCGCATGCAAAACTATCATTTTACTCATCCGTTGTGCCCCTCTCGATTTATTCGTTCATGCCGTGAACCTACAATTACATCTCTCTCAGGCAGCGGTTCACGGTGCAAATAACGCTGCATATTTTCAAAGCAGTGCGCGGCCATCCGATGCACGTTATCAAGGACCGTTCCCCCGATATGCGGCGTCAGCACCACATTGTCCAGCCGAAGCAGCGGGTGATCCATGCGGATCGGCTCCTGTGCGAACACATCAAGCCCCGCCCCAAGCAAGCGCCGTTCTTGTAAAGCGCTAAGGAGTTCATCTTCGTCGATCAGTTCCCCTCTAGCCGTGTTGATCAGCACCGCCGATTCTTTCATCATCGAAAGCTGCTCCCGGCCGATGAACGATCTCGTCTCCTTGGTTAAAGGCGTGTGCAAGCTGATAATGTCCGAGCACCCGAGCAAAGCTGCGAACTCGCGGTACTCCGCCCCAAGCCTCTGTTCTTCTTCATTAGGAAGCCGGTGCAGATCGTAATAGACGACCTTAGCGCCGAATGCGTTGAGTCTCTTCGCGACTTCCCGTCCAACAAATCCCAGACCAAGCAAGCCAACCGTTTTCCCGAAAATTTGATAGCTTTTCGCCCGCATTTCCGATTTTACCCATCGGCCGGAACGCATCGTCTCGTTCAAATAAACGACCTTTCGATACAAGGAAAGAATCAGTAAAACCACCAGCTCGGAGACGGGAACTGCGTTCATGCCTGCGGCAATCGCCACCGTGATGCCGCGCGTTCTAGCTGTCTCAGTATCGATTTTGTCGTAGCCTACGCCGAACTTTTGGACCATCTTCAAGGAGGGAGAATCAAACATCCACCCCGGAACGGGAGCCCAGCCGGCTAAAATAAAGTCCGCGCCTTCCACGACCCGCCGCTGCTCTTCTTCTTCGTAGGACTGAGCCATCGTTACGCTCCAATCGGAAGGCGATGCCCGCTGGATCACTTCCTTGACCAGGGGATCGTACACATCCAAACAAGCAACCTTATAGGACATCATGAATCCGACCCTTTCGACTGTCGTTACGCAGTGATTCCATTGGAATCCCCGGAGGTTCCTTTTCTTTTCATAGATTTATAGATGGAAAAGAGTACGATCAGCGCGAGCAATACCATTAACACGAGCGAATACGGCCTTGTGACAAAGATCGAATAGCTTCCTTCCGACAGCAGCAGCGAACGCCGAAGACTTTGTTCAATCAGCGGACTTAGCACAAAGGCAAGAATGAAGGCCGGCAGGGAAAAATCAAGCTTCTTCAGAAAAAAGCTCGCCACCCCGATAAACAACGCGATCCAGAGGTCAAAAAACAGCCCTTTCGCGGCAAATACGCCGATCACCGATAAAAGTAGCACGATCGGGATCAAAATCGGATTCGGCAGCGTCATCGCTTTCGAAAACATAGGCGTAACCAGCTTCCCGAGGATATACATCAGAATCGTCGCTACGAGAAACCCGTATAAAATTCCGCTCAAAAGCTCCGTTTCTTCGGTAAAAATCTTGGGTCCGGGTTGAATCCCGTGGATGATAAAGGCTCCCAAAATAATCGCAGTCGACGGTGATCCCGGAATTCCCAAAGCAAGGAGAGGCACTAAGGCGCCGCCAACCGTCGCATTGTTGGCCGCCTCCGGCGCGGCAATTCCATCCGGCTCCCCTGTCCCGAAGCGTTCCGGATGCTTTGAGGAGCGTTTAGCTTCACTGTAGGCGAACCAGGAGGCGGGTCCGGCTCCCATACCCGGCAATATGCCGACAATCGATCCGATCGCAGATCCGACCATCGTCGATCGAAAAACCCCTTTAAACTCTTTGAAGGAAATGCGTGTTTTCAATTCCTTCGCATTCGTTACGTATCGTTTATGCAAATCCTCGCTGATCATCGAGATGACCTCGGAGAAAGCAAACATCCCCACCAATAAGGCGACCATCGTGATTCCTTCCATCAGCTCCAAGCGGCCCATCGTAAACCTTGGAACGCCTGTAAACACGTCCATACCCACAGTCCCGATCGCCAAACCGAGCAAAATCGAGATAATGCTTTTCGTAATATCCTTCGAGCTCAAGCCCGCTACCGCCATTAGCCCCAGAAGCGCGATAAGGAAAAACTCCGGATCGGCAAAACGAACGCCGAGTCTCGCGAGCGGGACGGAGAGAAACAGCAGAACGACCCCGCCGACCAATCCGCCAACCGTCGAAGCCGTCAATGAGTAACCTAACGCCTTCCCCGGATAGCTTTTCTTCGCCAACGCATTACCGTCCAGAACGGTCGCCGTAGCCGCCGGCGTTCCGGGAACGCCAATGACAATCGATGAGATCGAGCCGCCGTATTCCGCTCCTTGATAGGCAGCTACCAACAGCAGGATCGATGCCAAAGGAGACATGCTATACGTCAGAGGGAGGAGAAGAACGATCGCAACGGTTGCCCCGAGCCCCGGCAGCGTTCCAATCAACAAGCCTATAAAGGTACCCAGAATCATGGCGAACAGAGTACTTAAGGAAAACAAGCCGGCAATATCGATACCTGGCACATTCATATCCGCAACACCTCCTCCGTCAGAAATTCACATCTAAGATGAAATCGAAAAACAAGTAAACGGAACCCGTGATCGATAGTGCGATAAGAGCATTTTTACCGATCAACCATTGAATGTTCTCCCGCTTCCATGAATACATCGTGAGCAGGGCTATCAGAAAGAGAATGCAATTGACGTAAAAGTAGCCCAGCACGTTCCAACTGAGAAAAAACAAAACGGTGAAGCCGATGGTAAGTAACACCAGCCGAACATTCGCAAACGGAATCGTTTCGTCCGCTTTCTTGCGAGTCTGAAAGAAGCTGATCAAGCAAAATACAATGAGAAGAGCCCCGATCGCATTCGGAAAGTAATTCGGCCCCAAGGAAGTCGAATTGTCCACTTTCGGAATGGCATTCGCTGCCATAAGATAACCGATCGCGAATAAGAGAATGAGGAAAAGAGAAATATATGTTGTCCTTTTCGAGCTCATGAACTAGCCTCCAAACTCAACTTGTAAGAAAAGGGAGAACGTACCGCCGTCATCCCTTATTCAAAGCCGTTATTTCGCTAAAAATTCCTTCGCTTCGGCTACCTCTTTCGTCACGAGCTCCGAGAACGGATCCGCGGTCATGAACGCATCGATCTGCTGCTCATTTTCCATATACGCCAGCCATTCCGGATCTTGAAGCGCCTTTTCAAACGCCGCATTTAAAATGTCCAGCCGTTCCTGCGGAATGCCCGCCTTGCCAAAGACTCCCCGCCATAATAAGTCGTCAGCGATATTCTCATAGCCCAGCTCTTTAAACGTTGGAGCATCCGGCCGTTTCGAGTCTCGTTCCGCCAAGCTGACTGCAAGAATCCGAAGCTCGCCGGCATCCACTTGAGCATTTATATTGCTGCTCGTAATCACCATGGCGTCTAAGTTCTCGCCTAATACGGCGGCCACTACCTCGCTGCCTCCGTTATACGGAATATAATTCACCTTAATGTCGGCTCCAGCGGTGATTTTCTGAGCAAACGCATCGGACCACGACTTCGTTCCGACCCCGCCGAGCTTTAAGCTGCCGGGCTTCTCTTTCGCGTAGGCAACGAAATCCTCAAAGTTGTTGAGGCTACTTGATGCATTTACAGCCAGCACTTTGTAATCCGCGTTAATCCTTGTAATCGCTTTCAAGTCATTTTCAGTAAATGGCACCTGGCCGGAAGCAATCAATAAGGGCAGCGTGCTGGACTGGCTGAACACCGTGTAACCGTCCGCTTCCTTGGACAGGACGTAGCTGACGCCCACCGCCGTACTTCCACCTTCCTTATTGACAGGCACGATTTCCTGCCCTAATTGCTTCGCCGTCACTCTGATCAACGCCCTGGCAAACGTATCTGCGCCGGATCCCGGAGAGAAAGGAATGATCCATTCGATTTCTTTCGTCGGATAGTCATCCTTCGGCGCTTCCGCAGCCGGTTCCTGATTTGATCCGCCCGGCTGGGTTGAAGGAGCTGGAGTTTCTCCAGCTTTCGGCTGCGGTTGAGTCCCTCCTGAACAAGCCGTCATCACGATTACCGTCAACACCACGATAAATAGTTTCCATAAGCTTTGTCGCATATCGCCGACCTCCATTTTTAACGTTTCCTACAAACTTTTTATTTGCTTCCAATCAGATTATTTGCAGTCAGCCGGTACTTTTCTACAATCTCCTCGTTTAATTCCATCCCGATCCCGGGCTTGGTAGGAACTTCTAAGTAACCATCCTTGAAAAATTCAAACGGCTCCTTCGCCAATTCATGCCGAAGCGGATTGATTTGATTCTTATTCCAATCGCTTCTCATATACTCATAAATCAAAAAGTTGGGTAAATAAGCGGCCAGCTGCATGGATGCCGCCAGACAAACAATGGATGTGCTGCCTGTGTGCGGCGCGTATTTCAAGTGATGGGCGCTTGCGAGCGCCTGTATTTTCTTGCATTCGGTAAAGCCGCCCGCTCTGGATACATTCGGCTGGACGACACTGATCCCGCCTTTTTCGATTAAATCTCTGAAACCATATCTCGTAAATTCAGCCTCGCCCGCCGCAATCGGAATGTCCACTCTCATTGCGATTTTCCGGTACCCTTCCAAATCATCCGGCATGATCGGCTCTTCGAACCAATCGAGGTTGAACTTCTCCAGCTTTTTGCCGACTTGAATCGCGGTCGCCACATCATACCCGCAGTTTGCGTCGACCATCAGTTTCACGTTCGGGCCAACGGCATCCCGAATCGCCTCAACCAATTCGACATCCTGGATGGGATCCTTTCCGATCTTGATCTTCATAGCATCGTATCCCATTGCGACGTAGTTTTTCGCTTCGTTGACGCTCGTTTCCAATCCGCGGAAGCGGATGGACGACGCATAGCATTTGATCGGATCGTTATGCAGGCCGCCTAGCATCTTCCACACAGGGATGCCTTCGTATTTCCCCACCGCATCCCATAGGGCAATATCGACGCCGCTGATCGCTTCAATGTAGAAGCCCTTCGTATGCCCTCTATTGACCATAATCGCATACATCAATTCCCAGATTCGCTCGGTATCCCTCGGATCTTTCCCAATCAATACCGGCTTGATCGTCTCCACAATGTCCCGTGTCGCCGTCGGCGTCAACCGCACGATGCATTCGCCGATTCCCGTAACGCCCACATCGGTATGCACCTTCACAATCGTGGTCCGGTATTGACCGAACACGATGCCTTCAATTTCCTCGGCATATGGAATGCTGATCGGAGCCGCAATTTTCTCATCCATCGGAACAACCAGGCTAATCGCCTCGACATTTGTGATCTTCATCCGTTCCCTCCTTAAGCGCTTACATTTTAATTAATGCAAATATATAGCGTCGATTGGCCTTATGCAGCTGCAAAGGCGCTAGACTTTATGGTGAAAATACCCTCGTTGGCGCATCAGCTCGCGGTACAAATCGTTTTGAGGAACAAATGCGTCTCTGCCGTGAAGCCAAAATAAGTTGTTGACCATGACCAGATCACCCACCGGAAGCTCTAGAGAAATAATAGAGGAAGAGTTCTCCAGCGATTGTGAGATTTGCTTGAAATAAACCCCTTGCTCGAGCGATTCGGGCTTAATGTTTTGCTCCGCGAAGCAAATGCAGGGATGCCCGTTGTGCCAGAAGAACGTCGGCCTGAACTGAGGGACAGACATATTTTTGCTTTTTGCGGGCTGTCTTTTCACTTTTTGGAAGGCTAACGGATGACTGCTGAACTTATGAAGATCCTCCCAATCGTCAATATGCAGCAGCCTCGAGTTGCCACCAACGGCATTTCGCTCTTCCATCTTCATCATCAAAATCCATTCGATAATATCAGGCTCATAGGCACCGTCCGCGTGAAGCGTCATCACCTTGTAGCCCTGCCTCAAGTAGCTGTCGCTAGTGTCCTTATGCTCCACCGCAAACGTTGCATAGTAGGTGCCTGACATGCCGTCGAAGACAGGCGTCCCTACGATATGGGTGATCGCCGTTGCGAATTTAATATAATCATCCTTTGACGTGGAGGCCCCGTCGACGGATAGGGTAAAGCCGCCGGTTTGGCGGTCGTTCAGGATGCCGATCAGCTGGTTGCGGAATTCATCGCCCACGAGATTCGTCAGCACATTCGCTGCGTAGAAGCGCTCGAAGGCCACATAATTCAATTTCTGAACATCGATCTCCGCAACCTCTTCGAAAAATTGCTCCAGCAGTGTCCGATTGATGTTCACCTCATAAAGACGGTCCTGCTTCGGATGAACGTTCACTTCAAACCTTGAATTCGATTGCAGAAATGAGTGCTGCACCACTTTAGATTGCAATGTGCTCATGATTCCTTACGCCTCCTTGAATTTTAATAAATATTCAATGGTTTGACTCGGTTGCTCCGGTATGCCGATATATTGGATCATTCTGCAGCCCGCACGCAGGATGTGCTCAGAAACCATCCGATGAATTTGAATGGGATCTCCTTGTTCAAAAGCCTCGACAATCTCAATATGTTCGCTCAGAGAGGTAGATCTGTGCTGCAATTTTTCCAGGGACGTCCTTCGGATTTGCATGATCTGGAGGTGCATCGCTTCAATTGTATGGATGATTTTTCGATTTTGGCTTTCATAAATGATTGTTCTGTGGAAATCCGTGTTGCATTGGACGACGCTTCTCACATCGCCTCTTTCAATCGCTTCCGTTGATTCCCTAAGAATTTCCCGCAGGTTGCCCAGATATTTCTTGGTGGGCTGTGTGCTGATAATTGTCCCGGCCAAAGCTTCCAGCGCGGCGCGTGTCACATAAATATCTGCCACGTCAAACACAGTCGGCGCGAATACCGTCGCCACTCCATTCTCCTGCGCCACCACGAGTCCATCCTTCGCCAGCTGCCTGATAGCATCCCGGATCGGCGTCCGACTCACGTTGAATTCATCCGCTAATTTCGTTTCGATAATTTGGTCGCCTGGCGCAAAATCACCGTTCACAATGGAATCTTTCAAAATTTCATAGACTCTCAAATACAGAGGCGGCGTTTTCTCAACAGCTAGCTTCTTATGTCTCAACATTCTCATTCTTCCTTTGTCATGTATTCAGAATATCGTTGTACTCGCACATCGTGTTCTGTATACATTGATTTTGACACATTTTTAAACGGTTGCAAACAATCGATCGGCCTCCTTCCCTATTTGCCGTTCAGTATACTGTATTCGTATACCGTGTTCTGTATACATTTAAATTAACACGACATTTTATAACTTTCAATCATGAATTTGAATAATCTGATTATTTTTGCTGCATAGCAAAAAAAGCGAGGGCTTCGCAGTATGCGACGCCCTCGCTTCCTTTACCGAACCATATCCCGTTTGAAAGGCAGCCGCAAATGCGCTTCCCAACGATCCGCCAGATCAATCGGCCGGGTCAACAAAAAGTCCTCCTGTGTTGTATCCGCGAATCCCACCACTTCTCCGCCGAGCGGCGAAACGATCATGCTGTGGCCATAATAATCTTTGCCGTATTCCTTGCCCGTTTTGTTCACGCCTACCACGAACACCCCATTCTCGAACGCCCGCGCTCTCAGCATCAGCTTCCACGTATCGGACCGCCAGTCGCTGGAGAATGAGCTTGTTGCCGTCAGATTAAATATAATGTCAGCATCGTCCCATGCCATCTCTCTAAACCCTTCCGGGAAATGGCGATCATAACAAATTTGCAGGCCGATTCGAACCCCGTCCGCTTCAATGACCGGATACCCCAAATCCCCCGGCTTGAAATAAACCTTTTCGTAGTTGCCCATCTGATCGTTAATCATCGGTGCCGGGAGATGCACCTTCCGGTATTTGCCCGTAATCGCTCCGTTCCGATTCACAACCATCGCCGTGTTGAAGTAGTGCCCCTTCTCCGTCTCCGCATATCCGAAGATGGTAGTCAGTTGAAGCTCCTTAGCCTTGTTGCGCACCGCCGCAATCTCTTCACAGCCATCCTCCATAAAGTAATGCCGAAATTCGCGTGTGTAAACGACAGGGAAGAACGGCGTAAACGCAAGCTCGGGAAACGCTACAATATTAACATCGCGATCCTTGGCTGTTTCCATCATCTTAAGAATCCGTTCTACGTTAACTTGGATGGACTCCGAATTGGGCGCCATCTGCGCAGCACCTACGATCAGCTTCATACAAATACTCCCTCGCAACTGGTTTGATGTGCTACTCCATAACGAATACGCGCGCTGGCCCTCCACAGCCTTTATCGATTTTGATCGGTATGGCATAAAAATCTACAACATCTTTCGTAATCGCCGCTAGGTTCGTAATGTTTTCGATAATGCATACATTGTTGCCCAAAAACGTGCGGTGTACAGGCGCTTCCGTACCGTTGAACGAATCGTTGTTGCTCGATTCATCCGGCGGATGGTCGAGCGCTACCGCTTTGATGCCCGCTTCGACGAGCCATTTGGCTAATTCCGTGGCGATGTAATGTCCTTTACGATAATAATCGTCGCCTCCGAACGCTTGCTCAGACCATCCGGAGTAAAAAATGACGAAGCAATCCTTCAACTTCTCTTGGGTTAATCCAGCATCCAAAAAATGCTGGATCATCACCGGCTCGCCGGGTTGAATGCGCCCCTTTAATCGAAGCACGTGGGCTTTACCCATCAGGCGTTCGAGCGGAACCTCATCAATGGTCCAGCCATCCTTCACAAAATGATAAGGCGGATCGATGTGCGTCCCCACATGAATGCTGAAGGAAAGGACCGCGTTCGTTCGGTGGTGTTCCTCATGGGTATGAATCATCTCGTATTTGACCGGCGGATGCCCGGGAACAATAGATACCTCCGGACCAAGCAGTGTCGTAAGATCAATAATAGTAGGCATCGTGCGATCTCCTCTCTGGATTTTACTGAATTAAGGCGTCCAAGTGACTAAACCCGGATCGACTTCCTGCAAGTAGCTCGCGTTAATAAACTCGCTGTAGTCCGGAATTTCTTTAATCTTGTCATTCTCCATCAGGAAGGCTGCCGTGCTCTCAATATCCTCCACAAGCTCAGATGTGATCGCCAACGAAAATACATTCAACCCCATCATCTCCAGCGCATCCGCCTTATCGATTTGCAGCGTTGCTGCAATGTGTTCCGCCGCTTTTTCAGGGTTTTCCTCGATGAACGCGACGGCCTTATTCAATGCACGGAGCAAAGCCGTAACCGCGTTCGGATGCTCCTTCGCAAAATCCGTATTTGCGATCAATACGGAATGTGCGCCCAACAGCTTTTGCGGTCCTTCTTCGCCCGGCACATAAGATTGCGAGGCGGATACAAGCCTTACACCGCCTTGCTTCACGCCGGTCAATACCGACGGTTCCCAAATGACGAATGCGTCGATGTCCTTTTTCTGGAAAGCCGCAATCATTTCCGTTGCGCCCATTTTGTAGATCTCCATCGAATTCGTATCCAGCCCGTATTTCTCAACAATTCTTAAAAACAACGCTTCAGAAGTATTCCCTGAGGCATAGGCGACCTTCTTGCCATTCAAATCAGCCGGCGTCTTAATGAGTTCCGGATTGACAACCAACGATTGCGCGCCCGATATATCCGATTGCTGCGCAATCAATTGTACGGCGGTGCCGGTGGACTTCAGGATGGTGGCAGGCGCATCGCCCACGCTTCCGATCGGAAGGCTGCCTCCTGCAATGGCGGCTGTCACATCGGACCCTGCCTGGAACAGCTGCAAATCAACTTCCAATCCCTCTTCTTCGAAAAAGCCTTCCTCCTTCGCTACGATGATCTCCGATGCAAGCTGCACATCGCGAGCGGAAGCGACCGAAATTTCGCTTACTTCCAAAACGGAGCCAGCGCTCTCGCTCTCAGATCCCGTCGTTTCGGAGGCATTTTCCGAGCTGCTTTCGGTTGTCGAAGCATTTCCGCCGCCGCAAGCAGCTAACAGCATGACAAGGGCTAGTAAAATAACAGCCAGCGATACTATGTTCTTTTTTTTCATACACTCTCTCCTCCGATTCGTCTGTTCTTTCTATATTGATGTTGTTACTTCCAGTTCACCAACCGCTTTTCCGCCGCAAGCAGCAGACGATTAATCCCGTAGCCGACAAGGCCGATCGTAATCATCCCGACCATCACTTCATCGGTCTTAAACAGCGTGCGTGCCTCTTGAATCAAGAAGCCGAGGCCTGCGTTCGAGGCGATCAATTCGGCGGCTACCAACGAAATGAACGCCATGCTGACACCGGAGCGCATGCCGATAATGATGTTCGGAATGGCGGATCGCAGCGTCACGTAATAGAACGTTTGTAACCCATTCGCGCCTAATGTTCGCGCCGCCTTCAAGTGCACCGGATCGACTTGATGAATCCCGCCCATCACATTCAATACGATAGGGAAAAACGCAGCGTACGTGATAATGAAAATTTTGGAGGATTCGCCGATCCCGAACCAAAGAATTGCAATTGGAATAATGGCGATCGGCGGAATCGGACGCAGCACTTCAATGACAGGATCGACAGCTTTGCGAAAATTCCCCCATAACCCCATCACAAGTCCCGCCGGGACCGCAATACAGACGGCAAGCAAGAAGCCAAGCAGGACTCGGCTAAGACTGGACAGAGTATGGTCAATCAGAACGCCATTTTGAAGCATCGCCACACCTGTTAGAAATACATCCAACGGCGCCGGCAGCAAGGCTGGGGAAAACACGCCAAGCTCCGCAATAACCGCCCATACGGCAATGGCTGCAATTAGACCCAAAGATTTAATGACCTGATCTTTGACTGCTTCCAGCTTCAGAGGGAGCGGCACACTGTTTCGCTGCGCCCCAGATTTCCCAAGGATTGTTGTTCGCTTCGCCTCTTCCATGCTCAGGCCGCCTTTCCTTCTAAAATTGCACTGATTTGTTTCTGATAGGTAAAGACACGCTCATCGTTGCGATCACGGATGCGCGGCAGATCCACCTTCATATCGAGCGCCACGCGCCCCGGATTCGGCATGAGCACGATAATTCGATCCGCCAAATAGACTGCTTCTTGAATGCTATGGGTGATGAATAAACAAGTGGTTTTGTTCCGCTCCCATATTTTCAACAGCTCCGTCTGCATGGAATGCCGGGTTTGTTCATCAAGCGCCGCAAAAGGTTCATCCATCAGTAAGAAGGACGGGCTGTTCGCCAGCACTCTGGCCAAGCTGACGCGCTGCTTCATTCCGCCGGACAGACGGTTCGGGTAATGCTTTTCAAAGCCTGCCAGCCCCACCATTCGAATAAATTCCTTTGCCAGCTCCGTTCTCTTCGCAGCATCCATTCCGCCCATTTTCGGACCGAACGCCACATTTTCCTCAACGGTAAACCAAGGGAACAATCCATACTCCTGAAACATCACGCCTCTTTCTTTCCCCGGTGTCGTCACTACCTGATCGCCAAACGTAATTTCCCCTTCATAGGGTTGAAAACCGGCGATACAGTTCAGCAATGTCGTCTTCCCGCAGCCGCTTGGACCGAGCACACAAATAAATTCACCCTCCTGAATCGTTAAATTCAAGTGGTTTAGTACGGTGTGCGATTGATCCTTTGTGTTTCGGTACGTCACCGTCACGTCATCAAGCTTCATTAAAGGTTCTTTATTGGTCATACACTTTCAACTCCTTTTTTAGGCGTTGTTACTTTCGAAACTGCGAGATGTCCAAGCACCTTCATTGAAAACATGCTAACTGCAGCAAGCGGCAACGAAACGACAACAAACGATGCGCCTAGGCCGACAAAATAGCTTGTCGCGCCTATAGCCAAAGGACAGACCCAGTTTGCCAACCGATTGGACATCAATCTCAGCCCCGTTCCCAAGCCTCGATTGCGCTTATCTGTAGCACTCGATATTAAAGAGATGGCTAACGGCTGATTCAGTCCGGTACCGAGACCAACGAGCACAAGTGAAACAATCAAGCCGACTTGGCCTGGGAATAGCGAAAAACCCATCAGACCGATAACGCTCATAAATAGTGCGGCTCCTGTTGTGGGATACCGACCGAAAGATTCGATGAATCTCGCCGTAAAAGGCCGGATCAAGATCGAAGCCAAGGACCACAATGCAATCCATAAACCGATTTCTGTTGTGTTGTAGGACTGTTCTTTAAGGTAAATCGGTAAATAGCTGACTCGTATAAACAAAATGAAGGCAAGACTGAAGCTGATCATCGCCCCCGCCTGAATGCCGCGATTGCTTGCATATAGCTTCAAACCTGCGTTGTATGTTCCGATCATCGAAAACCGCGGTTTGGCGACAGGCACCGATTGTCGCTCGTTCACCTCACTTTGATTCTCCCGCTTCCTTGGAAGCATCGCATAGACGGCAAGCAGAGCAAATGAAAGAATCGTATAGGTGATAAACACCCATTTGAAATTGAATTGATCGTAGATAAATCCGCCGAACAACGGACCTGCAAGTTGGCCAATCGCTGTAAAAAAGGACATTCTGGCAATCGCTTTTTCACGAGACCCGTCTCCGACAAAGGTAACGATGCTTTGACTGGACAACCATACGGCAATGTGACCGAGGCCTACCAAGGTTTGAGTCGCGATAAAAGCAAAATAGTGATCGGACAACAGCAGCAGCGTGCTTCCTAAAATCATAAATCCTGCGCCGACAGCCAACATATTGTGCTGACCAATACGATCTGCGATGTAGCCGATTTGAATTGTAAATAAGAAAGGGACGAAGGTCTGAGCAGCGAAAATAATGGCAATTTGGAAAACGCTAAACCCTAAATCTGATACGTATAACGACAGGATCGGCGTAAACATCTCGGATAGGAGCCAATACAAGGTAGCCGCATAAGTTCCGGCCCAGAACAGCTGGCGATTGTTGTTCATGTCTGCACATCCAAACAATTTTCGTTACTTTTGTGATTGATTACGAGCGACCCCCACCTTTTTACTAGTTATTTCATTGTTATTAAACATAACATATATGTTCGATATTCACGGGTACCCAATCCGTTAATCACATGTTATAGTATATTTTATAACTCAACAAGCTGCATTATTTAATAGTTTTATTCAAAACCTTAATGGAAGGGCTTTATTGTGTAAGATATAATTACATATATTTTATATAGGGGGATTGTGACTATGAATGACTTGCAAATTGAAGCGTTCCTAGAAATCGTACGTCATAACAGCTTTTCAAAAGCCTCCCAAGAAATATTCGTACCACAGCCGACATTGACACATCGTCTGAAACAGCTGGAGGATGAATTAGGGGAAATGCTTGTCTACCGCAGCTCCAAGGGGGCGTCGTTAACCTCAGCGGGGAAGCTGTTTCTCCCATACGCCAGACAAATATATGACGCAATGAATAAAGGAAAACAGCGGGTCAATCATGCCAGCAAAGGAATGTCCGGCTTATTATCGTTCGGCGCTTCCGCCGCCGTATCGCAATATGTGCTCCCCACCTTGTTGGAGCGTTTCTTGAAGGCGAACCCTCAGTTCCAACTCAGAATAAACGCCCATCCCTCGGATGTAGTTATTGAAAAACTGGTGGAGCGGAAATATACATTTGGGTTGACTCGCCATTGTACTGCGGATCCCAGCCTGCAGTACGAGCTGCTGCATGAAGACAACATCCATTTATTGGCTTCCCCGAATCATCCATTCTGCAAACAAGAGCTCATTGATTTGGAAGAAGCGTGCAGAGAGCCGATGCTGCTGTATCCGGAAGGTACCTTTTTCCACAGCGCCATTGAAAAAGCGCTTCTATCCCTTCATATTCGCATTCATCAATCCATCGAGATCAACCACGCCGAGCTCATTAAAGGTTTGGTCAAGTCGGGCTTCGGCATTACGCTTCTGCCGGGTCTATACATACAAAAGGAACTTCATTCCGGGGAGCTCGTCTCATTGCCCCTCGCGAACAATCCTTTTCAGCCCAGAGGCACGTATATCGCCTATCATAAGGACTATACCGACGGCAGCTTTCAAATTTTCCTTGAATTTGCAAGGGAGTTTTTCGAGAGCTATCAATAGCTCGCTTAGCAAATAGTGGGGTACCCGCAAAAAATAAATGCGCCCCGGCCGCAGAGCGCATTTTTGACGAATTGCTTATTTTTTATTTTTGTAAAAGTACATTGTAAGCGGAGCAAAAATGACGACGAATGCAGCCGAAACGATCAATACAACATAAATCTGCCCGGCCGCGACCGTTCCATGAATCAAGCCCCGTACTGCATTCACTACAAATGTAATGGGATTCATGTCGACAACTTTTTGCAGCCAGCCAGGCATCGTCGAGGTGTCAACAAACACGCTGCTTAAAAAGGTAAGCGGGAATAAGATCATCATGCTAATGCCCATCAACGCTTTTTCAGTACGGACGATAAGACTTAAGAAAGTCCAAGCCCAAGATAAGCTGAACGCGAACAATAAGAGGAGGAGGACGCCTGCCGCCAGACCGCCGAAACCGTTGTCCGGTCTGAAGCCCAAAATATAGCCGAGCGTAATCATGATGGTCGAAGCCATCAGGTAGCGCAAAGCATCGACGAGTAACGCACCGACTAATGCGGCAGGGCGCCAGAATGGCAAAGTTCTAAACCGGTCAAAGATCCCTTTATCAATGTCTTTATTCAAATCAATTCCTGTGTACATCGTAATCATCGAAACCGTCATTACCAGAATTCCCGGAAGCACGAAGTCTAAGTATTCGCCGGTAGATCCTGATATTGCACCGCCAAACAGGTACGTAAACATCAGCAAAAAAATGACCGGGAAGGCGGTGACGTCAAATAGCTGCTCGGGGACATACTTAATTTTCAATAAAGCACGCCAGCCAAATGTCAAGGAAGCACTTATTGCACTTGGTCGGCTCGGACGCTGCTTCAAAGTTAATACTTGCTGCAAACCGGAGTGGTACTCATGCTTACTCGGCATTGACTTCCGCTCCTTCCGGTTCGGATTGGCCGGTTGTCTTGCCGGTCAGCGTTAAGAAAACCTCATCCAAGCTCGGTTGCCCCATCGAAAAATCCGAGATTTGCAGGTTTTCCGTCACTAATTGGCTGATGGCAGAAGCGGCCTCTCCATGATTCGTAATCGGGACGATTAGCTTAAGCGTTCTTTCGTCCACCTCTACGTGTTCGTTTGTGATTTCCGTAAGAATCCGACGTGCCTTAGCCAAATCTTCGGATGAATTTAAATGAACGGTCAGCCTTCCAGCTCCTACCAATGCTTTCAATTCCTTGCTAGTCCCTTCGGCGATTAACCTTCCCTGATCGATGACACCGATGCGGTCCGCCAATTGATCGGCTTCCTCAAGATATTGCGTCGTTAAAAAGACGGTTGTTCCGTTATGTACCAGAGCCCGAATGATATCCCATACCTTATTTCGGCTCCTCGGATCGAGCCCCGTAGTCGGTTCATCCAAGAATAATAAATCCGGCGAGGCAACTATGCTTGCAGCGATGTCGATGCGCCGCCGCATTCCGCCTGAATATTTTTTCACTTGGCGTTCTGCGGCATCCTCAAGGTCAAAAGCCTTTAACAAATCATTCGCCCGCTCTTTGGTCCCCTCTTTTGAAAAACCGACAAGGCGGGCGATTAAGATTAAATTTTCTCGGCCCGACAATTCTTCATCCACAGATGCGAATTGTCCGGTAAGGCTGATGCATTGCCTGACTTGATCCGCTTCTTTCACCAAATCATAGCCCATCACTTTTGCCGAACCCTCATCCGGGCGCAGCAATGTCGCCAACATCTTAATGGTCGTTGTTTTGCCCGCACCGTTAGGCCCTAAAAATCCATATATAGTTCCCTTGGCGACTTTTAGAGTAATCCCATCGACGACACGGCGCTCTCCGAATTTCTTCACTAACTGAACAGCTTCAATCGAAAATTCCGTTGAAACACTTTGATTGCCCATTCATTCACCTCTCCTCAAATCACAATGACAATTGGAATATGTTGAATCATATCGAAACACATTGTTATTGACAAGTGAGAAAATTCATATTATTGTCGAATTATAGGTAATTTTGTAATAAAGTCCTATTGACAATTGAAAAGGGCACACCCATTGAAAAATGGGGCCGCAAAGCTATAGGGGCTAACCACGCGCACAGATTCAAACGCGTTATGCCAGCCAGCTGCCGGAATATGATGGAATTTTTCAGTCCAAATCCTCCTATTTCGGAGGATTTTTTTATTTCTAACAAGTGGTGATTCCGTTGAAAACAATGTATATTAACCCGTTTCTGAAAGCCTCTGCCTATGTGTTCGAACAATTGCGACTACCGTGCCGGATCGGGAAGCCTTCGATCAAAAGCTCGCCTTTGTCCGGAAAAGATGTCGTAACCATTGTGGGGATTACGGGGGACATCCGCGGCCAAATGTATTTCGGCGGATCGATTTCACCCGTATTGGAAATTGTTTCTGCAATGATGGGCGGAACCGTCTCAAGCATGGATTCCATAGCGCAAAGCGCATTTTCCGAGCTGAGCAATATGATATGCGGCAATGCGATGAGCATCTTCGCTAGAGAAGGGATCTCATTGGATATCACTCCGCCTGCCTTAATTCAAGGCCAACAGATCAAAGTTTCCGCCGTTAAAATGAACGTATTGTCTATTCCAATTATCCTCAATGGGAGTAACGAAGTCGAGATGAATATCGTGTTCCAGGAATAGAGAAGGAGGCTGGTCCATGACGCTGCGAAATTGCGTCCGCTGCGGAAAATTGTTTTCTCAACATAAAATTTCAGATCAACTGTGTCATTCATGTTTTATTTCGGAGGAGCAGCAATATCGCCTTTGTCGTGATTATTTAAAAGATCACCCGTCGGCAACCTTACAAGAGGTCTGCGACAATACAGGAATATCTTATAAGCAGTTGACAAGCTGGATTCGAGAAGGACGGATTCAAACGTGAACATTGGAGAAGAAGTGGAATATCGAATCCACTTCTTCCTTAGCAGTTTCGCTTACCTGTTCACTACATGCAGAGTTTTCCAGTAGCTTGCGTACCATCCCTCCAAGGCTTGTCCGCTAATCGGTTTACTGAAATAATAGCCCTGCAATAGGTCGCAGCCATATTCCCGAAGCAGCTCTGCTTGCTGCTCTGTCTCAACCCCTTCGGCGAGCACAAGCAAGCGAAGATTGTGCGCTAATGAAATAATCGACTTCACAATCGCGGACTCTTTGCTCTTCCTGCCAAGCCCCTCCACAAACTGTTTATCAATCTTAATACAGTCAATGGGCAGCTGCTTCACATAACTCAAAGAGGAGTAGCCGGAGCCGAAATCATCTAACGCAATGGTCAATCCCAGCTCCTTCAGCTGCTGCAGCTTCCCGATGCCGCTTTTCATATCTCCCATCCCGATATTTTCCGTGACCTCCACGACGATCTTGCTGGAAGGAACTCGGCATTCTTCAATAATTGTGCGTAAATCCTCCACGATTCCGGGATGATGAAGCTGAACGGTCGAAAGATTCAGCGAAAGGACAAGAGGGATGTCCCGGGCAAAGCTCCAGCCCATCATCTGTCTGCAAGCCTGTTCCATCATATATTTGCCCAGCTCGTGCATCATTCCGCTTTCTTCCGCAATGGGAATGAAGCGGTTGGGAGAAACGACGCCGAGCCTCGGATGATTCCAGCGCGCCAGCGCCTCCACACCAATAAGCGCACCGTTCCGAGCATCAATCCAAGGCTGAAACACAACCATGATTTGACCTTCTATAATGGCATTGCGCAAGTCGTTCTCTATCATTCTGCGTTCCTGAATTTCCTTCTTCCATTCAGGCTGAAAGATCATAACATGATTCTTACCCTTCTCTATTGCATAATTCAGTGCGATTTCTGCATGCTCATACAGCTTCCGAACACTCCCGCCATGCTTCGGAAACAAAGAAATGCCAATGCTCGCCTTCATCTCAAGATGGTGATGAGACAGGTTCAGCGGTTGGCTCAGTTTCTCAACAAGCTGACACGCCGCTCTTGATACCTCGCTCTCCTCCACGTACGGCAGCGATACGACAAAGTGATCCCCCACCCGGCTTATGGTGCCGCCCCCGTCGAGTTGCTTTTCTAGTATCTCGGAGACCTCCTGCAGCACATTTTCACCGACAGATTTGCCAAACAACACATTAATATGATTCAGCCGCTCCAACGCAATTAAAAACATAGCGAACGGACGGTCCGGCTGCAGGGAAAGATTTTCTTCCAGCCATCGCCGATTCGTTAATCCGGTCACCTCGTCATGATAAGACAGATAACGAAGCTGATCTTGACTATGTGCCAATTCATGCATAGCATTCAGCCATTCTTTCTTCCGATGATTCCATTGAAGAAAAAAATAGATAATACCGGCAATAAGAATGACGTATAACGGCCAAATGGCATCACAAACCAATAAATACACAATGATTGAAAAAAAGACGATTCGCTTCATCGTCGGCACCTCTTTTATGGATTTAAACATTTTCCCTTGTTACCAACTAGCAGAGATTGAAATAATTGTTTTTTTACCGCATAGAGATAATCCGTGAATTGTAAAACCAGTTCTTCATCGTAGAGAAGATTGCTGAACATATACAGCTCTTCGATCGCTATATTAAAGCTATGCTCGTCTAAATGATTGCCGATTTTGTTGATGAAGCTGTCGATCACCGTAATGAGCCTGGCTTCGAATCCAATTGCCGTCCAATTGACTCCTGCAGGGTAGCCCTTGCCATCCAAATATTCATGGTGGTACAGCACTGCCTCTCTGTTGATGAGATGACTGAAGTTGAAGTGTTCCATGAATCGAATCGAATATTCCGGATGATGCTGGCCATACTCCCAAAATGACCCCGGGTCCATCTTACTCTTGTCCAGCATCTCGGAATGAATCCATAGCTTTCCGATATCTTTAAGCAGAAAGCTGTTAAGCCACAATTCCTTTTGATCATAGCCTGGATACACGGTATTGATAAATTGACTAGCCAGTTCGGTCCCCATTACCGCATTCGCAAAAGATTCATAATGATGGCGTCTTAATCTCAGCAACCAAAAGCGGATGGGCTCCGGCACCCCTTTCTCCCCATACACATTCTCCAGCATGTTCTTCACCTATCCTATCTTTTTAAATTACAGACTCGTCTCCTGAGGCACATCGTAGCAGTAGCAATCATTCCCTTGCCCTGAAATCAACCGGAGAATTTGGCGGTCGCTCAGGCTTGCCAAAGCTTCCTGTACGATGCTGAGCTCCTCATGAAGCTCCATGGCCAATTGCTCGGCTGATGCACATCTGTGTTTGTCCTTGTAAAAAACAATCAGGATCGAGACCTCCGCCCAAAACACACTCATGCCATCAACTCCCTGTGCTCTTACCTCACATCATAGAGTTCAATCGATCGCATCGCATCAGCCACACTTCTCATCTGTCTTAAAATAGGCAGGAATAGGATGTGCTTCCTAGTAACAAATAACGTCCATCCGCAGAATCGTCAGATTCCTCAGATGGACGTTTGTCCTTGAAGCTTATGTTTTTGACTGATTGTAGATTGTATCGTATACGAAAGCGATAGCCTGCCCCCGCTCGGAAAATTCAAGCTTCTGAAAAATATTCGAAATATGATTTTTGACCGTATGCTCGCTAATATACAGGCGTTTCGCGATGTCTTTATTTCCTAACCCCTCGGCAATGCAGGCGAGCACTTCCTGCTCCCGTTTGGACAGTTCGGCCAGCCGTTCGTGCCCTTCAATAGAAGAGAAAAGTTCCTGCCGGGCTTCCCGCAGAAACGTCCTATGCTCGTACCTGGTAAATCGGTTGATATATGCTGCATACCGATCGCGAAGGATTTCATCTTCAACCGGAGGCTTGACGATACGCGACCGTTCCTCCTCGTTCTTCGCATGAAACCATGCCAGTCGGAGCATTTGACTCTCCCTTGTTCCCACGGTTTCCATCGTTGCGAGGGCGCGATATTCCGCTACCTGCCGCACAATCCGCTCGGCTATGCCCTCCTCCGCCAAGAAATCCGGCTCATACACTATTAGCTTGACAGCTCTCATCAACATCTCTCTCTCCGTCTCAGAAACATCGTCCGTGTACATTCGAAAGAGAAATTCCTGTAAAAACCGCGACGCTCGCAAGCCTTGCTCATAGACATCGGGCCGCCACTGCTTGAGAACGTGAAACAGCGTTTCCGTTTTGCCGAAATCGACTTTGTCCGTGGAGTGTTTGAAAGAGCGAGCTAGTGCAAGAGCGCCGATCGCGGTGAAGCTTTCAAAGAAGCCGTCGAGCTCGTCCGGCACAATCTCCTCTGCGTAGGATACGCCGAGAATGCCTAGAAGCACATCATCATGAACCAGCTTGAACTCCCGGTATGCACCATTCAGCAATGCGGTTGCGGGCGGTGTTCCTCTAGTTGCCGTCAAGTTATCATAGCGCCGACGAAGATCCTGGGTCACCTGCTTGATAAGCTCCTCCGGCATCCCCCTTGAAATCATCAACGCCTCTTGCTCTTGACTTCCTGTACGAACCAGCAAATATGCACAGGGCCCCTCAGCAACATTCATACACATGTCAATTAGAATGTAGCAAATTTTCTTAAGGTCGCTGCCGACCATCAGATGATTGATCATCTCAAGGATGACGGACAATTGTGTATACTTTTTCATCAATCTCGCTTGATTCATGGACGCGGTCACGATCAAGCTCAGCCAATCGCCCACGGTTTCCCATTGATCATGCAGGCGGAGTTCCCCGAAAGTCCCGCAAAACAAAACACCGCTGATTTCGCGGCCATGGATGATCGGGTAAGCGAATACATCCCGCACGGGAAGCCCTCGTTTCACAAAAAACAGCCCTTTCTGGTCTTTCTGAATATCCAGCCACACGTCGCCTCGACCCGTTGCCGCCACACGTCCCAACGCTCCCTCCCCTAACAGGAAGGTGGAGCCCGCCATCAGGGATTCTCCCCCTTTGACATGGCGAATACGGTATTCGAAATCCGATTCTTTCGTGGCGATTCCCAGAAAATTCAATCCAATCTCTTCAGGCTCGGGCAGCTTGAACGCAGCTTGCATCGGATCCTCAAGGATTTGACAAGCGTGGAGATACAGATGCTTCATCCGTTCGTCCCGTGTCTTCCCTGCATTCGCCGATTCGTATAATAAATCTGCCACCGTCAAAAATTCTCGCATCCGTTCCGTGCACTCATGAATTTTTTTAGCATCCGTACCGGCTTCCAGCACGCCCGCAACAACCATTAAGTTCGAATGAACAGAATCTCTTTCCAGCAAAATAATAGCGCCCTGAGCCAACTCAAATTTCATCGAATGCGCGGAGCGATCTTCATTCGACAATCTGCTTTGTATCTCGTTCAAATACAAAGAGAGATCTTGGTTCCCGGAAATCTGCGTAATCCTGTCGAACCGATCCGTAAGTAAGCACAAAGACAGATCCACCAACTGAGCGTATACATATTGAATATGCTGCACAGCGATCATATTCGTTACCATCCTCCTACACCAGTATTCAAACGATGCTCTCGCTCGGGAATACATATGTGTAAAAAGATGACTCGCCGGCACTATGCTTTTTCAGCATCCCTATTTTAGATAAATATTCGATCGCAGCCCCTATATCCTCCGAGTTCCTGCCGATCCGCAGCCTCAGCCCCTCGATATCTTCCATTGAATATGGATTGTCCTGAAAATACCTAAGGCACTCTGCACGGACAAGAACGCCCGGCTTCTCGTTCATCGCACCCACGCCTCCTTATACCAATCTCACATACGGACGATGCGGAATATTTTCAACAATCAATGGTGAAGATATTGTTCCTGTCGGAGATTTGATCAACTGGAGAAATTGGTAGTTGCCGTCCACCCAAGTCCGGATGACTCCGTTGCTGCTTCTTTCCAGGAAAGAGGAAATATCCGGAACCATCTCGGAAACATTTGAGAGGAATAAGTAGGTAATTCCCCACTCCTTGGTTCTGATAACCGCTTTCGCAAAAAAATCAATCGTAAATTCCTTGCCTCGCGTAGTATAAATGGAATGCAGATCCCAAAGACAAAACACATGCTTCTTATGGATGCGCGCCTGTTTGATTTTCGTTTTTAAGATATCTGTAACATAGGCTTCAAACTCAGCATTATCCATCCGCCGCAGATCTTCGACATTCTCTGTGTCAGGAGTCCCTATGTTTGTTGAATATCCCTGAATTACCGCGACTTCGCCCCGCTCTTCCATGGTATCCAGAGAAATATCATGTAATTGAAATAACTCCGACAATTGTTTCTTGCTTGTAATAATGCTGGGTCTCATGACGAGCAAGCCGTTATTTCTCAGCGTACTGGAAGCGATTGCAGTTAAAAAGAAAGAATAGTTCGCCTTACTGTTTGTATCTAAAAGGAAGATAGAGTGCTCGAGGAAGCCTCCGCCCAACAGATGATCCAACGATGGAATACCGGTGCTGATCACAGATCTCGCATGATCCGTCAACGTAATATCCTCGAACATATTCAACGAAGGGATCACGTAGATCCCTTCCTCCAGCATCCGGAAAATGTGCTCGCCTTCTTTATATTGACTGCCTCTCATCTTCAAAATTTCCAACGTTCGCTTTCGGTATTTTCCTAATTGCTTGCTCACGTCCATTCGGATGATTCCATCGCTAAGGTAATTTTCATGATCAATCACGCGGGCTTGCGGGTGATATTCCTTGATCAGCAGCGAAGTCGCATCATTGCGGCTCAGTACGTTCATAAGTTGATAGAGGGTTTGCCTTGTTTCGATGTCAGGCGATTCAAAGCCGGAATACAGCGTAATACTGTCAATGACAATCCGCTTACAGTTTAACTCCTTGATGCGTTGCTCCAGGTAGCTGTCCGGTGTTTGCATCTGTTCGAGCAGCAATCGCGGCGTGATGCAAACCATTTGCAGCAGCTGCCGCCGTTCAAGCGATGGAATATCCCAACTATAGGCTTGCATGTGCTTGTGGATTCTATGAGGAGTTTCCTCGAAGGTGATGTACATGCCGGCCTCTCCTTGCAGCGCGCCATTAACTAAATACTGCATGCACAGCGTAGTCTTTCCCGTTCCAGGCCGTCCTTCAATAATAATGGAAGCTCCTCTCGGGATCCCTCCCGACAAGATCTGATCCAATCCTTCAATCCCCGTAGGTACCTTGTTCATCCTATTCCTCCCTATAGAAGAAATCTACATCAAGGTTCATTTTCCATATTTCGACATTCATTCCCGCAATCCTTCCAAAGCTAAAGCTTATCCGTCATCGATGCATGGATCACGCAATTTCTTCCGTTTCTCTTCGCCGCATACAAGGCTTGATCCGCCCTTTCGACCAAACTGTGTTCATTGTCCGTTTCCATAACCGTCGCGACGCCGATGCTGACGGTTACCCGGCAAGTGTCCCACGTCGCCCGTTCGACGGATTCACGATATCTTTCTGCCGCAAGTACGGAAGACACCGCGTTCGTATTGGGCAAAATCACCATAAATTCTTCGCCCCCATATCGCGACGTGTGGTCCATCCCTCGCGATTCTTTTTTAATAATGCCGGCCAGTTTGACTAAAATTTGATCTCCCGCGGGGTGTCCGTACGTGTCATTGATACTTTTAAAACGATCAATATCAAGCAGCATAATGGAGAAAGACAATTGGGTTTCGCGATACAGCAAAAATTGCTCGACCAGCTTGCCTTGAATATATCTTCGATTCTTTAAGCCGGTTAATGCATCGGTCCAGGCAATCTCCTGGAGGTGCTGATTCACCCGAAGAAGCTCTTCTTGCTTCCGTTCATATTCCTGCTGTATTCCTTGCAATTGCTCGTGGGCCAGTTCCTTCTCTTTCAGCAGTTCTTCCAGCAAATTCATGGTCAGCCGGATTTCTTGTTCATATTCAATCCGTTTGCGCATCACCATAACGACACACTCAATCACTTCCTCGTGATTGCGTTGTCTCCGAATTCCATTCAACAGCACCGGAATGTTTTTCCCATCCTTCGACTGAATGGAGAAATACATCTCATTTACTTCCCCGTACAGCTGAATATAGGGATAAAAATAAGTATGGAAAAACATTTTGTTGGCAATGCTCAACATGGACTCGATATGTCGTCCAATCAATGAATCCCGCTCATACTGCAGCAATGCTATCAGTGTGTTGTTTACTTCAACAATTACTCCTGAACTGTTTAACGTGATAAATCCGCATGGGGCATCGTTCAACCGATCGTCCATATTCTTCGCCCCTTTCATTCCCCACTGGGACTAGATCGCTTTCAAATACGCATGAATAAGACGAATCGTCTCTTGCGGATGACTCAAATGCGGGTAATGCCCCTTTACCTCCATAAATCGTAAGGTACTGTTTTTTAAGTTTCTGTAGAGATATTCCCCTACCGCTTTAGGCGCTATGCTGTCCTCGTTGCAATGAAGAATCAAGGAAGGCGTCGTGACCTTCGCCAGCTCGTCACGGCAATCCGCATAAAAAGTAACCTCGGCAAACTGCCTCGCAATCGCCGGGTTGGCGGATGCGAAGCTGACTCGGATCTCATCCGTCAATTCCCGGCGGTCCGGGTTATTCATGGCCAAAGGAGCCAAATAGCTTGCCCAGCCCATAAAATTCATTTCCATCATACGCAGCAGTTCTTCGATATCCTTGGAATCAAACCCGCCGAAATAGCCGGGCGGATCATTGACGTAACAAGGCGAAGAACCGATCATGATCAGTCTATTAAAATATTCCGGCTTCTGAATGGATGCGAGCATTCCGATCATTCCGCTGATCGAATGTCCGATAAAGATGACATCCGTTAATTCCAGAACGTCCACAATCTCAAGCACATCTTGAGCATAGCCTTGCAAACGATTATATTTCTCAGAATTATATTCACTTACAAGAGACTTGCCCGAACCAACATAATCAAACAGCACGACACGATAGGTTTCCAGAAAACCCGGCGTTACGAATCTCCACATTGCTTGATCGCATCCATACCCGTGTGCAAACAAAATCGGCTGGTTGCCCTTGCCTATCACTTGTACGCGATTTCGTTCTATTACATTCACTCCCATTTGACAACACCGCCTCATTTGGATTCATTACGCGCTAATTAAAGAAGCAATTTGCTTGTTCGTCTCGTTCAACTGCCTATCAAACTGATCCGAAGGACACGGTCTTCCAAAATAAAACCCTTGTGCTTCGTCACACTTCCAATCCTTCAACGTCAAGATCTGTTCCGCCGTTTCCGTTCCTTCGGCAACCAGTTTCATGCCTAAGTTGTGGCCCATTTGGATAATGGCTTGTACAATTTTCGAATCATCCTGATCGTTCGGCAATCCATGAACGAACGATTTATCAATCTTAATCGTATCGATGGGAAACTTTTTTAAATAGGACAACGATGAGTAGCCGGTACCAAAATCATCAATGGAAAGTCCGACCCCCAGCGCCTTCAATTGTTTCATTTTTTCTAGAACCTCCTCCATGTAGTGGATGATGGTTCCTTCCGTGAGTTCTATTTTTAAATATTGCGGCGGCAGTACAGAAGCCTCCAACGCATGCTTCACATCGGCTACGAACGAGGTTTGATAAAGATGCGAAGCAGCGATATTGACGGAAACGACCCAGCTTCTTCCTTCCTGCAGCCATTTCATGTTTTGCTTGCACGCCTCCAGCAGCGCCCATTTCCCGATCGGCACAATTACCCCCGATTCCTCCGCCAGAGGAATAAATTCGACGGGCAGGAGCACGCCAAAGTAAGGATGCTTCCAACGGATCAAGGCTTCATAGCCGATAATCCTGCCGTTCGTTAAATCAATCTGCGATTGGTAAACCAAATACATTTCTCCATTGCTCACGGCGCTGTACAGATCATGCTTCAGCTGAATTTGTTTGACGGCCAGCTGAAGCATCGAATCATTAAACATAACAATTTGGTTGCCGCCTTGTTTTTTCGCTTGATAGACCGCAAGCTTCGCCGATTTCACAAGCGTTTCGGCATCATGCCCGTGCGCCGGGAAATATGCGGCTCCAATACTGACCGTACATATGAAATTCTGGCCCTCCACATTCCAGCCTTGGCGAAACCGGGATAATAACGAGTTCATCAATTCCGTCACCTGCTGCTCGGTTTGGATATTGGAAAGCAGCACCGCAAACTCGTCTCCCCCAAGACGAAACGCTTCGCCCTGGCCGCTAACAATGTCTGAAATCGTGGCTGCTGTCTTCTTCAGAAATTCGTCTGCCGCGAGCTGACCCAGCGTGTCGTTCAACTGTTGAAACCGGTCACAATTGAGCAGCAAGAGCAGCGTCTCATGACGCTGCTGATGGCCGGTAAGCATGTCCCAGGCTTCCGAAAATGCCGCCCGATTTTTAATTCCGGTCAGCGTGTCGTAATAAGCCAACCGATGCATTTGGCGTTCATAATACTTCCGCTCCGTGATCTCCCGCGACACAATCAGGTACCTGCTCTCTTCATGAACAAAGCCCTCCATTTCAGTGACGCTCATTTCAATCCAGGTCCGGTTTCCATGATGATTTCCCAGTTCGGCTTCAAAGGTGTAATACGGAACACTCTCAAGATGCTTTTCCAACTGATCCCATGACTGGTCCGCCCCATCGATATAATCAAACAATGAGGAATGCTTAGCGGGTTCCACACCTAAATAATGTCCAGTGGAAGAAGAGGCGTACAGGATTCGTCCTCGGCGATCCGTAATCAGAATCATATCCGACATGTTGTCTCCGATTAACCGATACAGCGAATCCTTTTCTCTCATTTGCTCATTCAGCACGACATACTTTCTGCCGAGCCAAAAAATAAAAGCCGTCAGAATCAACAATACTAGCGAGTACTGCGCCAACAGCTCCCGGTTTTTCTTTTGCGCTACCCCCATCGCTTCGACTGCGTATAAATCGATAGTGGCCTCCGCCTGATCCAGAAAGCTTCGCGCCTCCTCGAACGACTCGATTTGATTGTCCTGCAGCCAACGGCCGAAGCTTACCTCGAACTGCTCCAATTTCCGGGCGAAATCGGATATCAATTGTTCGCCTTGAGAAGAATTCAAGTGGAATCGACTGTGTCTCAATCCTTCCGCAGCCGATTCCACTCGATCCAACGCTTGCTGTGTGTTTGTATCAAATTGGATCTCATCCATTTCCATTCTAGAGAGTAAGGCTTGATAAAGATCGCGATCCGCGTTCAGAATCTTCTCGGCGTTTTTATAAACATCTGAATAAAGCGACTGTGCCATTTGATGAAAGAAAAAATGTAAATACAGGATCATTCCTACATTAGCGGCCAGCAGGATGGAGGTTGCAATCAAAACCGTATAAATGAGCCTTCTCTTTTTCACGAAACCCATACGAATGCACAGCTCCTCACCTCAGCTTTGGCCCAGCGTTACGACTTAAACTGACTGACGGATTGATGTAACCGGTCGACCACTGTTTTTAATTGCTCGGTAGAACCGACGATCGACTGCAGCATCTCCATTTGTTCTTCCGCAGCTACAGCAACGCCTCGCGCTCTTGAACGAATATTGCGGGCTGTATTGGTCGCTTGATCCATACTTGCCGAAATCTCTTCGGAGGAAGCCGCCATTTCTTCGGTGATCGCAGAGGTCTCGAGAATTTGAACCGCATTTTCTTTGACCGATTCATAGATGTTTTGAAATCCCAATTGAGCTTCGTGCATGATTTTTGAGCTCTCCCTTGCCTCTTGAATGGCATCCTTCATATAATTTGAGGCAAACTCGATTTCCTGACGCGTGCTTTGAATCTTTGATCTGATGCCTTCTGCAGATTCCTGTGACTGCGCGGCCAGCTTTCGGATTTCATGCGCAACGACAGCAAAGCCTTTCCCATGTTCCCCCGCACGGGCTGATTCGATGGAAGCATTCAGAGCCAATAAGTTGGTTCGATTGGCAAATTCCGAAATATTTTCAGCCACCTCTCCGATTTCATCGGATTTCATACTTAGTGATTCAATCACATTCGCTAACGAGGTCGTTGTATCGATCAAGGACTGCATTTGATTTTTTAATACCGTCATAGTTACTTTTCCGTCATTGGTCACTTGAGTCGTTTGCTGCGAACGGTCCGATATGTCCGAAGTGCTTTCTGCGATCCGTCCGATCCCTACCGCCATTTCATGAACGACCCGGCTTGTTTCTTCAGCGATGCTGGCTAACGTTTCAACTCCTTGGTTGACTTCCTGCATGCTCGCCGCCGCGTGCTCCGCGGCTTGAGCGGAATGGATAGCATTCGTCGACAAGGTGGTTGCCGACTCTTCTACATGTCCGGCGCTTCCCATAATGTCTTGAATCAAGCTCCTCACCTTCTGAATCATGTGATCGATGGAGTTGCTGATTTGTCCCATCTCATCTTTCTTGATTCTGTTTTGGGCTTCCGCTCTCAAGTCGCCGGTAGCAACCCTTGCCGTTTTATGCAGTACCGCCGCTACCGACTTCATCATATACCGAATATAGAAATATCCCGAACTCGCAACCGCTAAAAATACAGCGATGATAATGATGTAGATCCAACGCTGCGTTTGCTGATTAGCGAGTTCGATCGATTTCACTTGCTCTACCGAATATGCGTCAAGGATTTCTCCAAACTCATTCAGTCCTCCGCGAGATTGGGTAAACAGCGATTGCAGCGCTTCGCTCCTCTCTCTTTCTTCAAGCATCAAACGCTCCGCTTCCTCTACCATCGGCGTGAAATTCGCCGTAAAGTTGGAAAAAATCCCGTCAATCGTTTGGCCCGATTCGGGGTGCTTCAACCCGGTCAAATTTTTCGCTTTCAAAATCTCATAAGCTTCCTGAACTCTACTGCCCGCTTGCTCCGCATTCTCATGAAAATCTTTAGCGAAATCTTCATTCAGATTCGAATCAAAATAAAATTGAAGCGTTTCCATCGCTTGATATAAATCACGGTCCGCATTCAGCACGAGAGCGGTAGGTCGGTTGGTGGTCTCCTGCAGCAGTTCGGTGATTCGGTTCACATCCGCAGCATTCTCGCGAATCAATCCGACGGCAATCGCGAACATAATAAGCATCGGTGCAAACAAAAGCAAAAACAGCCGAAATCTAAATGATGCTAAAAAATTCATGAGCGAGACCTCCCATATTCCTACTTTTTTCCAGCACCTTATCTTATTCCTCTACATGCAGATGCGGACGAGCTCATTCATTTCTTTCTCACTCTTAAATATGAATGAAACCCCATAGATAAACTCTTTCTCCAGTGTCTCCTCTCTCCAGACAACAGACCCCAGCACTGAAAAAAACTCTCCTTCAAGCACTCCTGAAAACTTATAAACAATCTCTGACGAAGTCGGCAAATTTACCAGCATTGTAAAGCTAAGTCCTCCCGGCCCGATATTCAGCATCCGAATCGGAGTCGTACCCACCGACACAGGCTTGCCCTTGAGACTTGCAATGGTCAATCCGACCTTCGTCTCACGTATCAAATTGATCCTAAACAGCTTCCTTCGTTCAACGCCTTCATATATCGATGACCGTTTGATCGAATTCGGAATTCGCAGCATTACCGACTTCAACTTACTCAGTGGCACCGGCTTTGAGAACAAGTATCCTTGCACTTCATTGCAGTGATGGTTTCTTAAAAAGGTATAATGCTCAAACGTTTCAATTCCTTCTGCAATGACATGCATCCCTAATGCATGCAACAGTGATAAGGTACCTACTAGAATCTTGGAGCTTTTCTCATTCATAGACAACGAATGAATAAAGGACTTATCAAGCTTAACGATATCGATATCGTATTTTTGGAGAAAGCTTAACGAGGAATAGCCCGTCCCGAAGTCATCCAAGGAGACTTTTACTCCCATGTCCTTTAATTCATGAAGAAATCCTTTCATGATCTCTTCCGAATTAAACAAAGCAGTTTCCGTAATTTCCAGCTCGAGCTTTTCGGGCGGGAATGTATGCAGCCCCAATATATTGTTCATCGTGGTCAAAAAACTCTTATTCATAATTTGAATAACGGATACATTGACGGAAACGCTTATATCGTACTCCTCAACGATTGATTTCATTTCTTTGCATACCGTTTCAAGCACCCATTCTCCAAGTTCAGTAATCAATCCGGATTCTTCAGCGATCGGAATGAATTCCTCCGGCGAGACTCTTCCCCATACAGGATGCGACCATCGCAACAATGCTTCGACACTGCAGACCTTGTTTTTCATGATGTGGAACTTCGGCTGGTATTCAATATGAAACTGATGATCTTTAAGCGCTTTTCGAATATCTCTCGCTAATGTAAACCTCTTCAATGTTTCCACATCATGATGTTGTGAATAAATCGAAATCCTGCGCTTCCCGTCAGCTTTTGCATTATATAAAGCAATGTCTGCATTTTTTACTAGCTGTTGAGGCGTCAGTTCTTCGCCATGAGAGCTGCTTATTCCAATGCTTGCGGACACATAGAGTTCATATTCACCAATATAAAAAGGTTGCTTTAACCGTTGCAGCAACTCCCCGGCGATTTGCTGTGCTTGTGCAACCAGCTCTGAAGAATAGGCAAAAACAAATTCATCGCCGCCTAGCCTCGCAATGACCACATCGCCTGCGACTTCCATTAACAGTTTCGAGAAACACTTTAATACCTCATCCCCAACGTCATGACCCAGCGTATCATTGATGGTCTTAAATCCATCCAAATCGATAACTCCAAGCACTACAGATTCATGTTCCGCGAACATCTGATGATATTTTTCTTCAAAGTACCGACGATTCGGCAAGCCGGTAAGATGGTCCAGATAGGCTTGGCGTTCAATTTCGCCGATGTATTGTTTGAGCTCCGTAATATCCCGTGCAATCCCATACACACCAACAATTTTTTGATCAACATAGATCGGAAGATTTATAATATGCGCATACCGAATTTCACCCGACTTATGTATGATTCTTGTCTCATAAGATCGCTGTACCCCAAGCTTTATAACGTCCTCAAAGTTTGACAAGGTGTGCGGCAAATCTTCGGGATAAATAAACTGCTTGAAATCGATGTGAATAAGCTCCTCATAACTATATCCCAGCATCTTAGTCACCATCGGATTCATGCTGTCGAAATTCCCGTCCAGATCAAAGGAATAAATTAAATTGGAGTTGTGTTCAAAAAGGGAACGGTAACGTTGCTCGCTCAGCGACAATTGTTTTTGAGCAATGACGGATTCCGTCACATTGATTACGGTGCCATTGATCATCGCTTTCCCGATCAATTTTTGTGTTTTCACAAACACTTCAATGAAAAGCCGGCTCCCGTCCCGATGGTAACACTCGATCATGAATCTGCTATTTATATTCTCACTCAACTCCCGTTTCTCACGCTCTTGGAGCAGCGTCAAATAAGAAGCCTCAGGCATCAATTCTGTAAGCTGTATTTGTTTGTTTAGAAACTCATAGGAGGAAGCATACCCGAATATTTGGGCAAAGGCATCATTCACGTAAACAAACCGATCACTCTCATAAACAAACATGCCCGCGATTGAATTTTCAACCAGAAAGTTAAAATCTGTCATCGTATTACCTCTCATTCCACTGGTTAAAGTTCATCGTATGAATGATTGCCGTCATTTTTATTTTGCAAAATGCTTTCGATTCGTCCAATAAACTCATCGATTTCAAAAGGTTTCCCTAAAACGTCCAAACCCAGCTGACGCGCATCCCCCAGCACCCACTCTACCTTGCCCGTACAAAGCAAGATCAGGGAGCTTGGATGACGAGAAAGAATATTGCGGCTAATTTCAATTCCGTTTACACCCGGCAATTCGTAATCCAAAATCCATAAATCGGGCGGCTCTTCGTCATATTGCTTAAATAATGCTGAACCATCCTTAAAAACTCCTTGAATGTGATGCGAGGTTTCCTTAATCAATTCGATCATTAACATCCGCACGGCAGTGTTATCTTCAACAATCACAATCGATGCCATGATTTCCACCTCATTTATGTGCGTTGATATTTATGTGCGTTGATGGGTAATGATGAAATTTTAATTATAGCAATATTATATAATGTGAATCTATTTACTCATGTGGCTAATAGCCACATTGTTTAAAATATGATCTAATAGTGTTAAATTAAAAAATCTTGTGCGAAAGGATACCTATGAGAACTTGGTTGCTACAGCAACGGGAAAAGAAAGGCTTCACTCAAGCGCAGCTTGCTCAGGCGTGTTTTATTGATAGGTCTTATTACAGTCAAATTGAAAACGGGATTCGAACCCCAAGCGCGCAAGTTGCAAAAGCAATCGCAGAGCTGCTTGAGTTCAATCCTTCGACGTTCTTTTTTAATGACGATAATAAGCTGCTCTTCTCCGCGTTCAAAGATGCTCCTATCATTGTTGCGCATAACGATACGGAACTCCGATATCAATGGATGTTTAACCCGACGTCCGATTATGATCCTCAATCCGTTATCGGTAAACGGGATGATGAGCTTCGAAATGATTATGGAGCTCGGCAGCTGATTCGATTAAAACAAACCGTTCTCGAAACGGGCAAACCGATGCAAAAAACGATAGCATTCTCCTCTTCGGGAAACGATTTGATATACCTTGTCGTGGGACGGCCGCGATCGGACGACGACGGGAACATTATCGGGGTTTTCACCGCGTTGATCGACATTACGGATGCTTTACAAATTCGAAATGCCGAAATGGAAAAAAAACGGCTGCGCGCGCTTCGCCGTTACAATATTCTTGACACGCCTCCCGATGGGGCGTTTGATCGAATCGTGGCTTTAGCCGCCCGATTGTTTCAGGTCCCGATCTCGATCATTAGTCTGGTCGATACAGATAGAATCTGGTTTAAAGCCCATCATGGAGTCGACACTCAGGAAATTGACCGTGTTCCCGGTCTGTGCGCCTCTGCAATTCTCTTCGATGAGCCTTATATTGTAAACCATGCGAACACGGACCCAAGGACCCTTGCCAATCCGTTAGTCGCCGGACAGCTTGGGCTGCGCTTCTACGCGGGTGTCCCGTTAACGACGCATGACGGTTTTAATTTGGGGGTACTCAGCATTATTGACCGCAGCCCCCGTGACATTTCGGAAGACGACCTGCAAATTCTTACGATGCTAGCCCAAATTGTTATGGATGAAATGGAGCTCCGTCTTTCTTCTCTCCGCATTCACGAGCTCAATCAGAAATTAAAGACGAAGGCAACCCAGGATTGTTTGACGGGACTTTTAAATCGAGAATCCATTCTATCCCTCCTTGAACAGTCAATCGCAGCAGCTCTCCAGGAAGAACGCCCTCTTTCCGTCATTATGATTGACGTTGACTTTTTCGAGGAAATCAATCATCAGTACAGGTACAAAGTTGGCGACAGCATTTTAGGCAAGGTAGCTGAGCATATAAAATCATCCATTCAAGACCAGGATCATCTCGGACGATACGATGGAGATAAATTTTTACTCATCTTGCAGCCTTGCGATGCGGAACATCCAAGAAATACAGCCGAACAAATCCGCAAAACGATTAACGAGCAGCAATTTGAAATCAACGAAGAGAACCTGCTTCAGCTGCCGATTTCCATTAGCGCGGGGGTAAGCAGCACGGCATCTGCCGTTGATCCCAGAGCGCACCGATTAGTAAAGCAGGCAATCGATGCCCTTAAGGTCTCAAAGCATAATGGCGGCAACCAAGTAACCACCGGTTAAACGTCAAAACCCCCGTTTCTCTATAGAGACGGGGGAAAGTCGAACTTCGATGTCAGGGGATCAATGCTTGGTTTGGGAAATTTCATTCACAATTTGACTTAGGGCCTGATGAATCGGAGTTGCCGGACGGCCGAGCAGCTTTTCGAAATCGTTGCTTTCAACCTCCAGGGTGCCTTCCCGAATGCTTTGCTGAATACCTACGAGAAGTGGGATGAGGAAATCCGGTACGCCTACGCCTTTCATGATGTCGCCATAGGCGGCGTCATCGACCTGTTGAACTTGTACTTCCCTGCCTATTACCTCGCCGAGAGCAGATGCCAGCTCTTCTTGAGTCAGCAGCTTGCCTGAAAGCTCATAGATCGTATTTTCGTGTCCGTTTCCCGCCAATACGGCTGCAGCCGCCTCCGCGTATTCTTGATGGAGCGCCCAGCCTACTCTGCCGTTTCCGGCGGAGGTTACCCAAGGAGCGCCCGCAAGAACACCTTGAATGCCTGAAGCCTCATTTTCCAAATACCAATTGTTGCGCAAGAAGGAGTAGGGAATGCCTGTTTTCAAAATGGCTGCTTCGGTAGCCTGATGCACCGGAGCAAGGATGTTTTTACTTTCCTTTGCGTTGGCTATACTCGTATAAGCAATAAACTTCACTCCGGCACGCGCTGCGGCGGCAACGGCATTGGAGTGCTGACGAATTCTCGTTTCGTTATCCCCGTCTGTCGAGATGATGAAAATCCGATTGACGCCCGCAAAGGCTGAATCCAAAGTTTCAGGGGCATCAAAATCTCCATGCCGAACCTCTACTCCCCTAACCCGCAGTCCTTCCGCTTTTTCCGGATTGCGAACGCTGACAGCAAGCTGATTCGCCGGAACGGATTTCAATAACGTTTCTACCACTTTCGTTCCCAATTTCCCTGTTGCGCCTGTGACTAGCATTTTCATCTTTCATCCCTCCAAATAGGTTTGGTTGTAGCTGTTTTGGTTATAACTTTTCTTATTACAACATACTTATAAAATAAAAGCTCTTTTGGGAGCTCTCATTTACTTGAAACTGGGGATCAGTCTGCTCAACGTCACTTGCGCCAGCCTTTGCTCCATAGCGGATTGAGCCACCTCCAATTCGGTTTGGAGAACGAGCTCTATATTCCGTCCTACAGGACATTGCGGATTGGGGCCTTCGTGAACGCGAAACAACTGATTTTCTTCAATCACATTGACAGCGCGATAAACATCGAGAAGCGTAATCTGCTCAGGATCTTTAAGTAAAGAAGCGCCTCCTACCCCGGGGCGTACTTCCACTAACCCCGCTTTTTTTAACATTCCCATAATTCTCCGGATGACTACAGGATTCGTATTTACGCTGCCTGCAATAAAATCCCCGGTACATTCTTTGGGACTAACGGCAATTAGGGAGAGGATATGAACAGCGATTGAAAAGCGTGTGCTTATTTGCTTCAAGTGTATCACCACCGTTGTAACCATTGTAGTTACTACAAAGCGTTATGTCAATGCTGCCGACTTGTCGCGCGTAAAAAAGCACCCCCTCATAAAGAAGCAGGTGCTTGTGAATTAAAGTTTCGATGATATTTGTTCTGCGTTTCCTTTTTTCATGAACCTTATCAAATACAGAACACCCGCAACGGCCAGAGCTGTGATATTGATCCAAACGCCCGGATAGATCAGCATCACTGACACAATTCCCAAGATAATACGTTCCCACATATACAGCTTGGTGCGTATGTGGCCTTCCATCGTTGCCGCTAAGAAATAGACGCCGATAAGTGCGGTGATAAAAGCCATCAAGATTTCAAAAAAGCTGCCTTGCATCAATAAGCTAGGTTGATAAATAAACATAAACGGAACAATAAAGCCCACTGCTGCCAGCTTTGTCGCCTGCAAGCCGATTTTTATCGGATTTGCATCGGCTATTCCAGCCGCGGTATACGCGGCCACACCGACCGGCGGAGTAATCGCGGAAAGCGCACAGAAGAAAATTAGGAATAAATGCGTTGCCATAAGCTCGAACCCGAGCTCCATTAATGCAGGTGCTACCAAAGCTGCCACCAGGACATAAACCGAAGGCGTCGGCATCCCCATGCCCAAAATTACGCAAATCAATGCGCCTACCATAAGTGAAGGTAATGCAAAACCGCCGGTAACGGCAAAAATCAAGGACGTAAATTTGCCCGCCATACCGGTCAAATTAATGACTCCGATAATGATCCCCGCCGCTGCCGTGGCAACGGTAAGCGGAGCCATCGAGTAAACCACGTCCGAAAAAATGTGAATAATATCCTTCAGCTTGATCCATGTCGATCGGCGTATATAGCTTATCAGCATGGTCGCGACAATTCCATAGCATGCTGCCAGCGAAGGTGTAAATCCTGAATGCATCGCCCAAATTAAAACCACGACCGGGACAATATAATAAAATCCTATACGCAAGGTACCCCAGAGACTAGGAATGTCCTTCTCGTCCATCCCCACTAAATTATTTTTTACCGAGCGAAAATGAACTTGAAAATAAACGCCAAAATAGAATAAAACAGCGCTTAACACCGCGGCTAAAGCGATATCAAAATATGAGATGCCGGTGAATTCGGCCATTAGGAAGGCAACCGATCCCATAATCGGAGGCAGTATGGTTCCGCCTGATGCTGCGGCGGATTCGACGCCCCCAGCAAAAACCGAGTCATAGCCGCGTTTTTTCATCATCGGGATATTGATGGAGCCGGTTGTCGCTACATCTGACGATGGGCTTCCGGATATGCTCCCGAATGCTGCAGCCGTCGTAACCGCAACCTTCGCCAATCCCCCTGTTTTTCTCCCTACAACTGCCGCGGCGACATCGAAAATAAACTGTCCCGCCCCGGACTTTGTAAAAATGTGACCAAAGAGAATGAATAAAAATGCGTAAGTAGCCGCTACTTGCACCGGCGATCCGAAAATACCGTTCGTGGTGAATACCAGTTCTTCAAAAATATGAGCTGTCGATAGCTCACGATGACCAAAGGTTCCGGAAAGCAAATGTCCAAAAAAGGCATACCCCAATCCCACCAATAGAATTGCAGTCAGCCCAAATCCCAGTGTGCGGCGGCATAACTCCAACGTAGCCGCAATGAAAACAAAAGCCGCGAAGAGATCGATCGCCGTCAATTCATCCACCCCTGGGATCCGGGACAACAGGATGTCCATTTTGGAAATCATGTAAATTCCCGACGCCATGACCACAGAGGCAAAAATATAGTCGAAGATACTTGGGTCAGGCGTCACTTTCTTCGTGCTTCTTGTGGTCAATAATGCAACCGGTAGGATGCCCGTAGTAAAAACCACCGCATAATAATACGGGCTCATATTGCCGATGGACCCTAACCACAACTCAAATAATGAAATAATTATGGCTAGTCCTACAAAAATGTAGTAAGTGACGCCCCGCGGAACTTGTCGGTATCCCTCCTGAAAAAACACGCCGAACCAGTTAATTTTCTTCGTCGTCATGCTATCACTCCTTGAAGTTGGACATCCTCTTGACAGGAGGAGAAGACAGCTATATCTTCTCCTCCTCTGTAGATTGATCCATAAAATCGTTTTTTTAAATCCCTCGTCCGCCGTCCACGGATAAAGCCATACCGGTCACCATCATCGAATCGTCAGAGGCGAGGTAAAGAGCGCTTGCGGCGACATCTTGAGGCGTAACTAAGCGCCCCAGAGGAATTCTGTTCTGCATGGACTGCCTTTCGGCCTCCTGATCGTTATCCCCGATAAATGAGTTCAGCATAGGCGTTTCCGCGGCCGCCGGACAAATACAATTGGACCGGACGTTAAATGGCGCAAGCTCTAACGCCATTGCCTTGGTCAAGGTAATCACGGCCCCCTTCGAAGCGGAGTATACGTTAAGCCCGCTTCTTGGACGAATTCCGTTTAAGGAAGAAGTATTAATAATGGACCCGGACCGCTGCTGTTTAAAAATAGGAATTGCAAATTTTGACCCGAGAAACACGCCCTTGACGTTGACCCTCATCACGAGATCAAATGCGTCTTCCTCCAATTCTTCAATAAGGGTTAAGGGCTGAGGACAACCGGCGTTATTAAACAAAATATCCAATCGTCCAAAACTCCGCACCGCCGTTTCAATCATTTCTTTGACTTCGTGCGAATCGGTAACGTCCACTTTCGCGAACACCGCTTCGCCGCCCGCTTTTTGGATCATTTCTACGGTTTCTCGTCCGCTCTCTGGATTCAGGTCAGCAACAACAATTTTCGCTCCTTCGCGAGCAAATAATGCAGCTGATTCCCTGCCGAATCCGGAACCGGCACCTGTAATAACCGCTACTTTGTCTTCTAGTTTCATCGTCCGCCTCCGTATTCTTTGGGTAGCATCCAAATCTTATATTGAAATGGACATAAACTTCATTTCTAAAAAGCTTTCAATACCGACGCGGCCGCCTTCTCTGCCAAGTCCGCTTTCTTTGAATCCGCCGAAGGGGGCTTGCGCCGCCGAGGTTTGCCCGTCATTAATGCCGAGAATCCCGTATTCCAGCTTTTCCCCTACGCGAATGGCGCAGGACAGCGATTCTGTAAACAGATAAGCTACCAAACCATACAAACTGTCATTAGCTAATTGAACAACCTCATCTTCGGTCCGGAACGTAATGATCGGAGCAACCGGACCGAAGGTTTCTTCCCGCATGATTTTCATTTCTTTGGTGACGCCGGCCAATACGGTCGGCTGGAAGAAGTACCCCGCCTCCTCTGAGGTTCCGAGATGGTACCCTTCTCCTCCGCAGATCAGTTTTGCCCCTTTGGCTACGGCATCCTGGACATGATCGCTAACCTTTGCGAAGCTTTGCCGATCGATCAGCGGACCGACGTTGGTATCCGGTTCCAAGCCGTTGCCTACCTTCAACGCCGCGACTTCCTTACGGTATGCTTGAACAAAATCATCGGCAATTCCCTCTTGTACGAAGATACGGTTAATGCTTGTGCAAGCTTGACCTGCGTTGCGAAACTTTGCAGTGATCGCTCCTTTTACCGCTTTTTCAAGGTTTGCGTCATTGAATACGATAAAAGGAGAATGGCCGCCCAGTTCAAGCGAAATGTTTTTCATCGTGTCAGCCGACTGTCTCATTAACAGCTTCCCGATTTCGGTGGAGCCGGTAAAGGTGATCTTCCGGACCCGGGAATCCCGCATGAAGGTTTGACCGATCTGAACCGGATCGCCGGTAATCAGATTAATGACCCCTTTCGGGAAGCCCGCCTCGTCCATTAGCTCAATCAGCTTTACCGCCGTTAAAGGTGTCTGCTCGGCGGGCTTCAGCACACATGTGCAGCCGGCCGCCAAGGCTGGAGCCACCTTTCTCGCCACCATGGCGGCGGGGAAATTCCATGGGGTAATGGCCGCAACGACACCAACCGGCTGCTTCATGACAACGATGCGCTTATCCCGCGTTGGAGCCGGAATCGTCTCGCCATAAATCCGTTTGCCCTCTTCCGCGTACCATTCAACGAATTTGGCTGCGTTCATCAGCTCCGCTTTGGCTTCCGCGATCGGCTTCCCCTGCTCCAAGGTCATAATACGCGCAATTTCATCGACATTGCGCACTATTAATTCGTACCATTTTCTTAAAAATACCGATCGCTCTTCCGCGGTGAGCTTCGACCATTCCGAAAACGCTTCGTAAGCCGCATCAATGGCGATTTGAGTTTCTTTTTCCCCTGCATTGGATGCGTTTCCAACAATCTCGCCCGTAGCCGGATTCAACACATCAAAATATTGCCTGTTGCCGCTTTCTACCCATTGGCCGTTAATAAACAGAAGCGCCATTACTTAAGAATTCCCGCTTCTTTAAAGTACTTTTCCGCACCCGGATGCATCGCGGCCGGGGACACATCCGCCATAATTTCCGGCGTAAGAATCTCTAGGTTTTTGTGTAATGCTTGAATTTTAGCGATGTTTTCCACCAATGTTTTGGTGATGGTGTACGCTTCCTCCTCCGACATATTCGGATCCGCAACAATCATCGCCGAAGCATTCACGGTAGGGATGTCGTTCGCAAGCCATTCATAGGAATTTGCCGGAATTTGGCCTGGCAGGATGCCCATGCTTTCTTTAAGGGCTTGTTGAACCTCTTCGTTCACTGAAAACAGCAAAATCTCTTTCGTAGTGGCGAGCTCTAGGAACTTGCCGTCCGGGGCGAATGCAAAGACGCTTACCAGATCGACCTTGTTGTCTTTCATCATATCCGCGCCGGTTTTGTAAGGCTCATAAAACACTTCTCCGCCCCACGCCTGGATGTCGTCATAGGTAAAGCCGTAAGCTTCGAACATGAGCTTGTTCACGGTTTCATTCAGGTTCCCCCGCTGGTTGACGGCAGCTCGGATCGGAGGTTTCTTCTCCGCGATATCTTCCATAGATGTGATCCCGTACTTATCGGCGAAATCCTTGGAGACGACCACCTGCAAGCCGGCATTGTTGTACAAAGTGACCAAGGCGGTTACGTTCGGCACCTGTTCTTTAAAAGGAGGCTCGCCGCTAATTCCCGCTTTCACCTCAAAGTTATGAGCAATACCGAGCGGAATGCTGCCCGCCGTTACATCGATGACGTTCTTCACTCCGTTCCCGGTCTCATAACTGAACTGGGAACCCGAGATCCCCTCGCGCAAAATGTTGCCGACGCCTTCGCCAACCAAGGACCAGAAGCCGCCCGCCGAACCGCCTACCAAAGTTAACTTAAGAGGACCGGCCGGTTCACTTTTGGATTCCGGTGGCGTTTGACTATTTGCCGTCCCCTGTGATTCAGCGGCCGGGGGTGGAGTGGAAGATTCCGATTGCGAAGACCCCGATGCACAACCACCTAGTACGGACATCACGAACAACAATACGATCAGTGCGAGAAAAGAAAATTTTGCTTTCAAACGATTTGACCTCCCTAATGGCTTTGAATTAGAGCGCTTTCATTTTCTGCGTTTTACATATTAAAACGCGTTTCATTTTTGCTCTATAAAGAGTATAAACCGACTGCCATCATTTTTTCAATACATACTTTTATTTTGGAATAAGTTCTGATTGCCATCCCATCGCCTCCGATATTCTATAACTTGTGCGGATCACCCGTTCGACCATAGACGGAAATCTATTGTTCGATAGTCTTTGCATAGGGCCGGAAGCAGTGATTGAGCCGATGGGCCTTCCTGTGGAATCAAAAAGTGGAGAGGCGATGGCGAACGCACCCTTGACCCTTCCGTTGATTTCCGTCCCATAACCATGCTTCAACATCTTATCGAGCTCCTGGACCAATTGTTCTTCCCCCATCGGCAGGATGCCCAGACCGATCGCTTGATCAATAATCTGCCGCTTCTCCGCTTCAGGAAGGTGCGCCAGCATGACTCTTCCGGATGGACCCAGGCAAATATGATTGCGATCTCCGACTTTCACGACAGTGCGAATGGCCTCCGGGCTCTCGACGATTTCGATGCATACCCGGTAACTATCAATAAGAATATTCAGATTAATCGTTTCCTTGATCTCTTTGGACAGCTCTTTCATAAAAGGAATAGCTGCTTCCTTCAGGTTAAAATCCGAGCTCGCAACCGCTCCTAGATGAAACATTTTAAATCCCAAGCTGTATTTTTGACTGTAGGGATCCTGTTTAATATAGCCTGATTTCACCATCGTCTGGAGCAGCCGATATACGGTGCTTTTGGAAATCTGGGTCATCTGGGCAATTTCCCCGAGTTCAAGCTTGTTTTTCTCTACGCTAAAGCATTCCAATACGCGAAATGTCCGCTCTACGGATTGATTTGTTTTTATGTCTGTCATCGTTCATAACCACATCCTAGTAAAATTTCTTTTATGAATCATGCCGACGAAAAATCAAATATCAGTTTAATCAAAGTTCGAAAAAAGATAAAGTGGCAATATGCTCATCATCCGCGAGGACGGCCCCCGAAGGAAAACTCTCTGACAAACAACGCTGAAATCCCACCAACAAAACTATAATAAGCAGACAGCATCAGCGTAACTTGTATCCTCTTGCTCCTTTGGGCTTTCATGAAAATCTTTTGGAAAAATACGATAACCGGCATGCCGAACAAGAGTGTGAGAACGGTAGTATAAAATCCCAAATCGCCCCCAAGATAAAGCCGGTAAAGAACGATTAACGCGGACAGGAATAAACCTGTTCTCCAACCGCCATATAGTGTCCCTAACAGCAACGGTACGATTCTAATATCTATACGCACCCCGGAGTCAATATAGGCGGGAAAGGACATGTACAGCAAAATAGAGATCCCGAATAAAACAGCTTGGACGATCCCTGCATGACTGCTTCTCTCCAACTTCTCCACAAAAAAGATTTGAAAGGTAAATATTAACGTTGCTACAATCGCAAGCTGCAACAGTAAATCCTCAAAAATGTACATCATCGCCGCCGTTCACCTCGTACCATATAAGCCTACCGCGTTAAAGCTGATTTTACTTCGTTGGCGGGAATTTGAATATATAAAATAATCCGAATGAAAAAATGCAAGCTTTGCAGCTTTGGTACCCATGACCGCGCCCGAAGCGTTTCGGAGATCGTCGGGAACGTCCGGGGCAGCCTCCTTCACCAACCGCGCGATCCTCTCATCGCGGACGTGGCTTTGCGGATAAAGCTGGTTGACTGTCTTCTCCGCCCAATCGGGCAAGTCTTCCAAGTCGTCCACATAAGGATGAGGGGAAGCTTCTCCATGATCCAATCGCGATACCCCTGGATAAGCGATTCTCGAGAAGAAAAATGTTATAGACGGATGCGTAAGAAACGCTGGCCAACTCCGTTACTTGCTGAATAGTGAAATTGTGAATGCGGCCTTGCAGGTCATGTTCGGTCACGCCATTCTATGCGTGAATAGATTGCAAGCAAAAAAATAGCTCATGCTATTGAACATGAGCTACCCTAAGTTTGCCGATTTATCGCATATTCATTTCACTTGGCTTTGGACCCTTGCGCCGATCGCGATTCAGTTTGTTTATCTCAGCCATCTGATTCGCAGTCAGCTCAAAATCAAATACATTAAAATTCTCTTCAATTCGTGAAGGCGTCACGGATTTCGGGATTACGATGGAGTTGTTTTGCAAGTGCCAGCGCAGCACGACTTGAGCCGGTGTTTTGCCATGAGCTTCGGCAATTCTAAGGACCGCTTCATCCTTCAACACATCGCCTCCCTGTTCCAGAGGGCTCCAGGCTTCCACAAAAATATCATGCTTGCCGCAAAACTCTTTTAACTCATTCTGCGCAAGGTATGGATGGCACTCCACTTGGTTTAAAACCGGCTTCACTTCACGCTCCTTAAGCAAGCGTTCCAAATGTTCAATATCGAAGTTGCATACGCCGATTGCTCTGGCGCGCCCTTCCCGATACAGTTTTTCCATAGCTTTATAAGTATCCCGTGTAGCCCGCTTCAAGCGCCTTTGGCCACAGCCGTTTCAGCCGCTTCATCTCCTACTCTCCATACGCCAAACCCGAGTTGAGGCATCTGTAAACCATTGTTTAAGGTAACGAAATTCATACGATTCATCCTTCCTATATGGTGAATTGCTCAACTTCTTATTCATGCCCATTTTTGAATATTACCATTCATTATAATAAGAGCCCTCGGGGTTGAAGAAATATTTAAACCCATGCTTAGCCGCCAACGCCGCGCTTTGCGCGTCGTTCGAGAACCCCACCGTCATGACCTGCGTACCGTACGCATCCCTCACTTCTTTCAGCCGCTCCATTCGCTCAAGCGCCCATTCGTCCTCGCCTACGACAGGGTAGGAGAAATCCTCCCACATAATAAAATCGACGTACGGGGCCGTATGGCCAAGCAGCGTGTCGAACCCCCAGTTTTGCGCGACGGATATACCATCGAACCTCTTCTTAATCTCAATGATGAATGTCTTCATCGCTTCGTTGTATGCGGGACGTTCGTCAACGGGGAGGTAAGACTCGATATTGCCGACCGTATCGAGGAAAACGCCATCCAGTCCGTTGTCTACGACGCGCTTCTCGATCTCTTCCAGCAGTATTTCTTGATAGTGCGGGGAAGTGATATTCATCAAATACGAATCCCATTTGCGAAAATACATGCGGTTTCCGTGCACGTCTTTGTAGAAATCTTGCTCCTCGAATCGACGGTACAAGTCCTCGTTCCACTTATCCGCTTCCAATGCATTGATATACCCGTAGACCACCGTACCGCTTTCTTGCGCCGCGCGAATGTATTCGGGCTGCATGACGATCGGCTCGACGATGATGAGATCGAGCTCTTTCATCCGTTCCGCGATTGTTTCGTCGCCTGTGTCCAGGTAATACTTGTAGTTTTGTACGGCCGCCAGCTTCTCTCGAAGAGTCTCCGAAGTTTCCGGGATCGACGCGGGCGTCATCCGCACGTCGGTCGCCGTAATTTCGATTGTACGCCGCGCCTCATCCCACCTTACCTCGCGCTCGAAGCTTTCCGCGACGAATCGAAGTGGAACGCACACGCGGCTTCCGAGCAGAGAAGGCGCCGCGCCTTCGAACGCAATGCGTCGGTTTCCCCGTGTCGCTTCGTTGCTGCCAATTCGGACGACAAGCGTCTCCGTCCCTTCCCGTGAGATCGTTACGCTGTAGGTCCGCTCGTCCCACGCGACGGACGCACCCAACGCTTCGGCAACCGTCCGAAGCGGTACGAGCGTCGTCCCTTCGACAACGACGGGGCGAGCCCCGTCGAACGAAATGAGTTCTCCATCGGTAAATACCCGGATGTCGTCGGCGGGCGCGGCGGCAGCCGGCGCGGCGACGATAGCGGCAAGCAGCGTACCAAGAAGAGTAAGCCATGTTCGACTCATCGTTGCTCCCCCAATAGTCGTGATAACATGCAACTATAGTAACATGAATTTGTATTTTACGGGACTTGAACCCGGAAAGATCATGCTCACGCCGGGCGCACAAAAAGAGCCAAAAAACGAATAACTTCATTCCTTGGCTCGATTATTTGCACTTCATATATTACTGCCCGGATAGATTCCGCCATTCATCCATAATATCGAAACTTGTAGTGACTATACCGAATTGTTGTTTCACATTCCGTATGGCGCCGTTATGAGCTTCGTTCGTAAATGCAGCGCAGCAGTCTTCTACTAGCGTTACATAGTAATCCAGACTCAAAGCGTCCCTCAATGAACTCTCCACACAAATGTTGGTCGCTACTCCAGTAAAGAGTAAAGAGGAACGCCCCATATTTCTTAGGGTCGAATCGAGCTCGGTACCGACAAATGCGCTGTAACGGGACTTTGAAATCACAATGTCACCGGCTGACGGAGAAACTTCGTAAAATTGTGCGCCCCAGGATCCGGTGCGGCAGCTGTATTCGGAAGAAGCTTTTGCCACGCCGTATCGATTCAGCCAAGCCGGGGTTACATTCGTTTCATCGTTCTCCGTCATCACAAAAATGACCGGAATCCGAACAAGCCTTGCCTGAGCGATGATCTCCTTCAACCTTGGAATCATCGCATGCGCCGCCTCAACACTATGCCCTCTCTTCGCGCATATGCCGTCTGAATGGCAATAGTCATTCTGCATGTCGATCACGATCAAAGCGCATGAATCAGCATTTATGCGTTGCGTTAGTTCCATAGATCCCTCTCCCTATATCAAGCTAATACACCACAAAATGAACCCTAACACGCAGTATAAAGAAACGATAAACCTCAGATTGCTGCGAATGACCTCCGCCGGCGTTGTATTCATCAGTTTCGAAACCATGACCATGAGTGCGGAAAATGGTGAAGTCTGCTGATACAAAATTGCAGCAAACATTAAAGCTGTAGGGAGGAAAAAGATGTTCCAACCGTACGCGGCAGGCTCCAGTGATGCGCCGACAAGGGTCAACAAAATCACTCCGTGAATCCCCACAAACCCCATAATGATAAACAAGCTGAAAAGTGCCATTATAAATACAATAATCGGCAAGGAGATGATCGTTTCGAACAAGGCTGCAACACTGTTATTAAGCGGGCTTTGCGAAACGGCCGAAGCAAAAAATCCCGCGCTTACAAAAAGCAGAATTTCCGTGCGAACGGATAGGAACGCTCTGCCCATGTATTGTTGAATATTTGCGGCGAATGGCTTTGCTTTCCCGACCACTGCCATCCATAAAAAACAATAACCGATGGACAGCATAATAATGTTTGTCACCATGGAGATGTGAGCAATCATCTCCAAAGCTACGGCAACGACAATTAAACCCATCATCATCAAGATCAACACCGCAACTTTTCGCTTAATCTGCTTTTCGCTCATCTCGGTCGGGTTCGCGGATTGATCCACCCACACATCGTTGTCATAGACAGTAGATTTGAACAAAATTACAGACAAGAGAACATGGCACAGCGCACCGATCAGCAAAAATCCCAAGACTGAGAACCATCTTACATCCAGGAGCTCCAATGTCAGGATGACCATTCCGCCGAAGGGGGACCAATACAATGCGCTGGCACACCCGCGAAATAAAACCATGCCCATTCGTTTTTGATGGAAGCGGTCTAAGCTGTGATGAGCCAATTCATTGACGATTTGTACGACCCCTACATTCAAGAAAGGTCCTAAGGCCATTGTCAACAGGTAGGCAATCGTATACGATTTTGATTTCCTTTTCTCTCGTTGCAGGAGCATCATTTCCCGCAGGGCATCCAAATACCCCCCCGTTTTCAGGGCAATCCCGATGACAGGTACCACCAGGATGATTCCGACAATTTCGAAATTGAAAGAGAAGCCTTCCAGCATTTCGCCCGGTGAAGCTTCGCTGATCAGATAGATGATCCCCCCGGCTGCCGTTAAAGCGACGGAGATCCATCTGCTGTACGTTTTGGCGGTAAGGATTGCACCGATAAGCAGGAGCACAATGCCGAGCTCCAGATTGAGAGACAACAGTTTATTCGAGAAAAACTCCAAAACGATCAAGTGCGCGATAAGGAAAACAAGCAGCCAACTCAAAGCCGTATTCACATATTTCATCCGAGTGATTCTCCCAATAATGAGACCCTTGATTTCTCAAGGGCCCGCCATTATATTGATTCACAGATTATTCTTTTATGATTTCCGCTACTTCATCAAGGGAGATAACCGAACCGTACTTCGCATTAATATCGAACAAATTCGTGCAATGCGCAAAGTAAGAACGATCGAAGCAGCAATCGTCAACCACGAAGGTTTTATAACCGTTGGAGAACGCATCTAGCGCTGTAGCCCGTATGCAACCGGAAGTGGCAACACCGCAGATGACTACCGTGTCCACATTATTTCTCACCAAGAACGCATTCAGCGGTGTCTGGAAGAAAGCGCTCGCCTTCGTTTTCGGTAAAATAAAGTCTCCATCCTTTGGGGCTACGATGTCGGGAAATTCGCCCATCTTCGGATCATCTTTAGAAATATCGCGTTTCGTCTTCGCTGCCGGTCCAGCCATCAATTGTTTTGGAAGATCGGCATGCGTATACACCAGGGGAAGGCCTTTCGCACGAAACACTTCGATGAGACGGCTGATTCTCGGCATTGTCTCCCATGCTACAGGTCCGCACGCGAGCGGGTGTTCCTTCTGAGCCTCTTCTAATGTGTTTCCCTCAGAACCGCAGGAGCTCATAGTTAAGTCCGTTAAAATCAAAGCCGCTTTCTTGCCCGGCTCCAACTTTCCGAGTAACCCTGCATTCTTGTAAATGGTAAACTCCGACTCCGGAATCACCTTCATCCAATCTTTCAACTGACTCATTTCAAAACACTCCTTTTCCGTATTTTCTACTTTTTATATTTTTCCGCCAGTTTATTTGTCGTACATGAGCTGAGGCAGCCACGTAGCAATCTGCGGGATAAACATAATGATAATTATGATCACGATGTTAATCAGGACAAACGGGATCGTGCTTTTGTAAATATCCATCATGGTTGTATCTTTCGGCGCGACGCCCTTCATGACAAACAAAATCATGCCGAACGGCGGGCTGTAGGTGCCGATCTCCATCGTGATCAACATCAAGATGCCGAACCATAACGGATCGAAGCCCAACTCAATGACAATCGGCATATAGATCGGCATCGTCAGCATCATAATCGCAATCTGTTCCAGGAACATCCCGAGAACAAAAACCGCTAGAAGCATCAGCGCAAGAACAAGCATCGGAGAAACGTCGAATTGTGTAACAAAATGGACCATCTCTCTTGTAGCTCCGGTTAAAGCAAGCAGTTGGCTGAATGCAGCCGCGCCGGCAATGATGAACGTTATCATAGCGGTTGTTCGCATCGTCGAATGTAATGATTCGAGAAATACTTTTTTGTTCATCTTGCCGTAGCTGATTGCCAAGATGTATGCACCTAACGCACCCAACCCGGCAGCTTCCGTTGGAGTGGCCACACCTAAGAAAATCATTCCCATTACCATAAATACAATAAAACCGAGCGGCAAAATGTATTTCACGGCGGATAACAGTTTATCGGATAAAGAAAAGGATCCCGCTTCATAGGCCGGCGCCAGCTGCGGATTAATAACACAGCGAATGATAATATACAACACATAGCTCGCAGCCATTACTAACCCGGGTATTATGCCCGCGATCAACAAGGGTCCGACCGATATTTTCCCGATACTTCCAAGCATGACGGCAAGCGAGCTCGGCGGAATGACGATGGCGAGTCCGGCTGCGGCCATAATCGGTCCGAAAGTCAACGTTCTGTGATAATTGTATTTCCGCATTTCCGGAATAAGTGTCGAGCCGAGAATGGCCGTATTCGCCATACCTGAACCGCTTAAGCTTGCGAACAATGCCCCGGCAACGACCGAAAGCAAGCTTAATCTCCCCGGTAATTTGCCCAAAAACTTCGAAAGGGTTTCCATAGCCGTACTTACAATACCGGACCGCATCAGAACGTCACCCATTAATATAAACAGCGGGACGGCGGTTAGTGAAAAGTGCAGCAAGGATTCATAGGTACTCAGAATAATTTGAGAGGAGCCTTTTTCCAGTCCGAACGAGAAAATAATAAATACCAGATTGACTACAAAGAAAGAAAAGGCAATAGGAAGCCCGAAAGCCATGATTAGGAGCAAGCCGCCTATAAACAGGCTAAGAATCAACCACCATTCCATATGTTCACTTCCTCTTTAGCTCGTCTCTGTAGGCGCAGCCCCCTGAAAGATTTCCCCTAACCATCTTCGCACAAATTCCAACAGCATAAACGTTCCGCTGATGGGAATAATCATCAGCAATATATACTTGGGCATTAAGATGAAATTAAACAGCGTAACGTTGCGCACATAGTTGTCCCAGGTGACCATGAATCCGTATACGGTTAACACAAGACATACGAGGATCCCTAGCGTATAGGAAATAATTCGAAACCATTTCTTTACCTTGGGCGCTACGGCTTCATAGACCACATCTACCGTAATATGTTCATCGTTTCTTAAAAGCCAAGGAGCAGCCAAGAAAGTGACATACAGCAAGATGTATTCGCTCATCTCTATCGACCAGGCTAGGGAATAGTTGAACAAGTAGCGGGACCCTACGTTCAGACACACAATCACTACCATGGTCAATAATAGCGATGAAGCCAAAATCACGAAGCATTTCTCAAAAAATCGTATCATGGTTTGAAGTGTGGCAAATAAGCGATTGATGAAGCTTTTCGGTTCATTCATTGTTTCAACCGCCTTCCTTGAACGTTCATGTAGAAGCAAAGAAACATAGGGTTCGTCAGTTTCCAAACTATTGTTTGCGCATTAACTGTTCCAGTTTCTCAGCGTTATCCGGGGCTACCGTTCTGAAGTACTTCCATGCTTCATCGCTTGCCATTTTGCTGTACGCGTCTGCATCCTGAAGCGTGACGATTTTCATGCCCTTCTCTATAATTTCTTTATTCTCTTCTTCAATGAGTTGACGCATGACCGCCGGATTTTCCTTTTCTACTTCCATAACTGCCTCTTCAAGAATTTGCCTCAAATCATCCGGTAAATCCTGCAGGAAATCCGTATTCATAATAAAAACGGTACCCGCTTGCCAGAACGTAGGAAGGATTTTATATCTCAGATGTTCTTCATAGCTCCCGTCGGTAATTCCCATTTCCGGCCATGCCAATGCATTGACGACGCCACGTTCCAAAGCTCCGTAAATTTCTCCCGCAGGCATATTGGTATATTGGGCGCCCAACGCGTTCAGCAGCGGAATATATCCTCCGGTGGCGCGGAACAGCTTGCCTTTAAAATCCTCCATCTTCTCTACAGGGTCTTTGGTATACAAGGTGTAGCTTCTCCCCGGAGCTCTGCCGAGATATGAAACGCCTACTTTTTGTTCGTGGATTTGATTCAGAAGCTCGAACGCTCCATTCTGACGTTCTTCCTCTGCGGTCACTTCCGAGAAGTCCAGGACATACGCTTCAGGCATTTGGGCCAAATAATAAGCACCTGTCGACAAAGCCATGTCGGCGATTCCGTTCTTCACGGCTTCGGCTTGTTCTGTTCCCGGAACAACCTCCGGTCCGCCGAGATATTGGATCACGAGCTTGCCTCCGCTCTTCTCCTCTACCTTCTTTTGGAGCATGAAAATCGGAGATGACAAAGCATTGGTCTCATCCCAAGCGGAAACCGCTCGAATCGCAACAGTTTCTTGGGCTGCCGGAGCCGGCGTGTTCCCGCTGTTGCTGGGCGTCGTACCACTGGTTCCGCAACCGGCGATTGCGACGAAAAAACTTGCAATGAGCATTGAAGCAACCATCCTTGAAGACTTCGTTTTCATTTCATGACCTCCCGAATAATAAGTCTGTTCTACTGACAGCCGCATGCTAGCTACAGCTTGATTATAAAGAAATGTAACCGTTTTAAATAATTCAATGTTATGATAACTTATATAAAAAATTTATATATTTAAGGTGATTAATATGGACTTTAAAAATATCGAAACCTTCTTAGAAGTAGTTAAAAGAGGCAGCTTCAGCGAGGCGTCGATCTCTTTATATACAACGCAGCCTGTAATCAGTGCACGTATCCGACAGATGGAGAAGGAGCTAGGCACGGTCTTGTTTTTAAGAAACAAGGGGAAAAAAGCAATTTTAACGCTTGAGGGGGAAAAGGTGTACCCTTATTTCAAGGAGGGTTTAGATCGGATCTATAGAGGTTATGAAATCATGCGTACCCACAAAGAAACATTCGGCAAGATCCGGTTTGCCTCTCCCCCACATATGGGTCACCATGTTTCACCCAATGTGTTGAAATCGCTATATGCCGCTTTTCCGAATATTGCTTTCGACATCGTCGTCGACACATCCCTTGTTATTCTTGAGGGAATTAAAAAGGCTCAAATCGATATAGGACTTATTTATTCTGATGCGGATGAAGAAAACGAATCCTATACGATCGTCCCGCTCGGAAAGGAAAAGACGATCATACTCTCTTCTCCCGATCATCCTTTGCTTCCATTTTCTCCCTTAAAGATCACCGATCTGAAAGGTCAAAAATTTATCGGTTATTCCAGAGCCGCGTTTAGCTCTATCATCCTAAGCCAACTTTTGGCGAAGCATGGACTCAAACAATTTGAAATGATTGAGATTCGGAATCTAGAATGGGTTATCAAGATGGTTAAAAACGGTATTGGTATCTCATACTTGCAGAGAAATATTGTGGAAGATGACATGAAGAAGAACGAGTTAGTCGAACTGCCTCTGAAACACCCCCTGCCCTCTATCCCAATCTCGATGATTTTTCGAAACGAGGTTCCGAAAGAAATTCGTCAAACCATCTCCGATGCAGTTAACATGGTGCTGTGTGATTGAATTGATCTGGGGCCACTGAAGGAGTGCTAATCAAGTCATATGCATAAGCCGTATTTATGGCGCTGCTATATGCACAAAAAAAAGTTATCCATCAAGCAGTTTCTTCAACTACTTGGAGGATAACCCTTAATGCAATGTATCTTGATGGCAGCTACCTCTGCTCTTGATGATGACATTTGCATCTAGCTCGTGCCGCTTCCATCCTGGGCCGTATTCCAGCCCGCGAACGTGTAACCGGTCATTGCAAGATGCAGCACAGGAGTTTACATTTGTACCATTTGTACCCGGAAAACACATTCCCGCCTGGCCATTTCGCCATCAATGAAAGATGAATGAAATTCGGGTGAAAACGACAAAACCCGCACGGCTGCAGGCCTCACGGGATTTGAAAAAAATTTTAAAATATATTTTTTATGTGCTGTCAGACGCTGCCCGATGAAGGCAACGCCGATAAACGTTAACCCTATCACTAGACGGATAATAAATAAGCCGGCATATCTACAACGTCTCCGAGCTCATGGTAAACCCTTCGATCACGGCATCTTCGTCAACCTCGATTAAGATGCAGCGTTTTCCGCGATAATTTACCTGTTTCACATACTTTAGATCTTGCGGACTTACCGCAATCGTCGCTACTTTCGTATTGATTTTAATCGATTTGGAAGTGTACTTCGGAATGATGCTGCTTGCTTTCAACTCATAGCTTTGGTCATCGACGACGTTTTGAAACGCCTGCTCCACTTTTTCCGCACTGACATCCTCCACTCCGCTTACCTTTAAGACCCGTTCCACATCTTTATAATCCAATTTGGGAGTGTCTTCTTCTTCATTTTCTTCGATCACCCGGTTAATTTCTTCGTACACTTGAGCAAGCGTTGCGGTGTCGAGCTGCTCTCCCGCGACTTCCTTTACAATTTCCTCGAAAATAACCCGTTCTTCCTGCGCAGTCACTGTTCTTTCAGCATTCAATACGTTCTCAATAAAATGAGGATTCGGTTCATTTGCTTTTCCCGCACAATATAGAATGCGATTCACATCGGACGAGTGATCCGTAATGCTTGGAAAGAAAAATCCCGCTTCCGGCGAGGTCAGCTTGATAATGGGATCTACGACAACATTGGATTTAAATTCTTTTTCAACATAATCAAACAGCAATGTTTTTTGTGGTTGTTCCGTTTTATTGATACTGCAGAGGAGAAAAGGATGGGTGTACACTTCATCCCGCTCGCTCTCTTCCGCTTCTTCGTTTCTGCTCCTCGTCGGTTTAAAGTACTGTCCTCGAATAAAAGTAACGACCGTATCCTGCGAATACTGCGTATCCTCCAACATTTTCCCGACAATCCGAAGCATGTGCTCTCTCCAGTCTTCCGGTTGAGCGGCCAGCAGCCCTTGATGGAGGATCAGCTGGGTATGATCTTCCGCTTCGCGTTGAAACTTTACTTCGAAGAGCTTCTGATCCAATTCGCCTGTCAGCAGCTTTTTGAAATTTTCCATATACAGCTCCTGCTTATCCCTCTCCAGCATGGCGAACGGTTGACTCTCATAGTGATAGATTTCGCTGCTTTCCTTCATAATATAGACATTAAGAATGTCGAAGATTTTCAATAAATCATGGTCCAGCTTGCATTGCTTTCGAATGTGTGCGATGTCTTTTTTGTTCATGGTAAGTCCGACAGCTCCTAAGGTGTTATGTTTCAGCTTATCAATTATAAACGATGGAATGAAAAGTCGTAAGCTGTGATACATATCACTTTGAACGACACTGCTTTTTGTTAGAATGAATCTTGCCAATCAAATCATCAAGCTTGAACAGGAAAACAACAACTTGAGGAGGGCATGATCTTGGAAAATCATAATACGGAAAACGGCCGGATTATTTCTGAAAACCCTGTTTCTACTTTTTTATTTAGCAGCACCCGTGCGTCTTGGATCTGGTTAGTCATTCGCCTTTATCTCGGTTATGCATGGCTCACCGCAGGCTGGAAGAAGGTCACTAACGACGCTTGGACGGGAGACCAGGCCGGCACTGCCGTTCAAGGATTCATAAAGGGCGCATTAACAAAAGCGGAGAGCGGAAAAGATGTAACGGGATGGTATGCAGCTTTTTTAGAACATGCGGTGCTTCCCAACGCCAAGCTTTTTAGCGTAGTAGTGGCTTATGGAGAGCTTCTTGTGGGAGTGGGGCTGATTCTGGGATTACTAACTGGAATTGCCGCATTCTTTGGCGGATTGATGAATGTCAGCTTTCTGTTTGCCGGAACCTTGAGCACGAATCCGATTTTGTTCATCTTGGCAACTTGGCTTGTGCTTGCATGGAAGAACGCGGGTTGGTATGGGTTGGACCGTTGGGCGCTGCCTTTGCTCGGCACGCCGTGGGGGCGAGACACGCTGAGAGAGAGCCGAAAAACGACGGATTTGTAAAACGAATAAAAGAAAACCAGCCCATAGGCCGTTATCCTATGGGCTGACTTCATTGGGGAAAATACCGACGCTCGCCTCTAAATGAATTGGATCAGTTTCACAATTTCCGAAGCTGCCTCCGGCCACACCTCTGATTCCGTGTCGATTAACTTGAAATGCTCCACCGTCGGCAGTTCAATCAATGCAATTGGATCGCCTGCTTGTTCAGCCGCTTTTGTATAGCTGTAACTGATCCCGATCGGAACGTTGATATCGACCGCTCCGTGGAACAGCAGCTGCTTAACGCCTAATGGCAGCAGCTCGATGGGCGAAGCTTCGCGATAACGTTCCGGAACCATGGCCGGATTGCCGTTTAACAGATTGAAAACAGGGTTTTCTTCTACGTTTTGCCTCACTTCTCTACGATGGTGAACTTCCTGCATCAACGCCAGATCCCCGACGCCGGCCAAACAAACAGCTCCCTTCAGCTTCAAGGGGGTATCGGTTGTCTTTAAGATACTTGTCGCGGGAAGCCGATGCCGGGCCGCCAACCAAAGCGCAAGATGTCCGCCTGCGGAGAAGCCGAGTGTAATCGCACGGTTCATATCGATAGGATAGGATGCAGCCAGCGTGTTTACATAATCCGCCGCGTTCGCCGCATCAATGAATGTTCCGGGCCATCCTCCGCCTTCGTGGCCAACACGCCTATACTCAATATTCCACGTGGCAATTCCTCTGCTCGTCAAATCGGCGGCCACCTTGTTCATCCCGTCCAGCCCGGAACGCGCCTTCCAAAACCCGCCGTGAATGACGACGGCAACCGGAAAAGGTCCCGCCCCGTTCGGTATGCGCAGATCCCCGAATTGATGTTCATTATCCCCATAATAGATACGAATCGATTCTGTGCTTTCCAGCATAGCGCCAACCCCAATACCGTTTATTTGTGATTCCGCCGTCCACCACCAACGTTTGCCCCGTAAGCTTTTAGTTCCCGTTCACGATAATTTGATCCCAAAGCTCGGTCCATTTTCCGTTGTCGTCGATCAGAAGCGCCGGATCAATTCGCTTAAGCGGCATTTCCCTTGCCTTGTTTTCAATCGTTTGGTTCGAAACGGTGTGCATCATATCCGCAAAGATTTGCTGTCCTTCGCTCAGCATGAAATCAAAGAACAATACGGAAGCGTTCGGCTTCGCCGTGTTCTTGAGCACCCCGACACTGAGCGGGACCGCGAGCGCCGGTTCAATGACAAACCATTCGAACGGCGCTTTTTCGTTGACTAACTGTTCAGCTTTATAGCTGAACACGGTCAACGCCAGCGGGACTTCCCCGCTTGTTACCAATTCGGCAAGCAGCGAATGCCCTTTGCGGACGCTCAAGCCGTTTGCTTTCAGCTGTCTAAAGTAGTCAAGCCCTTTCTCTTCACCCATATCTTGAACGACCGTACCGAACCAGTTGATGTCTTCGGCCTCGATCGCAAGGCGGCCTTTCCATTTCGGATCGAGCAAATCTTCGTAGGTTTTAGGCACCTCTTCCGGTTTTACCACATTCGTGTTGTATGCCTGTACGAATACCAAGAATTCGGCTCCGATCCATTCGCCGTGCTCCGGAATCGCCTCCGGATGAATGTCCTTCAAATGCGGCGAATTGATTTTCTGAAGCAATTTTTCACGATGCATCGCTTCCAGTTCAGGCGCATTGTTCAAGATGACATCTGCAGACACGCCGGCGGCGGCTTCGCTAATGACCCGCTGCAGCACGTTCTCGGAACCGCCGCGCCAAATGTTCACCTTAATCCCGTATTTCTCCGTAAATTTTTCAGCCAGCTTCGTTGCATCCTCCATGGGCGTTGAAGTATAGATCGTAATTTCGCCTTCCTTTTTCGCTGCTTCCACCAGTTGTTCTTGACGGTCCGCCTCCTCGTACACGGCGATCTCCGCCAAAGCGGTTGGGAACGAAGCCGCTGCTTCGGACGGGGCACTGCTCCCCTCTGGCATGGCAGCGCTTTCATTAGACGGAGCGGTTGGTTCCTGTGCAGGCGGCGAGCTTGTCGTTCCGCTGCAAGCCGTAATCATCGCTGCGATCAGCAAGGATGCAAGAATGCAAACAAAGCGTTTGTGCCGGTAAACCATCGATCCTTCCTCCTTTGATAGAACATGAATTTTATCTTTCTTGCATGACTCCCGGCTTTGGATTTACACCTTTTGTTTATCATAAACGCTCGGCAAAAATCCTTTCAATCGCGGCAGCACGCGTTCCGCGAAACGTTCCATATTTCGCAGCACCATATCGTGCGGCATCGTACCGAACTGCAGCATCGGCACCACGATTCCCGCTCCGACCCTCTCCGCCATCTCAAGCAGCCGATCGCCGACACTTGCGGGACTTCCAACAACGGCATATCCGGACTCGATTAACATCTCATACGGCTTGGAACGGGTTGCTCCGCCCTTGGCCTTCAGCACGGCCTCCATCGATTTTTCCGTTAAATACCCCGGCGGGAACAACGATTCCGGCGGACGATGCTGAAGCTTCTGGACCACATATTCGAGATGTGGCCTTGCACGTTCGTAAGCCAGCTCATCCGTTTCATCCACGTACACGGGAAGCGCCCAGCCCACTTGGTCCGGAGACGTATGATAGCCGAATTGTTCGTAGCAGATTTGGCGGAATCCGCCCAGGACACGCTCGATATTGGCGATCGGGTTAAACGTTTGCAGCAGCGTGTATTTGTTTTCCGCGACCCAGTCAATCGTTTCCGTGCTTCCCTGTGTCGGGATCCAAATCGGAGGGTGCGGCTTCTGGTACGGCAGCGGCCATGGATTTACATACTTGAGCTTGTAATATTCTCCGTAAAACTCGAACGGTCCGGGCCGTTGCCAAGATTCAAGAATTAAATCGTGCGCCTCCGTAAACCGGTCTCGAGAGGTGGTCGGATCGAAGGAGAACGTATGATACTCGCTGCCGATCCCGCGCACAAAGCCGCAGATGATTCGCCCCTTGCTCATCACGTCCAGCATCGCCACCTCTTCGGCGACGCGAAGCGGATGTTCCCTCAGAGGAATTGCATTTCCGAGCAGCGCAATTTTGACCCGCTTCGTTCGCTGCACCAGGGCGGAGGCAACGACATTCGGACTCGGCATTAACCCGTAAGCGGTCTGATGGTGCTCATTGACGCAGATGCCGTCAAAACCGAGCTGCTCCGCATAGGACAGCTGCTCCAGATAGTTGTCGTAGAGCTCTGCTCCCTTGTCGGCATCATAGTTGGCGTTGGAATACGTAACCCATGCGGAAGGATGGTTTTCCTTAAAATCATCCGGCAAATACTGCCACGGCATGAGATGAAACATAAAGATTTTCATGACGATACCTCCTTGTCACCAGCCGAATTCGTATGTTGCAAAAAGGGAACCGCGTGTTTCAGAAATTGCTCGGGCTGTTCATACTGCGGCAGGTGGCCCGCTTCAGGGATGACGGCCAATTGAGCGTGCGGAATCAACCGCCGGTAATATTGCGCATATTCGAGGGGCAGCATCCGGTCCGCTTCTCCCCAAATCAGCAGCACGGGAGCCTGAAGCCGGTGCAGCCGACGAATCAGCTTCGGATCATGAAATCGAGGGTTCCAAGCCAGGTTGGCCGTCATCGTTTTCGCACGCGAGACCATCAAGAAATTTTCGGTGTCATCAACGGAGTTTTGCGGGTCGTAATAACGAAGCTCCTGGTGTTTTTCCGGGGCGATCATGAAGATGTCCGGGATGACGCAATCCGGAAGGTGCAGACCCATCGCGTCAACAAGCAGCAGCCTTTCGACGCGGTGCCCGTACCGGCTTGCGAATTCGGCCGCCAGCCAGCCTCCTAAGGAATGTCCGACCAGATGAGCCTTCTGCACATTCAGGGCATCCAAAACATCCAGCATGAAAAATGCCAAATCATCCATTGTTTTGATCCATGTCGGACATTGCGACTCCCCAAAGCCAGGAAGCTCCACCGCAACCACCCGAAACGCTTTAGACAGCTCTTCCTCACACTTGCTCCAAGCCTTCATCCCCGTATAATCATGCAGGAGCAGCAGCGGTGCACCCGCACCCTTTTCCCGGTAACGAATCTGACAGCCTTCTATGCTTACCGCTTTCCACTGTTCTATAACCACGCTCATCGGCAAACCTCCTCCTCCATTTAGTTCACTATGTAATTTTTAAAGTTTACTTTTTGATTCATATGTATTAGTTTATTCTTATTATTCTGAATTCGTCAACATGATTTTACGGCTGCAGGAACACCGGCCGGCATTCCGCTTCGTCGGATGTTCTGATAAGATAAAACCGTCAGCTTGATGACAAGGAGCGATCCATGATGAGAGAAATTAACGTGAAAAAAAATCAGTCTATCGAAAAGGCCGCAACGATCCTGAATTGTTTCTCCATGGATGCTCAATATTTGACGGCGGACACCATCACCCAGCTTGTACATCTTCCGAAGGCTACTGTTTACCGCATGTTATATTCCTTGGAGGTAGCCGGTCTGGTTCAATATAATGCCGTGGACGAAACGTATTGTTTAGGCATCAAAATGCTCGAATACGGCGGGATTGTGCTTGGGCGGTTTTATATCCGAAGGATCGCCAGCCCCTTTTTGACTGCATTAAACCATAACACCGATTTCATGGTGCTGTTGGGGATTATCGAGAACGAGCATCTGGTTTATATCGATAAAAGAGAAGGACGCAAGAACATGGGGCAATCCGCCAGAATCGGAAGCATCGGCCCGCCTCATCGCGGGGTCCTTGGAAAGACGATCATGGCGTTCTACGGCGAGCAGAAAGTGGATGAGCTGCTGCAGCGTTTTCCGTTAGTGCGATACACCGATAAAAGCGTCGTCGACCCGGGACAAATGAAACGCAAATTGCAAAAGTTCAAGACACTCGGCTATGGAATCGATGTCGGGGAGACGACGACGGGGATTAACGGAATTGCCGTCCCCATCAAAAACAAGTGGAATCAAGTCGTTGCAAGCATCGCCATTACCGGGCCGAGCGATCTGCTTCAGCCCGCCCCGGACTTAATCAACATGGTGAATCAATGCGCCAACCAGATTTCCATGGAATTGGGGGCGACAGCGCTCAATGATGTTCTGATTGACGGGAGCGAAGAGTATTGAGGGGAACGGGATGAGCCCGAGCGGTGAAGACGGTTAGAGAAACGCCCGTCTCCAAGTCTTTCCGACTTGGAAACGGGCATTACCGGCAAGGACACTAATTATCGTTGAAGCAGAACGGCCGCCTCGGCTCGCGTCGCGAACGCGTTCGATGATCCTACCTTCTCTACCCCTCAAATAAGCGATCGTACGCTTCAGCGGATTCAAAATCGAGCGCCGTTAATCCTCCCGCGCTCCATGTCGTTAAACGCAGCGTGACCATTCTGTAATCAATCGAAATGAACGGATGATGCACGCGGGTCTCCGCTTCTTCCCCGACCCGGACGACAAAGGCGATCGTCTGCGGAAAGGACGGAAAACGGTACTTCTTCTCCAACCACTTCCCGTCTTTGCGCTCCCAACCTTGTTCCGCCAACGCCGCAGCCCTGGCCGCAGCCTCCGCTTCCTCCAAGCGAACCGGTTTCATGCCGTTCCTCCTTTTTTCTCTCATTGTATCGAATAGGGTTCATTAAAGGTACTTGAAAAAAAGAAAGCATAAATTGCCAAAACGGCAATTTATGCTTCCTGTAACACACGATCCGCTTGTTTTACGCCCGCTAAGCCAAGCGTTTGCGCTGTTGAATGATGAATCTCGCGGACGAGCTCTGGGTTTTTCAATAGTGACTCGCCATAAGAAGGAATCATTTCTTTTAGTTTCGGCTCCCACGCTTTTACATGTTCCGGGAAGCATTTATTGATGACCTCAAGCATGACGGAAACGGCGGTAGAAGCACCCGGAGACGCGCCGAGCAATGCGGCGATCGAGCCGTCAGCGGCACTAATCACTTCCGTACCAAACTGAAGCCTTCCTTTGCCGGCAGCGGTATCTTTAATAATTTGCACACGCTGGCCCGCTACGAGTAAATCCCAATCCTCGCTTTTGGCGTTCGGGATAAAGTCCCGCAAAGCTTCCATGCGCTTTTCTTTCGACAACATCACTTGCTGGATCAGGTACGTTGTCAATGGAACGTTCTTCACGCCTGCCGCCATCATCGTTACGAGATTACCCGTGTTGATGGAAGTTACCAAATCAAGCATGGAACCGAATTTTAAAAACTTTGGCGAGAAGCCGGCAAACGGTCCAAATAACAACGTTTCTTTGTTGTCGATCACTCTTGTGTCCAGATGAGGTACAGACATTGGAGGAGCGCCAACCGGGGCTTGTCCGTATACCTTCGCATGATGCTGCGCTACAACTTCCTGATTCTGACACACCATAAAGAGTCCGCTTACCGGGAATCCGCCAATCCCTTTTCCTTCAGGAATACCGGATTTTTGCAGCAGATGCAGGCTTCCGCCGCCGCCTCCGATAAAGACGAATTTTGCAGTATGGCGTTCGACGGTACCGCTGTTGACATCACGCACCTTCAATTCCCACGAGCCGTCTCCTGTACGTTTAATATCATCAACATTGTGATTGAATTTTATACCGACGTTTTGTCTCTCTAAGTGGGCAAACAGCATGCGCGTTAAAGCGCCGAAGTTGACATCCGTTCCGAAATCGATTCTTGTGGCCGCTATAGGCTTATCCACTGTCCGGTCTTTCATCATCAGCGGAATCCATTCCGTCAGTTTTGCTGGATCATCGGAAAATTCCATCCCTTGAAATAGGGGATTGCTAGACAGCGCTTCAAAACGCTTCTTTAAAAACGTTACATCTTGTTCCCCTTGTACAAAACTCATGTGAGGCACCGGCGCAATAAAGTCCCGCGGATTACGTATCAGATTGCTGTTTACAAGATAAGACCAAAACTGCTTTGAAACCTGAAACTCTTCATTCACTTTGATCGCTTTGCTAATATCTATCGATCCGTCCGATTTTTCGACGGTGTAGTTAAGCTCACACAGCGAAGAATGCCCCGTTCCCGCATTATTCCATTCGTTGGAGCTTTCCTCTCCTGCGCTTGCACGTCTCTCAAACACTGTAATTTCCCAGTCCGGCACTAATTCTTTCAGCAGCGACCCTAACGTCGCGCTCATGATTCCGGCACCAATTAAGATAACATCTGTTTTGGTTTGTTTGTTGCTCATGTTTACCGTCCCTTATACCCTAAGATTTGCAGAAAGGATGAAGACGTTCCTGCTCAGGCGCCACAGCAAGTCGGGGCGCGATTCTAGTCACACATCTTTTAGTGTAACACTATTATTTATAGATTAAAATATTTATTTGCTATAATATGATGGTTATTTACTATTTAAATGTTGGTAAAGTGCATGAACGATTTGTTGCGTAAATTGTCCGAACTTAATAGCCGCTGACGCAAATTTATACTCCTAAAGATTATTCTCTATCTTGCCACCAGGAAACTCCTAAAAGCCTTCTTGCGCTTTTCCCTTCTTACGTTTCGCTGCTACCTCAAGCATCCCATTCACATCCTATCCAATCGCTTTATTTGCCACTGGCACCAATTCAGGAGGCATCTCTTCCTTCAATCTCCAAACAAAACTCATTGGTTTATTTCCTTCATGCCTTACATACTCGGCTTCCCCTAAGAAAATAAAAGGCGAGGTGGAGTTATTCTCCTCTTTATATTCACGGACAAGTAACGCAATTCTTTTCCCCATCTGTTTATGGTGGATATATCGCTTGGCGGTATTCGTTTCTTCTGAAATACGACTCTGAGTTTGCCAATGAAACAGGCGTTCATTTATGGCGTAGTCTTCATATAAAGTTGACGGAGAAAAGTCTTTGTCGGATTTATTTAGTGTAATAAGGAAAATATCCGTCCCCTTATCCTCGAAATACTTCACTCCTTCACGAAAGGCTGGGGCCTTCTCTTCATTCCAAAAACCAAATGCTGCCAACACTTGATCGGTTGAATATTTACAATGCAGATCTAATGGACATACAAAAGGAAACTTATTCTTTTTATCGACGAAATCAATATGTGCGTAATTGTATTTTAGTATTTCAACGATCTCATCCCTAAACATTTTGCAGGAAACAATTGACTGAACTGCCTGATGAATGTCCAGAAACCCCTGTTTTTTCGGTTCTGATCGGTAGAAGGTATAGTAAAACATATTCAACATCAATCGTTCTTCTTCTGTTTGTACGGGTTTCCCTTCCTCAAGATAATCGATTAAAAAACCTAAAAGTCTCCGGGAGTTCATGCTTAATAAAGCGGGAATACGTTTTGTCAGGTATTCCATATTCTCGAATTCAAATGGCTCAATCAAACCCGCCTCAGCCATCAACCCTCGGAATGTTCGATTTCCATTGCGCCCGCCGTAGAAATCATAAAGACTTATTCCGTGATATTGAGTAAAATTTTCAAGCGTTAAGTTTAATCCGGTATCTTCTGTAAAATATTTCAGCTTACCGACCAAGCTTTTCCGATTTATTGTTGTTTGCTTCAAATTTCTTAGGAGGTATTCTTTGGCCTGTTTCTCAAGCTGAATGAAGCTTCCGCGTGGTAGGCTCGAGAACCCATGCTCGACGTAGTGCTGAACGGAATGCTTTGTTTTGCCAAGTATAGCTCTAAATTTCTCTTGAAAATTATATTCTTTATGCGCCTGTCCAATAAAATCAAGAACCGTCAAGCATTCCTTTCCATCTGCCAAGCGAAGCCCACGTCCAAGCTGCTGTAAGAACACGGTCAAGCTCTCTGTAGGACGCAAGAATAAAACCGTGTTAATCTCCGGTATGTCTACCCCTTCGTTGTAAAGATCGACAACGAAGATCACCTTGACATCGCCTGAAACCAACCTGCCTCTCGCAGAGTTACGCTCTTCGTCGCTAGACTTTCCATGCAAGGCAATAGCGGCTATCCCCGACTCATTAAAGACCTTAGCCATATAGATTGCATGATCCACACTCACACAAAATCCAAGCGCTTTGACGTCCTCTAAATCTGTTACATATTTCTTTAGGCTATTCAAAATTTGGCTTGCCCGAATTTTATTATGGGTGTATAAGTTCTCAAGCTCATTCAGATCGTATCCTCGTCTAGACCATTTGACCTGAGTTAAATCAACGCTATCCGTCACACCGAAGTAATGAAAAGGACAAAGCAATTTACGATCAATCGCATCCGTTAGGCGAATTTCAGCCGCAATGGTGTCATTAAAGTAATGTAATACATCTTTTCCATCCATCCGCTCAGGGGTAGCTGTCAACCCTAATAAAATTTGAGGCTGGTAATATGACAAAAGCTTTTGATAGGAAGGCGCCGCGGCATGATGAAACTCATCGACAATCACATAATCATAAAAATCTGGAGTTGTTTTTTCAGTAAGCTTTAGTGTGTTAAAGCTTTGAATACTAATAAACAGATGATCAATGGAATCGGCCTGGTTACTTCCAACATGGAGTTCTCCGAAATTCAGATCTTTCAAGATAAACCGAAATGTATCCAGACTTTGCTTTAGGATTTCCTCGCGATGGGCAACGAAGAGTAATCTTGCCCTCTGATTGCGGCCGGCAAACCTCTTATAGTCGAATGCAGATATAACCGTTTTCCCTACGCCAGTAGCAGCTACCAACAGATTTCTCATTCTTCCATAGATCACTCTCTGAGCTTCTAGCTTTTCAAGAATTTCCTTTTGGTAATCGTAAGGTGTAATGTTAAATTGGAAGGTTAATAGATTGCGTTCCTGTTCCTTCTTTTTGCCGAGTGCTAGTTTGAGAAGCAATTGATGCTCCTGATCCAAGATGGAGAAGCTCTTAAATTCACGATCGTTCCAATAGCTCTCAAAGGTCGCCTCTATTTTCTTCAGGACATCATAGGCATCTTTCTCTGTAACCTTCAAATTCCATTCTAAACCGCTTGTAAGTGCAGGATTCGATAGGTTGGATGAACCGACGTAGGCTGTCGTAAAGCCTGTGTTTCTTTTGAATAGGTATGCCTTCGCATGTAATCGGGTTCGATCTGTATCGTAAGAGATTTTGATTTCCGTGTTTGGTAGCTTGCTTAGTTCTATGACGGCTTTATAATCTGTAGCTTCCATGTAGGTCGTTGTTATGACTCGTAAACGTCCCCCATTTGATGTGAACTCCTCTAACTGCTCCATCAGACAGCGCAGCCCACTCCATTTGATAAAGGAAACCAATAGATCAACCTGATCTGATGTCACAATCTCTGTCTTAAGTTCACTCATCATATTGGGCTCCGAATGAGAGCCCGTAAATAATGAGCTTTGTGACAATGGCGTTGTAGGACGGTTCACCTTAGACTCCTTGATGCCACGAATATGGTTTAGCTTGGAATATACGTAGGTTAGAACCTCACCCCGTTCATCAACCTGCCATCCCCTTAATTCCTCGTGGCCCAGAGTGTTACGTAAAGTTGCAATAATATCATTGCAGGTACGCACTTGTAAAAGAAGTGCATCGTCATCATCACTATTTTGTTCCCGAATCATCTTCAATGCTCTTCGGGTCACTGCAGCTAAATAATTGGACAACTGTTTCCGTGCTTCCTCCGGGTCAAGTGACTCTATACCAATGTCATATAAGGAAGAATCTAGGTCAGATAGTTGTTTCCTTGTAAGATTATTGATAATTTGCTCATACAGCCCCTGCTTCATAAAGCACCTCATTTGCCTTGGAGTCTATCTTAACCAACGATTTATACATGAAAACCCCGTCATTACTGAAGGGGTACCTGTTTTTGCTCTTTACGTTCAAAGTGAAGATGCAGCCTATAAAGACAAATTTCTTGCGTCCAGCGGTACAGAATAGAACGATGATCAGGAGCGGGTTCAACTCTTAGACTAAACACACCATTCTCGAAGCGGGTCATACCCCCTTTAGCCGAGCCCCATTTTGTCATCGGCATTCGTTCAATAAGCTGGCTAACTCCGGCCTCATTATACTCCTAGAGCCGTTTCGAGTCCTTATCGGAGAAATCGATTCTCTTCCGATACTCTTTTTCCATAAGATAACCGTGAAAGAATGGCGCTACCTCCTTAGAGGTAACAGACTCCGCCCAATGTTCCGGTCCTCGTTCGAGCATATAAAGGAGAACAATCATTTTATAGCTCTTGGTCATGACCGTCTTCTCGACATCACGTATCCAAGCCTCATATTGATAATAAACTTCCTCTTCTTCCTTCGTTAAACATTCGGCCCAGTCGAGAAAACCAACATAAGATCCGAATTCGTTCCGATATTCCCAGCTGTTTGATCTCCCATACAGATGAAGCTCTAGATAAGTCGGGATTCGTCCGAGCTCATTCTTCAGATCAAGGAAGGGACGGTGCAGTCGGTCGCGATGAGGCAGTTTTTTGCGGCTTAATTCGTCAAGCAAATTGATAACGGCCGTCTCCAGATGGAGTTCACATCCAACCGGCACAGAAGGAATGATGACTTCCTTTGCTGTTCCTTTTGCTTCCCCGTCGTTTGCGAATAATCGAAGCTTCACATCTGCATTTCGGTAATTTCCGATTAAGTCAATGATCGTGCAATGCAACTTCTGCTCCGATAACCGCAGTCCCCGCCCAATTTGTTGAGTGAATACTGTTAGAGATTCCGTCGGACGGACAAAAAGCAGGGTATCCACACTGGGAATATCCACTCCCTCATTGAATAAATCCACCGTAAATATGATCTCTAAATCCCCTCTGGCTAGACGGTTTATGGCCTCTTTCCTTGTGATTCCCACCGCTCCAGAGTGAAGGCTGATCGCTGATACTCCCCTGTCTTGAAAAAAGCCCGCCAAAAAATCCGCCTGTCGAATGGAGGAGCAAAAGCCAATCGTTCGTGTTTGCTTGTGCTCGTTCCAGGCATTGTAGATCTTGTCGGCCATTGTTTGTCTTAATTGCGCTGCAGTTAACTGTTCATCATCGTAATGCGTTCCAAGCCATCGGATGGAGGAATAATCGGTATCATCATAGACACCAAAGTATCGGAACGGGGACAACCAGCCGCGACGGATGGCCTCGATGAAATGAATCTGGTAGGCGACGTTACCGTCGCAAAGGGCGTATACATCCTTGCCGTCCATCCGGTCTGGTGTTGCCGTTATGCCTAGTAAAAACTTTGGTTTAAAATACTGGATGACCGATTGATAGGATGCCGCCGCCGCATGATGGAATTCGTCCACTACGATAAGATCAAACCGATCTGGTGTGAAAGCTTCACGATGCTTCTTCATTCCAAGGGTGTAAATCGAAGCAAACAAACACTCGGCGTTTCCTTCTTTCATTACTCCGTTGTAGATACCGAAGGTTTTGTCCGGAATGATGTGTTGGAACGATCGTTTCGCTTGAAAGAGAATTTCTTCACGATGAGCTACGAATAGTACACGTTTAAAACGCTGAGCAAAAAAGCCGGCAAGATAGGTTTTCCCGAGTCCTGTGGCCATGACAACCATAGCTTTGTCATATTCCTCTTCTAACGTTCTCTCTAATGCATCCAGTGCATCGATTTGAGCAAACCTGGGATGAATAGGCGTCCGTTCGTCGTCAAGAAATGTTTCTTCTATAGGATTGCCAGTGTTTTCGGCGCGGTACTCATCCTCTTCCATCTCAGTGATCATTCGGATTAACTCTGGATTTTTACGATGGCAGATTCGATATTCTTCTTCATATAAAGAAATGGTGTGCTCATTCAGCGACAGCGTAGAATCGTGATAGAAGTTCTGCATAAACTTCTTTAGAGCTACTTGGAAGGTATAAGGCTCTGCCTTTGCATTCATCGCCAGGTTCCATTCCATCCCCATTCTCATGGCAGACATAGAGAAGTTGGAGGAACCTACGATGAGCAATCCTTCACCGTTTTCGTAGTCAAATAAATAGGCCTTAGGGTGAAAAGACGTTCCCATACTGCGCCATAACCGTGCCTCCAGCCGAATATCAATATCACGTAATGCCTGCAGGCCTTCCGGCTGCGTAACAAATAAATAATCCCCGGCGAGAACCTTCACCTCGGCTCCCCGTTCTATCGCACCTTTCAGATGAGGAGCCAATAAGCGCACCCCAGACTGCATAACGAAGGAAGTCATGATATAGATACCGGAAGCATTCTGCATTCCGGCAATTAACTCGTCCGCTAGGTTTTCTGTAATCAGTTTGACATTAAGCATTGTCGTCGACATCGATTAGATACACCCGATCCTGAAATCCACCGCGTGCTTCCACCTTCTTCTCCCTCAAGGCTTCAAGTTGTTCCCATGTTGCACTATGTACGGTGGCCAACGCCCGAATGACCTCAAGCATATCTGCCAGTTCTTCTAACGATTCTTTTGGATTTTTAGCGGCGAAGTATTCCTCCGACTCTTCCCTGAGCTTTATAATAAGTTCTTTTATATACTCTTCTTCTTCCAGAATACGTGTGCGACATTCTTTACCACTAGATTTGATCACTTGGGGAATAAGATCACGAACAAGCTTATTGTAAACCGGCATTGGCTTCGTCATCCTCTACATGATTAGTTAATTACATATATTGTATCACAACGAGGTAAAAGGAGAGATTAATGCCAATAATGAACATTATGGACGAAATGAACCCCGCCCGCTTGACCGCTTTCGTTTAGATGCATTCCCTGTGCTTGGTGTGGAATCGTCATCATTTCGATTCTCTTCTTGCTTCGCCGATTCAACGACGATCCACTCATTGATCTCTTGAAGCATATTTGCATTCAGGCGTTTCCGGAAGTGAGTCATCAAGGAATGATGGAACGGCGGCCGGCGATCCTGAAATCCGGCAAGTCCAATGAAGTATTTGCAGATATGGATTTTCCGTCAACTGTTCCAGTGTTCAGAGAGTTGCAAGCGCTCCTGGACGATGAGGGCTCCTGGCGCCATACGAATCGAGACAGCGTGTTGGCCGCGTATCGACTTCTTGAACGACTTGGCATATTTTTGATCGACCTTCGCCTAAGGGATGATTTGGGCTCCATGTGCAAGAAATTTTACGATAAATCTTCAATATCCTTGCATATAAATTCGACAAAAATAGCCAAAAATCCTTGTTGTTACGCGGTTTTCCGATCGTTCAGCAGCCCTACTTAAAAGCGCAGGTGGAATACCTAAAAAAGCTCAATTCAAATCTACATGGGGAGGGGAGTTGGATAAGCAAGCCAGGTTTGAGTCCATTCAAGAAATGAGTGAAAAATACCCGATCGTTAAGCTCTGTAAGATTGCTGATGTGTCACGGGCTGGTTATTACAAATGGTTCAATACATCAACGAAACGAAGCGCAATGCTTGAAGTGGATACCATCCTTAAGGATCATATCTTGGCGATTTGTCGATTACGACTACTTCGGCTATTACCGCATGCGAACTGCGCTGCGGATTAGAAAGACCAAAGACATTCGCCGAGACCTATCACTTGCTGAGTATATCCGTACTACAACTACGAACGTTTTCAGAAAAAACTCGGCGACCGCTCCCGGTTCAATTCCGGGAAACGATCGCCGCTTAAGGGGTGTTGATTATCTAAAAGTGATCCGTTTATATTTTTCAATAATATCTCTGTTCACTTCTACACCGATTCCCGGATTTTGAGGAATAGACACTTTGCCATCCTTCATAGAAATGGAGTTGTAAATTAAATCTTCCCTGAAGGGATGAGCCGACTGATCATATTCCAACATGGGCTCAATAGGATTTAAAGATAGTGGAGCAGGAGGTAAAGACGCAATAAATTGAAGGGAAGCGGCCAGTCCAATCCCCGACCCCCACACATGCGGGATAAGCATTGTATTCCAAGCTTGGGCTATAGCCGCTATTTTCTTGCACTCCGTAAAACCGCCGGAAGACATTAAATCCGGCTGCAATATGTCCAGAGCGCCTTTGGATATCCAATGTCTGTAGCCGATTTTACCGAATATATTTTCTCCTGCCGAAATATAAGTCGAAGATAAATTTCTCAGCTGCCGATATCCTTCGATATCTTCAGGAGCGAGAGGCTCTTCAAAAAAATGAATGTTTACGTCTTTGCACTCATGTAAGATCCGTCTAGCCGCCGGAAGATTATAGGCACAGTTTGCATCCATCATGATTTTGATTTCGTCGCCTACTGCATCGCGAATCGCACCGGCAAAATGAATATCCTCATCTACACCGAAACCTACTTTTAGCTTAAGCGCTTTAAACCCTTTAGAAACATGTTTTCGCGCTTCCTCAATCCCGCTCTCGGGATACGGCTGTCCTTTATATCTATAAAATCCTGTCGCATAAGGCGTCACTGCAGTCCGGAAGCATCCGCCAATCAATTTGGAGATCGGTTTGTTCAAAGATCTTCCTATCACATCCCATAGAGCAATGTCGACTCCGCTAATTGCATTCACAGCGGCACCCGATTGCCCAAAAGGGCGAGTGCGATTATACATTTCCTCCCAAAGCACTTCTACATCAAACGGATCTCTGCCGATAAGCATCGGTTTAAAGCAAAATTCGATAAAAGAGGCTGCAATTTCAGGAGGCTGCAGTCCATGACACAAGGATTCTCCCCATCCAACAACACCCTCATCAGTTACGACTTCTACGATTAAGGAGCTCCGTTTCTCCACCCAGCCTTGAGAAAAATAAAACTTTTCATCCAAAGGTGTAGACAAAACATGTGGAATGACATCAACAATCTTCAACAACATTCTCTCCTTATATCGCAGGTAATATCACTTACATAAATTCAGGCATGATCAATTTCGGTAAAAACAGAGCGAGGTCTGGAATAAAGGCGATCAATAATAAGATGACAATGATACATGCAAGACCTATAAACAGATCTTTAAAGGTTTTTTGAGCCGGGATCTTGGCAATAGAAGCACCTAATAAGAGACACAAGCCGTATGGCGGCGTCACCAATCCAAATGCTAAAGAGATCGATATGACTATGCCTAAATGTACCGGATCAAGCCCTAAAGCAGTGCCAATCGGCGCTATGATCGGCACAAAGATGATAATAGCGGGAACAGCATCCATAAAGGTTCCTAATGTAAGAAAAATGAGGATGACCACCATCAAGAAGATAAGTTCATTCGTACTCGTACTGGTTACAATGGCGCTGACAAGATCATTGACTTTAAAATAACCCATCAACCATCCGAACATGCCGGCAGCCCCAATACAAAACAGGGTTAAACCGCTCATTTTCGCAGAATCGATTATAATTTTGGGCAGCTGCTTAAAAGTTATTGTTCGATCGATCACCATGGTGATAAATAAGCAATAAATCACTGCAACAACGGAAGCTTCGGTAGCCGTAAATACCCCGCCCACAATTCCTCCAATGATCAATATGGGAGCGCCTAATGGCAGCAATGCCCCTTTCAACGTTTTAAGAAATGTCTTTAAGCTTAACCGGGTTTCACTCGGGTAATTGTTTTTAATAGCATAAATATAAGAAAGCAGCATTAATCCCAACCCAATGACGATCCCAGGCAGGATGCCGGCCAAAAACAACGCTCCCACCGAGGTTCCCGCAGAAGCGGCATAGACAATCATGATGATGCTGGGAGGTATGATCTGTCCTAACGTTGAAGAGGTGGCAGTAATGGCTACAGCAAACGATTTCGTATATCCCTTCTTGATCATGGAAGGAATTAGAACCGAGCCCACTCCAGAAACATCTGCCACCGCAGAGCCCGATACGCCGCCGAACAACAAACTTACCAGCACATTAACCTGCGCAAGTCCTCCCTTAATATGCCCTACGCACGCATATGCAAAATCAATTAACTTGTTTGTTATTTTACCCTCATTCATGATGTTGCCTGTCAATAGAAAGAATGGGATGGCGACGAGAACGAAGCTGTCCAATCCGGCATAAAATCTTTGCACAAACATCCACATGGGCAGATCCGTAAAAAGTACAAGTATGCCAACCGACACAATAACGATGGTAAACGCTAATGGAAAACCAAGCAGCATCAAGCCAAACAAACCGACGACCATGGTTAAGACGACTGACATTATTTATCGCCATCTTTCAATAAAGAAGGTATCTGCTCAATCAAATAAAATAACATAAACAATCCGCTGATTGGCGCCGAGATGTAAAGGTAATACATTGGCATTCCGGTGGTAACAGACGTTCTTCCTAGATTTTTCTCTACAAATATCCAGCCTGCCACAATGAGAATGATGACAACCCCGATCATACCCGTGTGAATGGCAATTTGCAGTGCTTTTTTTATAGCTCCTGTCAGCTTGTCGGTCAGTAAATCTAACCCCAGATGTTCTTTATACTTTGTGGCCAATGCTGCTCCTAATAATGACATCCAGATAAAGCTCATCCGGGTGACTTCTTCCGTCCAAATGATCGGACTTTTTAAAATAAATCTGCTTACGACCTGCAGTGCTGTAGAAGATACTAAGACGGCTACAATTACAATTAACAAGATTTTTATTATATTTTCCAAAAAGGCTGATATGCTCTTCATCTAACCCACCCTTAACAAGAAGGCAAATGTATTAGTTTTGTTTGATTTGCTCGAAAATGTCTGTTAACTCCATTTCCTCCGCGAAATCAGCTAAAATTGGACTTGTAACCTCTCTAAATGGCTCTTTATCGATCGTGTAGAAAGTAACACCAAGATCTTCCATCTCTTTTTCAGCCTTAACGCCTGCCTCTAGTTCTACCTCACGTTCGTATACTGATGCTTCGGCGGCGGCTTGTTGTACGATTTCCTGAAGTTCCGGGGATAAACTAGTAAAGGTTTTATTCGACATAAACAAAGGTCTCACTGTATATTCATGTTCTGTTCTTGTAATATGAGGCGCCGGTTCATAAAATTTCATGGACACTACGGCTACGGATTCATTTTCCATGCCATCAACCGTTCCGGACTGAAGTGCGCTGTAAGTCTCTAAATAAGCAATTGGTGTAGGGATGGTTCCGACCGCTTGCCATACATTTACTTTGAGCGGACTTTGTACCAGTCTTAATTTGAACCCTTTAAGATCTTCCATGCTTTGAATCGGCTTATCCGTAGAGAGTACATTTCGTGAAGATCCGCCCCAATAGCCCAAAATTTTCAAATCAGCCTTTTCACTGATGATTTCCGCATATTTTTGTCCAGGTTCACCGTCAAGCGTTTGTTGCCAATGCTCATAGCTGTCAAACAGGAATGGCAGAGCGAAGAAGTCCAACTCTTTGGCAAAGGTGGAGCCGGCTGCCGGATCCGAAACCGCAAAGTCCAAAGTACCTTCTCTAAGATTTTGCAGCATATCCGTTTCGCTTCCCAACACGCCGTTATTGAATATTTCGACCTGTAATTGTCCTTCGCTCAGTTCACTGACTTTTTCTGCAAAGAATTCAAGCCCCATATCCCAAGGGTGCCCCGGCTGGAAATAATGCGCGGCTTTTAATGTAATGACTTCATTGCCGCCCTCATTGTTATTGCCTGCTGCATTTCCTTCATTTGTGTTTGAAGATGAACATCCTACAACTACCGCTAAACTTAGAATCATCATCATCGATATCCATTTATTGATTTTAACCATTTTAAATACCTCCAATATTTTTTTAAAAGCGTTTACATTTCCTAGCATCGTTTTCGTGTTCCAGCACCTCCTTTCAGTTTTGCTTATGCTGGATCAAATCGACCTAGCCTTCTTCACTGCCTCTACAAATTGATTTGCTTTCAATTCCAGCTCTTGTAAAGAAGCTTCATTGAATACTTTCTTTGTATTTACTAAGGAGCTTCCAATTCCTACGGCAAATGCCCCCGATCGGATATAGTCACCTACGCTATCCAAATCCACTCCGCCTGTAGGCATTAACGGAATTTGTGGCAACGGGCCATGAATGTCCTTAATATAACGAGGTCCATAAACATTCGCTGGAAATACTTTTACAATGTCGGCCCCATTCTCATAAGCGGTTAAAATTTCTGTAGGCGTTAAAGCTCCCGGAATACTGATTACTCCATACCGTTTGGCCATTTTAATGGTGCCGGCATTCACCGTTGGAGAAAAAATAAACTTGGCCCCGGCCAATATAACAGCCCTTGCCGTTTCCGCGTCCAAAATCGTACCGGCTCCGACAATGATGTCATCTCCCAACTCATCTGCAACTTGTTCAATAAGCGAACATACTTTAGGAGTTTCGGCCGTGATTTCCAATGTTTTCACACCGCCGTTTTTCAAAGCTTTGGCGATGGACACAATATTGTCAGGATGAGCCCCGCGAATAACTGCCACTATGCCATTTTCTTTGATTTGATTTATGAAACCCATCATAAACACCCCCTTCAACGAGTCACATCATCAATTTTTTTGTGTAATCGGGAATATAATTCATCTTTCTCAGGCAATCCTTCGATGTCCCCGCTTACCATCGTCACAAATGCCCCTACTGCATTCCCGCGTTCCACTGCTTTTGGCAAACTGAGCTCTTCCAAGAGACCTGATATAAACCCTGCCGCGAATCCATCACCCGCACCTATGGGATCGATCACCTGATCGACTGAGAAGCCGGGGACTTTTGCGCTTTCCTTACTCGTAAAATAATAAGCTCCTTCCGCTCCGACTTTTAATGCAACTATGGATGCACCAAGGTGAATAAAACATTCGCCTATTTTTTGAGGATTTCGTTCATGAAACATAAACTCCCCTTCTGCAATGCCCGGCAGTACAATATCGGCTTTGGACGCAAGCTCGAGCAGCGTTGTTCTCGCCTTGTCTTCACTCCACAGCTTTTTTCTTAGATTCGGATCAAACACAACGGTCACATGATTTCTTTTGGCCATTTCAATGGCTTCCATGGTCGTCTCGTAACAACTCTCACTTAAGGCAGGAGTAATTCCGGTGACATGCAAATATTTGGCGCTTGCGATATATTCCTCGTTTAAATCTTGGACGGTCAATTGACTGGCCGCCGAGCCGTGTCTATAGTAGTAAATTCTTACATCGTTTGCTCTTCTAGGCTCCTTAAAGTAAACGCCCGTAGGATGTTCCGGATCTAATTTCACTTGACTGACGTCTACGCCTTCGCCCCTTATAGCAGCAATCATGGCTTTTCCGAATTCATCATTTCCAACCTTGCTAATCCATCCTGTCTTGTGGCCGAGTCGGGAGAGACCAATCACAACATTCGACTCCGCCCCGCCAAATTTCATTGTAAATTGTTTGGCATATCTCATCAGACCGGTCGTATCTGGTGTAAACAGCGCCATGGTTTCTCCAATTGTTACTACGTCCATTTTAAAATCTCCTTGTCAGCATGATTCACGTATGACTAATGTCGGTTGCAGTCTATGAATGCACCCTTCATTTTTGGTATCTTCTTTTTTCACTTTTTTTAATAAAAGGCTTGCAGCCATCTCTCCCATTTCAAACGTGGGTTGAGAAACGATGGTTAAGCTGGGGCTGTAAATATTCGCAAAAGACAACTCATCGATTCCAATCAGAGCTAACTCTTTGGGAATCTGAATTTTATGCTCTTGCACAAAATTCAAGATTTGCATGAGCGTTAGATCATTTCCGGCAAGAATAGCCTGCGGCGGATGTTCTGCAAATAGCATCTCTTTTAAGCCGTTGTGTATTTCATTCAGATCCAGGCTCTTGATATACTCTTCCCTGATCGGTATGCCGGATGCTTGCAATGCTTTTTTGTACCCGCTAATCCTTTCCACCCTTGGTGTAATATTTCGGATGATGGAGGTGGTTAAGATGGCAATGCGCTCATATCCCTTGGATACAAAATGGTCCACTGCCAATTTAGCTGCAGCCTCATTATCTAAGAGAATTGAATCGATAGGCAGATTTTCTACAAAACGGTCAACGAATATTAATGGATAGCCTTCATTGAACAACGATTCATATAGATCTTTATTCCCCCCTGTAGGAAAAACGATCATTCCGTCTACCTGTTTTGCCCTTAACATTTCTATATATTTCTTTTCTTTTTCAGGGTTATCATCGGCATTACACACAATGACATGGAAATCATTTTCCTGACATACATCTTCAATGGCCCGGATGACCTGTGTAGAAAAAACATGCAATATGTTGGCTACAATTACACCAATGGTTAATGTAGATTTTTGCTTTAAGCTCTTTGCAACCATATTGGGAGAATATTCTAATTCCTTAATCGTTTTCTCAATTCGTTCTTTCGTTTCTTCTCCCATGTAGTCATAACGTTTATTAATATATTGGGACACAGTGCTTTTAGAAACATTCGCATGGTTTGCAACGTCTGCTATCGTTACTCTTTTCATGATTGTTCCCTTTCTTGTTACTAAACCGGTTTAGTAAATCGGTTTAGTACACATTCTATCTTAAATGAAAGCGTTTTACAACACTTTCTAAACAAAATTTTCTACAATGAATGTAAAAATGCCCTTCCTTGTAAAATACAAAGATGGGCGTACAACAAAAAAACCCAAGTATGGTTTCATGCTTGGGTTTGCAGAGTGCCGACTTGCGGCTCAGCTATGCTTTTTTACCGCCATATTCCGAAGTCGCTGTATCCAGCATGGATTTCCAATTCGCAAAATCCGTCTGCCTTGCCACATGCCGATCAAAAAGTTCATCAGGAATGTTATTGATATCTTCTTCTGTCTTTACTTGAAAGTTGCCTTTGTCTAAAAACTCTCCAAAACTCTTACAACTGGAATGCTTGCTCATGAACGATTCATGAAACAACTCTTCTAATGAAACATGATTCGGATCGGTTTGAACCGTTTTCTGGCCTTGTAATTCCACCAACAGTTCGTCAAATGACAATGGTTTATGCTTTCTCAAATAACCACTCCTTGATCTGTTTTATCGATTCCTGCCTACTTTTTCGATGCCGCGGCCCACGCGTTTTCAAGCCAGTTATCAAAGTCAGCGCCCTTTTCGCCTTCGTAGGTATCATATACATCGATTCTCATCTTTTTTAATTTGTCCTTAAACTCTTCAAAGGAATGACCTTCCGGCAAGCTTTTCTTAATTCTTACCAAGAGTTTAGCAACTCCTTTAATCAAGTCGCCTTTTTTCCTTGGCGGCAGTTGAACATCTTCGCCAAATTGTTTGAGCTTACGGAAAGCAGCTTCTTGGACTTTATACACAGCATCATTATACATTCTATGTGTTAGGATATCGATGGTTTGTTTATTTTTCCACTGACCTAACTCTTCCACAGCATCGAGACGTTCTCTCCAATTGGACGTTCGATTCGCAGATACTTTTAATTGTTCATAATTTGAAGGCAATTCATGTTCCACTTCATTTTTACCCAAATGACCCCACCCTGTTCTACTTTTAATGAATTACCGGAGGCTGCTGCAAGCATAAGATAATTCTTATTAGAAGCCTCTTTACTGAATCTGATGTGATCTGCTTGTTTTACTTCCTTTTTTAATCCACTCGGACTTGGGCTTGTACTTCGGGCTTGTACTTCGGGTTTGTCCATCCGCCTTTAAAGGCTGGGTTGTACCCACCATCGGATAGGGATGGTCTTTCATTTCGGGAATGGTCTTTCCGATCAATTTCTCAATAGCCTTGAGATACGGAATTTCTTCATTTTCGCAAATGGAGATAGCGGTCCCGCTCATTCCAGCTCTGCCGGTTCGGCCAATTCGATGAACGTAAGTTTCTGGAATATTAGGGAGGTTAAAGTTGATCACATGAGAAAGTTGATCAATATCAATTCCTCTTGCTGCGATATCCGTCGCTACCAGCACTCGCGTTACGCCGCTCTTGAAATTGCTCAACGCTAACTGGCGGGCATTTTGAGATTTGTTTCCATGGATGGCCTGAGCGGAAATGTTCAGTTTCGTCAGTGTGCGTACAACGCGGTCAGCGCCATGCTTTGTACAGGTAAACACCAGTGCCGAAGCAATGGATTTATCTTTTAAAAGGTGATTCAATTGATTTTGTTTGTTATTCTTATCTACAAAATAAATACATTGCTTTATTCTATCCACAGTAGAAGACACCGGTGTTATTTCTACTTTCACGGGATTCACCAGCAGCGATTTGACCATTTTGGATATTTCCGGCGGCATCGTTGCTGAGAAGAAAAGCGTTTGTCTTTTGCTGGGCATTTTTGTGATGATTTTTTTCACATCATTAATAAAGCCCATATCCAGCATTCTGTCGGCTTCATCCAGTACTAATATTTGTACATATTGTAAATCAATACACTTTTGATGGATTAAATCGATGAGTCTGCCCGGAGTTGCAATCACAATATCGGCGCCTTGATTCAGCGACCGCTCCTGTGCTTTTTGTGAAACGCCGCCAACGATAGCTGTACAACGCAACTGGGTGTATTGACTATACGCTTTCATGTTCTCATCAATCTGAAAAGCAAGCTCTCTTGTCGGCGTTAAAATCAATGAGCGGACCGGGCGTTTCGTACCGGGTTTACTTTGCTGCTCGCTTAACAGTTGGACAATCGGCACAGCAAATGCGGCCGTCTTCCCTGTTCCCGTTTGAGCGCAGCCAAATAAGTCTCTGCGGGCTAACACAGCCGGGATCGCCTGTTCCTGTATGGGTGTCGGTGTCGTATACCCCTCTTTACTTAAAGCTTTTACGATCGCGGGTACAATATTCAAATCCGTAAATGTCATTTTGTCTCCTTCATTTTTAATCACGTATGATGTTAAGCATTTTCCACTATCTTATCAATTTCACTTTTCAACAAAAGGTACCTATGAACACTTCTCATAATTGGAACTTTCGTCAGCTTGTTTTTATCTACATATATTTTCATTTGATCTTTAGACAATCCTAAAAATTGCCCTGCTTCAGTCACCGTTAACACAACTTCATTACTTGTTGCATTAAAAGTTCTCTTCACTTTTTGATTCCAGTCTTCAAATACATGCATATATGCGCACCCTCTCTATTCTTAGTCAACGATTAATTACCACATAAGCGTTGGTTTCACGGTGGAAGGAGCATCGTCTTTTATTTGATCCAAAAGAAAAACCGCCCTCAACACTAGTTAAGGGCAGCTTGTTTTAGCTTAAGCTATTTTCGAAACGTTCTCCGCTTGTGGTCCGCGATTGCCTTGTACCACGTTGAATTGAACGCGTTGCCCTTCGTCCAAAGATTTGAAGCCTTCGCCAGTGATCGCACTGAAATGTACGAACACATCGCTGCCGCCTTCAACTTCGATAAAGCCAAAACCTTTTTCTGCGTTAAACCATTTTACTGTACCTGTTTGCATTGTATTACCTCCAAAAATAATTTAAACATGATCATTTTTCACCAATAAAAAAAATTCACACATTGAAAAAAGTACCATTGTAAAAATGTCACCCTTTTCAAAATGCGAATTTTGGTTTCAATTTCATCAATTTATGTTATCATAACACATACTGTCTCAAAAAGCAAAATGCCCCATTAACATTTAGAACAAAAAAGATAAGCTGCTGATTATTTCCTTGTTCACATGGTTGGAATAACATATTATTAAATGATGAGCATATATTACTAGATACGCCATTCATAATATCCATTAAGCCAGAGATAAGGCGTATGAAGAGCAGACATCTTGATGAAAACGGAGGAATGAAATGATAGAAGAAATTAAACGAAAATTAAGTGAATATTTAATTCAACCTTCTGAAAAATCGGAAAAACTGATTTGCGAACTCGGGATCGGTAAAGAATTTCAAGATAAATCACCTGAATATATCCAATTTCTTTTAGACCGAATTAAAGTCTTAGAAAGGGAGTTGCATCTTCTAGAGGCTGCTAATTTTTCAAATGAAAAAGCAGCATATAAGGGTTTTGGGGATTAACGCAAGGTCGTAGGGAACGAAAGTTTAAGCAGTGTCGCTTTCTACCATTATACGATTCGAATGATAGTTGGAATAGTTTATCCACAGCCATCCGGTGGGGGCGGTTTTTCCACTCCACATATGCCCTTCACCACATCACTCAGACCCGATGTCTTTGATCTGCTCCAGCTGCTGGTTTTCTACCACTCCGGTGATTTTGTGATGTTCAAACTCTCCACGAATAATTAGCGAGCAATCCTAAAAGTTGAACCACGGCTGTTTCTTCAACTCGCGCCTTTCTTTGTTAATGGACTCTTTATGTTCCGGCAGCATCATTCGGGAGGATTCCCAAAGCATGTTATATAAAGGCCGTTGAGATGTCGGGTTTAGCCGTAGTTGAACCGGGTGAATAATCATATAAATTTAACTGACCATTTGTATCAATAACAACAACGGTTTGAGTTCCCTGAGTTTTTTTACACACTCCACATGGGCCGTATACGGGAACGGAATATCCCGGGATTATATGCAGGATTCCGCGAAATCCTTGATCTTAGACCCTTAGCGAGCCACGGAACCCCCTAGCAGCATAGTAGGATTCTGCTCCATTGTGGTATACAAAGACCGTGTCGTAGCGGCGATCGCAAAAGAGAGCCCCGCCGAGCCTTCGAATACGAGCAGGCGTTTGAACCCAACTCGATGTTTTCATATCGAAATTTCCATGTTGCTGCAGTTCCCGGTATTGTTCTTCCGTTAAAAGCTCAATCCCCATGTCAGCTGCCATATCAATTGCATTATTATCCGGTTTATGTTCTTTCCTTGACTCCAACGCTTCACGGTCGTAACAAACGCTTCTGCGACCTTTAGGACTTTCCGCCGAACAATCATAGAAAATGTATTCGCCCGTCTTATTATCATAACCAACAACATCCGGTTCGCCGCCGGTTCTTTCCATTTCATTGAGCGACCACAGTTTTGCGATTTTCGCTTCTAGCCTGGCTTGTAATTCGGCCCATTCAAGACCTTTGTGGCGGTTCAAGTTTTTCTCAAAGCGGGCTTTCAATGTTCGGAGCAGTTCTTCGCGTTGTTCAGATGACAATTCCATTGACATGTTCGTTTCCCTCCATTCAATGATCGCGGCATAAGGCTACTTCTTAATGAGAAACACACAGCACTCCACATGTGTTGTGCTGGGAATAGGAATGCACTTTCCCCCTTTCACTTCGCATGGACTTTTTTTGCTTATGCATCTTGCTTTGGATGCTGTTATGAAAGCCGGTTTTATAGACGAAGGTCAATTTGTACGGCTCGGGACTACCTTGATCGGGGTTCTCCCCAATAATCACTTTATCGACAATGCTTTCGAATACGTTCCGGTCGAATGCGGTCAGAAGCTCATTCGTTTGAAGCACTTTGCGAAAATGTTCAAGCCGTTTTCCCAAGTCAATTTCATCTTGCGCGGATTGCTCTAACTGTTCCTTTTCTTCGAGCAATTTAGTAAGCGAAGTATCGAGCTCCGCATACTTCTGTTCGTAAGTAGCCCTGTCTATTTTCTCATCCAGGCACAAATCAATCAGTTTGCAACGTTTTTGCTCCGTAGCCTGAATATCGCTGATAATTTTGTTCAGTCGCTTTTGATTATTCTGGTCGCTAAACACGGACTCCATTCTTTTCATAAGCTCGTCTAGCACATCCGAATTGTTGCGGCACACCAATTTGTACGATTCGACAAAAGCACCCTCAATCAGCTTTTCCTCCAAGGCTTTACTGAGAGAGCAGTATTTCTTCCCTTTTTTCGTGGCTGTCACACACTGCCAAATCACCTTTTCATGCGGGGTTCCGCTGTGCCAGTTCCGCCGCGAGAGATTGCTTCCGCAGAAAGCACATTCCAACTTGCTGCTGAAAGCAAATTTCCTGCTGTACTTGTCCCGCTTGCCTTTTGCGCCGCGGCGGCGATTCTCGCCTCTTCGATGCAATATGTCCTGCGCCTTTTCAAAAACTTCCTCGCTGACAATCGGCTCATGATGATTTTTGACATAAAACTGATCTTCCTCGCCGTAATTGTCCAATCTTCTCTTGGAAATGGGATCGACGGTAAATGTCTTTCCTTGCAACAAATCGCCTTTGTACTTCTCATTCTTTATGATACCAAGAACGGTTGTGTCCTGCCATTCGACTCTTCCGTACTTGGTTTTATGTCCCGCCTCAGTCAGTTCCTTTGCAATAACGTAAGCGCCGATTCCCGATGAGTATCGTTCAAAAATATAGCGGACGATTTCGGCTTCTTCTTGATTAACGGTTATCTGTTTCGTATTCACATCGTAATCGTATCCCAGACAACTTTGAAAGCCCACCAGTTCGCCGCGCTTCATTTTCATTTTCAAACCTTTTTTCACGTTGGCGGAGATATTCTCCACTTCCTGCTGCGCTACGGAGCTTAGAATGACAAGCAACAATTCGCCGTCCATCGTCAGCGTATTGATATTTTCGTCTTCAAAAAATACGGCGATGTTCTTTTCCTTCAACATTCGGACGTATTTCAACGTATCCAGCGTGTTTCTTGCAAACCTGGAGATAGACTTTGTGATGATCATATCAATTTTCCCATCCATACAATCGTTAATCATGCGCTGAAAATCCTCGCGCTTCGTTACCTGTGTCCCGGTTATGGCTTCGTCCGCATAAATATCGACAAGCATCCAGTCGCTGCGCTTGCTTACGAGATCGGTATAATATGCGACTTGCGATTTGTAGCTGTTCAATTGCTCCTCAGTGTCGGTACTTACGCGGGCATAAGGGGCGACGCGAAGAACATCCGATAACTTTCCGGCGTTGCGATCCGATATTTTCCGACTTGCTTTAATCACTTCCACTTCAAGAGCCATGGTGTTGTCCTCCATTCTTATTTACTCGCCATCAGTTTAATAAGAGATGGGCGAACCGACAAATGTGCGAATCAAGAAGTAAGGTCCGAAATGATGCCGTAATCCCGCATCGTTTTGTTCTTTATCAAATGAAATTCGTTTTCGGTAATCAAAGATAAAGCCAGTAACTGTCTTATCATAGCTATTTGCATGCTGTACCGGATGAGTTTATGGTTCATAATAACCTCCCATTAATCCATCAAAGCTGAAAATCAGAGATGCGCAACGAACATAACCGTATGTGCGCATCTCTGTTTTCGCCTCTGTTTTGGTTGCTTCTCTCAAATATCCTATCCGGCGGACAGTGGTTAGCCGTCCTCATAGGCTTCAAACCTCTTCCAGGATCGCTGCAAGCCGCCCCCATTGCGCTGAACTGTGGCTGGACGGAAGTATCATTATCCCTCCGCATGGGTCTTCGCCATAAATAGCACCACCATTTTTCATTGCATGGGCAAAATCGCTCGCAGTTTACCGCTTCTGATTTCAGGGCATGTAGAAACAAGAACCGGCAAAATGGTCATGGCGCGCCTGCAATCTGGCTTTCCTTTCAGGTCATGCGGGGAACGTACCGGATAAGATTTTATTCAGTTTTCAAGGATCAATGAGGGGTTGAATAGTGTCCCTCTAATATTCATTTCATTTTCAATGCAAAATCGGACCTTGGTTGCAAAACTATCGATCAGATCGGAGAGCGTTTTCTAAGAAAAAGGCGAGGGGGCTAAGGAAAACGAGACACGAGGATACGTTCTTTTGATGCCAGACGTGAAAGGGGTATTGCTACTCTGTCGAGATAAATAGGCACAGACTTTATTGGTTTAATGCATTACCGCCGTTCAGTAGCGTTAGACTCTTTACGCTGTGGTCGAGTCTGACTCACAAGCGCTTACGTTAATGGCGGTATTACGTCACCGACGAAGCACATAAGTTGTAAGTGCTGACAATTCTCCTGAACAAGCTAAATCCCCGGAACGATTATTATAACGAGAACATTCAATCCCTCATTCATTCTGGTTTTGGATTGAACTTAGTTATAAATTCCCCGGGGATTCTAGATATTTGCTATTCGCTTTCTGATTCGAACTTTCGAAAAGCTTTATTGGGTACTCTAATTAAATTATAATCTTCCGAAGGTAATTTACTTATTGCTTGACGTGTATCGCTATCCTTTATCGTAATTCCAACAATGACCTGACTCTTTTTCAACTTGATAATACAATTAAAAAATTGCTCCATATCATTAATAACGATGCTATGCTGGGCAGGTTCGTCAAAGATTAATACTCCGGGGTGATTTCCTGCTTTTTCATTAGATGTTTGGAGTAATGCCAGTATAAAAGCCCATATCGCTCGTATATTATCACTTGCTGAAGAATCAAATTTCATATCGAATCCTTCAATTACGGGTAGATATGACTCTAAAGAGATATCTATTTGATTTAAGTTGAGAATACTTTTATAACCAAATTGCCTCAGATTGTTAATAAAATGATTTCTTAATGTCTTTATTTTTTCCTCATCCAAGTCCGTAAACTTTTTACTTGGCAATCCGGATTTTTCTGTTAGATATTGTTTCCAGTCATCCGATAGCTCTTTTAGTTTCAGTTTCTGGCTTGATAAAAAATCACACAATTTATTGAGATTGTTTATTTCGGAATCAAGTTGCAATCTCTTATAAACAATAGATTCTGACATATTATCGTTCGTCGAATAAAGATCGCTGCGTAACGATTTAGCTAAACTACGAAGCTTAAATAAGCTATTTTCCAATTGAGTTATTTTACCCTGCAATTTCTCTTTATTTTGTCTATGACTATTTCGGGCAAATTCTAGCATCTCTTTCTGTGCGTTCAAATGCCTAATGTTTTCATCAATACTCATGACCTGCATATGACTTGAATCTGGAATCAAAGTATCCTGAATAGCTTGACTACATACAGGACAAAGATCCTTCGAAGTAGCTAAATTCAATTCAGAACCGAGATCTCGAAGACGTGCAGCATCTTTATTATTTCTAATATCAGAATCGATTATTTCCAGATTACTAGCTAATCTTTCAATACTGCTATTTTCTGAAAGCAACATATCTCTATGTTTATGAAGCTCGCTTTCGAATTGGTCTATTGAATTTTCAGTCTCATTTAGTTCTTCTTGAATCTCATCAAAATTATCGATGATTTTGGGCTTCATAAGCCCCAATTCTTTATACTGCTCGTTAAGGTCTTCAATATATTCCTCTATACTGTCATTATCCTTACTAATAAGGATTTTTGAGAAATCATCCTCGGACAGCAACTTCGGGCTTGCTGGAAGCCCACTTATTGTACATGACTCCCTATTTGTATAAATGATTAATTCCTTTACAAGGGACTCCCATTTATGCTTAATGTTACTTTCCGATGTCCGAAGGTAATCCTTTTTCTTTTCATTTTCCAAAGTATCTAGGCGCAAAATAAATTCTAATACCCGTTTCTTGGACTCTCTAATTCCGAGAACAGGCATTCCTGATAAGAGATCCGCCCACCCGTGCTTCTGTTCAATAAACATCCCTGAGAAAATTAATTGCAAATATAACTTTCTAATTGCATCATCAGAAGCTGGTACTAACGGTAATTCAATATGTAAGAATGTTTCTAAGAAGCTATGAAATCCTTTTTTGTTAACTGCTGAATTGGGCATATGTACGTACATATCTTCGCACAATATATTGGGTTTTCCGATATCGTCTAATTCACTGTGACACACCGTAATCAGTTTACTATCTCTATTTTCCATCTTAGCTGCCCGGTAAATTGTAATCACGTCTTTACCATTTGAAATTTCCAAATATGCCCCTGACTCAAGTACTGGCCATACGCTTTCTCCTTCTTCAATAGAAGTTTTATACACTGATGTCAGGACTTTCTCACCGCGACCACCAATTATTTCTTCAAGACCAAGACAGTAATAAATTGCAGCTATTATTGAACTCTTTCCACAGGTGTTATCTTCACTTGCAATAAAATTCAGACCTTCAGTGAATTTATCGTCAGATCCAAACACACCGTTACTTGTCTTAATTTCAGTTTTCAATCTTCTAATTCTCAACATTGGAATACCTCCAAAGCGAAGTGAGGTTGTTAATTTTTTCTTCTGTTAGTTTATTTGACAAGGTGAATAAATACCGCTTTTCATTACTTAATAAATCTGTGTTTCTAATAATTTTCTTTACGTAGGCCTTACCCTTCTTTGTCAGACGAAATAAACCATTTTGTTGTTGAAAGAACAGTTCTTCAGCAAGTGCATACTTTACAGCATGGTTTACTGCTGGATCAAATCTCACTATAGTATAATTGGTTAGTCTATCGTTAGCGAAATCACTTAATTTCTCCATGTCATTGTTTGTACTAAGACCGATTGAAATCATATGCAACTTTAACAATGAACACCCTCCACGGCCACAGCACATTTCAAGAATTAAGCAAAGTTGTGCCAACTTATAACTAATTCTATAGTTGTACGGTACTGCATCGGGCTTCGCATCAAACAATATCTCATCCGCAATTAGAAAATTTTTCTCTAGCATTATCCCAGTTCACCTACTTCTAAACTGCATCGAACAATCAGCAAGCCACCCGCTAATAAGATCAATTTTTAATTCCATTACTGATGCAGTTGTAAGATATTTAAACTGTTGTTCTAGCTTATTCTGAAAATCATCGAGTATTTCGAAAAATAACTTAGAGTTAATTGAACTGTCTGTATTCATTTTAGTTTTTAGGGATACCTGCTTTTTATACGATTGCTCCAGCATGTAAATTTCTTCATAGACCTCAGGGTAAGAAACACGTAATATTCTTAGAATTTCAATGCCTTTAATGTAGGAATCTATGTAAGTATTAACAATATCATTGAAATCCTCATCAGACTCTTCAACATCTCCCATTACTGCTTTAACCTTTCTTTTAATATTGCCGGCTTTCTCAGAATCGCATTTCGACCAGTCGGGACTAGTAGTATGGTAAATTGCAAAGTTAAGTTGCATATCCGTCAATGTTGTTCGAATGATTTTAGATATTTCCACTTTAAAGTCTTCTGCTTGCTTAATGACTATTACAAAATCATCATCTATATAATCATAATTATTTGGTTCGGATTCTTTCTTCAGAAGCACTTCTTTACGTTTAGTCTCTGCATGTGTAACAATTCTTGAATCCCTGTACTGAGGAATTACAAAATGCCATTCTTTTATTTTGGGCACACCCAATTCCTTTAATCTTTTGGCATATTTGGGCGATATCAATTTGTTTATATCTGCTGTCATTTTATCTCTTAGATGATCGTGCAATTCATCATCAGAATACTCACGTTCAGGGCAATAACATTGATAAACCCTTCCATGACGTGTAAATCCCTCAATACCAGCATCACCTCCATGAACTGCTGGAATTTCGGTGAAGTGCTCATCTTGGTATTTCATCCTGTAACAAGAGGTAATTAGACTTTCCCAAGAATCACCGTTTAAAGGTCCTTCAATAAAATTTAAGATCATTTATCTGTACCACCTAATAACTTAATAGAGATAGAACTACTTTTATCTGCTTCTTGGCGCAAAACTTTTATATCAACCATAAATGTAGCGAGTGAGCAAGCGTAACGAATTTCTGCCAATTGAAAAATAGAAAATACTTTCACAACGATTACCTCTTTATCGAAAAAAAATAATCGTTCATTTACTCGAGGTAGGGTACCAGTACTCATAATATTAATCCTCCACATAGAACTGACAATGGCTGTCGTGCCAAAATACCGCCCGTTACCAGTCATATAAAGCAAGCTCGATCCGTAAAGAATTAACTGGAGAACAGTATAAAATAATTCCGACCTGTTTTGATAAAACAAATCGTCATGCATATAATTACATATGTTCATGAAGACCCACCTTTCGCTACTCCCGAAAGTTACCTATTTGACAAAAGGGGACTTTATTCCTTCTTTTTCGCAATAAACGCGCTTTCCACAGCCAAAGTTTATTGAAGCCAACACTTGATAACCGCCCGTGAACCAATTTTGTCCAGCAAGAAGATATATGCTTTATGGGGCACGCTAACGCGAATAAGGCTCAGAACTTGAGCCTTATCTTTTCGGAGGATCAATTTGCGTTCGTAGAATGCGATCTGCCAAACAGGACTTGTTTATCCAAATCGAACAATTCCTCTTAGGGCAGATGATGTTTAATCGTTTCAGGTTATTCCGGCGTAAATCCAATATCCTGTTCTTTACCTAAGATCGCTAACATGAAAGGTCGGAACTCTACGGATAGCATTTCATTTATTATGTCTTTCTGTTCACTTGTAAAGCGGTATATGTCGGCCTGTTGCTCCGCAGTCCTGCTGGCAATCGTAATATGCAAAATGTACTCGTAGTTGGTAATCGTTTCTTCGCTGGTGCTCCCGTCTTCATGTTCTACCGTCATTGTTTCCTTATGTTCTATCGTTTCAACGTGAGTTTCTATTGGATTCATATCCCAAAAAACGGATTGGATTATACCGATTCTTGTTGCATCGAGCGTAGCCACATCCATTCCATTTTCAGCATCCATGACGGTCTTCACGGCGAAGACGGCTATAATATCCATCCAATTATCCATTCGAGTATTGTCCGCGCTGCCAGGATAATGAATTTCCACCCGGTCTACAGGGTCGGCTGATTGCTGTACTTCTTCCAGTCTGGCGGCAAATTCATCGTCCATTTGTTCAACAATTTGGGAAAGCGGCTTTACATCGGCGTCCGTATTTTCGCCGGATACAAAGATGCCAAAGGGAGAGGAAATGACTGCGGCTACCGCCATTACAATGCACAACAAGATGATAACGGAACTACTGATCCCCAAAAGCGCCGTCAATCCCTTGACGAGCAGGGCGGTTGCTTTTGCAACCATTCTAATGATCCGAAGATTAAATCTCGCGGCGGCTTGTGCCCTTTGAACAGATCGGCGGGCAGTCATCACCATTTGTACTGTCCGCCGTGCCGTTTTGAACGCATTCATTTTCCCTTCGGCTTGCGAATCCGGATGATTATTAGTCTGACCCAGTCGTTGCCCGGTTTTAATAAATAGGGGTAATACCTTGAATTTTCGTTCTTTACGTTTGATCGTTGAACCTGCTTGTTTTGATATAGCGGAGGGGATACGGGATAACGCTTGTCTGAAATGTCGTGGCTTCAATCTTTCCGGCGTTAGCGTTTTAGGGTGATTGCTTCGTACATTTGCTGAATGAGATGCCGCGGCGGTGATGATTATTTCATTTTTTACGACGGACTTTGGATGTCTAACGTCCATTCTTAGCATCTGGTCAGGAAAGCTGTTTTTTTGAGAACGATGCAAAAGCCGGGCATTGACCCGGCTTCGTACAAAGCGTTGTTTTCCCGGTAGTTGATCAGAAGGCAAAAGGTATTTTCCATCGAACGGCTCACGGGGTTGCATCCTACGGGTAAATCGCAGTGTACTCATGTTAGAAGCATCGGCATTCGGGGAAAGTCGGGAATCGTTAACGGGATTTTTTCTCGCCTTCATAACCCCGTCTGTCGTTTTCTTATACTTTTTTACGGGTAACCCACTCGATTGTGGATTAGCAGCATCTTCAACTGGAGTTGCCCTCTTTTTTTGAATCAACCGAATCAGTCTGCTGTTGGTCTTCATGCGAATGCCCATTTGAGCCATTGTTTTAATTGACGATGCGGTGCGGTGTTGCGCAAATTCAACAGGAGATGGGGAAGTCGACTCATCGTTGTCTGTATGATTCTTGACTCGGACACCCGTTTTCCTTACTCGTTCCATTAAATTTTTGAACCTATCCAGCCGTTTTATGTTTTTTACAACAACCCTCGTTTTAATTTCTTTCATCTTCTTATGCACCCCCGACAATCGGTATCTGTTCAGCGGGTTTGTTCAGATAGCCGTTTGAAAATCTTTTCCTGACTTCGGAAATATTCCGGATAACGAAGATGAATTGCCTCGAAAAAGAAAGGGGCGTAGCTGCAATCGAATAATTCGTTGGGAGTGGAGAAGCGTTCCCCACCTGGTTCGGTCCACCCGTTCCATAGATTAAAGGCGAGCCGACATATTCGAATGGAACTGCCGGTTTGCCATGGGGCCGAAAGGCCCTTGGGATTAATGCCGCCGTTAGAAAAATCAAACAAATCACGTACATGACTCCTAGTTTCCCGGGAAATGCCCAATGTGTAAAAAAGCGCACGATGATAGCCGTCGTTGCATTTCCTTTCAGCCAGCATTTGATGATAGAACCTCTCGTGTTCTTCATCCCGAAATCGAATAGGATGCATCGATACTTGCCCCTCTCACCGAGAATGATGAGCGGCTGGATGCAACCAGCCGCTGTCTGAAAAGATCCTCTATATAACATTTCATTCTGACGGGAAAACCGGACCCAATGACGAAAAATCACATGTTTTTGAGTAGACGCTCCATTATCTTTAAGCCTTGTTTAATAGATTTACGAACGGCCCGTTCATCGACATGCTCAGCTCTGGCAATAGCGACTTTGCTCATGCCTAGAAAAAAGTGTGCATAAATTCGTCTGGCCGATTTCTCCGGCAACTGGCACAACGCTTCGTAAAGCTGTTGCCGGGAGAGCTTGCGTTCATAGTACTCCTCCGGCGAAATCGAAAGAAAAAGAACGTCCTTCTCAATTCCATCGTTTCGATCCAGCGAGTAATACGCCCGGTGACGATACGTGCGCAGTTTGTATGCGCTTTCAATTAATTCAAACCGATGCAGCTCCTGAGCCACCTCGTCATCCACTTCAACCCATACATCCGTTTTCCAAAAAGGATATATGTCTTTCAAATTGATCTTTTTCATACTCGTCCCTCCGTTTTGGTTTGTTTGATCAATCAAAACAGAGGGGGGAGAGCGACAGCCGACGCTTCCTGACAAGCGGGAAGGACAACAAAAAAGACCTTGCCGCAGAGCGTGCCAACGCTTGATTGCGACCAGGTCTGATCGTAAGACTTGATAAACTTGATTCCACGCATGCCGATGAATCATTCGCCGCTTGTTATTATGTGTCGTCGGGATACATCAACATCAACTCCCTTTCTCACCTGGCAACACCGTGCGAGAAATTGTGCGGGCCTTTGATGGTTGGCGTTGCCCTATGTTTAGTTCAACTCCTTTACATTCGGAATATAGTCGACGACTGCTGTATCAGTAACAAAATAAAAAAAGCGCCGTATTTCTTCCCACTGGGATAGCAGGGAAAGAAACGGCGCTTGATGAAAGGGACAACCAGTCTTCATGATGCTTGTGGTTGCACAACCTGTCCACACTAACATCATAACACGGATCATGTGCATAACGCGTGCAGACTTTGTGCAAAAAGAGAGCAAATCCAGTGCTGCGTTCGGTGCATGTTCGATGCAGTTCCGGCGCTTCCTTTCGAGCAGTTACTTACTTTTGTCTCCACTTCAACAAATGCTCGATGTGTTGAATCAGAAAATCTAAATCTTCTTCGGAACAATGCTGTAGCATTTGGCCAATCTGGGACAACGGCTCTGGAAGTTCGCGATTCTCAAAAACAAATAACTGAGACAAATCCATGCGCAAACCAACAGCCAGTTTATAAATATTATCCAATGAAACGTTCTTTAGCCCGCGTTCAATTTGTCCGATATAATTAGGATGGAGGTCTGCCCGCTCTGCAAGCTGCTCTTGCGTCCATCCGTATTGTTCCCGCAATGTGCGAATGCGCTGACCTAACGAATCCCGAATTGAGTTCACATTTCCACCACCTTATTCTTTCAGCTTATAAGGCAGAGTAAGTCAAATGAACATTCGATAGATTCGCTATTCTCAGTATCCAATGTATGTGTTATAATCTCCTCAATACTCATTGAATCAATTGGCGAGACATTAATCGTATTTACTGGGATTGGACGTAACGAATAAAAACGTATTAAAATGAAAAATGGACGCAAAAAAAGAAGATGCGCATATGCATCTTCTGAAACCGGTCAATCATTTTGGGACGAATCCAAATCCAACAAAACCGCCCGATCTTTGATTTTCATATAGATTTTGTGCAATGTTCGCTTTCGAAGGTAGAAGTACGCGCGGCGGGAAAGTGCTAGGCGGCTCATGGCGTCTGAAAGCGCCAGTTGATCCATATATCGTAACCGAATGAACAAGCTTTCTTCCGGGGTGAGAGCCGAGAAAGCATAGTCGATCAAACCGATTCTGGATAGCAGCAACGGGATTTCATGTTCGGTGATTTCGATACGTCGTATAACCGTCCGTAAAACCGTTTCCTGTTTTCTGCCGCTGCTGTGAGCCGCAACCATTTGTAGCGTACGCGTTAATTCAGGGATGTAGGACAGTTCTGACTGCATGTACTTCAGTCTCGCCTTCCAGTCCTTGTAAGACTTCAGCCATAATTCTACTTTCTCATAGGGGACGGGGTGCTGGGTCAGCGTCATCACAATTCCCTCCTTGCTGTGCATGCTGCCTGAAATTGTTCCGCCAGCCTGCCTGTTAATCGTCATGATTATAGGTTGTTCACGCTCCGTTTTCATTATCATCGTCCCTTCTCTAGTAAAGTGGAGGAAGCAGTAAGGATGCCATTTTTCGCAACTTAAGTCAATTTTTGATTCTCACCTCCTACAAACTTGGTAATAAAATTCCTCTGTAGATACCTGCATTTGTCCACATTTTACCAATAATACATTCGAAAGAGGAGGGTGATTTTTCCCTCATACCAACAGATCATTGGTTGTCAAACCATCGCGAAACGGCTCGAATCGGAAACGAATCGCTAACAGGTGATGCGATCTAGTTGATCGTACAAGCCCCTACGTTTCGCTTTTTCCGCTGCTTCGCGAATGGAAGATACGTCGAATTTGCGAATGATATTGCGAACATGCGTCTTCATTGTGTTAGACGTGATTCCGAGCAATTCTCTAACTACCGGTTGTGTATAGCCCCAACCGATCAACTGCAAGATTTCTTTTTCAGTAGGAGTCAGCATTCGATGCAATTCCCTTCGCTTAACAAGTCCAATTTCATTACGGATGATGGATGCAACATCGGCGTGAAGGGAGGATTGCCCTTGATACGCTTCCCTGACGGCACTTGCGACATCCACATAATTGATCTTGGTAATATAATTGATCGCTCCGGCCAGCATTGCATCCACAATGATCTCGGGCTGGTAGAGTGAAGTCAAGATAATGATTGGCAGTGATTTGATCTTCAACACTTCGGCAATTGTATCCAATCCATCCTGTTGCGACGAATGTAACACCGGGTCATGAATCATTACGTCTAAATCCAATTGCATACTGGCTCGAATAGCCGATTCTTTGTTTGTTGCAATATGAGATATACTCATATCCGGCTCAGCATCGATCAACGCCGTCAACCGTTGTTGCCATACGGGGTCGCTGTCCACCAGCAATACTTGTATCCTGCTTTCTTGCCAGCGCATGACTTCTTCAACTTTTGCAGCATAGCGTACACGCTCCTCCATATATCATCACCTCGTATTCATTCTAGAATCACGACAAAAAGACACGTACCCTCAAACGGCCGTGTCTAGTTTTTCGTAGATGTGAGATTTGTGAGGGTAACCCGGCGATCATTGCAATAGTGCAGAAGACCCGTGGCTTTGCGTCCCAGCCTTTCGATCTGGTTTGCCATTTTTCCTATTATTTCTTCCAAATCATAGCCTTATAATACCATAATTTTTATTTTTCTGGCACCGCCCTAAGTCCCACGTGTTTAAATGTGTTGATATTTGTCGATTCTATATCATTTCATATCGAATGATACAGGATAAACTATAGAAGCGTCACAAATTGTAAGTTCGCGAAAAATTTCTTGATCACACAATAGGTCTAATCAACTACTCGTGGCTCTCACTCTGCATTATTTTTCCGTTGGCACCTCCCATGATTTACATTAGAGTCCAATATGTCAAGGTATCGCTTATGCCCAGCACTATAAATAACACACCCGCAAGTTTTTGTATCCACAACCCCCACCTTTTGGCACGCTTAACAATGACTCGATCTAACCCGAAACCTACAGCAAACCCGGCAATTAGTAAAAACGGCATTGCGGTACCGATTGCAAAAACAGATGGCAACACTACGCCATATGTTGATTGCAATGCCAAAGGCATAAGCGAACCGAAGAACAAAACAAACATTGTTGGACAAAATCCTAGCGAAAATGCAATCCCCATTAGAAAGGCTCCGCTCCTTCCTCCGGTTCGATCGGCCAATTTTTCAAAAAATCCTGCCACTCGAGCCCCAAGTTGAAAAGGAAGCCGAATCCAGCCAAGCAAAAACAATCCGATTAAAATCAATAACGGCCCAAGCAGCTTTCTTGCAAAAGAATATAAAGGGATCATGTCAGTGGATATCTTTTGACCGAAAAACCAAAACAAAGCACCGAAAATACTGAATACAATCATCTTCCCTAATAAATACATGAACGTTTCGGGCCACGACAACCTTGCTTGCGCTTGACGCTGCCCAAAGTAAGTAATAGCCGCAACGTTCGCTGACATTTGACAAGGAGCAACCGAACCAACAAAACCGAGAAACAGCGCCGCAAGAAAGGCGATATCAGTGTTCGCCGCGTTAACGAATGGTTCGCTAAGGAAGGCGCTAATTTTACTAAAAAAGGAGTACATTAACTATTCACCCCCCAAAATCCGTTAAATAGATTTGGCAGTTATGCTTTCATCACACATCGAACCTTGACAAGCATCTATTATAAACTACATAACGTAGTGTTTCGCGGATACATAAAAGCAGTCTATTTTATTTCCAGAATAACTGCCGCTTTATCGTTCACCGCAGTCTCACATTTCCAATTTATTTTATTCTTGCTTCAATTACTAGGAACAGTTCCCTACACATCGACGTCGTTTGCACCACTCTGAAACCTGCTTGTTCAACGGTTTCAAGTGTATTGCGGTTTAAATGACAACCAACACATAATCGTTTCCAAACGGGCGTTAACCAGTCTTGTATTTTACCAAGGACCAGATGATTTAACCTTACGTGTTCAAAAATTAAAATCGTTCCTTCAGGCTTGCATACTCTATGGATTTCGGCCAGAGCTTTCGCCGGGTCAGGTATCGTACATAATACTAGTGTTCCAACGATTGAATCGAACGAATTGGTTGGATACGGTAGATTTTGGGCATCTCCCGGTACCACTTCGATCGGAACTGTAGCTTCACGTGCTTTAATTAGGGATTGCTCCAACATCATTGGATCTGGCTCTATTGCAATGACTTGATCTGCAAACTCATAGTACAAAAAGTTAATACCCGTACCTGAGCCAATTTCCAGCACTTTTCCTTTCGCCTTAGAAAGAAGCTGTTTTCTTATCCGGCCGAATATTTTTGTTTCTAGCGGCTGCATCAACCGATCATAATATTTGTTGAATAATTTATCCATTGCAGCCTCCTGATCATAAACTGCTCACGAAGCAATTATTGTAATAATCGATTTATCCGGATGAGGATATCTTGTTCTTTCATCTCACCAATAAATTTATCTTTGATCACGCCAGATGAATCTACGAAAAACGTCGTGGGATAAGACATAACATTATATTTGTTTCGGATTTCGTTGTCGTTGTCGATAATGATCGGAAACGTAATCGCGTATCGATCAATAAAACTTTGTACTGTAACCCGGCTTTCACTTAAGTTAATGCCAAGCACTACCACATTGTCGTCTTTCCATTGATCATATTGTTTTTGCAGAGCCGGCATCTCGTTCACACATGGCGGACAAAACGTACCCCAAAAATTGATTACCAGTGCTTTCCCTTCATAGTCTGCTAATTGATGAACCTGTTGATCCAAACCAAAAAGCTTAAACTCGGGGGCTTTTGAGCCAATTTTTACGGAAGAATCTGATCTAAATAACGCTGATCCAATTGTATAAGCTCCAATTACCAATACGACCGACAATACAACAATTTGAATCCATCTTCGATTACGTTTCACTGTTATTCTTAAACCCCTTTTCCTTTATCCGCAATTTTCCTCCAGTTCATCCCTTCATCCAAGGATATATATACATCCAGATTAAAAGTGGCGAAAACAAGTTCTTTGGTATTCGTTGGGTTCTGTGCAATATACGATGCTGCATCTTCAACAAGATCTGGAATATTCACCTCAACCAACTGTTTCTGTTGCAGATCCATTTGATAAATAACCCCTTTTTGTTTGTAGCTGCCAACGATTATATTTCCTTCCATACCAAAGGTAAGAGAAGTTACCTGTAGATCGGCTATTTTTTCGAATTGGTTGCCTGAATCTTTGGATACATACAACGCTTTTGTCGTTCCAACTGCAACGATTGAATCATCGGACGGGTGAACAGCTAAAGATGTCAGTTCGGACAGTTCAACATCTATTCCAGTCATTTCGCTTTTGTTCCATGTCTTTGCATCGTCTTTGGAATAATATAATCCCGTTGTTGTTAACCTAGAGTTCGGCTCCGGGTTAACTGCGTAAATGGTGTGCGTCTTGTAACTTGCACTCATTAAATGAAAATCAATTTCCCCATACAAATCCAGGATTTCAAAGCTTTTACCTTCATCTGAACTTTTTACAATTCCAAAAGGATTCCTTTTATTCGAACCCTGTGCCGGATGCCCGCTGCTATAAAAACCGTTGTCCACAGTGGTAAATCCCATATAATCGTGTTTTTCTCCTTGACCGTCTGACCATTTCCCTTGTGAGTAAACTTTCAAACCGAGGTGAGAAGGGATTAAAATTCGCTGTCCGTCCCCTGAATAACCGAGACCATGGACATGCGTCAACGTAATCGTTTTTGAAGCCGTTCCCTGCAAAGACAACACGCCGCTAATGATGACCGCGATTAGAGATGCGACCCATGCCCACCTGAATCCGGTTGCTATTTTGGTCCACTTCTGTCGCTGATATCGGTCTTCCTGCCTCTTCACATCTTTGAGCTGCTTTACTTTGTGGGATGCGTTCCAATGTAATGCAAAGAATAGAACAAATAATGCACCTGTTCCAATTAATAATGTGTTCATAATGAAATTCCCTTCTTCTGTAATGATGTAGTCAAATCTAATGCAACTGAACATTGTCTCATATTCGTTTCTTTCTATATAACAAATAAATTAATAATAAACAAAAAAGCGAAATTAATAGTCTGGGATAATATTCGCCGATGCGAATCAAATCATGTCCCACCATTGTCTCCAACGCAATGGAAGGGGCTTTGCCCAGCGAAGTAATAAGAAAAAAATCGGTAAAAGGCATTCGCGAGATCGCTGCGGCAAAAGTTATGACGCCGGAAGGAATCAGTGGAGTCAACCGAGCTATAAACAGAATCATTGCCCGACGACTGCGGCCCGCCTCGTTAAATCGTTGTAACCATTTCCAATTCTCTTTTTTTACTTTCTTTTGCTTACCGAACCCCCATCGATACAACCAGAATGAAACTGCTGCCCCAAGTGCTTCCCCTGCCAAGGAAAGAAAAAATCCAGGGATAAATCCGAATACAACAGCGTTAGCTCCTGATAAAAACAGGGTGGGAACGAGTCCTAATATACTGATCAGAATGTTGATCAGTAAACTAATCAGGATGGCCCATACCCCATAACTTCTTAGCCATTCTGCAATAACATCGACATTAAATAAAGGGGCCATCCGGTTTATTAGCCTTTCTGTAAGAAATCGGGTTTACCGCCAATCGTTTGTTCAAACTTCAAAGTGAAATTTCTATCGCAACCTATTACCAAGTCTCATTGTAGTATTTTAACCCGTTTTTATACTACTCATTGTAGTGTAATGTCGAGTTAGTGTCAATTTGCGCAGCCATGCTTACCTGTCTTATCGTTTAATTTATCTTGTAAATTTGAATGATTTATGAACACGGCAACTCTATTAACTATTAATCTCTCAATTCGTTTTCCCTATCTCTTTTTGTATATTGGAAAACATTCCATCCAACCCCCTCCTATCGCACATGTTACCATGGGTGAACAAGCAAGTTATATATCTTTAATTTTTGGAGGGATTCTATGAAAAAGATCGCAGCAATAGGGTTGATAACCAGCACTCTAGTTGTAAGTCCTCTCTTCTACCAAGGACAAGCTTATGCCGCTTCGCAAAATCAACAGGATATTAAGCTAACAAACATTTCTTCGGTCAGGCATAGTGTGATCAGTAGCGGGAAGAAATATTTAGGAACTCCTTATGAATTTGGGTCGAGCCGTTCTAACACCAGGACATTTGATTGTTCCGATTTTGTCAGACAAGCCTACCTGGAGGGAGCCAAAATTAAGCTTCCGGCTGATTCGAGAAAGCAAGGGGATTATGTAAAGAAGAATGGAACAGTCACAACAGATTGGCGAAAACTAAAACCAGGGGATATTATGTTTTTTATGTCCTATAAAGGCAGCAAAGATTCGAATTATCGCGGGATCGATAAAAGTAAGGAACGTATTACACATAACGGTATTTATCTAGGGAATGGAAAAATCCTTCACACTTATTCCAAAAAGTCGGGTGGAGTCAGAATCGATACGATTGAAGGTAAACAGTGGGAAAAGCGCTTCTTGTTCGGAGGAAGTATTTTAAAGTAACAAATAAAAATGACAATGTTATCTCAGTGATAATATTGTCATTTTTTGTTGCCCCTTCTCTTTAGACATATTCGCTTACAACTGGTCCGATACCGCTATTCTAGCGTCACCGTTTCATTCCGTGTTTTCGCGTCACGCGCATGAACACATGTTTGTTTCGAACAAAATTGTTTAATTCCGTCCCAATATCCCCAGATACAATTCTTACATTTCTTTGGTTGCTTTGGTTTTTGTCCAGCAAACAAACCTAATCCCCCTTCAAGTTTGGTTCATCAGTTAAATGTATCCATATTTGGTTTGTATTATTCAAAAAATACTTTTACAAAACTTGTTTTAGGATAGATGATCTCATAAGCCATTTGCATAAAGTGTGTCGTGCTAAATCCGAGTAGTTAGTAGAAATATAGTGTTTCAATATTTAGTGATATTATGATGCAAGTCGCACATACTCACACGTATCAATGCAATGGACAACGGAATGGATTACTGGAACAACATGATGAGAATTTTTTTAATAGTTCAGTTGTGATGCTTGAAGTGGCCAACGTCTATATAAATACTCCCATCGCCGAAAATCCCATACTTCGTTGACCGTGGCGGGTGTATTGTCGAAGAAAGTCGCATTAATTGAACTAAACATCCACAAACAACATGCAGATCGAGAAATGAAGCGTAGACGAAGCGAACGCCGAAGCCGATAGTTATTGCCGCCCGACCTTCGCTATTCGAAGCGAACCCCCCGCTTAGCTGACCTTTAAATGTAACGGAAAGTGGCGGGGCTTCTTCAATTACTTACTATTTCTGATCTTCAACAATCTAAGGCTATTTAGCGTAACGATCAACGTCGCGCCCATATCGGCGAAAACCGCCATCCACAACGTAAGCCATCCGGGAACAATAAACGCCAATGCAAGAAGTTTTATACCGAGCGAAAACGTAATGTTTTGTTTAATTATCGTTAGGGTTTTACGGCTTAATCGAATTGTATATGGTAATTTACTTAAATCATCCGCCATAAGCGCAATATCTGCCGTTTCAAGTGCCGTATCTGTACCGGCGCCACCCATTGCGATACCAACCGTTGAAGCCGCAAGCGCTGGCGCGTCGTTTACGCCGTCGCCGATCATTGCGACATTGCCGTAATCTTTGCGAAGTTGCTTGATATAGTCTAATTTATCTTGTGGCATTAGATCGGCTTTAACGTCCGTAACATTCAGTCGTTGCCCGATAGCTTCGGCGGTTGCTTGATTGTCGCCCGTAAGCATAATCGTCTTCTTGATGCCAATTTCGTGCAGTTGTTTGATAACGTCTTCACTGGAATCGCGTACTTCGTCAGCAACGGCGATTAAGGCAAGAACTTGTTGTTCAGTACCCAATACCATAACTGTTTTCCCCTGCTTTTGAAGAACTTCGATACGCTGATTCGTTTCAACATTCATATTGGAATGAAGTTCTGTGAAAAGTTTCGGACTTCCGATGTAATACAATTCCCCGTTTACCTTCGCTTTTACACCTTTGCCCGTAATGGACTGAAAGTCTTCAACGGTAAGTGATAAATCGGCGCAGATGCTTTCAGCTTTTCGAACAATCGCGGAAGCAAGCGGGTGTTGCGACCCTTTTTCGATAACTGCCGCGATAGCAAGCAATCCCTTTTCGTCTATCGTTCCGAAAGTTTCAACGTTAGTTACTTCCGGGAAGCCTTTTGTCAAAGTACCTGTTTTATCAAAAGCGATTGCTGAAAGGCGTCCAGCTTCTTCAAGGTGAATACCGCCTTTGATAAGAACGCCATTCTTTGCCGCGTTACCAATAGCCGTAACAATCGAAATAGGTGTTGAAATAACTAACGCACAAGGACAACCGACGACGAGTAGCGCCAATCCCCTATAAACCCATTCGCCCCAATCGCCACCAAGGATAAGCGGAGGAACAACGGCAATACCTAACGCCAAAATCATAATCGCGGGCGTATAGTATTTCGCGAACCGATCAACGAACGCTTGCGAAGGTGCGCGTTCCGCCTGTGCTTCTTCGACAAGGTTGATAATTTTTGAAATCGTCGTATCCTCGACTAATTTTGTAACTTTAACTTCAAGCAAACCTTCTTCGTTTAAGGTTCCCGCAAATACTTCATCGTCAATTGTTTTAGATACGGGAACGGATTCGCCTGTTATCGCGGCTTGGTTAATCGTTGATGTCCCTTTAATAACAACGCCGTCCATCGCAAGTTTTTGTCCCGGTTTCACGATCATAATATCGCCTACTTGAATATCGTCAACGTTAACCATTAGTTCAGCGGAACCGCGACGTATTAGCGCTTCTTTCGGTGCAATGTCCATAAGGGAACGAATGGATTGACGGGCTTTTTCCATCGAGTAGCGTTCCAGAACTTCACTGATAGCGAATAGAATGACGACCGTTGCGCCTTCGCCCCATTCGCCGATAGCCGCGGCGCCGATAATTGCTACGGTCATAAGCGTGTTCATATCAAAATTAAGACGGAAAAGATTCTTTATACCTTTAATGAATAATGCGTACCCGCCAATTATGATCGATGCGCCGTATGTTATTGAAGATAGAATGCTTTCTTCCCCGTATTGTTCACCAAGTAAATAACCCGCAACCAGTAGAACGACCGAAAGTAATACATTCCAGTTTGCTAACCAAAATGGTTTTTTCTTCTCGACTACACGTTCTTTTTCTGGCGTAACTTTTAAGTTCTCGAAAGCGCCAGCTTTTTCAAGTTCTTGAACGCTTGTCTTGCCGTAAACAGTTATTTTTGAAGCACCGAAGTTAACTTGTGCGTCCTTTACACCGGGTAAGTCCTTGACGTTCTTTTCAAATTTCCCCGCGCAATTGGTACATGTAAAGCCTTGCACGCGGAAAACATTTTTATTTTCTTCACTTATAGCGTTATTTTCTACATTACTTGCCATTAGTAATCAAATCCCCCGAATGTGTGGATGCTAACTGTACCAATTGACGAACATGATCGTCTTCTAACGAGTAGAACACTAATTTGCCTTCCTTACGGTTTTTCGCTAATCCAAGTTGATTTAACGTCCGTAAGTGGTGCGAAGCCGTCGCCATTGTTGAACCGATAATATTCGCGACGTCGCAAACGCAAAGTTCATCTTCTTCACAAAGGGCGAAGGCGATCTTCATACGTGTTTCGTCGGCTAATACCTTAAACATTTTGACCATGCCGTGAATATTTTGCCCTTCAAGCGATTTTTGTACCCTTTGAACCTTGGGTTCGTCATAACAGTAAATATCACAAGTGTCTTTTTCCTTTTTGCTCATTCCGTCACCCCTTCAATCAAACCTTTATTTGATTATTATCATAGCACGATCTTTTTATACATTCAAATGAAAATTTGACTGTGTTTAAAAAAGGCTTCAACCATATTTGAGTATAATTCCACGACATGGAAAAAGCGCTACAAACCAGGGAGTTTTTTTGTCCCTTGTTATAGCGCTTAGAATCGATGTAAAAATACAAAGAAGAGGCATATGCCCCTTCCGTATTTTAAACATGCTGTTTTTGTTGCAAATTTTCAACCTGTCGATGTAGTTCGTTATTCCGTTCCTTTAATTCGTTCAACTCGTTAGTCACTTGTTCAAGAGAATGACTGTTATTTGAGTTTCCGGCTTTATGATCGCCATGCATTCCTTTCATCATCCATATCATCATTATTGGACAAACAAGCATTAACAACCAGTACCAATTCATCTTACCTTCACTTCCTTTCTTGGTTATCTTATATGAGTTTTTATAACTCAATTGTAATTCCTAATTATGAGATCCCTGTGTAGAAGTTGTTGAAATCAAGTTTTTTCCACATTAATATTTAGGACATTCCATACATATTTTTAATATACAAGCTATCATTTACTGGAGGGCAAAAAATGACGAACACTTTCTTTTTCCTGGGTATTTATTCCGTTTTAACCATATGGATTCTTCGATTCATTATCGTTTTCCGCCATCGTTTATCCTGTATGGCCGGTATGATGGCTGCAATGGTGCAGGGAATGACAATCGGTTTAGGCGTAGGGACGCTGCTCGTTATATGGCTCCCGGGTGAAATCTTTCATGCAACAATAATTAGTATGTTAATCGGGGGAATCATCGGGACAGTTTCTGGAATCCCTATTAGTATTATGGCCATATTGGACGGACTTTTATCGGGTATCATGGGCGGCATGATGGGCACAATGTTTATGGTCATGATCCCTACATCATATACAATTGCAGCCATAAAAATCATGTCAGTTCTTTGTACCGGTGTGCTGTTTCTTTTATTTCTGATGTTACAGGGAGAAATAAAGCTAGAACATTTACAGAAAAGATCATCATTATTGTCCAAACCAGTCTCTATGTTTGCCGTAATCGTTTTGTTTGCAGTCATAATTATTTTGGGTGTAGGGAGCGATTTACACAATAACTACTACGGTAAACAATACAATAATACAGCTGATCCTAACGCTACGCATGAACACCAACTAGAGAAGAATTTACCAGACCTATCCAAAAATGAACTCGCAATAATAGCGAATGAATTTTCATTTTCCCCATCCACAATCCACATGAATGCGAACGAAAAAATAAAGATTATTTTGTATAACGCGGGAAATGTTGAACATGACTTTGAAATTGTCGGAACTGATATTCATGTCCATGCAAAACCAGGGCAAAGAAGCAGTGTAATCGCCACTCTGGAGAAAACAGGTGAATACCGAGCAGTGTGTACATTGCCTGGCCATCAGGAGGCTGGAATGATCTCTGCCGTTCGTGTTCATCCATTATAGAACAATATTGATATTAAGACGTAGGATTTTTATCCGTGTTAATGCTGCGTATAAATGAGGTTACATTACCCAAACAACAAGACCCTTGCGGGTTATTAACTTCACAGCCACAACGCTTGGCTTGTACCTGCATGCGTATATGTTCTATGGGGCGTTGGTTTTTTAGAGTTGCTTCCGTTAGGCGTTTTCTCGTCCATCCAAAACAGTAGCAAACCGGCACATTCAAAGCCTTGTTTTTCTGAAATACAGATATTTTGAGGTCGTCTGAAACGTAAGTTTGATCATTGCTGAAATAAACTACTTCACATGAGGAATTTGAGCAGAATGTGTATATCAATTCACTGTCTATGGTTTCTAAGGCTTTTGGTATAAGCATTGCTTTGAGTGTAATAAGAGGAACGTTCTTGCCCTTTTGCTGACAAATAGGGCAATAATTAAGATTCGACTTTTCCAACGATGATGATTGACAACATTCGTTCAATGATGACCACTCCTTAATGTCCGTAGAAACACGCTAATCTTACTCGCTCGGCTGCGATTGATCAATATGGCTCGGAATTGCATACCCGTCATAAAGTACTGATGTCATCATCCCAGAACTCGCATGGTTGAGATCGTGGCAATGAAACATCCACTCTCCGGGATTATTTGCAATGAAAGCCAACTCATACTTCTCGCCCGGTTTTACAACAAGTGTATCTTTGAAGATCGCCCCGTCTTCAACCGGTGAGCCATCCTTACTTAATACTTGAAAAAAGTGTCCATGCAAATGCATAGGATGATCGAACATCATATCTTTGCTTTCTAATGTTACTTTAATAATATCCCCTCTCTTCACATCAAGCGGATCGATATCAGGATATGTCCTTCCATTAATTGTATAGATCATCCCCATTCCTTTCATTCCATGCGACAGCACCATCTTGTATTCTTGATCATATTTATTTGATGCAAGAGAAGCATATTCTGTTGCAATCCCGGATCCAGTCAATGTAAAGATTCCGTCATACTCCGTTTCATCCAATGTTTTCTTGGATGTTCTATTAATTAATGGAATGATTAATCCATCTGCAGCAGGCGTATTTAACATCTCTCTTATAAAAAAGCTGCTATCGGGCGCAGTAAATTCCACATCGTATCTTTCCCCTGGTCCAACGGGCAAAAGCTTATTTTGGATTATTTGCGGATCCATTACTGCCTGCCCATCAACCGCCACGACTCTATATTCGATCGAACCCAAGTTCATATAATGGGTTATATATCCTGCATTTATAAAACGCAACCGCACATTCTCACCCGTTTGAATTTCGTACGCAGAAATCAAATCACCAGACTTGCCGTTTACAGTGAAAAGATCATCATTGGAGCTTCCCATCATACCCTTTGATCCTGCTTTTCCCTTACTATTCATCTCATCCAGGATAAACGTATAATCTCGGTCCAACTCCGTTTGCCGGTCGCCCTCCACGATCAGTGCACCATATAACCCAAGATCCACTTGCTCGGCACTTTTGTAATGGGAATGATACCAATAGGTGCCTGGAACGGTTGCTGTAAATGAATACTGAAAACTCTCTCCAGGTTTCACTGCGTTCTGTGTTACCCCGGGTACTCCATCCATATCTACCGGAACAGGATATCCATGCCAGTGGATGGTTACGGGCTGATCCAGCTCATTCTTCAAATTGACTTCTACCTGCTGCCCTACTTTTACACGGATTTCTTGGCCGGGTACAGTTCCGTTATAGGAATAAAGGTTTAGTTTTATTCCCGACGAGACCTCTTGTTTGTGCAACGATATTATATGTGATCTTATCGCCTTCGATTTGAGGCCTTGTATAAAAGGTATCATCGATTGGAAGTATTGAAAACTGATTAATATCCACTTCTTTCCGTTGTCTTTTTTCACTTGTGGGTTCTGATCGATTCATCATTCCCATCATTGAACAAGAACCAAGGACTGAGGCAATGAGAAGGATTAGAATTGCTTTATAAATGTTTTTCAACCGCTAGTCCTCCTTCTTAACGTGCTCGTATTTTAACGGATAGTTACTTCTCGAGGTCCCCCGTCCATTTAGCCATACCGCCGTCAAGATTATAAACCTGGTTATAACCATTCTCTAACAAAAGGTTCCCACTTTCCACTCCCATACGACCGGTATGACACACAAAGACAATTTCCTTATCCTTAGGCAGTTCAGTATACCTCAACTGAATCTCCTCAAAAGGAATGTTTATCGAGTTGGGTACTCTACTATTGGAAAATAATTCGGGTTCCCTTAAATCGACAATGACCATATCTTTTTTACTGTTGATCATATTCGTGAGCATCTTAGTATCCACGATTTGCAGTTCAGGTATAGTTTCTAGGGACTTGTTCGTTGTTAAAAACTTGATGGAGGCCGCTCCTAACATAACTACAATCAATACAAGTAAGACAAACCACTTATTTCTTATCACAAGCGACCCTCCTTTTAATGAATTTGTTCTAACTTGGGCGAAAGATCTTCGGGGTCTTTTCGTTTCTGTCTTAAAGTGAAGATCATCATGATTACCAGACTAATTACAATCACAACTACACTCGTCCATTGTCCTGCTGTCCAATTAAAAAGATATCTAGGAGAGTCACCTCTTAAAAACTCCAGCATAAACCTTCCGATCGCATACAAGATGTTATAAGATAAGAACAAAAACCCTTTAGGCCATGTTTTATTTTTCATGATCAATAAAATCGCAAATACAATGAAATCCCACTGACCTTCCCATATCTCGGCTGGCCAAAGTGGTTGCGGACCGTATTCGGCATATGCCATTGTGCCTTCCGGATAAACGATGCCAAAACTTGAGCCTGTAGGTGATCCATACGCATCTCCATTTAAAAAGCAAGCGATACGACCGATAGCCTGGCCAAATATAATAGCTGGCGCCATCGTGTCCGCCAGCTCCCAAAATGAAATCCGAGCCACTCGGGCGTAAATCGCCGCAGCGATAAATCCACCTACTAGCGCTCCTTGAATGGCAATACCTCCGTTCCAAATAGCAGGTATCTCCACTAAATGTTTGGAGTAATAGTCCCATTGGAAGAAGAACACATGCCAAATTCTTGCAACCAAGATTGCTCCGATTAGTACATAAAACATCATGTTTGGAATATGTTTGCGATATGTTGTCCCTTTTGCTAAATAATACGCCACACCCATGGCCAACATGATGGCTAAAGCAACGACCAATCCATATGATCGAACTTGGAAATCGCCAATCGAAAAAAGAATCACTCTCATCCTATACCCTACCTTGCCCTATAATTGTTTTGCAAATTAGGCGTTCGCCCAAAAAAACAGTCCCTTACCGCATCCGGGTCTAAATCCACCGCAAAGCAGAGCGCTTCAAACCATTCTGTTTGTATAAACGATAATGCATCTTGTTTAATCTGAAAATATTGTCCTGTTCTCTTTGCTCGAATTTTCAGATCGGATTTGGTCAGCAACAGCATTTCCTGGATCAGAAGATAATACCCACGCGGCATCATGTTGATCTTCATCCCTTTCGCTTATTGATGTCTGTTCATGATGTTTCAATCTGTTTAAGAACATGGAAGATATAAATCCCGCTGCCATCATCAACAAATACACGATTTGTTGTCCAGATAACCCTAGTAGAAAAATTGCTTTCGGCTTAAATAACGACACTAGCATCAAGCCTGCACCAAAATAAGTTAAAAACAGAACAACTATGTTTCCCGAACCGACCTTCGACCGTTGTCTCCACAAGTAAATGAGCATGGGAACTGTAATAAACAGCATGTAAACATTGATAGGATGATATTTAAACTGAGGGCTTTCAATCGAAATTCCCCAAGGCAACGAAGTAGCCGAACCGTATTGCCATCCAATCAAACTGTATACGAGGACTGACGTGATGGTTCCAATAGCAAGCAGGTCACCAATAAAAAAAGCCGGAACTTTCAATCGCCGTATACTTATGGTCATGTAAAATACGGCAACCGTAACTCCTATCCATAATCCCGTTGAAGAACCAATCATAGTAATTAATCGATACGGGTTACTCCATAAAATAGACGGCGAGAAAAGCAAGGGGCTGAATTTCCAGACGAAGAATACGATAATAAAACTATTGAAAAGCTTATCAAGAATTGGACGATCATAGAAAGGGGAGTTTTTGATTAGCTTTTGCAGTACATAGTAGCCAACCATTCCTGAAAACCCCATCAGCAGCCAGTCCAATTTAATCATAAAGGGTCCAAATTGCAGTATTTCCGGCATAACCCTTTGCCCCCTAACGAATAAGTCGCTTAAATTTACTTTCCAAATCTCGGGAATCTACAACTCCGATTACCTGATCCACAATGACGCCTTTCCCATTTACAAAAAAGGTTGTTGGAATTGGCCTGATCTGATATCGCCCAGACACTGTTCCTTCCGGATCCAGTAAAACGGGGAAATCAAAACCGTATTCCTCCACAAAAGCTTTTGCTCCATCAATACTGTCGCCGACAGTAACGTTTACTGCATAAATCTCGATCTGTTCATTATATTTTTCATACAGTCTCACCAAATCGGGCGCCTCAATCCTGCATGGGCCGCACCATGATGCCCAAAAGTTAATAACAACGGGTTTGCCATTCAAGTCATCAAAAGAATACGCCTTCCCATCAAGTCCAGTTAGTGAAATCTGCGGGGCTCGATACCCTACTTTGGGCAGTTCTTCCTTATTATTTGGTGATGGCGATTGATAAACAGCCGCAACGGTGAGAACAACAATAGTCGCTAGCACTATCCATTGTTTTTTCATCCTTTTCCTTCTCTCCATTACCATATTCAAAAAGTTATATTTTCCAGCATACTACTTCCTTTTAAAATCCTGTAAATCCACCGAATAACTGAATCAAGAAAATCGTAATTTTTGTCATTTGGTCCGTATACAACAGAATTCCGGTCAATACCATCAAGGCCCCACCAATTTTCATCAAGATGCCTGAATATTTAAGTATCGATTTTAATCGTCCGATAAAGAATGCCATCACGAAAAACGGAATAGCAAAACCAATTGTGTAAGCAACGGTATAGATAATTGCCTGATTCGGATTGGCCACTCCAAGCATAATCACCGCCGACAAAATTGGTCCGACGCAGGGTGTCCAACCCGCCGCATACGTTATCCCGACAAGTACGGAACCAAAATAACCAACTGGCTTGTTCTTGAAAGTAACTCTCGCGTCTTTCATTAAGAACTTGGGTGTAAAAACTCCAAGCATAACCAGACCCATAACAGCGACCATAATACCTCCAAGTTTGCGTATCAGGTCTTGATAATCAGTAAATAAGTTTCCTATGAAACTAACTGAGATACCGAGAGCAATAAAAATAATTGAGAAACCGATCATAAAAAACACCGTATGCATCATCGCTTGCCGGTGGAGCATTCCTTTACCTTCTTGCAAATCTTTTACAGAAATACCTGTAATGTATGATAGATAAGAAGGATACAATGGAAGACAGCAGGGCGAAATAAATGATAAAAGACCTGCGCCAAATACAAGCCAAATGCTTAAATCTGCAGCATTCAAAAAGGTTACCTCCCTTTTCACACTACTGATTGTAGTGTAAATTGTTTTGAAAAGGGCGGGCTTACGAACACCCACCTAAAATAATGCTACTCATAATAAATATAAGAGATAGGGTCAGTAACAACGGTTTAAAGTCAGACATGGGAACATGGATCCGCTGTTTCGGTTCAAGAACTTGCATAATTCGATAATTGATTGCATTTTCTGCAAAGTAAGCAACTGCAGTAGAGTGCTGCATCTTGCCTACTTTTGATAGCTTTAGTAGAACATTGCCTAAATAATACTCCGTCCCCATTTGCTTAATGGCGAATCGGTCGGCAAGCAATTCCTTCCATGTCTTAAAATCACGTACCATCGCCTTCATCGTCGGTATATACCCTAACCCGTCAAGGATCAAAGCTAACAGGAACATTTTCAATGGGTCACGATTCCGGCAGTGGTACCACTCATGAAGCAGAATGGCTTCTACTTCATGATTGGAAAACATGCTCAATACTCCGGTTGAAACAATAATTCGGGGCTGGAAGAATCCTATTGTTAGAGCAATAAACTTCTCATCATTAACAACAATGAACTCTGTCCCCCACTTTTTATACTTATCATTCAGTTGTTTGGTAAGTTTCGTATGTTTCTTGCTATGAAACACCCTGAGCCATTTTTGGGTTAAACGTAATTGCTTGTAAAGACGCCAGATCATTTTCCCAAACGTATATAAAATGATCACGTTGATCAAAAATTTTATGACATTATGGGCTACGGTTTCTTCCTTTAATGCACTTATACAATATTGGAAAAAGTTCCAGGGAAGGCGAACATCCCATAGTTGATGCGCTATATATAGGCCCATTTGTACTAAAATCATAACACCGACGAGTAACAAGGAACCGAAAATGAAATTTATTCGGAATACAGGATTCATAAATCTTTCCTGCTTTTCAGTTGATTTAATTTATCCGATAATTTATTGATCAATTCAGAGTCGGCATCCTCCAACGCATCAATCATGTGTCCCACAACAAGATCACCAAATTCTTGAATGAGGCCATCTGTAACCGCCTTAGTTTGTACGTGCAGAAATTGTTCTTTCGTTTGCACAGGTTCGAAAACTGTCACCCTATTCCTGCCTTTTCCACGTGTATCTTTACTAAGATGCCCTTTTTCCAGCAATCGATTCATTACGGTCATCACTGTGTTAAACGAAATAGGACTTTCCTGATTTAAAATTGACTGCACATCCTTGATACTCATACCATCGGACAACCACAATATGTTCATAATCTTGGCTTCGAGTGGGCCGAAAAAACGATTTAATCCTTCTTCATTCACATTAAACTTCTTCACATTTGTCATTTTCTGCCCCCCCACACTACAAATTGTAGTCTATTAAATACACTGTGTCAATCGCTCACAAATCGGGCAAAAATGAATCCGGCCTCCCTACATAAGTTCTACATAATCATGTATTATGATTAGTTTGTGATAAATGTTATAGACAAAAGTATTGAGGATAGGGAGGAAGCATTATGAAGATTGGTACACGTTTTAAATTAGTATTCGTTTTTGCAATACTTGCTGTTTTGCTTACAGCCTGCTTTGATTCGAAGGATTCGATGGAAGGAATGGATCACTCGAACATGAATCAATCCGGTATGACCAATACGGATAGCAGCAATCAGTCTAATGTAAATACACAAGATAAAACATCAAAGATGACAACCTTAAAGGGGAAGGAATTTACGCTTACCGCAAAAACAAGCAATTTAGAAATCACTCCTGGAAAAACGTTGCCTGTATGGACATTTAATAACTCTGTGCCAGGCCCCGAATTTCGTGTTAAACAAGGCGACACCGTCAAAATCACATTAAAAAACGATTTGCCTGAACCCACTACGATACATTGGCATGGTTTACCTGTTCCCAACGAAATGGACGGCATTCCGGGTGTAACTCAAAATGCTGTACAACCTGGGAAGTCATTTGTCTATGAATTTAAAGCTACTGTTCCCGGCACTTACTGGTACCATTCTCATCAAGACGGTGCTAATCAAGTGGATAAGGGCCTCTACGGTGCGTTTATTGTTGAAGGAACAGATGAGAAAGTGGATCGGGATTATACGTTAGTTTTAGATGAATGGATGAGCATGGGCGATATGGACATGTCATCAATGGACAATAGCAGCATGAACATGGATATGTCATCGATGGATCATAGCAACATGAATATGGATTCTTCAAAAGACCAGGCATCGAGTGAAAATAACATGGACCATGGAAATATGGGTGATGATGCTCACGGTTCTTCGGCTGAAGGTCATGATATGAGTATGTACGATATATATTCAATCAATGGGAAGTCGGGAGACTCGATTGATAAACTTATAGTGAAAAAGGGCGAAAAAGTTCGCATTCGACTCGTTAACGCTGGATTACTTTCGCATAATATCCATTTACATGGGCACGAATTTAAAGTCGTCTCTACTGACGGACAACCGATCAACAATCCTGCTTCTATCAATGATCAGGTCATTTCGATTGCTCCGGGAGAACGCTACGATCTCGAATTTGAAGCGAACAACCCCGGGCAATGGTATATCGAAGATCACGGAGATGATCCGCGTGTGAAAGGCATGAAGGCCATCATTGCCTACGAAGGCGCAAACGCAGATACAGACAAGCCAAACGAAACTGCCGCGCTGCCAATCCTTGATTTGACACGTTATGGGCAATCATCAAATTCAGTGTTCACATTGGACCAAAAATATGATTTAGAGTACACGATGGATCTGAATACGGATCAACAGAGTGGACAGCAGGTCTATACGATTAATGGAAAAACATATCCCGACACTGAGAAAATCAAAGTCAAAAAGGGAGACCTCGTCAAAGTCCGATTAGTCAATAATTCCAAGACCGACGATCATCCCATGCACCTTCATGGTCATTTCTTCCAAGTTCTTAGCAAGAACGGTAAGCCTATAGAAGGCTCACCCATCGTGAAAGACACACTTAATTTGAAACCAGGAGAAGAATACGAAGTGGCTTTTGTTGCGGATAATCCAGGAGACTGGATGTTCCACTGTCACGAACTTCACCATGCTGCAGCAGGTATGGTTACGCATTTGCAATATACCGACTATAAGAGCGATTTTGTACCTGATCCGAATGCCGGCAATAAGCCTGAATAACCTTAAATGGCCTGATCTTACGCCTTAAATTAGCGTAAAATCAGGCTGTTTTTTGCAGGTTGTTATTTTGTTTTCGCCCAGCTCTCACCACCGTCTTTACTTTCATATACCGAATACCTTTCAGTCACAATTAACAGACGGTTGGCGTCTTTCTTCGAACCTTTGATCCCAAGCGGCATTTCTCCATTCAAATCGACTAGCATTGGCTTCCAAGTTGTTAAGTCGTTCGATCTTTGAAATCTGCTTTCATTCATAGTAATGATTTCCCCGGTTGGCGTAATAAAAATTTGAAATGTCGGCTCATTACCGATCTTCGTCTCTTTTATATTGTTATCCATTATATCGTAACGGTACAGCCCGCTTTCTGTGCCGGCAATAATGGATGAAGATTGACCGGGTGCAATTGCTATAGAATATGCAGCTTGAGGAATAACACCTACCTTCGTCCAGGTATTCCCACCGTTGTTGGATTCATACAGATTGTCTCCTGGACCAGCAAGCATTGTATAAAGATGCTCAGGGTTATTTGTATCCATGGCCAAAAGGTGCGCATCCGGTTCATTTGGTTTTTGTTTATTCGGTAGCCCGTCTTCGGCCACATCCCAAGTCTTTCCACCGTCTAATGATCGCTTAACAAAACCATGACCGGAAACTATCATTTTTTCCGGATTTGTTGGATCGATTTCCAGTCCCATTACGTCGTTACTTTGCAAAGGTTGTAATGTGCGTAACCATTTCCCGTTGTTATATTCATAAACACCTGTATGCGTTCCTAACCAGACAGTTGATTCATCTGCAGAATAGCTAAAGACATGAGGATGCGTTGCCGAGCCGGGTTTTAACTCGTCCGCTGAGCTTGTCCTATTTATGATTCCCCAGACAGCCACGCCTAAAATTCCAATCATAACGATCGAAAATACCCACCCTATACTCAAAGAAGATCCTTTTTTCTTACTGGCCATATTTATCTCTTCTCCTTCAGTTACTAATCCAAATTTTTAGGAAGTTGAATATAAACAATAGTTCCATGGTTGCTTTCAATCCATACCGATCCATGGTGGGCTTCGACTATTTTTTTCACGATTGTAAGACCAATACCTCCACCCCCGGATTTTCGATTTCGCGATTTGTCCCCCCGATAAAACCGTTCGAAAACATATGGCAAATCTTTAGGCGAAATACCTGATCCAGTATCACTCACAGTGATAAGAACACTTTCCCCCTTATCCGTCGCTTTTATTTCCACATATCTATTTTCCGGGGTAAATTCCAAAGCATTGCTTAACAGATTAACAAGAACTTGAATAAGACGTTCCTTGTCAACCTGTATGATGATTGAGGGAGCACTTTTGACTATGAGTTGAACATTTTTTTGCATGTAGGCAGCTGATACCACGCTTACTCCATGTTGGATCAACTTACTTATGTCTTCTTGTTTCAAAGATAATCGAAATTGGGAGGATTCTATATGTGTGAGTTGCTCCAAATCAGCAACCAAACGAATTAATCGCTCGATTTCTTCATAACAGGCTTGAATCCGCGACGGTGTCGGTTGCCAAACTCCATCTTGGAATGCTTGCATGTGACTTTTTAACGTTGCAAGCGGAGTACGCAATTCATGTGCAATATCTTGAGTCATTATTTTGCGCAAATGTTCCTGATTTTGCAATTGTTCTGCAAGTCGATTTAATGAGGCTCCCAGATCCGCCAACTCGTCATTTCCTTTAATGTTTGACCTTGATTCTAAATGTCCATGTGTCATTTTTTCCGCAACATGTTTCATTGTGATCAGCGGCGCAGATACTCGTTTCGCTATATATAAGCTAATACCGATGGTCAAAAGAAGCGCTACCAAAAATGTCCAAACGATGGATTGAATCAATGCTTGTTCTAAATGATAAATAAGCTGAGAAAAATCGTGAGTCATTCCCATCGACTGGTTCTGATACATCAAGAAGTGATAATGCGTCTCAAATATAAGACTTATACTAACGAATACGAGTATGGCTGCCACCGTAAAAATAAAAATGAAGGAAAGGCGGGCACGCAATCCGGTTTTTCTCATCTAGTACCACCCATAAAGCGATACCCAACACCGTAAAGGGTAACGATATATTCCGGTTTTTTAGGATCCGGCTCAATTTTTTGACGTAAATTTTTAACATGCTGATCAATGGACCGAACATCCCCCGCATAATCAAAACCATACACTTTTTCCACCAATTCTTCTCTTGTAAAATGTCTTTGAGGATGTCGGGCTAAAACCATCAGCAGTTTATATTCGTTCGGAGTTAACACAATCGGAGCTCCATTTAAATATACCTCATGGCGTAAAACATCGATAATAAGCTCGCCATCGTTAAAAGAGACGCGATCAGCAAGTAAATAACTGTCATCGGAACGTCGAAGGATTGCCCTAACCCTGGCAACCAACTCTCGAACATCAAAAGGCTTAATCAAATAATCATCTGCACCAAGCGAAAGACCTTGTATCCGATTATTTTCTGAAACCTTTGCGGTAAGCATAAGAATGGGAACGGAGCTTTGCTGACGAATTTTTTGGCATACTTCTTCTCCAGGAATATCCGGAAGCATCAAATCCAGTATGACCAAGTCGATTGCCGTTGATTCGATAAACGATAAGGCTTCTATACCCGTTCCCGCCTCAACGACGTTGTACCCCTCCTTTACCAAATAAGAACTAATGACATCGCGGATTTTTTCCTCATCATCGACTATTAAAATGCTCTTCATACCCTATCATCCTCGCAATTAATCTACTCTGTAGGATAGCGCCTGTTTTCCTAAGGCTTCCCAACTCTCAATAAATTGTTTCTTATCGACTTTAATTCCTTTTTGATTTTTTCGCGGGTCGTTTATAAACACATGATCATTGTCGTAACCGACCAAGAGCACCGTATGCTCTTGAAACGTCGTCCGGATCGGCCCAAGTGGGGAATCCCACACCATCCATTGCTTTTCAGACGGCTTCGTGTATGAAACGGTTGTCCAAACCAGAACCGGAAAACCGTCAGATACTTGTTGCTCCAGTTCATCAAAGTCTTTTCCGGTAAAATCAATTCCGGTTGGAATATATTTGATAAGTAATTCAAATAATGCCGTGTGATAAATACCGTATCCTTTTTTCTTGCCTGTTATATCTCCTACAAAACCTAAATTCGGGTTTCCCCAATAGCGGATGCTTCCGTCTTTATTATACTCAATAGGCGTAGGATCCTGTTTTAGTTCGGGAAGCAAATCCATTTTACTTTTATCGATGCCGTAAAAATTGAACATCATCGTTAATGTTGCAATTTCACATCCGTTATAAAGTTCGGGTAACTGAAGAACGACAGGTGCGTCAATAAAGGCCGATTCGAGCTTTTCTTTTTTCTGATCAACATTATCACTTTCATTATAATCATCTTTATTTTCAGTTAAGATAGCGACGGATTGTCGCATGTCATCGGGATTAGAACCTATCAAAAACTCCTGATCAGTTATCTTTAAATACAATAACAACGTAAAGAACGCGCTTGTCATAACAAGGCCGATGACTAATATTGTTGCAAATATGTACTTCAGAGTTTTCAACATACTTTCTGCCTCTCCCGTTGTACAACCACTCATAATAAATTTAAAAATTTAATACACTACATATTGTAGTATATATTTGGATAATTGTAACTACCTGTTCTCACTTATTTATAAACCAATTTCGGATGCACAATGTATAGCAATCCGTAAACAGCGGCCCCGATCATCATTGCAACGGTAAATCCCATTGTCATGGAAATCATTACGGAAAGAAGGGAACCGGCTACTGTCATCAATCCGTTTATCGCCCAACTTACCGCCGTCTGCCGTTCCGAAACTTGAGTTAAACCATAAGGAAAGGGCATACCCATAAAAAAGCCCAGCGGGAATAACAATATCGCTGCAACTGCTATTCGATAAATCAAAGGCAAATAAAACATTTGCTCATTGTACCAAGTAATTCCCGAATTCACTCCTATCGCAAGAATTGTTATTATCAGTAAAGGGACAAATCGTTTCGTTTGTCCATTGAACCATATCCCGGATAACAAACTCCCGATTCCACCGGCAATCAGTAAAATACCCAGAACCAATACAAAAGACAACGTAGGATGGCCTAACGGTAAAATAAGCCGTTGCACAAGCGTTGTTTCAATGATAATAAAACCGATGGCAATACCTGAAAAATAGGCGGTCCCTCCGTATCCGTTTTTCGTTATTCTAGCAAAGACAAATACGAACAAAAATGTCAGAACTACGATCCAAATAAACGAATAGGGGATTTTTCCTGTTTTGTTATAAAAGAACGGCATATCGTCGCTATTCGCAGCCAAGTTGACTTTCTGATCGGCTAATAACTTACTTAACGAAGAGTATTGATCATTTACATGAGGAATGTGAATCGGAATTTGCTGTATGCTCTCCGTTTCCGATTTTAAACGGTTGGCTAACATTAACGAAATCGGCCGCTTGTTAATGATCAACAGAGGCCGTGTTATCACGCTTCCCCCCATACCCCAAACCTCGTGTCCAAGATGCTGAAACGTACCAATCACTGCAATGTGATCACTTATTCGATTGTTGGTAACCCCTTCGCTTTTAAGGGATTTTTCAACAGCAGTCATAACCTTCGCCAATTCCATTTCGTTATGAAGCAGAAAGGCAAGTCTTCCGCCCGGCTTTAACTTCTTTAGATATTCTCCTACCGCTTCAACTGTAAACATATAGTTTTCTGTTAAGGTCATACCCAAAGCGTTTTCTGACTCCTTTTTTACCAACGATAAGTAAATTAAGTCATACTGATTTTGGGTTTGCCGGATATAGTTACGGCCATCGGATACAATTTCCCTAACGCCAGGCTGTTTAAATACATTGCCTGAAAAAGATGACATTGCCTCAACAGCCCGAAAACTTCCTGGATTGATATCGACTGCCTCAATCTGCTCAAAACCGGCCATTTTTGCAGTCAGGACTTCTTGTCCCCCGCCAGCACCAATAATTAAGACCCGTTCTTTTGTAACATCTTGAAAAGCAAGAAAACTCGTTGTCCATCGCAAATAATCGACCTGCTGCAAATCGCCTGTATATTTCGAAATTGGCGATACTGCTCCGCCATCGATCGTGATATATAACAATTGCCCATCTCCCGCGTCGTATACATCTGTGCGAGAAAATGAATTCCAATCCGAATAAACAATGTGAGTGTCTTTTTCACCTAAAAACAAATTTGCCGGGCTCGTTTGGTAAGCACGAAATGGAAGAAAGTTAGTAAAAGGTTGAACTAAGTTGAAAATCAAGATAGCAAGACCCGTTATATATATATATTTTAATGGGTTTGCAGCGGTTTTGACGCTGCAAACAAAACTAATGAACACTAGCGCCGCTGATATTAGACTGACCATTTCGATCGGACCTAGTACATCCATTAACCATATAGAAAATACCGCACCAATTCCGGCACCGGCTAAATCGAAAAAATATATCGTCCGAATATTTTCACGTTGCCCCTGCATGATTGCGGCAAGCAACGAACCACCCGCGAAAAAAGGTAAAAGTGCTACAGCCGAATAGAACCATATATTCTGATAAGGAAGCACATATATTGTTAAAACTGAAATAATCAACAGGATAGCAAATAGCCCTAACCATTCATTGCGGTTTCTAAAGACGAATCCTGAAGATTTGTAGGCTAAAAACCCGCCAAGACCGATTCCTAATGTTGCCAGGGAAATCGTTAAAAAGACGAAGTTATAATCCAGTATCACCGAAAAAAAACGGGAGAGGAATACTTCATATACTAAAAAAGCAAAAGCCGATGAAAATGTAATCAGCATATCTTTACGATCGCTTCGCTTCAATGACATAGTTCCCCTTCATAAGGTAATCCTGTTAATATTAACAGTTTGGTCAAATCGTGATGACCTTAAAACCAAGCAAGGGGTGATGTTTTTATAATATCTTTCCGGATTAATTAAATGAAAGGAAGATGGTTCTCTGCCCTCACGAATATAGATGTATCATTTGGGAATTATACATCAAGAAGTAACCAACGATATAAGGAGGAGTGTTATTCCATGCCAGTCACAACGCATACTGCACAGCATCACCAATCTTGTATCGACACATGTAATGCCTGCGTACAAGCTTGTGAACATTGCCTAACCGCGTGTTTGAATGAACCGGATGTGCAGGCAAGAATTCAATGCATTCAGTTGCTGCGGGATTGTGCAGATATTTGCTCAATCTCATCTCAATTCATGTCACGTAACAGTCCCTATGCCAAACAAATCTGTAATATCTGCGCAAGCATTTGTGATGCTTGTGCGGCGGAATGTGCGAAGTTTAAAGACGAACACTGCCAACACTGCGCCGAACTTTGCAGAAAATGCGCTGAAGAATGCAGAAAAATGGCAGCTTGACTGAGATAGGGGGACGGTTGTCCCCCTTTCAGTTATCCCTCTTTTTTTATTTGGATTTTTCTCTAATTTTCGAAAATTTGTTTAGATAATTTTTTTTGCTTTCTCTTTTTCCTTAAGATTAGAATAACGACCGTAAGAATTAACATAAACATAAATGTTATACTGGTGCTGAATGGGGATGATGCTGCCTTTTTTTCAATTGAAGGATCTTCCGTATTATCTCGTTTAAGTTCTTTATTATTATTGATTTCCAATTCTTTTGAATATATTTTTTTTCCGTCAAAGTTCAAAACAACGATTAGGAAAGCAGAATCATCGATCTGGATATCAAATTTTTCGTCTTTATCGCTTGTAAAGATTAATTGTTCCGGGATTACAAAACGGTCGATATAAGACTCAAATGCTGAGGGATTTAAAGTAATCTTATTGGTTTGAAAATGTTCAAATCCATAGTCGAACAATTTTACCATATCACCGTAAGCTAATTCTGACGAATCGGCTTTCAAGGTAACGGCAATCCATTCTGAATTCCCTCTCTTGACAGAGGCAACCAACGTGTTTCCGGACTGACTCACATATCCGTTTTTTACACCTGTTGTTCCTTCGTATCGCCATAGTAGTTTGTTATGATTATAGAGTGTTGTTTCCCATCCTTTCCCGATCCACTCCATTTCCTTTGTTCCAACGATGGAACGAAATATCGGGTTTTTCATCGCGTATTGCGTAATAATTGCCATATCATAAGCAGTTGTTTGATGTTTTTCATCAAATAGCCCATGCGGGTTTTGAAAATTTGTGTTCTTAACTCCAACCGTATCCCTGACAAATTGATTCATACGTTCTGCAAATTGGGCTTCACTTCCATCAAAATATTCCGCAATCGCTGTTCCCGCATCATTGCCTGAATTAATAAGCAGTCCTTGGACAAGTTTTAATAATGTAACCTGTTCCCCTTCAAGTAAATAAACTCTCGTACCAATAACATTTCTAGCTGTTTCGCTAACGGTTACAATATCGTCCAAATTGCCCTCTTCTATAGCTATTATCCCTGTTACGATTTTCGTGATACTTGCGGGATACATTAAGCGATTACTTTCTTTTTCATACAATATGGTGCCTGTTGCTCCGTCAATTAAGATAGCAGCTTCGCTGTTGAGCGAAAAATGCTGATCATCTTTCGTTGCATATACCGTATTTTGAAAAACGAATATGAACGAGACGAATAGAAGAAAAAAATGATAGAATGTTTTCACTGAACTTTTCCTTTTCATGAACGGAATTGAAAAAATACACTACTTATTGTAGTGTATTAAAAAGTGCAATGTCAAGATCTTAAGATCCTTGAAATATCCTTTGTAATATTTTGAAAATGCATATCGCTTTAGTTTTTATCTAAGAATTACAGTATAGCAGTACAAAGTTAAAATAACTTCGGACTGCTATACTATTTCCTTGGCATCCATTTACTTTATTTATACAGCGATTATAAGATATAACTAAATTGGATTTTCCTAAAATACCGCTCAGCACCAACCTTATACTGTTCTTTCACTAGTAGTCCCCTCTGAAATATTAAGCTGCTTCAGCAACTTCTCGTAATTTTTCCAGCGATATACGTTCCGCATATCTGGCGTAGGTCTCTTTCTTTTTTCCGTTCTGCTGAAAGTCTGTAATCAATCGGGTGACTGCAGGAATAAGCTGTTCTGCTCTAAGGCCAGGTACTAACAACTGCGCAAGCCGCGCCTTCAAACCTTTGGCATCGCCACCAACATAGAGATCATATCTATCTTTCATTTTCACGATAGCAATGTCTTTTAGTAAAGGCTCGCTCGTACCGAGCGCACAACCTGCATAACCAATCTTCAATGGACTGGGAACTGGATGACCGACAATTGCCTTATCGAGTGTTTCGGCTACATCCAACCCTGCATCCTCTGCTCCTCTGCAAAAATTGCATGCAATTAAACTTTTCGAATAAAAGCCTGCAGGGTGAATCTCCAAGCCTGCTTCCTGCAATTGTTTCTGCACTTCTTGCACACGTTCTTCTTGCAATGCCACATAAAGCTGCTTGAATGTCGTCATTTCAATCTGGGCATCTTCCCCTACGATGGAACCTAGCAATGCAAGCTGGTTAGGCTTAAATATTGTACCACCCACTCCAAACCCAGGTGTTACGGCAAATTTCTGAAAAGCCATTTGATTTTCACTCTCCCTTTTCAATATATATGAAGCTTAGTTCAAACTTAAATTTTCACTCTCTGCAATCTCAATGCATTTAACACTACGGAAACGGAACTGAACGCCATTGCCGCTCCAGCCACCCATGGCGCCAACAAGCCAATTGCCGCAATCGGGATTCCAGCGGAGTTATAAGCAAGAGCCCAGAATAAATTCTGCCTAATGTTCCGCATTGTCTTACGGCTCATAAATATCGCATCAGGTATACTATTTAAATCACCACGCATCAATGTTACATCAGCTGCTTCCATGGCTACATCGGTTCCAGTACCGATCGCCATCCCGATATCCGCCAGTGCCAGGGCTGGAGCGTCGTTGATACCGTCGCCAACCATCGCCACCTTTTTGCCTTGCGACTGTAATTTCTTGACCTCTTCCGCTTTTCCCGCTGGCAACACTTCGGCCAACACATTATCAATACCGACTTGCGATGCAATGGCCCGAGCCGTCCGCTCGTTGTCCCCCGTAATCATGATTACTTCTAGTCCCATCCGCTTGAGGCGATCAACAGCCGTTTTTGAAGTCTCTTTAATCGTATCAGCCACGGCTACTATTCCGGCATATTGTTGATCGATCGCAATAAGCATCGCTGTTTTCCCTTCCTGCTCTAACTTCGACATCTGATCGAACGCCTGCTCCGCAGTTACGCCATACTTGGCCATTAAACGGCGGGTACCGGCCAAGATCACCTTTCCTTCTACAACAGCGCGGATGCCGTATCCCGGGACGGCTTCAAACTCGCTAGCTTCGGGAAGTTCCAGACCTCTCCCCTTAACACCTGACACGATCGCCTCCGCAAGCGGGTGTTCCGAACTCTTCTCAGCTGCACCGACTAGGCGCAGGAAATCCGATTCCTCCATATTATCGACCCATACATCGGTCAATTCCGGCTCACCTTTTGTAATCGTGCCGGTTTTGTCCAAGATGATCGCCTCGATTTTATGCGTCGATTCCAAATGTTCTCCGCCTTTGAACAGAACGCCCATCTCTGCTGCACGACCGGAGCCCGCCATAATTGAGGTTGGCGTTGCAAGACCTAGCGCACACGGACAAGCGATAACAAGGATAGCTATCGATTTTTCCAATGCACTGGCAAAATCGCCTGGTGTTACAATGAAGTACCAAACCCCAAAGGCTAAAACCGCAATGGCGACTACAATCGGTACAAAGATGCCGGAGATGCGATCCGCTACCCGTTGGATCGGCGCTTTCGAACCTTGTGCTTCTTCCACAACTTTAATTATTTGAGCCAGCGCTGTTTCCTTACCGACTTTTGTTGCCTTTACTCTCAATCTTCCGTTCTTGTTAACGGTCGCTCCAATGACAAAGTCGCCTACGTTTTTCTCTACGGGAATACTCTCTCCGGTTAACATCGATTCATCTACGGATGACGTTCCCTCGACCACTTCTCCATCTACGGGAACTTTCTCACCCGGCTTCACAAGTACGATATCTCCGGTCACTACTTCTTCAACCGGAATGGTCAGTTCCTGTCCATCGCGCACGACTAGCGCGGTTTTGGCTTGTAAGCCCATAAGTTTTTTGATCGCTTCGGACGTTCGTCCCTTCGCCTGAGATTCGAATAGTTTTCCGAGAACAACCAATGTAATCAATACGGCGCTTGTCTCAAAATACAGATCCGGTCCATGATGTGCAGCATCCGCAGATGATGCCCACACAATCGATAAATACAAACTATAGAAATAGGCTGCAGACGTTCCTAGTGCAATAAGCACATCCATATTGGCGCTTTTGTTACGTAAAGCCTTAAAGGCACCCACATAAAACTGCTTTCCGATATAAAACTGGACTGGGGTGGCAAGTGCCAATTGGAACCACGGATTCATAAATAATTCAGGCATCCAGATCCACGATGTGAATGAAAAGTGGCTAACCATCGACCACAACAACGGCAAACTTAATAGGACTGAAATGAATAGCTTACGCTTTTGATGTATTATCTCTTGATGCCGATGTTCCTCCAAATTACTTTGAGCTTGTTTTGGCATTGCTTTATAACCTAGTTTTTCTACTTGGTTCTGCATATCGGCGACAGTAACTTCCGTCGGGCTATATTCCACATGAGCTGTTTCCATCGCAAAGTTGACAGTTGCATTCGTAACACCCGGCAGCTTGTTAAGCGATTTTTCAATCTTGTTTGCACAGGCTGCGCACGTCATACCACTAAGCTGCAGGTCGATTGTTTCCTTTGCCGTCCCGTACCCCAGTTTTTGTATGCTTTGTTCCATTTTTGAAAGATCCATTACTGTAGGATCGTACGTTATCGTCGCCCGCTCCATCGCGAAATTAACATTGGCCTCTTTAACCCCTTCCAACTTATTCAAGCCTTTTTCAATACGATTCGCACACGCGGCGCAGGTCATACCAGTAATTTGCAGGGAACTTTGCTTCAATTCGATTTGATTGGATTCCATCTGTAGTCACCTTTTCATGTACCCATGGGGGGTATAATTTTGAGTAAAAAAATGATGGAAAATAGTCACTCGATGCGAGTGACTACTTCGTTAAATTTCAAACCACATCATAGCCTTGCTCTTCAATTTCATGTTTGATTTTCTCAAGATTAACGTTATTTTCATCATACTGAACCTGAACTGTACCATTTTTTAGATCAACTTTTGCGGTTACCCCAATATTTCGCAGTGCTCCTTCAATAGAATTTACACAATGATTGCAAGACATGCCTTCCACTTTCAATGTTTGATTTTGCATGTTACGGGTCTCCTTTATTTGAAATTTACTTCATTAAAGTATTCATTGTTTTCAATAGTTCTTCAATAACCTCGACTTCACCATCTTGTATTCGTTCCACAACACAGCTTTTTAAATGTTCGGCCAATAACAGTTTTCCTACGCCGTTCAGAGCGGATTGAACCGCGGCAATTTGATTCAAAACATCATCACAATAAGTATCCTTTTCGATTAACCCTTTTATACCTCGGACCTGTCCTTCAATCCGATTTAATCGAGCTGTTAGTGCAGCTTTCGTTTTACTGGAATGATGACTTTTCCGTTCATCTAAACTCGAACAACAATGTTCTTGAACATCTGTAACCCCAGTTTGTATGATTTCCACTAAATTGCACCTCCTTGTATTTATAGTATACCCCCCTATGGTAATTGTCAATCATTATTATCCGCAAATTCGGGTGTTTGCGCTGAAGCAATTTTCTAATAACGATATAGACAGTAAATCCGGATACCGCAATAATCAAAGCCATTCCAATAAACATGACGATTCACATTCCGAACATACCATCCATCATCCAGTTCATTAATCCGTCCCTTATGTCACTATTTTTTCGAACAGTAGTTTTTTTTTAAGTCCATTTTTCTCATACCAAAAACACTAAATTTCAATGAAAAATGACACATACCCGGAGGCAGTTGTAACCGGTAAAATAAAATCAACAGAAAACGACAAATAAGAATGAACACTCTTTACCCCTCATACTCGACCTCGTATCATTTTGGTAGATAAAACATCAATAGGGTGAGGAAGAGTATGAGACGCTTAGAGAGGTGGCATATGTACTTCTCCATTCAACGGATGAAGCAAGAAGGATTAAAGATTACCCAAATTGCCAGAAGATTGGAGCTATCCAGAAATACGGTGTACAAGTTTATCGAGATGAATCCCGATCAGTTCAGTGAGTATCTGGAACAGCTAGAGAGCAGGAAAAAGAAGCTGGATGGTTATGAAAAAACCATTGTAGAGTGGTTGCGGGAGTACCCCGATCTTTCTGCTGCACAAGTACAAGATTGGCTTAAAGAACGGTATCAGGTGGGAAATATCTCTGAAGGTACGGTAAGGAATTATGTGCGAGAGCTTCGGAGCAAGCATGGCATTCCGAAAACGATGCAGATCAGGCAGTACGAAGCGGTAGAAGATCCTCCTATGGGCCACCAAACTCAGGTAGACTTTGGAGAGACGAAGCTTCGCAACCCGCAAGGAAATCTGGTTCGACTTTGGTTCATCGCCTTTGTGTTGTCTCATTCGAGATATAAATATGTTCAGTGGCAGGACCGCCCGTTCACCACGAAGGACGTCATTCAGATGCACGAAGATGCGTTTTCCTTCTTCGGTGGATTTCCGAAGGAACTTGTCTATGATCAGGACCATTTGCTTTTGACCAGTGAAAATCATGGAGATCTCCTGCTCACTCATGAATTTGCGGGGTATGTGAAGGAGCGAGGTTTCCAAATCCGGATGTGCCGGAAGCAAGATCCTGAAAGTAAGGGCCGGATTGAAAATGTCGTGAAGTATGTAAAAAGAAATTTCGCACGTCATCGCCTGTTCAGCCACGTAGATAAATTGAACGAAGACTGTGTTGCCTGGCTTCATCGCACAGGAAATGCCTCGATGCATTATACAACGAAAAAAATACCGGCCGAAGTGTTTGCTCTTGAAAGGGAGCACCTCCGCCCGGTCCACACAAAAATAAACCCGTTACCATCAAGTATAACAAGGACCGTTCGGAAGGACAACACCATTTGGTATGAAGGAAACCGCTACTCCGTCCCTTTGGGAACCTATGACGGTACAGATAAACGAGTGGGCATTCAGGTAACCGAAGCTAGCCAATTGAAAATTTACGACGTGGAGACTGGCCAGGTTCTGGCGGAACATCCGCTTGGGTCCGGCAGTGGAAAACTGATTCAAAACACGAACCACAAACGGGATCGAACCAAGGGAATAGCCGCTTACATCCAGACGGTAGCCGAAGCATTCCCTGTTCCAGAGACGGCCGTGCCCTTTCTCCATGAGATCTACAAACGAAAGCCAAGGTATATCCGTGACCAACTGCAGCTCATTGGGCGGGCATTGGAAGGGGCGGATTCCAAAGCGATGGAGAAGGCACTTCATTACTGCGTGAAGCATCGGTTATACCGGGCGACGGATTTTGCAGATGCCGTAGAACACTACAAGCGGCCACAGCAGCAGACATCCGTTTCCCAGCCCCATGTCAAACCGCTTATGGACACCGATACGAAGAAGCGGCAGGTAAAGCCTCAAGTTCGGGATTTTTCCGCCTACTGTCAACAGCAATTGAATATTCCTCATTATCATCACATGAATATTCCCCACTTAAGGGTTTAACATCTTTCCCCCGAGGGGGAAAATTTTCGGAAGATTTATTCAGGAGGGTCCTTTTCATCAGCCTGTTCTGGTTTGAAGAATCCAGCCTTTTTCTTCTCCTTAATTCGGTAGCTCTCGCCTTTAATATTGATCGTGCTAGAGTGGTGTAATAACCGGTCAAGAATCGCTGTGGCCAATACGGAATCTCCGAATATTTCACCCCAGCTTCCAAATGACTTGTTGCTGGTTAGGATGATCGACCCCTTTTCGTAACGCTCCGAGACAATTTGGAAGAAGAAGTGGGCTGCTGTATCGTCCATTTTACGGTAGCCAATCTCATCAATAATGAGTAAGTCCGGCTTGGTATACGTCCGCATCCGCTGCTTAATCGTGTGGTTCTGATGCGCCAGCTGCAGACTCTGAACTAAATCATGCGCGGTTACAAAGTAAACGGTGTATCGCCTTTTTAATGCTTCATAGGCGAGTGCCACGGCCAAATGAGATTTCCCTACGCCTGGCGGTCCTAGAAAAATTAAATTCTCTTGATGTTCTACAAAACGCAGAGTTGCCAGATCTTTGATGCGTTTCTCATCAATAGACGGTTGGAAACTAAAGTCGAAGGTATCTAATGATTTCTGGAATGGCAGATGCGCCATTCGCGTTCGCATCTGCACAAACCGACTCCGTTTTTCACTCATTTCCTCTTGCAAGAGCTTGTCTAGAAACGCGGTGTACGCTATATTTTCCTTAGCGGCTTCTTCTGCGTGTTGGTGCAGAATTTCTGGGATACGAACCCAGCCAAAGTATTGGAAAGCTTCATCCAATCTCTCTTGCACCATCATGACATCACCGCCTCTTCCGAGAAGGCATCGTAGACAGATAAGTCGCGAGTAACGACTTCGGGGATCGCTTTGGGAACCAAGAGTGGCATGGGCGTAGCGGCCTTGGAAGTGCCTGTGGTTCTGATCCCTTCGAAGTGCTTCTTATTCGCCACAACCTGGTGACGGCCTATGGCTTTGATATGCTCTGCGATGAGATCTTCACCCACATAGATTTGGATAAGTCCGTTATTCTGATCTTGGACTTCCACGGTATGCCCCACGTAGCGATGAGGAACCGAGTAGCGGTGTGCGTCATAGGAGACTAAGCAGTCCGCAGATACCTTGCGTTCATGGCGATAGACGGATTCAAACCGTACCAGATTGAAAGGCTTAAGCGCTTCCTGCAGCCAACGCTCCTGAGGAACTTCATGCGTCGTCGCATGTGTCCGCACGTTAGCGGTCTTGTCCATCCAAACTCTGGCCTGGAGATTCAAGTCGTGCAGATCCGTGAATGTTTGCACCCGCGGCCAAAAGTTTTTCCGCACATATTTCACGCCACTTTCAACCTTCCCTTTTGTCCGTGCTCGGTACGGACGGCACCGGCGCAAAATAAATCCATGATGATTAGCAAACTTGGCGAACCGCTCGTTCCATACGACCTCACCCTGTGCATCTTGACCGGCAACAACCGTTTTCATATTGTCATACAAGCAGATATCTGTCCGACCGCCAAAGTACTGCATGGCGCGGAGATGGCAACCCATTAACGTTTCAAGTTTCTCGTTTTCGGTGAATTCCACGTACAACATGCGAGAGTAGCCAAGTACCATAACAAAAGCATAGAGACGTTTGTAAGTACCGTTCCATTTGACTTTGAATAGTCCCCAATCTACCTGGGCTTGCTGACCCGGTGGCGTTTCGTAGCGCTCTGTTGTTTGCGAAATGACAACCGGCCGCAGGGGACTCATGAAATACCGAAGCATCGTTGTTTTGCCGGCATAACCTTGCGCTTTGATTTCGTCGAAGAGAACGACGGCATTGAGGCAGCCTTCTTCCATACGCCGTTTCACATAATCTTTGAACGGCTCTAGCAGACAGGGTCTCATCGTTAACTGGCGTTGGTATGTTTTGGGTTCACTCTCTTGCAGCCAACTGCGGATCGTCTTCCGATCCCTACCAAGCTCGTTCGCGATTTGAGTGATATTCATTCCTTTTTGATACATTTCTTTAATCATGAAGTACTCCCCATTCTTGATCATATTTACTCTCCCCTCGGAGAGTATGTCGGGCTCAAGTGGGGAATTTTCAATTGCTGTTTATGGGGATTTTACCATTGCTGCTTACATACAAGGCAATTCTTTCAGGAGGACAGCGATGAGTGAAGCAACGTTTGAGCTTAGACAGGCCTTACGCAATCTAAACTTAACCGAGGCCGCGCAAGTCATTGAACAGACCCTGATGGACGCAGAATCCAAGGAGTGGACATGTCGTCAGTTTCTCGGGCAGCTTCTACGGCACGAACTGAACCGCCGCGAGGAGAAACAACTTGCCAAGCGATACCGATGGGCACTTTTGCCGGAGATCAAAACGTTGGAGGAGTTCCGACTCGAAGAACAGCAGTCGCTTAGCAAACGGCAACTCAGCCAACTGCGAGAATTACTCTGGTTGGAACAAAACTACAACCTCATCTTCCTTGGTCCACCAGGCGTCGGGAAGACACATCTTGCGATTGGCCTTGCCGTGGAGGCCCTAAAGAAGGGTTATAAGGTTAGCTTTGTGACCATGGACGCACTGGTTCAACTGCTAAAAACGGAGGCCATTTCAAGGGCCTCCCAATACAAAATGAAGCGGATTTACCGATCTGACCTTGTGATCATGGATGATCTTATGTTTATGGCAATGGATCGGATCGAAGCAAACTTATTCTTTCAATTCGTCAACAAGCTCTACGGCCAAACCTCCATCATCCTTACGTCGAACAAGGGGCCCGAGGAATGGGCAGAGCTGCTTGGTGATCCAGCAATTACAACGGCGATCCTAGACCGCATCCTACACAAGAGTGAAATTATTCAACTGCAAGGTGACAGCTATCGTCTTAAACATCGGCAAACGATTTTCAGCTAAAAGTGTTCAATCTTATTTATCGAAAAATGTTCAAATGGACTTGACGGTTACAGCAGTGTCTAGACGTACCTTATAGCTAATGATATTTTCAGACCAGAGGCGTTAATCACAACGTCCTTTGGATATCGCGGATTAACGGCTTTTTTTCCACGCAGGCTATAAGCCGCTTCTCGATATCTGAAGCGATAGCCATCAGTTCATCGTTCTCTACAAGTCCGATTAAAGCCGTAGGCTTCGGCAAGCCGATCCGGGTACTCCCGCTCTCTTCATAAACGGCAAGCTTACATGGGAGGAAATAACCAACCAAAGCATTTTCTGAAAGCACACGTTTGGCTTCATTTGGATTGCATACTTCAAGAATATGATAAGTATTGTCAAAATCAACACCTTTCTCATGAAGTTTTTCCTGCATATCTAATTGCCAGAGGACACCGAATTTTTCTTCCTTTAGGTTTTCAGTAAGGGCTGAAATTGCTTCTTTAGGCGTTTTTGCTGTCTTAACAGTGTAATGGAACATGACTTTTCCTCTTTTCCCTGTTCAACTCGCCCGCGATGAAGACAATCGCAAGTAAGTCCTTTTATTTAACATCTAATGACCCATAGCCGGCATTTCCGACATGCCGTTTTTAGAATTTCCCTCATGTTGCCCATGTCCTTCGCCTGTGGAAGAAATGATCTCCAGCATATCGTCAATTTCTCCTTGTGCAGCCCTATTCAACGATTGTTCATCGCCGACTAACCAAGAATGGTTATACGGCCCTTCCGTTGGAGATTTCTTATATTTGGGTTGAACCGTCATCATGTAATCCATGACAGTGTCCGGCATCTTCTCCTTATCAGTCCAAAGAATAGGAGCATGTTTGCCCAGATGTGAGAAAGGCGCTGCTGCGAGAGCCAATGATGCTGTATTCAGACTAATAAACGAAAAGTTATGTCCCGGTGAAGTGATTCCCCATCCAAATCCGGTCTCGGGGTCTTTATATTTAGCAAATGCAACGGCATTTTCATAAGGGTCGTTTCCAGAGATCCGAACGACCTTTCCGTACTGTCCTAATTGTTTTTCAACATTTTCGGATATAATGCTCTTTGGTCCCAATAAATAAATAGATGCCTTTCCATTTCTAAGCTTTAATGCTTCTATTGTATCCGTTGGAATCTCATCCTTTGTTACATACAGTAGCGGCTCAGGCATGTGTGCAATCCAGTTAATTGCCGGCAGTGAATATTCTTGGCTATCCAGAGAGCCTATAATTACAGATTGTGGATAGCCCTGTGAAATTCTTGCATAATAATCATCTACTGTTTTAGCGATAGCTGCGGGACCTTCACCCTTAATCCAATCTATTTTAAAGCCCATTCCTTTGATTTCCTGCTCAACATTTTGATCCAGATTTCCGACCAAAATAACTTGTGTTCCGTTATTCAAAGTCGATCCTACAGGATTGAGCCTTTTTAATTCATTTTTCGTAATCTCTGGCACATTATTCTTATTCACAAATAATACGGGGCCATTATTCGGATGATGAATTAAATCTGCACTTACTAGTGCGGATTGCCAATCTTCTGGGTTGGCCAGAATAACACCACCGGGCTGGTTCTTTTCGTTTGTCGCCATCCAAACCGTTTTGGACACCAATACGGCCGTTTGAAAAGGATCACTGTTGTTAATACGTGTTGTATTTTTAGAAGCGATCCAAGGAGGCTCTGACGCTTTGTTTTTCTGTTGATCGACGTTTACTTGACCTTTTTGTGTTTGTTGGCCTTGTGTAGCTCCCGGTGTGCATGCAGTTAATGTCAATATTACTGCGAAGAAAAGGATATTGATCTTTAAACGCTTATTCATGCGAAATCCTCCATCTTGGATTTTCATCTGTAACTTTTAGATGTACTTCAAACTTCTGCCTTTGCGGCTTCCCGTATATTATTTCCAAACGGCTGAAAGTCTTATCCATTTGTTTCTGGGGAATTTACGCCCCAATTAGTCTTGATTTACAAGTAAAGCTACTGTATGAGGTCACGAACAATCGGTTACAGCGTAAAATGTCTACTTTGCGTACGATAAATCAAACTTGCCATTTGATTTATACATCTTTCCATACTTTGTTGAATTCAGGTTTCGTATCATATTTTGGGCACATGCCGTGTTCATGTTATGCTATCTAGCATAGACTGTTATACGTGATGCAAACATCACGAATTCGCCCCTAAGGGAGGTATGCAATAACTTCACCTATTACACAATGCGGTGCCTACACCCTCAATCATGAAGATTGTTGCCGACAAAAAAGGTGGATTGGCATTTAAAAATGAAACTTTATCTTGAGCAACAAAAAACTAATTACTCGAAACAGGAGAAGAAATTTTCAAAACTTGCCGGGGAAAAAGCGCACGTGCCTAGTAACGACACCGTTGCATAATGTATGATAAGCATGATGGAGAGATCCGTGTATAGCGAGGTTTGCGAAGACTTTGAACGAGAACTGAACTCCCAAAAAGTTGACCATTTATCTGTGCCTATATAGGAATGTGTTACCCCTAGCCGTTGGCCAGGGGTTATTCTACATTGGTATGTTGTTCCTAATTATTTGCTTCTTCCATCTATCTCGATCTTTATAGAATGATTCAGTTGAAAAATCTCTTATTTCGTATTTCCTTGGTAACTGCATTGTTATTTATATATAAAGCATAGAAAAAAGCAACCTAGATAAGAGTTGCTTTCGATTATATTATGTTTCTATATTAATTTATTATAGTCTTGTGCTCCATAAAAGAAGCGTAAAATAACTACCTTTTCTGCGCCTTCGTCCACTTTATAGACAAGAATATAATTCTTTATAACCGCCTTTCGATAACCTTCCTTCTCCAATCGATTATCTTGACACTTAGGATACATTACAGGGTTATTTCTTAGATGAGCATAACACTTATCAACCTCGTCAAGGAAATCAGAAGCAGCTGTTGGATTTGCCAGCTGAACTGCAATGTATGAAACAATATTATCTAAATCCTGATGAGCAAGTTCTGTGACAATCAATCTATACATCGTATTTTTCTCTTATGCTTTTTAATGAAGATTCGCCATCAAGAACTTTTTCTTCCGCCAATTGTTTTTCAGCTGCATTCAGCTTTTCGTAGACATCAAGCATAAACATCTTTTCCTCATACGTTTTCATGCTCATGAGAACCATGTCTCCATATCCGTTCTTGGTAATAAAAATAGGCTCATCAGATTCTTGACACATTTGAGAAATTTCACTCGTATTTTTCAAATCGCGAATTGGGATTATTTTAGGCATAACATCCAGCTCCTTTTCGTGGCCTTATTGTACCATAAATATCCCCTACATTCAATGATCTTACTAATCATCTTATTAATCATCCCTACTATCTGTCACCATCTTTATAAAATAGTAAGCGGATGGATCTAATGGCGACCAACCGCTTACTGCTGTTTTGTTATCCCTCCCCGGGCTTTGTCGTCATTAGGCGATACAGTTTCGTATTCCGCGGGAATTTGTCGGTAAATGGAACAAGGGAACTGCCTACCTTCATAAGTCCATTTCCGGCGTCTACATTCGTGATGTATGAGAGTTGCAGGTCTGAAATATTAAGCAACTCGGCAAGCTCCATCCGATCGGTGCTGGCCTGATTCAACATGACGATAAATTCACTATTTGCTAACATGGTACGTGCCGTATGGCTTTGCAGCAAATCGTCCACGTTTTGCGTAATTCCCGTACAAAAGGCGCCATACTTTCGGACACGCTTCCAAAGCGTGAAAAGAAAGTTGGCGCTATATTCATGCTGGAACAACAGATAAATCTCGTCGATAATGATAAACGTATTTTTTCCCTTTGCCCGGTTTTGTGTAATCCGATTCAGGATACTATCCAGTACGACTAACATGCCAATCGGGAGCAGCTGCTTTCCCAAGTCAAGAATATCATAGCAAATGAGCCGGTTATAGACATTAACATTAGTAGGCTTTGCGAACGTATTCAGACTGCCGGAAGTAAACAACTCAATCGCCAGAGCAATGTCTTGCGCTTCTGGTTCAGATTGCTTGAGCAGTTCAGCGTGAAAATGTTGCAAAGTAGGCGGGTCGCCTTTGAAATTGCTTTGCAAATAAGTTCGATACACTTTTGCGGTGCAGCGGTCGATCAACGACTTCTCCTTTGCGCCAAGGGGATAGCCGCCCATCAGTTGTTCGCACAGCGACAGAACAAACTCCGACTTGAGGATGATTGGATTGGCCCCGTCGCCGTACTGCCGATTGATATCCATGGCATTAATATGATTCGGCGAGGTTGCGGAAATATGGACCGTTTCGCCGCCCAGTGCTTCCACCAGCGCAGAATATTCACGCTCAGGGTCAATCAGGATCACGTCGTCATCGCCTGCTAGCACCAGATTGACTATCTCACGCTTTGCCGTAAAACTTTTACCTGAGCCGGATACCCCCAGAATGAAACTGTTCCCGTTTAACAGTTGCTTGCGGTTGGCCATAATCATATTCTTACTGATGACATTTTGGCCGTAATACATACCGCCGGGATGGATGACCTCCTGTGCCCGGAATGGAATGAAAACGGCAGTGCTTTCCGTCGTCAAAGTTCGCAACGCATGTACCTTGCGCAATCCATACGGAAGCACCGTATTGAGTCCGTCCATTTGCTGAAAGGTCAGCGGTGCTAACTGGCATAGATGCTTGCGAGCAGTTGTCAACAGGGCTTCGGTATCGTTGTCCAACTGCTCCTTGCTCTCCGCAATATGCACCATTGTCAGCAGTCCGAACATCATGCGCTGGTCGCGTGTCGTCAGATCGTCCAGAAACTCCTTGCTTTCCTTGCGTTGTTGCTCCATATCATAAGGAACAACGGCAGAGAAATTATTATTGTTGTTTTGCCGCCGCTGCCAATTCGTTATATTCGTCTCCACGCCGAGCAGCCGGTTTTCCACTTCGCGGACGGCCTCATCGGTCGGAATCGGTATCACATCAAGAGATAGCAGCAAGTTCCGGTTTAGGTCGCATAATTCAGCCACCATGCTGTCCTTGATGTAGCTCGCGTATTCCCGTAGAAAAACGACACGGCCAAAGTAGCGTCCCATCCGAAAGTAATCCCGTTCGAACTCAAACGTATCCGGACTGATGTAATCCTTGAAGTCATGTCCCTTGCGCATGGTAGCGGACAAGTCAAAGTGATAGTCAGCCTCCTCGCCAATTCGAAAAAAATCATGGAGCATGCGCAGGCGATCTATCGCATCCAGTTCCACGCATGCGGAACCAAGACGCGAGAAATGCGCCATCAGTTCCGAACCGATTCTGGCGAAATACTGACGGGCATCCTCCACATTTCTTTTGACCACAGATACCGTAATATATTTTTCCTGAAAAGTGCCGTTTGCGCCCATCGCCTTGTCGAGCAACATCTGGTTGTATTCCTCGCGGTATCCATCAAGTCCGTCCTGACGATGGGGGATCAGCAAGGTGTCTTCCACGTCCAGCCGATTTAAACGTCGGTTATGAATCGTGATTTTCGTCGTCGCGCCGCTATCGAGAGAATTAAGCAGTTCGCAATAGGCTAGGAACATTGCTTCCTTGTCTTCTCTGGAGGCGACAGCGTAGTTCATGTCTTCAAATCGGTACGACTTAGAAAACTTGTTGCCCACAAAAAAAATCCCATCCGGCCAGATGGCACGAATCGGGATGACTTGCTGGACACCCTTCGGAATGGCGAACCGTTCCTTGTCTTGCTTGATAATTCGTTTAAGCGTTTTAATCACGAGCTTCACTCTCCTTGCTCACGCTGCTGGACATACTTATGCAGCACCTCGTAGTAAATGTTCGTCGCGCGATAAACCAGCCGTTTGGGCATGAGAAATTCGGATTTTACATACGTCCACAGAAGCTGCTCTGCCGTCATGCCGTGGTAGTGAATAAACCCGAGCGCGGCGCAGGGGGCGGCTCCCAGAATGCACATCCAACTGAGCGTCTCCACGCCGAAGCGGTCTCGCAAAGCAAAGTACAAGCCAATTGCCACCAGAACGGCCAATACTGAAAAAAAGAACTGCCGCAAGGACAGTCCAAAAAACAAGCTCTCGGTATATTCCCGGATTTCCCGGTTAATTTTGACTTCCATGTGTAGGACCTCCCGAATCTGCCGCCCGTGCATCGGGCTGGCGACTATCTATGTTGGCGAAGCCCTGCTCATCGAACGGATGAAGATGACTCGATAACGCGGACGCAAGCTGTATGCCATCTTTCAGACCTTGCAGATATAGCCATTCATTCATAATTGCTTGCTTGAGGTGCTGACAATCTTCCCAACCCGCAAATTCCGGCATGCGCCCGATGTCCATGCCCGCGAATAAGCGTTCAAATGCTTTTCTTTCGTTTTCCCGAATGCGGCTAAGTTCGGAGTGATTTTCAATAAGATCGGATACATTGTCTAGCCGTTTTTGAATCGCTTCTCTGAACCATGGCGGAAATTTCATCGTTTGCCCACACCTCTCATCTACCATGTCTCCGATGCCGTTTGCGTCGGGTACGCTCATAACGAACGAGCAATTCATCCACTTTGCGACTTTGCTCCTGCAATTCCTGGTTGTCGGATAATCGAATGGATTGCTTCAATGACTGCTCGCCTAGCTTGTTCAGCTCCTGTCGTTCTTTCTCCAATTTACGCAATAGATTGCTCATTCTTCCACCGCCTTGTTTTCAGATGGGCTACCGATTAACATATCTGGATATGAGTTTTTAGCCCCCCCTGATAGTAATTTCAAAACTCATGTAAGTCAATTCTGTGCTTGTCCATAATAGGAACTATGAACTCCTATTCGGAAAGAGATGACAAGCGATGCACGTTTACGATAAAAAAATAGTAGGCCAGCGGATACGCAAACGGAGAGAAGCATGGGGCATGTCACGCGAGCAACTGGCCGAGCAGATCGGGCGTGTTCCCCGGTTTTGCGCGGACATTGAGCGGGGGAAAGCCGGCATGTCGATAGAAACGATGCTCAGCATCTGTCATGTGCTGAAACTGTCTCCGAATGATTTGCTGCTACAAAACGTTTACGCTGAACCTTCCAATGAAATTGAGCTGATTATGGCCGCGCTCCAGCAATGCACAGACAAACAGCGCAAAGACTCGCTGGCGCTGCTGAAGCTGTTTCTGACCGCCATCCAATAATTCCCGCCTATAAACCCATCATCTCCCGAACGACCCGGTCGGCCATCTTCACCGTGCCGACCAAGACCAGCATGTTAAAAATGAGTTCTCCGATGTACGTCCATACCATCGTGACCGCGCCAGAGCCAGCTTCGACAGCCGGGGGCGCGCTGGCAAACGCCGCGTAGATGATGCACGCCAGCACGATGATCGCCCCTTCCATACAGGCGGCTGCATATCCTTTCAAAAATGATTTGCCGATACTCTGGCTCGGCTCGCCAGCGAATGAGGCGAGCGGAACCGGAGCAATCGCTGTATACAGATAAATCCGAAAAAAACGCCCGTACACAGAAAGAATCATGATGAAGGACAGAACGGTAATAAACAGGCTGCCCAGCAAAGAGACGACCCAGAGTGGTATGCTTTGCCAAAACCCGACATCTTCGATCGCCTGGGTAATCGTGTCCGGCAGCGACATGCCATCCACCGCACCAAACCCCGAACGGGACATCATCGTCGAGATGATGCCCTGCACAATCGTAAACAGAGCCATCATCAGTTCCAAACCATAGGTGACAACTGCCTTGGCCAGCACAAATCGGACAAATAACTTGACCGCCAGCTCCGGCCGCTTCAGTTCGGCAAAATTACCCGCTGTTTTCATCACACCGACGACAAAAAATAAAACCAGCAGCGCCAGTCCCGTTGCCTGTAACGCGCCGTGAATATCCGTGATGATGCGCCAAATGGTGCCCCCCTTGAAATCGACTGGTGACTGGGTAACAAGGTGCCAGATTTCATTCATTTTCTGCTCCCAGGTATCTAGAGCATTCTCCAAATTATCTGCAATCCAACTGTTTTTCGACATACGCTCACCCTTCTGTCGAGGGAGGAACGGGCGTCGGCTCATTCCTCATCCTCCATGGCTTAACCTGTGATCAGGTCCAAAATCTCTTTGGTAAACGTGATGATGACGCCCCCGGCCAAGGTTAAAAAACCATTCGCTCGCTGCGAAGGGTCATGCGACTTGAGCGACAAGCCGATCTGCACAACGCCAAACCCCAAAATAATCATGCCGACCGCGCGAATCAACCCGAAGATAAAATTGGACAAGTTGTTGACTGTCGTCATCGGGTCGCTTTGGGCATAGGCGGTGGAAACTAGCATCGTCCCGAACAGCACCGTCATCATGTAGAAAGCAATCAGCCATTTCGTTTTACGTTTCAAACGCAATCCATCCCTTCATGTAAAAATAATGCCTCCAGTTCTTCCTCTGACAAAAGCTCATATTCACCGTTCTCATCCAATTGCACCGTCCTCCAATCGAGCGCATGCTCCGTACCGCCGTGCTGGTACGCCTGACCTGCGCCGTCTGTCGTCAGCGCGATATGAGGATGGCGCAGTACCTCGTATTTGTCATCAAGCACCGGTCGTTCCCCACGAATAAACAGCAGCGCATAACGATTATCAAGGAGTCGCACTTCATCAGGGGTAAGCAATTCCCGGCCAGACTGCTGGTAGTTGATGGAATAGCTGCCGCTGCGTCCTTTACTTTGGCCGTAGGTGTTCGTATCAATAGTTTCTTTGCCAAGTAGCTCCGACACATACTTGTGCGTGGATTGTTCATTGCCGCCCAGATACAGGAACAGATCGCAGTTGCCGACGATGGATTCCCATGCGTCCTTGTACAACACTTTAAGCTGTGCCAAGTTTTGCAAAATGATAGACACCGATATTTCCCGACTGCGGATCGTTGAGAGCAGCTTGTCGAACTCATCGGGCAGGGCGACATTCGCGAACTCGTCCATGACAAAATGCACATGCACTGGTAGACGGCCGCCGTAACGGTAGTCCGCTTCGTACATGAGGCATTGAAAAAGCTGCGTGTACAGCATGCCCACGATAAAATTGAAACTGCTGTCGTTGTCGGGGATGACGGCAAATAGCGCCGTCTTCCGGGTGCCGATACGTGGCAAGTCCATTTCATCGACCAGGCTCATTCCGGCAATGCTGTGCAAATTGAATTTTTCCAATCGCACGCCAAGTCCGATCAGAATGGATTTGGCTGTCTTGCCCGCAGCCAGCTTGAAGATGTTGTATTGCTTGACGGCGAGATGTTCCGGGTCGCGCATGGCAAGCCGCTCGAACAATTCATCTAGCGGGCTTTGGTACGTTTCGTCTTCTTCCCGAACCTCGGCAGCAGCAATCATTTCCATAATCATCGGGAAGTTCTGCTCCTCCGGCGGCGCTTCATAGAGCAAGTACAGCATGAGCGCTTCCAGCAAGGCGGTTTCAGAACGTTCCCAAAAGGGATCGTTCGTATTGCTGTTTTTGGGCGTCGTGTTGCGAATCAGATTGGTGACCAGCTTTAGCACATCCTTATCATCCTGCAAATAGGAGAAAGCGTTATAGCCGTGGGAACGGTGCGGATGAATCAAATCCAACACTTTAATGTCATACCCTTTCGTCTGAAGCAAATGACCGGTGTCACGCAATATTTCGCCTTTCGGATCAAGTACGACATATGAGGTGTGCGCCTGCATCACGTTCGGCTTCGCATAAAACCGCGTTTTGCCGGAACCGGAACCCCCTACGACGAGAACATTCAGATTACGGCGGTGCTTGCGTCCATCTAGACCGATGCGCACGTGCTGCGTCAATATTTTGTTTTGCTCCGCTTGCTTGCTCTGGTATTTGGCGTTGATCGGTTTCGCCTTGCCCCACTTGGCGCTGCCATGTTCTTCGCGGCGACGATAATTACGCGGCGAAGCCAGATACGCGCCAACCGCCAGCCCATAAGCCAGCGTACAGACGAGCAGGCTTCGGATTGAATCCTCAACCCACTGGAGTTGAAAGGGATTCGCCTCGCTTAGATGAAGCAGGATTGCAGGCAATCCCCCAGATAACGCCGGGGCGACGAGCAGCGCCACCCATATGACGGGAATAAAAAAAACCGCAACGAGTACAAGTTGACTCCTTGCGGCTTTAGCGCGTTTCATGGCGACTCCGGCGTTTCATTCTTTGATAGGGCGCATCCAACGTTTTCAGTAGCAGATCGTCCACCGCATCGGTCGGCCGCCGCTCGCCTATCAAGTCATTACGCAGCTTATTCAACGCGTTGATGACAATGCCATGCTCGTAGTGGTCGAGACTGAGTATGCGTTCTTCCGTTTTCATGGTTCCTCACGCTCCTTAGCGGGTAGGATCGGTTCGACCTGGTTGCGAAGGTTGCCGCTGCGGGTTCAGTATGCGGTGCATACGCCGGGAAATCGTATGCGAAGCTTCTTTCATCGTCGTCAATTCCGCACGAATCGGCTGCGGCTCCATGTCTTTGAACCGTTCTGCCACCCGGTCAAACCGGAACGCGGTCGTTTCAACTCCAGCCTGCTTGCAAAGGATATAGGCAACACTGTAGGCATGAAACTGATATTCTGATCGGCTGTAGCGACTATCGCCGCGATCCATTTCCGCATGCGCCAGTTCCTGCGCCAGTGCGCGGAAGATGTCTCCAGCTGCCAGCCCGCGGCGGATGACAATGTTGCGCACATCCGGTTGGTAGAGCGCATGCACATCCGCAGGAAGCGCATCGCTGATTGTGATCGGTACTGGCGCACGATCCATGAGCGCCTTGATGCGGGTGCGATCATCCGGGTAGACCGGTTGATCCGGTTTCTTTGCAGTGGTTTGGGCTATATCGAACATCTTCTTCAGGTTGTAGCTGGTCGCGGTGCTTCCATCTTCCCGCCGGTATTCCTCGCCCGGTTCCAAAATATAAAAACCGGTTTCCTTGCGGCGGATCGATACGCCTTGTTCCTTCCAACCCTCGAAATCCGCTATGCGTGTCGCTTCCGGGCGTTGTGCTAAAATCAGCAGCGCATTGGAGACACTGTAACGGTCAAAACGGCTTTGCACATCCAGATAACGCTGAAACTGTTCTCCATTTTGAACAATCGTCATCGTCGTCGTATCAATCGTGTCGTAAGTCCACTGCCGCTGTTCCTGTTTTTGGTGAACCCACGCTTCCTTGTCAAACGACTGCTCTCGCTGGATGGAAGGAGTAGAGAATAATTCGTCCAGTTCGTTCATTTGGATTTCCCTCGCTTTCGATTCCGGGTAGTGGGCGTTGGCGTTTTGTCGCCCGATGTTGCCTTGCCACGATCCCTGCGTTTAGGCAAAGACGGCTCACGCTCCATTTGCCGCCGTCTTTTCTCCGCTTCGCGATTTTCTTCACGAATTTCACGCAACAGTTGACGGATCGACACCTTTTCCTGCGCCGGTTTACGATCAGTCGAATCCCTTACGTTGTCGACGCTGTGCCCGGAGATAGGCACGGACGGAATGGCCGGTTCCATCGTTCTTCCCTCCTGCATCGGGGGAGAGGGCAGCGGTGTCTGCTGCTGCACTCGTTCGTCGGCCGAAGGTGCGGCTGCCGGGGGAGTCGGTTCCGGAGGCGCGGCTTCCGGTTGCTGGCTTGCTGCCCGAACCTCCTCCGGCTGTTCGGTCTTTCCCAGCAGTTCGTCCAAAAAATCTTCTCGAACTTCCTCCGTGACAGATGGCGGACTCCCTTCCCGCTCAGGCGCTTCGCCGTTTAACTCCGGCGTTTGCGCAGTTTGGCTCTCGTCCGGCTGCTTTTCGCTGCGGGTATTTGCAATTTCTTGTTTGATGCTGGCCGTGTCTACCGTCGCCAGTTTGAAGCGCTCGACGATCCGGTTGATCTTGGACGCATCTTCGGCACGCACCATCACATCGCAAAGCCCGTCCACGTTCTTTTTGTCGCGTAGCGCGCAATATAGCACACCGTACCGCTTGGCCTCCTTACAAAAAGTCGGGAGATCCTCGGTTTTCACGGCAAACACCTTGAGTTCCTTGCCGCTGCGGAGCAAACTTTCCAAACGGATGCGCCCTTTTGTCCGTTTCTGTCCCTGCAAGGCGGCGAACAAATACACCGCCAAATGCTTAGCGCCTTCCCCGGAAATTTTGGCCACCATCTCGATGCCCCGCAGACTCATGCTGACGACTTGATCGGCCGCTTCGTTTCCGCTCATCGGCGTTCATCTCCTTTCGTATGTGATGTTCGGGTTCACGTTCACGCAATAAATGGACCATCCCCTCCGAACGGGCGAGAATACCCGTGCAAAGCTTCACCTCCTTTCGCAGTTTCGCAAGCTGCCGGGTCGCCTCGGCAATTTGTCTTTTGATTGCCTCACGCTGCTCCGGCTGCTTACAACGGCGCAGCCGGTTGTACAATGCCTTGCGCGCGCTGTACCCTTGTTTCATTTCCTCCTGAAGCCCGGTGAGATTTGCGAGTAGCTCATCCTTCGTGGTGATGCGGCGGCGACACAGCAGTCTTGTCTGCTCGGTGATGACCGTCAAGTGGCGCAAGTCTTGACGCAACAAAAAATGCGTCCTTCGCGGGGACGCACGTTGACGGGGCAGGATGCCCATTTCATATAAATAGCGTAGGTACAACGCCTGCAAGCCGCTGAATTTACGTCCAGCCCTCCAAACTCCACGAACCCTGACAACTCGCTTTCGGCGCGGTAGCGGAAGTGAGGGCTGGCGCTTCGGCATGTGGTTTTGCAAGATGCGCTCCTTTAACGCTTCCTCCGTATATTCGTATCCCAAACTGCGCAAGCGGACGAAGCGCTCCTTGCCGGGCGGACGCACTGCCAGATGTTTCACATTGGTTTTGATCGCATACCCTTGTTTTTGCAGAGCGGCGAAAAACTGGGTCATTGTCATGGAAGCTGCGATGGCGGTGTCGATGTCCTCACGAATCAATCCCCGCCAAGTTGGTTTGTTTTCGCGTTCCGCCTGCCACTCCCCATAGTGCTTAGCTTTACCTGGTTCGGGATGTTCAATGACCGACAGCGCATGCTCCCGGCAAAGCCGGTCGGACGTTTGCCGCAGCAAAGCGTAGGAAGCTTTGTTGTCGTAGTACCGCTTGCCATCTACAAAAGAAACAGCATTCAACACAAAATGATTGTGCAAATGTCCCTTGTCCAGATGGGTCGCTACGACGACTTCAAAGCGTTCTCCCCATAGTTCTTGCGCCAGCCTAACCCCGATGGCATGGGCAATTTCCGACGTCGCTTCGCCCGGCGCGAACGACTGATATCCGTGAAACGCGACAATGCCATCCGTTTTTTGAAATTGTCGCTTGGTGCGCTGCATTTGCTCATAAGCGGTGAGCGGGTCGCAGTTGATGCCGCTCACGTACAGTTGCCTCTCCGTTTTCGCATCCGCTGTCGCATAGCCAAGCGCCTGCTGCAAGCTATCTGGTTCGGCGCGATCTTGTGTCGTTTTGTCGGGATTTCGAGCGTAGTCCAGTACGCGCTTCAAACGGTCAGTCACATCCCAGATCGCGGTCGTTGCCATTTGTCATGCCCCCTTACGGCGGATGTCCGCTTGTATGCATCGAAGGTAGTTCGCTTCTTCGCTCCGGTTCGGTTACCGCCTGTTGAATGTGCTGAACAGCACGGCGCAAGTGATCGGCTTCCTCCTGAAAGGCAGCTCTTTCCAGACGACCGGTCGTATGTGCCTTCACAGCCAGTTGATTCAGATTATTGCCTATGGCGTGCAGCTCACGAATCATCGCGTAGTAGTCCAGTGGCGGCAGCTGCTTCGGTACATATCCATTAATGAGCGCTCGGATGTACGCCTCCCGAGAAAGTCCTGTTTTTTCCACTTCTCTAGTAAGGCGAGCATGTTCGCTTTCACTCAGGCGAAGCAGAAATGATATCGAACGTTTCCTCATCGACCATCACCCCTTTCCATAAATGTCTCCTTGAAGCAGAACGCTGCCGCGATGAACAACCAGTTTGAACACGATTCGATCATCGAAACGATAGCATCGCGATGATGGGGTCTTAGGGGCTGCGCCCCTAACAAGCGAATTTGGATATCCAAATTCAGTGCTTGCTGCAACGCAAGACATTCGTCTCGCGTTGCCTTCAAAGCACCTGCCGAGAAAAAGAGAGGAGCCCAAAAACACAAAAAAGACGCCGATCCGCTCAGCGTCTTCCTCAGAACTTTTTTGTTATCGCACTAACCAGCTGTAATCTTGGCGGCAGTCTACAATGAAATCGACATACACGATTTCATCCTGAATCTGATACAATACCAGATACCACTTATCCACGAACATCTTGTGATACTTGTTTGACGGGATAAATTCCGCTTCCAGAAAAGGATAACGTTCCGGCATTCGCGCCAAGGAACGTATCGATTGTAGCAATTCGTTTTTCGTTTTCCGCGCCGCATCCGGACTTTTTTCCGCAAGAAACCGCACATGAGTCGCCAGCATTTGGCGGGCGCGATCGGAGACGATGATCTTATAACGGGGCATCTTTTCCATGCTGAACCTCGTCAATAATGCCCTCCAGGTAATCGTCCAGTTCATCCGGCGTCATACCAACACGGCCCGCCAAACGATCCTCTTGCACAGCGAGCAGTTCTTCGCGCAGCTTCAACATCTTCTCGCGACGGGAGAACGTCTCAATGTCCATCACGACGAGATCGCCTTCACCGTTCTTGGTCAGATACACCGGTTCCCCGGAAGATTTGCATAGATCGGCGATTTCATTATAGT
>LNAP01000128.1_pt1 | contig 187352 bp, 167 predicted proteins | sample 602601 | NCBI WGS metagenome assembly LNAP01 (sample SAMN02440304, study PRJNA202911) | soil metagenome | biome: Subtropical and temperate rainforests or woodlands; isolation source: soil samples (1 kg each in a 20% v/v slurry with milli Q water) were... ...
AAACGCCTTTGCGCCGATGATAGTGGACGTACGTCTGTGAAAGTAGGTCATCGTCAGGCTCTTATTGCTCAACCCCCCACCGTGTGATCACGGTGGGGGTTTGTTTTTTGGGCGAACGGCTTAGGCCGCAGCCCGCCGGCGAGGGCCGTGCCCCGCTCGCGTTGACCGCCCGTGACGGCGCAGCCCGTTGCGTGCCTTGCCTCTTGTCCCTTCCGTTTTTCAGGCGCCTTGCCCGTTGGCGAGCGACGGCTCTCACTCTTTTCCCTTCGCTTATACTCATCCTCATCGTTTGTCGGGAGCGCACTAGCGTCTTCGATGTACGACTCAGGCTGCATAAGCTCGGCCGCCTAATGAGCGCGTCGGTGCTTAAGCACGCCAAGGGTAGAAACGAGTAAAATACCCCATTACGAATTACCAATACTGTTTCCGGAGGTTTTATGACCGAGGTGTTTCCGCCCGAGAATAAGCAAGGCTTGTCTATGCGCACCATGACGCATATTATTTATGGTCTTTTTGCGTTGGGTTTAATTAGTGCCGGATTTCTTGGGCTAGCGACCTTGGCTGCCATTGTTTTGGCTTATTTGAAGCGTAGCGATGCGGCTGGAACGGTTTATGCCAGTCACCTCGACTGGGTCATCAAAACATTCTGGTGGAGCTTGCTCTGGTTTGTTCTTAGCGCGCTGGCCACGTTTATTTTCATCGGATGGGTCACGGGCCTGATTGCGCTTATCTGGCTGCTGTACCGCCTTATAAAAGGCTGGCTGGCACTCTTTGCGGGGCAACCTCCCACTGCCGACGCGTAATAAGCGCTGCGTTTCGTCGCTGATATAAAAAAAGCTGCCTGTGGCAGCTTTTTTTTATACTTTCGAAATCGACCGTCAGTGTGCCTGGGCATAAAGCCAGGCGGGAGAGTGGGGCGGCAGCGCCAGCCCTGCTTATTCTCCGCGACAGGCCATTAATGCTTATTTAAGATGGCCGCTGACCAGCTTGGTCAATTCAAACATCGACACCTGGTCTTTTCCGAATAAAGGACGCAATTTGCTGTCGGCATTGATGTTGCGACGGTTTGCAGGATCTTGAAGATCATGCTTTTTAATGTATTCCCAGATTTTTTTGGTGACTTCGGTACGTGGGATGGCGTCCGGCCCGATGATGGCTGCTAAGGTAGCGCTAGGCGTAAGTGGCTTCATGAACGCCGCATTGGGTTTACGGGCGGGTTTTTCGGTCGTTGCCATAGAGTAGTGCTCCAAAGTAATATAAATTTAAACTAGTACCCGAGCATAACTTGAGTCGTGGCTAAAGATAAAGCGATTTGTGCGCTATGTCTTTAAAAAATGGGCCTGCGCGTGTCGTTTTCCGGGGGAATGCACTCTCCGCCATGCGCCGCGATGGGGATTTATAGTCCTTTAACGCCAGCTTTATGGCTATTTAACGTGCGATTGTTCGGTTTTGGGTTTTTGAGGCCCTCAAGGGGCATCATGCTGTCGCACTATTGGGTTTTCCCCACACACTGGGCCCATCTGCGCGCCCGCCGTTGAATGCACGCAGGGCTTGCCTGGCAGGCTTGTATTGATTCCGTTCGTGGTCGCTGTCGTCTTTAACGTTAAAATCCTGGGAGTTGCCCTTCCTTCCCGCGTATTATTGCCGGGCGGGATCCTGTTTGCCCGGGCGCGCGATGCTGCATTAATTTTTGATAAGAAGCCCTATGTCCACTACCAACACGCTCACGATTATTCGCCCCGACGATTGGCATTTGCATTTGCGCGATGGCGCGGTGCTCGACGCTGTCGTGCCAGACTCCGCCCGGCAGTTTGCGCGGGCCATTGTCATGCCCAATTTAAAGCCGCCGGTCACGACAACAGAACTGGCTGTGGCGTATCGTGATCGCATCCTGCAGGCGACTGCGCGGGCGGGCATTGGGCAGGGGGCTTTTACACCCCTCATGACGCTCTATCTAACCGATAACACAGCGGCCGAGGAAATCGTCAAGGCCAAGCAATCGGGCCTGATTCATGGTGTGAAGCTGTATCCGGCGGGCGCCACGACCAATTCGGATGCGGGCGTGACGGATTTGCTGGGCCGCTGTCGGGCCGCATTGGATGCCATGCAGGAACAAGGGCTCCCACTGTTGGTTCATGGCGAAGTGACCGATCCGGATATTGACCTGTTCGATCGCGAGGCCGTCTTCATTGATCGGGTGATGATTCCGTTGCGCCGAGCCTACCCGGAACTGAAGGTCGTGTTTGAACACCTGACCACCAAAGAGGGAGTGGATTACGTACACGCGGCGCAAGGGCCTGTGGCGGCAACCATCACCGCTCATCACTTGCTCTACAACCGCAATGCGATTTTTATCGGCGGCATAAGGCCGCATTGGTATTGCCTGCCGGTGCTCAAGCGCGAGAAGCATCGTCTTGCCTTGCTGGAGGCGGCCACCGGGAACAGCGGTCGTTTTTTTCTGGGCACCGACAGCGCGCCGCATGCGAAGGGAGTTAAAGAGAACGCCTGCGGCTGTGCCGGGTGTTATACGGCGCTGCATGCCATGGAGCTTTACGCGACCGCATTTGACTCGGTGGGCCGGCTCGACCGGCTAGAGGCATTTGCCAGCAAGAACGGTCCGGCATTCTATGGTCTGCCGCTCAATAGCGGCACACTTACCTTGCAGCGTACACCTTATGCGGTGCCCGACGAATTACCCATGGGCGATGCCTCGCTCGTGCCGCTGGCCGCAGGCGAGTCGCTGCCATGGAAAGTGGTCGGGGCTTAAGCATGAAAACAACTCAGTTCTGGCTGATTCGCCATGGCGAAACACAATGGAACGCTGAGAAGCGTCTTCAGGGGTGGCTGGATATACCGTTAAATACCGAAGGTATTCAACAGGCCGAGCGCCTCAGGGATTATTTGAGCTCCTCGTTTGATGTGCGCGTAGACGCTGTGGTCAGCAGCGACCTGGTTCGTGCGTTCGATACCGCGCAAATTGCCGCCAGTCAGTTTGACCGGACTGTTGTGCCGTGCGCCGATCTGCGCGAACGAAATTTCGGCATTTACGCGGGGCGCGACTGGGCAGCGCTCAATGATGAACACGGCAAGCACGCCCGCGTGAATTTCCGGGATCCGCATCAGTTGGTGGAGCAAGGCGAGACGCTGCATGGCTTTGATGAGCGTGTCGGCAAGGCGTTTGAGAATTTGGCGCAACGTTACGCCGGCCTGAATGTGATGGCGTTCGCGCATGGCGGCGTGATCGATATTGCCTGGCGCCGGGCCAGCGGCTTATCGCTCGAGGCCCCCCGGGGCGATCCTATTCTTAATACCAGCATCAATCATTTCAGTATCGATCAGCGGGGTAACTGGAGCCTGATCAACTGGGGGCAGTCTGAACATCTTGAATTCAGCGCCCTGGACGATATTGGTTAGCCGTGGAGCGAATCGGGCTGGCATTGCCTAAGCCCGATCTGCCGCCGCCTAGTTGCCGTTGCGTTTGTCTTCGAGCGCTTCCCAGCGCGCAAAGAGCTTGCTTAGCTGCTCGTCAATGCTTTTCAGCTGAGCATTGATCGATACGACCTCGTCGGGCGCATCGCGGTACAGCTCGCCGCTGGCCAGCCGCGCGGTGAGTTCGGCTTGTTGCGCTTCGAGCTGCGCGATGGCGTCGGGCATTTCATCCAGCTCGCGTAGCTCCCACGACGTGATTTTGCTGGCTTTGATGGCCACGGGTTTGGCGCGCGCCGCGTTCGCGATGTCGGCCTTCTTGCTTTTTTCAGCAGCGTCGTTATTCGCGCTTTGCGCTTGGGCGGCGCTTTGCTCCAGCCATTCGTCGTAGCCGCCAACATACTCTTGCCAATGCCCGTTGCCTTCCGAGGCGATGGTTTGAGTGACCACGTTGTTCAGGAATTCACGGTCATGGCTGACCAGCAAAACGGTGCCGGCGTAGTCTTGCAGCAGCTCTTCCAGCAATTCCAGTGTTTCAATATCCAGGTCGTTGGTGGGCTCGTCCATGACCAGGATATTGGTTGGGCGGGCGAACAACCGAGCCAGGACCAGTCGCGCCCGTTCGCCGCCTGAAAGACTGCTGACCGGAGAGCGCGCCCGGGCGGGCGCGAACAGGAAGTCTTCGAGATAGCTCATGATGTGCTTGCGCTGCGTACCGATTTCCACCCACTCGCTTCCCGGGCTGATGGTGTCGGCGACCGTTGCGTTCTCATCAAGCTGGGCGCGCATCTGATCGAAGTAGCCGATGGTCAGGTTGGTGCCCAGGCGAACTGTGCCGGAGTCGGGCTTCAGCTTGCCGAGTATGATTCTTAGCAGCGTCGTTTTGCCGGCGCCGTTCGGGCCGATCAGGCCGATGCGGTCTTTGCGCAAAATCGTTGTGGACAGGTCGTTGATCAGGACGCGGTCGCCATAGCCATGGCTGACATGCTCCAGTTCAGCCACCAGTTTGCCCGAGCGCTGGCCTTCGGCAACGGCCAGGCGGACATTGCCGACGCGCTCACGGCGCGAGGCGCGGTCTCGGCGCAGTTGTTCCAGACGTCTGACGCGCCCCTCGTTACGGGTGCGGCGCGCTTCCACGCCCTGGCGGATCCAGGCCTCTTCCTGGGCGAGCACCTTGTCGAACTTGGCGCTTTGCTGCTTTTCGGACTCGAGCCATTCGGCCTTGCGTTGCTGCCAGGTCGTAAAGTTGCCGGGAAAACTGAACAGCTTGCCGCGATCGAGTTCAACGATGCGTGTAGCCACGGCGTCGAGAAAGCGTCGGTCATGGGTGATCAGGATAACGCTGCAGCGTGTGTTCAGCAGCAGCTTCTCGAGCCAGGCGATGCCGATGAAATCCAGATGGTTGGTGGGCTCGTCCAGCAGAAGCAGGTCGGGCTCGTCGGCCAGCGCGCGCGCCAGGGCGACGCGTTTGCGCGTGCCTCCGGACAGGCCCGCAATCATCGAGTCGGCGTTCAGGCCAAGCTGGTCGATCAGCGCTTGCACGCGCGAGGGACGCGACCAGTCCTCGCTTTCGGTGATGTCGCCGCACAGCGTGTCGAAGACCGTCAAGGATTCGTCGAGTTCGGGCTCTTGTTCGACGGTGGCGATTTTCAGGCCGCCCAGGCGCATGATTTCGCCATCGTCGGGAACGTTGCGTCCGTCAAGCAATTTCAGGAGCGAGGACTTGCCGGCTCCGTTACGGCCGATCAGGCCGATGCGCTCGTTGGGCTGAACCGCAAAGTCAGCGTGATCGAGCAAGGGGTGGTGTCCGTATGCGAGCTGGACGTCAGTCAGAGTAATTAATGTAGTGGCAGCCATAGATCAAGCAAAAAAGAAGCGATTGGACATCATTGTCCGTGTCATAAGGCACTATTGTCGCAGGTTGAGCAATTTACGTTAATTTTCCTTCTAATACCGTTTTCAGATCAGGCCGCACCCATACTCCTATACAATGTGGTTGCGAGGCAGATTGGGCAATCGCGGTATCTTGTATATCGAGGAAGGTCCGGACTCCACAGGGCAGGGTAACGGTTAACGGCCGTCCGGCAAATCGGTGTGCTTAGGTCGCCGAGGCGCCGAGGAATAGGGCCACAGAGACGAGACTGCGGCGCGGGCACGCTTCGGCGTGCACCGACACGGCGACTTCCGTGTGGCGTCGTTTGGAAACAAACGGCAGCGCGGCAGGGTGAAACGCGGCAACCTCTACCCGGAGCAACATCAAATAGGCATGCGACAAAGAAGGGCGGCCCGCCCTAGTATGCGGGTAGATGGCTAGAGCGCGGCAGCAATGCCGCGCCCAGAGGAATGATTGCCCGCCAGGCTCGCCTGGTGTACAGAATCCGGCCTATAGATCTGTCTCGCACTTTTGCCGGGTCATCTCGACCTAATTGTTAGGAATTGAAAGGCGTTGGCCTGCCGTTTACTCGGCTATCGTTACAAACGACTTTTAGATAAGTCCGCAATTTCTTGATTTATCTACGTATTTTAAATCCCACGTTCGCTATAAACGGCCTAAGTGCTTGTTGTAATTGAAAAAATTGCAACGTTGCGCTTGACCTGTTGCATCTGTTCCCGTAGAGTGGGGAAAAGTAGGATTTTGTGCAAAAAAGTGGGGTTTTCTAGCGATGTTCCAAGGAAGTAGTGCGCTCACATTAGATGCGAAAGGGCGGGTTTCAATACCCACCCGGCATCGTGACGCGCTTATTTCCGAGGAACAGGGTCGTTTGACCTTAACTCGCCACCCGGATGGCTGTTTGTTGGTGTATCCAAGATCAGTATGGGAAGAGCGGCGCAAGGAAATAGCCGCTTTCCCCATGGCGGCCCGTCCGTTGCAGCGCTTGTTGCTTGGCAATGCGCAAGACGTCGACATGGACGGCTCCGGCCGTATTCTGGTGGCGCCCGAATTACGGTCGGCCATCGGCCTGACGCGCGAAGTCATGCTTCTAGGGATGGGAAGTCATTTTGAATTGTGGGATTGTGCCGAGTGGGCGCGCCGAGAGGCCGAGGACCTGGCAAAAATGAATCCCGAGTCGCTGGCAAACTTTTCATTCTAAATAAAGCAGGTTTATGGAGTTCTCACATCGGTCCGTGCTGCTGGAGCCCACGGTTAACGCTTTGATTGAGCCCGGATTCGGGAGCAAGTCTAAACGTTCGCATGCGACGCAAGAGCCTTCTTCCAGATTAAGCGGTGTTTATGTTGATGGCACTTTCGGGCGCGGCGGGCATAGTCGTTATTTGCTGTCGCGGCTGGCTCCCGATGCGCGCCTGGTGGTGTTCGATAAGGATCCCGAGGCGATTGCCACGGCCAGGGCGCTGCAGGCTGAAGATGCCCGGGTTTCCGTCGTTCACGGCGGCTTTGCGTCGATGCGGGAACAGCTGATTCAACTGGGTTTGCAAAGCGTTGATGGCGTCATGTTGGATTTGGGCATGTCATCGCCTCAAATTGATGATGCGAGTCGCGGGTTTTCGTTTATGCGCGAAGGCCCTCTCGACATGAGAATGGACACGAGTCGCGGTTTGACTGCGGCTCAATGGCTGGCTGAAGTCAGCGTTGAAGAACTTAAGGAGGTCATAGTTAAATATGGCGAAGAACGGTTTGCTTTCCCGATTGCAAAGGCGGTTGTTGACCGCCGCGAATCCAGCCCGCTGTGCACAACGCTCGACCTCGCCGAGCTCATCGCCAGTGTCGTCCGTACGCGCGAAAAGGGTCAACACCCGGCCACTCGCACCTTTCAGGCTTTACGGATTTACATCAATCAAGAACTCGAGGAGCTCGCGCACGCCCTCGCGGCAGTTTTAAGCATACTGGCGCCAAAGGGGCGGTTGGCCGTGATCAGTTTTCATTCTCTCGAAGATCGCATGGTTAAGCAATGCATCGCCGCGGCGGCTCGTCCGGCCGAGGCTCAGGCGCGCATGCCTATTTTCGAAAAAGATATGCCGGCGCCCATTCTTCATTCACTTGGGCGCGTTTTGCCTGATGCCCAAGAGATCGCAGGCAATGTCCGGGCGCGCTCCGCCGTGCTGCGCGTGGCCGAACGCACGGACGCACCCTTGCCCCCCGATGAGGGGGCTTCCTTTGTTAACGCGATCCGCCTCGGGCCAAAGCCCATGCGAGCCGGACGAGGGAGGAAGTAGTGGGGCGACTGAGCTTGATCTTCGCGGCATTGCTAATGCTATCGGCCATCTCGCTGGTTACGGCGCGCTTTCAGTCGCGCCAATTGTTTGTCGAGTCCGAACGGATTGCGGCCAAGGCGCGTGAATTGGATACGGACTGGCGCCGTTTGCAGCTTGAGCGCGCCGAACTGGCGCGTCACGCGCGTATTGACGAGGCGGCGCGGGAAGACTTGGGCATGATCGCCAGTTCGCCCGATCGAACCTTGTATATCAAGGGCGCTTCGCCGGTTGCCAAGCCAACCAGCCCGTCTGAAGCGGCGGCTCCAGCCGGAGGTCAGCCATGAAACGCGTCCGGTTTTACGACAGTCCCATATTGAATATTCAAATGCCGCTGTGGCGCTCGCGTCTGGTGTTGGTTCTTTTGATGCTGGGGTTTGGGGCGCTGGCCGTCAAGGCCTTGTACTTGCAAGGCCTGTCCACCGAGTTTCTACAACAGCAGGGTGAACGCCGCTACGAGCGAACCCTGGTTCTGCCTGCCACGCGCGGCAAAATATTCGACCGTACCGGGACGGTGGTTCTGGCTTCCAGTGTGCCCGCACGCGCCATTTGGGCTATTCCCGAAGACGCTAAAGAGGCCAAGCCGGCGGATTTGGCGCAGTTGGCCAAGCTGCTCGGCATGCCCGTTAAAGACATACAGTTGCGGCTATCGAACGAAGACAAGAATTTTGTTTACATCAAGCGCCAGGTGTCCGTTGAACTGGCCAAGCAAATAAAAAGCCTGAAAATACCCGGCATCCATCAGCAAGATGAAATGCGCCGTTCCTATCCCGATGGGGGCATGATGGCCCATGTGCTGGGCTTCACGAATATCGAAGACAAGGGCATCGAGGGCGTTGAGCTGGCGTTCAACGATGAGCTGTCGGGTCGCCCGGGTAGCCGGCGTGTCATTAAAGATCGTCTTGGGCGGGTCGTCGAGGATGTGCAGGCCGTGGTGCCACCCGTTAATGGCCAGGACTTGAGCCTGTCGATTGACAGCGGTTTGCAGTTCGATGTTTATTCCGCGCTGAAAAAGGCCATGACGGAGCACAAGGCGAAGGCCGCGGCGGGGATTGTGCTTGATGTGCAGACGGGCGAGATCCTGGCGCTGGTCAACCTGCCTACGTACGATCCGAACGACCGCGACGATCGCAAGGGCAGCGCCTTGCGCAACCGGGCCATTACCGACACTTTCGAGCCGGGCTCCATCATGAAGCCTTTCACGACGTCCCTGGCTCTGGATTTGAAGCGGATCACGACATCGACCATGTTCGATACCGGCAATGGACGTTATCGTTATCAAGGTTCGACTATTTCCGACGTGAGCCGTAACGGCGCGCTGAACGTGGCCGGCATATTGCGCCGCTCTAGCAATATCGGCATGACTATGATTTCCGAAAAGCTGACGTCGCAGGAAATGTGGACCAAGTTCACTGAGCTCGGTTTCGGCCGTGCGCCGCAAGCCAATTTCCCCGGCGTCGCTTCCGGACGCCTGCGTCCCTGGGAGCGCTGGCGCCCAATCGAGCGGGCAACCATGGCCTATGGCTATGGCCTCTCGGCTTCTTTGCTGCAGATTGCCCACGCCTATACGGCGTTTGCGCGTAACGGCGACATGGTGTCGCTGACCTTGCTCAAGCGCAAGGGCAAGCCCACCAGCATCCAGGTGTATTCCCCCCAAGTCGCCGGCTTGACGCGCGCGATGCTTGAAGCCGCGGCCGGGCCTGACGGGGCCAAACTGGCTCAGGTGCAAGGCTATCGCGTCGCCGGAAAAAGCGGCACCGCCCGAAAAATTGTCGATGGACGCTACAGCACATCGCAGTATCGCAGTTCCTTTGTCGGTTTTGCGCCGGTCTCCAATCCCCGCATTGTGGTGGCGGTGACGCTCGATGAGCCGCAGGCCGGAGGCTATTATGGCGGCCGCGTTGCGGCTCCGATTTTTGCGACCGTTGTCGCCAGCAGCTTGCGCCGCATGGGGGTTCAGCCCGATGCGCCGATCGAGTCGCTGGTTGCGATCGGCCCTCAAGAGGAGCCGCATCGATGACAGTGCAACAGATCATCTCGTGGCTTGAGCAACACGTCCTGCCGGGGGCGCATTTGTGCCTCGATTCGCGCCAAGTCACGCGGGGTGATGTTTTCTTTGCCTGCCCGGGACGCAGCACCGACGGGCGCCGCTATATAGAACAAGCTGTGGCGCAAGGCGCGGCGGCGATTGTCATGCAACCGGGCTCCGAGCCGTTTGCCTTGCCGGCCCCATCGATTCCCCTTATTAAGGTCGAGGGCTTATCGGCCTTGCTTGGGGCGATTGCGCACCACTGGTACGGCGAGCCTTCGCAGGCCATGTCCGTCATGGCGGTCACCGGCACCAACGGCAAGACCACGACCGTGCAATGGCTGGCCGCGGCGTTGAACGCCGAGGGTGTGTCTTGCGGTACGATCGGCACCTTGGGCGTGACCTTGCCCGACGGATCGAACCTGGGCGGCATGCTGACCACGCCCGACGTTCTGGCCATGCATCGCAGCCTTGCCGCCATTCGCGATGCGGGCGCGTCGGTCGCGGCGATCGAAGCGTCGTCGATCGGCATTGAACAGGGCCGCCTGGACCACGTATGCATCAAAGTGGCCGGGTTCACCAACCTGACGCACGACCATCTGGACTACCACGGCACGATACAAAACTACAAGGCCGCCAAATTTGCCTTGTTCAACTGGCCCGGCCTGCATCGCGCAATCATCAATACGGACGACCCGGCAGGCCTGGAGCTGGCCGAATCTCTGGCGGCGCACGACCCGGTGACCTACTCATTGGATCCCGGTCGTGCCGCGACGATTCTGGGAGGCCAGATACAAGCCGGTACTCAGGGACTGATTTTTAATTTGTCGATGCCGGACGGCGTCGCCCAGGTGGTCACCCGTCAGATCGGCCTGCATAACGTTTCCAACTTATTGCTCGTGGCTGGAATGTTGCGGGAATTGGGCTGGTCGCTGGCTCGTATTGCCCGTGTGCTGGCTGCGTTACGTTCCGTCGAAGGTCGTTTGCAAACCGTGGAATCCGCCCAGGGCGGCGACGCTTCCATCGACGCGCCGCTGGTGGTCGTCGATTACGCCCATACCCCCGACGCGCTCGAGCGCGCCCTGGTGGCTTTACGCGAAGTGGCTCAGGTGCGCGGCGGCCGTCTGGTTTGTCTTTTTGGTTGCGGTGGCAGCCGCGATCGCAGCAAACGCCCGGTCATGGGGCGGATCGCCGGCGAGCGGGCCGACCATGTCGTGCTGACCAACGATAATCCGCGTGCCGAAGACCCCTGGACCATTGCCGCTGAAATTATGGCCGGCATGGGCATCGCGCCGGTTGTCCAACTGGATCGGGCGCAGGCGGTATTGCAAGCCATCTGGCAAGCGGATGTCAACGATGTGGTCTTGCTGGCCGGAAAAGGGCACGAAACCTATCAAGAAACCCACGGCGTACGCGTTGCCTTCGATGATCGCGAGTGGGCGCGTTTTGCCCTGACCTGGCGCCGCGCTCCGGCGGTTTCAACCGATTCGCGCACGATTGCATCGCATCAGATTTTCGTGGCGCTCAAAGGCGACGCATTTGATGGCCACGACTATTTGCCTTCGGTGGCCGCAGCCGGCGCCGTCGCGGCGGTGGTTGAGCATCGACGGACCGACGTTGCGCTGACGCAGTTCGAACTGGGCGATACCCATGCCGCGCTGATCAAGATGGCGACCGCGTGGCGCCGTTGTTTTGCGGTTCCGGCGATTGCCGTCACCGGCAGCAACGGCAAGACGACGACCAAAGAAATGCTGGCCGCCATTTTGCGCGCCTGGGTCGGCGACGCGCACGCCTTGTCGACCGCCGGCAATTTGAATAACGAAATCGGCGTGCCGCTGACTTTACTGCGTTTGAGCGCGCAGCATCGTGCCGCGGTATTTGAACTGGGAATGAATCATCCGGGCGAAATCGCGGTGTTGGCTGAAATGGCTCAGCCCACGGTTGCACTGATCAATAATGCTCAGCGCGAACATCAAGAGTTTATGCACACCGTTGAGGCCGTAGCGCGGGAAAACGGCGCCGTGTTGGCGGCACTGCCCTTGGACGGCTCGGCAGTGTTTCCGGGTGACGACACATATACCGATCTTTGGCGCCAGCTGGCGGGGGCGCGCGAGGTCATGCTTTTTGGTTTTGACGCGGGGTTCGACGTTTATGCCGATCAGGTTCGCGCCGAGCCGACCCGTACCTTGTGCCAGTTGCATACCCCTGCGGGCAGCGGACCCCTGGCGCTGTCTTCGCCCGGGGTTCATAACCTTCGCAACGCCTTGGCTGCCGCGGCATGCGCCTGCGCGGCAGGCGCTCCGTTTGACGCGATCGTTCAAGGCCTGACGGCCTTTAACCCGGTTGCGGGCCGTATGCAGCCGCACAAGTTGGCCGATGGCTTTGAGCTGATTGACGACACCTATAACGCCAATCCGGATTCGGTTCGTGCTGCGATAGACGTGCTGGCTCAGTTGGAAGGCCGGAAGGTGCTTGTCTTGGGCGACATGGGCGAGGTCGGCGCCGACGGCCCGGCCATGCATGCCGAGGTGGGGGCGTATGCCAAAGAGCGCGGCATCGAGGACTTGCTGACTTTTGGTCCTGCCGCCCGGCATTGCGCAGCCGCCTTTGGGGTTCAGGCCAAAGCGTTCGATTCGATCGACGCGCTCGTTGAAAATTTAATCGCGCTTACTCCCGCCAACATCTTGGTGAAAGGGTCGCGCAGCACACGTATGGAAAGAGTAGTGAAGGCATTGGTAGAACAACAACAAATATCAAACGACCGGGAGTCGCATAATGCTGCTTGAACTGGCTCGCTGGCTGTCCGATTCTCATATCCGCGCTTTCGGGGTGTTTGAATATATTACCTTTCGGGCCGTGCTGGCCTGCGGTACGGCCCTGTTCATCGGTTTGGTGGCCGGGCCGCGCGTCATACGCAAGCTGACCGAGCTCAAGATCGGACAAGCCGTCCGTTCGTACGGCCCCGAGTCCCATTTGCTGAAAACCGGTACACCGACCATGGGCGGCGTGCTGATCCTGATTTCGATTGCCGTCAGCACCTTGTTATGGGCCGACTGGACCAACCGTTTCGTTTGGGTCGTATTGCTGGTGACCTTTGGTTTTGGCTGGATTGGCTGGGCCGACGATTACAAGAAAGTCGTCAATCGCGATCCGGAAGGAATGTCGTCGCGCTGCAAATTTTTCTGGCAGGCGCTGATTGGCCTCGTGGCCTCGGTCTACCTGACTTTTGCGGTCTCGGCTCCTGACAATACCGAGCTATGGCCCTTGTTCCGGGACTGGGTGCTGAGCGGTTTCACCATGCCCTTGCCGACGCGCGCCGATCTGATCGTGCCCTTCTTCAAAAGCGTGAGTTATCCCTTGGGCGTATTCGGCTTTGCCGCATTGACCTGGCTCGTTATTGTCGGTTCGAGCAATGCCGTCAACCTGACCGACGGCCTGGATGGCCTGGCCATTATGCCTACCGTCATGGTTGGCAGCGCACTGGGGATTTTCGCCTATGTCGTCGGGCGGGTCGATTACTCCAAGTATCTACTGTTCCCCTATATTCCCGGCGCGTCGGAACTGATGGTTTTATGCGCCGCCATCGCCGGCGCGGGATTGGCTTTCCTTTGGTTCAACGCCTATCCGGCTCAGGTTTTCATGGGAGACGTGGGGGCGTTGGCCCTGGGCGGGGCCTTGGGCACGATAGCCGTTATTGTTCGCCAGGAAATTGTTTTATTCATTATGGGCGGCGTGTTTGTGGTGGAGACGCTCTCGGTCATGATTCAGGTGACTTACTTCAAGTACACCAAGAAACGCTACGGAGAGGGACGTCGGGTATTTCGCATGGCGCCGCTGCACCACCATTTTGAAGTAACCGGGTGGAAAGAGACGCAAGTGGTCGTGCGTTTCTGGATTATCAGCATGATGCTGGTTCTGATCGGACTGGCGACGCTTAAATTACGATGATTACGTTTACGTTCCCTTCTTTTACCGTCGGCAAAATGGTCCTTATCCTGGGGTTGGGGGAGACGGGAGCGGCTGCGGCGCGTTGGTGCGCGCAGAACGGCATGCCGCTGCGCGTGCTCGATACGCGTCCGGCGCCCGCCGGGTTGGACGCCTTGCGCGACGAACTGAACGGGGCGGTGGTCGATTATCGTCTTGGGCCCGACTTCCTGATTGAAGACGCCCTGGATGGCGTGCAAAGCATCGTCATCAGTCCAGGGCTCTCGCCGCTGGACGAACCGGTCAAGTCGTTCTTGGAGCTTGCGCGGCAAAAGGGCGTGGAGGTCATCGGCGAGATCGAGCTGTTTGCCCGTGCATTGGCCGATATGGCGGCGCAGGGTTATCAGCCTAAAGTGCTGGCCGTTACAGGCACGAATGGCAAGACCACCGTCACCGCAATGACGCGGCAATTGGCCCAGGCTTGCGGTCTGAACGCGCGGGCGGCCGGTAATATCGGTCCGGCGGCCCTGGCTGCGCTGCAGGATGCGTTAAACAGCAATGATTTGCCGGATGTCTGGGTGCTGGAACTATCCAGCTTCCAATTGGCGTCGACGTACTCGCTCGTAGCAGATGCGGCGACGGTGCTGAATATTACGCAGGATCATCTGGACTGGCATGGATCGTTGCAGGCCTATGCCGCGGCGAAAGCCAGGCTCCTGAGCGCCGCGAAAACAGTCATTATCAACCGTGACGACGCGCTGGTGCTGGATATGGTGGCCGATGAGCGGGCGCTGGGCGTTTGCACATTCGGGCGCGATGCGCCTGTGTGGATCGGCGACCTGGGGATTGAACGCAGTCATGATGTGGCATGGCTTTGCGCGAACGAGGCCAATGATTTTGACCTGCCGGTTTCGCCATCGAAACGAAAAAAACCGGCCGCGGCGCCGCAGCGCGAAAGAGGGCATGTATCGCGCTTGATGCCTGCCGACGCGCTGCGCGTTCGCGGCACCCATAACGCATTGAATGCATTGGCGGCGCTGGCGCTGGCGCGAAGCCTGGGACTGGGCTGGGCCGCTATGCTGCATGCCTTGCGCGATTACAGCGGTGAAGCGCATCGTACCGAATTCGTGCGCACCATCGCCGGCGTCGATTTTGTCAACGACAGCAAGGGCACGAATGTGGGGGCGACCGTCGCCGCCCTTGAGGGCCTGGGTCAGCAGGTGGTGCTGATTGCGGGCGGATTGGGCAAGGGCCAGGATTTTTCGCCCTTGCTCAAGGTGGTCAAAGAGCATGCCCGCGCCGTTATGCTGATCGGGCAGGACGCCGCGGTCATCGCTCAGGCGTTGGCCGGCGCCCAGGTGCAGATCGAACAATGTGCGTCGCTCGAAGAGGCGGTGTCGCAAGGCTTCGCCCTGGCGCAGCCAGGCGATGCCGTGTTGTTGTCGCCCGCCTGCGCCAGCATGGACATGTTCAAAAACTACGGCCAGCGCGGCTTGGCGTTTGTCGAGGCGGTGACCGCCCTGGCGCTTGATAACGGGGAGATCGCATGAGCTTGTTCGACCTGACTTCCAGCGTGAATGCGGTACGGCCCGGACGTACGACCATGCCGAATTTCGATGTGGCGGTTCTTATTGCGTCGGGGGCCTTGCTGGCGTTTGGCTTGCTCATGGTGTATTCCGCGTCGATAGCGCTGGCCGACGGCCCCCGCTACGAAAGCTACGGGCGCTTTTATTTCGTGATCCGGCATGGCCTGTTTGTGGTGGTCGGCTTGTTTTCGGCCGCTTTCGTTTTAAGTATTCCCATGCGTGTTTGGCAAAAGCTTGCCTTACCGCTTTTCTTTTTGTGCATGTTCCTCTTGATCGTCGTGCTGATACCCGGCATTGGACGCGAGGTCAACGGCGCGCGGCGCTGGCTGCCATTGGGCCCGATCAACTTCCAGCCATCCGAGCTGATGAAAGTGGCGATATTGCTGTATGCCGCCGACTATACGGTGCGCAAGCAGCAGCATATGCAAAAATTCCTGCGTGGCTTCCTGCCAATGGCATTTGCACTGGCCGCAGTGGGCATGGTGCTGTTGCTTGAACCCGACTTGGGCGCTTTCATGGTGATTGTCGCCATTGCGGTGGGCATTCTTTTCATCGGCGGCATCAACGGCAAGCTGTTTTCCAGCCTGCTCATGATCTTGATGGGCAGCTTCTTGCTGCTGATTTGGCTTTCGCCCTGGCGGCGCGAACGTTTATTCGTTTATCTCGACCCATGGAATCCGGACAACACATATGGCAGCGCCTATCAGCTATCGCACTCCTTGATCGCTCTGGGGCGCGGCGAATGGTTCGGCGTGGGCCTGGGCGCCAGTATTGAAAAGCTGCACTACCTGCCCGAGGCGCATACCGATTTCATCGTGGCCGTTATTGGCGAAGAACTCGGGTTTGTCGGCGTCATGTGTTTGATCGCGGCGTTTGTTTTCCTGGTTTGGCGCGCTTTCGACATTGGCCGCCAGTCGGTTGCCATGGAGCGTATTTTCAATGGTCTGGTCGCCCAAGGCGTGGCCTTGTGGTTTGGCATCCAGACGTTCATCAATATTGGCGTTTGCGTGGGTCTGCTGCCTACCAAAGGGCTGACGCTGCCGCTGGTCAGCTATGGCGGCTCGGGCATTGTCATGAATCTGGTGGCGTTGGCGCTTTTGCTGCGCGTCGATTTCGAGAACCGTAATTTGATGCGAGGCAAGCGGACATGAGCGAGCGCACCTTGTTGATCATGGCGGGCGGCACAGGCGGGCACATTATGCCCGGGTTGGCGGTGGCCCGCGAAATGCAGCAGCGCGGCTGGCGTGTGGTGTGGCTGGGGCATCCCGAGCGCATGGAAGGCCGGCTCGTGCCGGCTCAGGGCATTGAGCTCGTGCCGTTACGGTTTTCCGGCGTGCGCGGCAAAGGGGCTTTGGCGCTGCTCAAGTTACCATTTACCTTGGCGCGGGCCTGCCTGCAAGCGCGGGCCTCCTTGAGAAAAATAAATCCCGATGTTGTTCTGGGCATGGGCGGCTATGTGGCGTTTCCCGGCGGAATGATGGCCGCGCTGCGTAAAGTGCCCTTGGTGATTCACGAGCAAAATGCAGTCGCCGGATCGGCCAACCGCTGGCTGGCCAAGATGGCGCAGAAAGTCCTGGTGGGGTTCCCCGGCGCATTGCCCGGGGCGATCATGGTTGGCAATCCGGTGCGTCAAGAGCTAACCCGCTTGCCGTCTGCCGAGCAGCGCTACGGCGCGCGCCAAGGGGCTTTGCGGCTGCTGGTCGTCGGCGGGAGTCTGGGCGCGCGCGCTTTGAATACCGTGGTGCCCGCCGCGCTGGCGCAGTTGCCGCCGGACCAGCGGCCGATTATTACGCACCAGACGGGAGAGCAGGAAATCGCCGGTGTTCGCGCGGCTTATGAGCAGGCGGGCGTTGCTGCACAGTGCCATGCCTTTATCGACGATATGGCGGCAGCGCTGGCGGACGCCGACCTGTTGATCTGCCGGGCCGGCGCCATGACGGTGGCGGAAGTGGCCGCCGTCGGTGTGGCCGCGTTGTTTGTTCCCTTGCCTCATGCCATCGACGATCACCAGACCGCCAATGCGCGTTACCTGAGCGATTGCCAGGGCGGCTGGCTGCAACCCCAGCCCGAACTGTCCCCCGGCTGGCTGGCTCAGTGGATCGCAGCCCGGTCGCGCGAGGAATTGGCCAAGGCGGGCCAGCATGCCCATGAGCATGCACGCTTGAATGCGGCGCAGCAGATTGCAGACGCCTGCGAGCAAATATCCCGGAGAGCCGCATGAAACATAGAATTCAAAGCATTCATTTTGTAGGTATAGGCGGCTCGGGCATGAGCGGTATTGCCGAGGTGTTGTTGAACCTGGGTTACGCCATCAGCGGCTCCGACCTGCAGGAAACCATCGTGACGCGCCGGCTGGCCGAGCTGGGCGCGCGCATTACCATCGGGCACGCCGCCGAGAATATCAAGGGCGTGGGCGCCATCGTTACTTCCACCGCCGTGGCTGGCGATAACGCCGAGGTGATCGCCGCGCGCGCCGCCCATATCCCCGTGGTGCCGCGTGCGCTGATGCTGGCCGAACTGATGCGGCTCAAGCGCGGCATTGCCGTGGCGGGCACGCACGGTAAAACCACGACAACCAGTCTGGTGGCCAGCGTGTTGGCCGCAGGCGGGCTGGACCCCACTTTTGTGATCGGAGGACGACTGACGTCGGCCGGGGCGAACGCACGATTGGGGCAGGGCGAGTACATCGTGGTCGAGGCCGACGAGTCGGACGCTTCGTTCCTGAACCTGCTGCCGGTCATGGCGATTATTACGAATATCGACGTGGACCACATGGACACCTATGGCCATGATGTTGCCCGGCTAAAAAGCGCGTTTATCGAGTTCACCCATCGCCTGCCGTTTTATGGCAGCGCAGTGTTGTGCAGCGACGACGCCAATGTGCGCGAAATCATGCCTTTTATCTCGCGCCCTGTCACCACGTATGGTTTCAACGAAGAAGCCTTGGTGCGTGCCGTCAACGTTCGCGCACAAGGCACGGTCATGCATTTCGACGTTGAGCGCCGTAATGCCGACGGGCTTCTGCCCGCGTTGAGCATCAGCCTGAATCTGCCCGGTAAGCACAATGTATTGAATGCCTTGGCGACCATTGCGGTGGCGACCGAACTCGGGGTGCCCGATACCGCCATTGCGCAGTCGCTGGCCGATTTTAACGGCGTTGGCCGTCGCTTTACCCAGGTCGGGGATTTTGGCGTGTCGGCGGCACGAGGCGGCGGTTCGTTTACCTTGATCGACGATTATGGACACCATCCGGTAGAGATGGCGGCGACGCTGGCTGCCGCGCGCGGCGCCTGGCCCGAGCGGCGTATTGTGCTGGCGTTTCAGCCGCATCGCTATACCCGTACCCGCGATTGCTTCGAGGATTTCGTACGCGTTTTAAGTTCGGCCGATGCCGTGTTGCTGACCGATGTTTATGCGGCCGGCGAAGCCCCGCTGGTGGCGGCCGATGGGCGCGCGTTAACCCGCGCCATACGGGTGGCGGGCAAGGTCGAGCCTTTGTTTGTGGAAGACGTTGTCGACTTGCCGCAAGCCGTTTTGGATTTCGTTGTCGATGGCGATGTCGTCATTGTTATGGGTGCAGGGTCCATCAGCAAAGTCCCTGCACGGATTGGAGAGTTGGCATGAGCAAAAATTTCGGCCATGTGGGTGTGTTGTACGGTGGCCGTTCGGCTGAGCGTGAAGTCTCGCTGATGTCTGGCCGGGGGGTTCACGAAGCGCTGCGTAGCGCGGGGGTCGATGCGCATTTGTTCGATACCGGTACGCGTACGTTGATCGACCTGGTCAACTCCGGCTTTGACCGGGTGTTCATTGCCTTGCATGGCCGTCATGGCGAAGACGGCACGTTGCAAGGCATGCTGGAGCTGATGGGCGTGCCTTATACGGGCAGCGGCCCGCTGGCTTCCAGTCTGGCCATGGACAAGATCATGACCAAGAAAGTGTGGTTTGAGCAGGGGCTGCCGACGCCGGGCTTTGCGGTCCTGACCGGGGACGCCAATCTGGATGAAGTGGTTTCCGACCTCGGCTTGCCGCTGATTATCAAGCCGCCTCACGAGGGCTCGACCCTGGGCGTGACCAAGGTTTCTCAAAAAGAAGAACTGCTGGCGGCTTACCAGTTGGCGGCCCAGTTCGATGCCGAGGTGCTGGCCGAGAAGTTTATCGAAGGTCGTGAGTTGACTGTTCCGGTGCTGGGCAAGCGCGGCGGCATTCGCGCCTTGCCCATTGTGGAAATCATTGCGCCCGCGGGCAATTACGATTACGAGCACAAATACGTCTCGAACGATACCCAATACATTTGTCCCGCTCAGCTTGACGATGCCTTGTCGCACAAGGTCATGCAGTTGGCCGAGCAAGCATACGACGCCCTGGGCTGTGAAGGCTGGGGCCGCGCCGACTTCATGCTGGACGCGCAGGGCAAGCCCTGGCTGCTGGAGATGAATACATCGCCCGGTATGACAAGCCATTCGCTGGTTCCCATGGGGGCCAAGGCGGCTGGAATGAGTTATGTCGACTTGTGCCTAACGATTTTGGCTAGCGCCTCTTGCAAAGTGCAAGCGCCGCCCAGCCTTTAGTCCGAGGAAACTGACGTGTTCAACGACGCTCGCCTGACCAATTTCATTGCCAATACGCTGGCCTTGCTGGCCGTGGCGGCAATGATTGTGGGCGTCATTATTTGGGTGGCCCAGCGTCCGTACTTTGCCATCAACCACATACAGATCGAACCTTTGCAGGCTGAAAGCCTGAACTATGTTTCGTCGCCGACGGTGCAGGCGACGATTGCGGGCAATATCGTCGGCAATTTTTTCACGGTCGATCTGGATCGTACCCGCGAGGTGCTGGAAACGGTGCCCTGGGTGCGCCATGCGCGTATTCGACGGGTGTGGCCCAATACGCTGCGCGTCCAGCTCGAAGAGCAGCAGCCGCTGGCCTTGTGGAATGAAAACCAGATGATCAACACCTGGGGCGAAGCGTTTAGCGCAAACCAGGGAGAGCTTCCCGACGAAGCCGCCTTGCCTCATTTTCACGGGCCCGATAACTCGGAGCGCCTGGTGGTGCAGCGTTATGCCGAATTGGCGCGCTGGCTCGCGCCGTTGAACCTGCAAGTGAAAGAAATTTCTTTGAGTCCGCGCTATGCCTGGTCGGTGGAGCTTACCGATGGCGTCAGGCTGCGGCTTGGGCGCGATCCCGCCGCCGATGTGGCCGACCCGCATGGCCGGGCCGGCGCCCAGCCTTTTGCCGCGCGGATAGAACGTTTTGTAAACGCATGGCCGACGTTGACGCGCCGGCTGGACGGCCGTGCGATCGATAGTGCCGACTTGCGCTATTCCAACGGTTTCGCAATAACGTTGGCCCCTGTTTCCAATATACCTACTAAGTAAAGAACTATGACCCGTGACATCAAGGATCTGATTGTTGCACTCGATATCGGCACCAGCAAAGTGGTGGCGGTGGTGGCCGAAATATTGCCGGAAGGGCGCTTCGAAGTGCTGGGCCTGGGCCAGCACGAATCCCAAGGGATGCGCAAGGGCGTTGTCGTCAATATCGAAGCGACGGTGAACTCGATACAGCGTGCGCTGGAAGAAGCCGAGCTAATGGCCGATTGCAAAATCCGCGAGGTTTATACCGGCATTGCGGGCAGCCATATCACCAGCTTCAACTCCAGCGGCATGGTGGCGGTGAAGGACAAGGAGGTGACGGCCACGGACGTCGCCCGCGTCATCGAGACCGCCAAGGCCGTGAATATTCCAACGGATCAGCAAGTGCTGCATGTGCTGACCCAGGAGTTTATTGTGGATTCGCAAGAAGACATTCGCGAGCCGATCGGAATGAGCGGCCTGCGCCTTGAGGTGCGCGTGCACATCGTGACCGGCGCGGTCAGCGCGGCCCAGAATATCGTCAAGTGCGTGCGTCGCTGCGGCCTCGAGGTGCAGGACTTGATCCTTCAGCCGCTGGCCTCCAGTCTGGCTTGCCTGACCGCCGATGAAAAAGAGCTGGGCGTGGTGCTGGTGGATATCGGCGGCGGAACGACCGATGTCGCCATTTATACGGGCGGCGCAATTCGCCATACCGCGGTCGTTCCTATCGCTGGCGATCAGATCACCAGCGATATCGCCGCGATGCTGCGTACGCCGACACCGGACGCCGAAGAAATCAAACTGCGCTTTGGCATTGCCAAGCAAGTGCTGGCCAGCCCTGAAGAGCATATCGAGGTGCCCGGATTGGGCGACCGTCCCAATCGCCAGGTGAAGCGTCAAGCGTTGGGGGCCGTGATCGAGCCGCGTATTGAAGAACTGTTTACGTTTGTGCAGCAGATTGTGCGCGAGTCGGGTTACGAAGACTTGTTGGCATCGGGGGTGGTTTTGACCGGTGGCACGTCGTTGATGCCTGGCATCGTCGAGTTGGCTGAAGATGTATTTTTGAAACCCGTGCGTGTTGCGGTGCCAGGGTATGAAGGTAGCCTGGCCGATGTCATGCACAACCCGCGCTTTTCAACCGTGATGGGCTTGTTGGCTGAAGCCCGTCTGCAACGCGCCCGGGGGCGCAAAGTTGCGCAGCAAAAAGGGAGCTTCAAAACCTTGCTTGCGCGCATGAAAGAGTGGTTTATGAATTAAGGCCATTGGCCTTAACAGGGTAGGCCAATGGCCTGTCCTCCGGAGGCGTTTCAAACTTGATGCGAGCCCTGTCGCTGGCATCTTTTTTGAGGCGATTTCCGGAAAGAGAGCAGTAATGGGGAAATTTTTCGTCTTTCGTTTTTTAGGAATGTGAGGGAGTCAATCATGATGAATTTTGAAATGCTCGATAACAATGCCAGCGGTACCGTAATTAAAGTCGTTGGCGTGGGTGGCGCAGGCGGTAATGCGGTAGCGCATATGATTCGTTCAGGAGTCAGCGGCGTCGATTTTATTTGTGCGAACACCGATGCGCAGGCTTTGGCGACCAGCGAAGCGCCTGTTCAAATTCGGTTGGGGCGTACCGGTCTTGGAGCGGGCGCCAAGCCTGACCAGGGTCGCGCTGCGGCCGAGACGGCACGCGAAGAAATTCGCGCGGCGCTGACCGGCGCCAACATGGTCTTTATTACCGCCGGGATGGGCGGCGGCACGGGAACCGGCGCCGGCCCTGTGGTGGCTGAAGTGGCGAAAGAGCTTGGTATCCTGACGGTTGGGGTCGTCACCAAGCCATTTTCATTCGAAGGAACCCGACGCCTGACGATGGCTGAAAACGGGATTGCCGAGTTGTCCAAACACGTGCATTCGCTCATCGTCGTGCTGAACGAGAACCTGTATGAGCTGATGGACGAAGACGCCACGCAGGAAGACTGCTTCAAGGCGGCTGACGACGTCTTGCATAACGCATGCGCCGGGATCGCCGAGATCATCAATGTTGAAGGCAACGTCAACGTCGACTTCGAAGACGTCAAGACCATTATGGGCGAGCAAGGCCAGGCCATGATGGGCACGTCTATCGCCGCCGGCGAAGACCGCGCTCGAGTGGCTGCCGAGCGTGCCATTGCTTGCCCGTTGCTTGAAGGCGTCGATTTGCATGGTGCTCGCGGCATGCTGGTGAATATTACGGCCAGCCGCACGCTGAAAATGCGTGAAACCCGTGAAATCATGGATACGATCCGCAGCTACGCCGCTGAGGACGCCACCGTTATCTACGGCACGGCTTACGATGAGGCCATGGGCGAGAATTTGCGCGTGACGGTGGTGGCAACCGGTCTTGGCCGTGCCGCCGTTTCGCGTCCGCAACTGGTGCAGAATCACGCTGAAGCGCTGCGTACCGGAACGGATAACATGCCTATGACGGGGCACGATTTTTCCAATTCCGATGTGCCGGCCGTCATCCGTAATCCGCGCAGCCAGGCTTCGGCTCAGGTGCGCGCGCTTGAAACCGCGGGCATGGACCATTTCGATATTCCCGCCTTCTTGCGCAAGCAAGCTGACTGAGGGTTATAAAAACAGATTTAACCAAAAAACGACCCTCACACTGTCAGGCGCTGTCAGCGCCTGACAGACTCGACGACACGCCTTCTTTGTCCCCAAGAGCGCGTGTCGTCGTGCATTCAGCTTTTGTAACGATTTTCGCGACGAATCTTTGCCACGCGGTATTAAAGTTAGGTGTGGTTTGCACCGTTCTGGTTACAATGGCAGTCTGGCCGCCGGCCTGTTGCTACTGTTGTTCGAATCTGGTCACTATTATGTTATTTCAGCGCACTATTCAAAAATCCATCAGCACCAAAGGAGTGGGCTTGCACTCCGGGCGCCGGGTCGAGCTTACGTTACGTCCTGCCGAGCCTAACACGGGTATTGTTTTTCACCGTGTTGATTTGCCCGAAGTGGTCGACCTGCCTGCTCAAGCGGCGAATGTCGGCGGTACGCGCATGGCATCGGTTCTGCAAAAAGACGGTGTGCGCGTTTCCACGGTGGAACATTTAATGTCGGCGCTGGCCGGACTGGGTATCGATAATTTGCATATTGACCTCACTGCCGAGGAAGTGCCTATTATGGACGGCAGTGCGGGTACCTTTGTTTACCTGTTGCGCTCGGCCGGCTTGCAAGAGCAGCCCGCCGCCAAGCAGTTTATTCGTGTGCTGAAAACCATCGAAGTCCAAGAGGGCGAGGGCGACGACATCAAATGGGCGCGCCTTGAACCTTATGAAGGCTATGCGTTTTCGTTTGCCATCGATTTCCATCATCCCGCCATTGACTCTACAGCGAACTTCGCTGAAGTCGATTTCGCCAACGACTCCTATGTAAAAACCATTGCGCGTGCGCGCACCTTCGGTTTCGCCAGCGAAGTCGAGGCACTGCGCGCTGCCGGACTGGCGCGGGGCGGCAGCCTCGATAACGCGATCGTCATGGATGAGTATCGGGTGCTGAATGCCGACGGGCTGCGTTACGACGACGAGTTCGTCAAACATAAAATCCTTGACGCGATTGGCGATCTATACCTGATCGGCAAGCCTCTGGTTGCGCGTTATGTGGCGTGCAAGTCGGGTCATGGCCTGAATAATCAGCTGGCGCGTGCCTTGCTTGCACAGCAAGATGCATGGGAGCTGATTACCTACGAATCGACCGCCACGGCGCCCCGGGCGTTCGTCAATGAATGGAAGTTTGCGTAGTTATTTATTTTTTTCGGTTAAACTGATGCGCCGCTGGTGGTGGTTCACACCCGGCGGTGGTTGGTAAGCAAGCGTGCAACGGCATCGGCCAAAGGGCCTGGGGCCAACGCTTCTTCAAGTTTTTCAAACGCCTTCAAGGCGTTGTCATCCAACGGCACAACCTCTCGGGCCTGTGCTGTTTTTGTCTGGCTTTGTAACAGGCCAGCTTGAACCTTGACGTCAAGTTCGTTAAGGTTCCATCCAGCCCCGGTCAGCAACTGAATGATTCTTGGGGCAAGTTGTCGAAGTCGTGCTGCGTAGGCGGCGCTGGGAACTGCCAGCGTAATTTGCTGTCTGTCTATACGTGCCACTCGACAAACCTGTGCCAGCGCAGGGGGCAGCACCTTTTTAGCCGCATGCTCGATTGCTATCAGCATGCGCGCCGTGGTCAAGACGCTAGCGCCATGCTGATCGCTACCGAGCCAGCCGATCGCTGTTCGATCGGCTGGCGCCGGTTTGGTCCTGGATCGTTTTATAAGGGGCCGTAGCATGCGCTATTTTGTAAGGAATGACAGTGAAGTTTATGTTTATGAGGAATCGTTTGAACGATTCTAACGCCAAAGTGCTGAAGACGCCGGTTGCCGTGCTGCTGGCTGTTGCTGCCATGGCGGCGTCGGCCGCAGCCGGTGCGTGGGTGCAGGCCCAATATAGTAACGACAGTGGCCCGGCCTACCTGACGCAGGGTCAGGAACTGGCCATCAGCGCCCAGGTTTCGCGTGACTCCAGCTACATCCGCGAGAATATCAACGTACTGGCTGCCAAGGTCGGCGACCTGCAGGCCAAAATTATTGCCATGAATGGCCTGAGCAAGCGTGTGGCCCAGATCGCGGGGGTGTCCTATACCGATCCGGAAGTGCATGCCAGCCTGGATGCTCCCGTCATGGATTATGTCTCGGCCGATTCGGGCGACACGGGTAGCGCCGAGAGCCTGGGGCGTCAGCTCGATATCCTGCAGCAGCAGGTTATCGAGCAGCGCGACTGGTTTGCCATGCTTGACCTGGCGCTGACCAAGCGCGTGGGCGCCGAAGCCAGCCTGCCAACGCTGCAGCCGGTTAACTACCCGTACTTAAGCTCGTCTTATGGCTGGCGCCGCCATCCGATCACCCGTCGGCATACCATGCACGAAGGTCTCGATTTCGCGGCCCCCAAGGGGACGCCAATCTATGCCGCCTCGGGCGGTGTGGTGGTTGAATCCGGCTACCATGCCGGGTACGGGAATATGGTCGAGATCAATCACGGTAACGGCCTGGTTACGCGTTATGCGCACGCATCCAAACTAACCGCGAAAGTGGGCGATCTGGTAACTAAAGGCCAAATGATTGCGCGCGTCGGTTCGACGGGGCAGTCGACCGGGCCTCATTTGCATTTCGAGGTGCGCATGGCCGGACATCCGCTTAATCCGACCTTGTTCTTGGCTAAACCCGAGAAGCCCGACACCTTGCTGGTCGACGCCGCGAAACACGTTGAAGCCATTCTGCCCGAGGTGCGTTAAACTGTACCGTTTTCCTGCGGTTTATTTCCGCCAACTAAAAAGAAATGCACTGTGCCTGCCCGGCTTGCGTCGGCGGGTTCGCATCAACGACACAAGACAAGAATGGTTTCTCTGCTAAAAAAGCTTATTGGTAGTCGCAACGACCGGATACTCAAGCAATATCGAAAGCAGGTAGCGCAGATCAACGCGCTAGAGCCCGCAATGGGGGCTTTGTCCGACGAGCAACTCAGGGCTAAAACTGACGAATTCCGTCAACGATTCCAGGAAGGGGCTTCGCTCGACAGCTTGCTGGCCGAAGCGTTCGCCGTTGTGCGCGAAGGCAGCAAGCGCGTGTTCGGCATGCGCCATTTCGATGTCCAGATGCTGGGCGCCATAGCCCTGCACAACGGGCAAATTGCTGAAATGCGTACCGGTGAAGGCAAGACGCTCATGGCGACGCTCAGCGTCTACCTGAACGCATTGTCGGGGCGGGGCGTGCATGTGGTCACCGTCAACGATTACCTGGCACGTCGCGATGCGCAATGGATGGGGCGTTTGTACAACTTCCTGGGCATGAGCGTGGGGGTGGTTGTACCGCAACAGGAAAACGAAGAAAAAATAGCGGCATACGCCGCCGACATCACCTACGGCACCAATAACGAATACGGTTTCGACTACCTGCGCGACAACATGGAGTACCGCGCCGAAGATCGTCGTCAGCGCGAGCTGGCGTATGCCATCGTCGACGAGGTCGATTCCATTCTGATCGACGAAGCACGCACGCCGCTGATTATTTCCGGTCAGGCCGAAGATAATACCGACCTGTATGTCCGCATGAATGTGGTGCCGCCGCTTCTGACGCGCATGGCTGCCGAGCCCAAACCCCAAGAGCCCGATCCCGAGGGCGATTACTGGGTGGACGAAAAAGGGCAGCAGGTTCATTTGTCCGAAGCCGGCATGGTTAAGTCCGAAGCCATCCTGGTTCAGAACGGTTTGCTGCCAGAGGGCGAGTCGTTATACGACCCGCGCAACATTTCGCTGATCCATCACCTGATGGTGGCCTTGCGCGCCCATACGCTGTTTTTCCGTGACCAGCAATATGTGGTTCAAGATGGCGAAGTCGTCATTGTCGACGAGTTCACGGGCCGGCTCATGGCCGGGCGTCGCTGGTCCGACGGCTTGCATCAGGCGGTCGAGGCCAAGGAAGGCGTAAAGATCCAGAACGAAAACCAGACGCTGGCATCGATCACCTTCCAGAACTACTTCCGCATGTACGACAAGCTGGCGGGCATGACGGGAACGGCCGACACCGAAGCCTACGAGTTCCAAGAGATTTACTCGCTTGAAACCGTCATCATCCCAACCAACCGCCCCATGGCGCGCGATGACCAGAACGATCAGGTGTTCAAGACCGACCAGGAAAAGTACAACGCTATTCTGCTCGATATCAAAGATTGCCACGAGCGCGGCCAGCCGGTATTGGTCGGTACGACCAGCATTGAAAACTCCGAACTGTTGTCCGGCTTGCTGGTCAAGGCCAAGTTGCCTCATGAAGTGCTGAACGCCAAGCAACACGCTCGCGAAGCCGAGATCGTGGCCGAGGCCGGCAAGCCGGGACATATCACGATCGCCACCAATATGGCTGGCCGCGGTACCGATATCGTCCTGGGCGGCAGTGTTGAAAAGCAGATCGAGGTCGTGCGTCTCGACGACACACTGTCGGCCGACGAAAAAACCGCCCGTATCGAAAAAATCAAAGCTGAGTGGGCCCCCGCCAACGCCGCCGTGAAGGCCGCTGGCGGTCTGCGCATCATTGGTACGGAGCGCCATGAATCGCGCCGTATCGATAACCAGTTGCGCGGTCGTGCGGGACGCCAGGGCGACCCCGGTTCTTCGCGCTTCTACTTGTCGCTTGAAGACTCACTGATGCGTATTTTTGCGGGCGATCGCGTGCGTTCCATCATGGAACGCCTGCGCCTGCCGGAAGGCGAGCCCATCGAGGCGCGCATGGTATCGCGTTCGATCGAGTCGGCACAGCGCAAAGTCGAGGCGCGCAACTTCGATATTCGCAAGCAATTGCTCGAATACGACGACGTGGCCAACGATCAGCGCAAGGTGCTGTATGCGCAGCGCAATGAAGTGCTTGAATCAAGCGATATGTCCGAGACTGTCGGCAACCTGCGCGATGCGGCCATTACCGAACAGTTCCGCGCTTACATTCCCGCGGAAAGCGTGGAAGAGCAGTGGGATATTCCAGGGCTGTGCGCGGCGCTGGAGTCCGACTGGCAGATCGTCTTGCCTTTGGGCGAAATGTCCGAGAAAGAGCCTACGCTCACCGATGACGATTTGCTCGATCGCGTGCTGGCGGAAGCCCGTCGCATCTACGATGCCAAGGTCGAGCTGGTGGGGCGCGATAACTGGTCTCCTTTCGAGCGTTCAATGTTGCTGCAATCCATCGATACGCAGTGGCGCGGCCACTTGTCGTCGCTGGATCACTTGCGTCAAGGCATCCATTTGCGCGGCTATGCTCAAAAAGATCCCAAGCAGGAATACAAGCGTGAAGCGTTCGAGCTGTTCTCCGACATGCTCGACCGCATCCGCAACGAGGTCGTCAAGGTATTGCTGACGGTCAAGATCCAGTCCGCCGAGCAGGTTGAAGTGGCCGAACCCGAGTCCCCAGGGCTTGATAACGTCACTTACCACCATTCGGACTACGACGCGGCGTTAAGCGGCCAGGACCCCGGTCTGGGCGACGCGGACGCCGATCAGGGTCAGGGCGTGCCCAAGGTGGGGCGTAACGATCCTTGCCCTTGCGGAAGCGGCAAGAAGTACAAGCATTGCCACGGCAGGCTGGCCTAATCGGCTGCTGGACTAAAAAAAAACCGGACTGTTGTTTAGTCCGGTTTTTTTGTAGGTGTTTGCAAGCGCGGTGCTTTTGTTCTATTGCGCTTGTAGCGCTCGTGTGTGTCGGCCGGCCCCTCGGCTTAGCCGGCCACGCCAGGCATTATGTGGCGAATTGGGCCGCATCCTCTGTCGCATATGGGTAATAGGCGGGACGCTGTACGGCCTGGCCGTTGAAATCCCCTGCGCTGTCTTGTTCCATTGGCCGAGTGGCTCGCGATACAAAGGCGCAGGTGGTCTGTTGAACGAGCTTGGCGGTAAGCTCCAGAAATCGGATGGACGCGTCAGGAGACACAATGACGCCCATCAGCAGCGTTCTCAGGTCGACAAGAAGCCGCATAGTGCCTCGTCGCCGGCCCGCGTCCGGGGAGTCATCGGCCGAACTGACGATAACCGACACGGTGTTGTCCTGAAGCATCGGCACGGCTTTGGCCTGCCAGAGTTTCGATTGAATGGAGTCGTGGACGACACGACAGGTCTGTTCAATAAATACGCTGGTGTTTTCGCTGGTAAACAAGGACGCGGATAAGTCCCGGATGCTGGAAACAATACAGAGCCGTGGCTGCGACATATCGGGCGCGTGCCAATCGATAGCCTCTTCTTGATCCAGCAGCATCCAGGATTGATGCGCCAGCCTGGCATGAACCGGCGCCCGTTGTTGCATCGGTTCGGCGCCGGTAAACGAAATCTGGCTGAACGTCAGCAGTTCAATCAAATCGTAGAAACTGAGGTATCGAAAAATCCGTTGATCTTGATCGAGGCTGCGACTGACATGGATGTTCCCCATGTGTTGACTCCTCTTTAGTGAATTATCCAAACGATTGGCGTTCACTAAATCTTAGCCAAAGCCCGGCCCAGTAACATTACCTTTGCATTACTGTTCCGTAATGTTGGCAGGCTGAAATGAGCGGGAATGCAGCAAGTCAACGGTGCTTTCAACGGCAAGAAGAAAGTGCTCGCCACACGGATCCTCATAGGGTAGCCGCGCAGCGAGTTCAGGTGTGCACGATCCGGAAAATCAAAAACAGATCTGCATTCAGACGGCCTTTTATCCCCACGGCGCAAAGAAGGGGGACGGCGTCTTTGACTGCTACGCTCGTTTTATCAAGCCTTGAGCGTTCGTCGCGGTCAGGCTTCGAGGAACTAAACGGGTAAGAAACACCAAGAGACCTTTCCCAGTAAGCCCTTCCGCAGTCATGGCGGGCGCGGCTTTGCCAGGCTGGGCGGTTTAGTGGGCGTCAGGGAATCTGCGCGAATCGAGAGGCAAGGTCGCACCTGTTCGCGCGCGACGTTTGCCGACAATCCGGGGGATTGTCGGCCGCGCAAGTTGTGCGACCGCTCGATTCGCGCAGATTCCCTGAGTAGTCCCGTCAGGGACCGCCCGCGTTAGCCCAGCCTGGCAAAGCCGTGCCCGCCATGACGTGTCAAGAAACCCAAAGTCCTCGCCACTCTTAAAACCTAAAGCAGAAAAACCGAAGCCAGCCCCAGAAAAATAAAGAACCCCAGCGAATCCGTGGCAAAGGTCAGCAGCACCGACGATCCCATGGCCGGATCCTTGCCGAAACGATCCCGCATGATGGGGATCAGAACGCCCAGGGCAGCGCCAATCAGCATATTGCATATCATGGCAGCCATCATCACCGCCGCGACCGCCAGCGAGCCTGAAATCACCCAGGCGAAGGTGGCCGTAACCAGACTGCCGCAAGCCCCCACCAGAAACGTCACAATCAACTCGCGCTTCACCAATTGCCACAGGTTGGCGTCGGTTACCCGACCCACCGCCAGCGCGCGAATAATCATCGTCATCGTCTGGTTGCCCGAATTGCCGCCAATCCCCGCCACAATCGACATCAAAAAAGCCAGAATCACGATCTGGCTGACCGTATCCTCGAAACGCGACGCCACGAACGACGCCACCGACGCCGTACATAAATTGACCAGCAACCACGGCGCGCGGTTCTTGATCGCGCTGATCACCGGGGCGAACATATCTTCTTCCTGCAGACCCGCGCGCGACAAGGCTTGCTCTTGCGAGTCTTCCTGAATCACGTCCACCACCTCGGCGATGGTCACGCGCCCGATCAGGCGGCCCAAGTCGTCTATCACCGGCGCAGACACCAGGTCGTAGCGCTCGAACGCCCCGGCTGCGTCCGAGTCGGAGTCCAGCGGATTGAGCGTCAGATAGTCGGTATTCATGACCTGCGCCACATCGACCTCGGGCTCGCTGACCAGCAATCGGGAAAGCGCCAGTATGCCCAGCAGCTTATCTTGCCGGTCGACCACGAAAATCTGGTCGGTATGGTCGGGCAGCTCGTGCAAGCGCCTTAGGTAGCGCAGCACCACCTCGAGCGACACGTCTTCTCGTACGCGCACCATTTCGAAGTCCATGATCGCGCCGACCGTGCCTTCCGGATAGCCCATGGCTTCGACCAGTTGTGCACGCTCTTCATCCGTCAGGCCTTTTTGCACCTCGGCAATCACGTCCGGGGGCAGGTCTGCCGCAAGATCGGCGATCTCGTCGGCATCCATCGTGCCTGTGGCGGCCACCAGATCCTGGTGGTTCATTGACTCGATCAGCGATTCCCGGGCCCAGTCGTCGACTTCGAGCAGCACGTCGGCGTCGTGTTTGGCACTGACCAGTTGCCATACCGCCTGCCGTTCATGCACCGGCAAGGACTCGAGAATGAAGGCAATGTCCGACGGATGCAAGTCGTTGATGATCGACTTGATTTCGTTTTCGTGCTGCCGGTGGAGCCGGTTTTCAAGCTGGGAGGCGTGATCCTCATCGTCGTCCTGGCGGTGGGCCAGCGCCTCGACGACTTCTTGGCGTTTCAGAATGGATTGCAACTGCTGTAGAGCCAGTTGCGCGTCTTCCGGGTCGAGCTGGCGAGGAATGACAATAGGCTCGCCTGCTGACTGCACTGGAGTTTCCGACATAGGCAAGCCCTTTAAACAGTAGGAAGAGGACGGCTTTGGCGGTTCTCGTCGGTTGCTACATAGGTAAGCGTGGCCTCGGTGACCTTAACCACTTCATGTTCCATGCGCTGGCGCTCGGCGTAAACCTCAACGGATACCGTTATCGAGGTTCTTCCCACCTTGATGATTTCCGCGTAAAAGCTGAGCAGGTCGCCGACAAAGACCGGCTGTTTGAACACAAACGCATTTACGGCAACGGTGGCGACCCGCCCTGCGGCTCGTCGTGCGGCAGGCACGGACCCCGCGATGTCGACTTGCGCCATGATCCAGCCGCCGAAAACATCGCCGTGGATGTTGGCATCGGACGGCCTGGGCATGACGCGCAAAATTGCGTGGCTTTCCGGAGGAGGCAAAGAAGTAATATAGCTAGCGTTCAAGACGGCGGCTCCAGCTAAGGTTGAGCCTGCGAAGCAGGAAAAATACGTCAAGGAGAGACGCTGCTTGAGGGCGAAACTTAAGCCCCTGCCCGATAATGGGCATGTCATTTTAACGGCAAGAATCCATCTTGTGACCGGCGGGCGGTATAAAAGAGCTTGGCGGTGCTTGTTCGCGGGGCGATGTGTTGTCTTGGTGCGCCCAAGTCGTGGATTTGAAGCCAAATCAGTTAGTATTTAGTTGCCGGCCAACGCGCTGGCCATGACGTACCGCCACCTTGTTGACATCCTGAAAGGAAGCTCATGCAAAAACCCTGGTTGCGCCATTACCCTGAAGGCGTTCCGGCTGAAATTAATACAGGCGACTATCAGTCGCTGGTCGATTTGCTGGACAGCGCGTGCCGCCGCTACGCATCGCGCAGGGCGGCTACCTTCATGGGCTGCGACCTGCTTTTTAAAGACCTCGATGCACAGGCGGGCGCGGTGGCGGGCTGGATACAGCAACAAGGTTTGCCGCGGGGCAGCCGTATTGCGCTGATGATGCCCAACCTCATGGCGTATATGCCGATCATGCTGGGCGTGCTGCGCGCCGGCATGGTGGTGGTGAATGTAAACCCCATGTACAAAGAGCGCGAGCTTGAACATCAGCTCAGTGACAGCGACGCCGCGCTCATCTTTATTTTTGAAAAATTTGCCTCGACCCTGGCACAGGTTCCGGCGCCTGTGCGTCCCAAGCACGTGGTGCTCGTCTCGCTGGGCGATTTGATGGGGTTCAAGGGGCGTATGCTTAATGTGGCGCTGCGTTATGTGCAACGCGCGATTCCGGCCTACAAACTGGACGGCGCCATTCGTCTTTCGGCGGTGCTCAAAGGCGGTGCAGTCGCGGGGTTTACCGCGCCCGTCCTTGCCATGAGCGACGTCGCCATTTTGCAATATACGGGCGGCACCACCGGAGTGCCCAAAGGGGCCATGTTGACCCACGGCAACCTGGTGGCCAATGTATTGCAAGTCGAGGCGGTGGCCATCCCTGTGCTTGCCGATGCGTCCGAGCAGTCGCTCAATATGCTCACCGCACTGCCGCTTTATCATATCTTCGCCTTGACGGTGTGTGGGCTGTTTGCGGCGCATGCCGGCATGTGCAGCGTGCTGATCGTGGATCCGCGCAATCTGGCTTCCATAATCAAGGCCTGGCGTCGCGATTCCATTCACATCTTCCCGGCCGTCAACACCTTGTTTAACGGTCTGGTCAATCAGCTTGATTTCGCCCGGCTCGATTTTTCGGACCTGCGCCTGTGTTTTGGCGGTGGCGCCGCGGTGCAACGGGCGGTAGCCGAAAAATGGAAAAAGGTGACGGGTTTGCCGCTGATCGAGGGTTACGGCTTGTCGGAAACGTCGCCGGTGGCGCTGGTCAATCCCACCAATTCCAGCGAGTATTCCGGCGACATCGGTTTTCCATTACCTTCCACCGAGGTAGTGGTGCTGGGTGAAGCCGATCGCCTGCTCCCCTTTGGCGAGGCCGGCGAGCTGGCCATACGCGGGCCCCAGGTCATGAAAGCGTATTGGAAGCGGATCGATGAAACGGCTGAATCCTTCACGGCCGATGGTTTTTTCAAGACCGGCGATATTGGCATCATGAACGCAGACGGAAGGGTGCGCATCGTTGATCGTAAAAAGGACATGATTCTCGTGTCCGGGTTCAACGTCTACCCGAACGAGGTCGAGCAGGTCGTGGCCGCGCATCCGGGAATCCTTGAGTGTGTCGTGGTTGGCCTGCCCAGTGCGCAAACCGGCGAGATGGTCAAGTTATACGCCGTCAAGAAAGATCCGTCGCTCACCGAGGCCTCATTGCGCCAGTGGTGCGCCGAGCAACTGACCGGTTATAAGCGCCCGCATGTCATCGAGTTTCGCAACGAATTGCCCAAAAGCAACACCGGAAAGATATTGCGCCGCGTGTTGCGAGACGAGGCGGCCGGAACCGCCGGTGCGGATCAGTAGAGCGCCGCAATGGGCGGCGTGCGGCCCGGTCTTGCAAGGGCCGATTAACGGATCTGTTCGGTCAGGCTTGCCTGGATCATGGCATCGAGCGCCGGCGCGGTGTGCGGGTTGCCGGCATAGATATAGCCTTTGATCGGCCAGGGGTCGACGTGATGCATGTCTTCGGCGATGCCGCCCGCTTCGCGTACAAGCAGTGTGCCGGCGGCCACATCCCAGGGGGCAAGCCCCATTTCCCAATAACCGTCGTAGCGCCCGCAGGCTGTCCAGGCCAGATCGAGCGCGGCTGAGCCCAAGCGGCGTATGCCGCGGGTTGTGTTGATGCCTGTATGCAAGGTAGGCATGTATTGGTCGGCAAACGAGAAATCCCTGAACGGAAAGCCGGTCACCAGGACCGATTCGCTTAAGGTTTCGGTTTGGGAGCAGCTGATGCGGTATTCGTTAAGCCAGGCGCCGACACCGTACATGGCCGTGAAGAGTTCTTCGCGGTTGGGGTCGTAAACGACGCCGATGACGGGGGTGTCTTGCGTTAACGGGCTGCTGCCCGCCAGGGTGGCGCCAGCATGGGCGATCAGGGCAATGGACACGGCGTAGTGAGGAATGCCATGCAGGAAATTGGTGGTACCGTCCAGGGGGTCGATATACCACGTTGCGGGGCCCGCGTTATGACCGCCGGTTTCCTCGGCTACGATGCCCAAGTCGGGATGGTTGGCGCGTAGCAAGTCGATAATGGCCACTTCGGCGTCGCGATCCGCTTGCGACACCAGATCGTTTCTGGCTTTTTTGTCAATGACCAGGTCGGCACGATGGTGTGCATGTGCTTGCAGGATGGCGGCGGCCGCGCGTGCCGCATTGATGGCGTTTCCCAGGCATTCGCTAAGATGAAGAGCTGTGGATTGCATACTGTTTGACCATGGGCATTAAGACGTAAACTCTTAGTGTACGCAACATTGTGCATCGCGTCCCGCGAGGTTGCGCAGACGCCACGGTGCTGCTTTTTCACGAGTTTTATGAGCTACATTTTTGAACCGTTGATCCCCGCCAGGCTGGTGCTCCGCGCCAGCGGGGTTCCTTTCAGTGAGCGTTACGACGATGCCTATCACGGGGACGTTGGCGCGCTGCCCCAGGCCCGGCATGTTTTTTTGCAAGGCAATCAATTGCCTGCCCGATGGCGGCGGCGCGATACGTTTACCGTATGTGAAACCGGGTTTGGGCTGGGGCAGAATTTTTTGGCGACCTGGCATGCCTGGCGCAGCGATCCGGCGCGCTCCAGACGCTTGCACATGGTGTCGTTCGAGGCCCATCCGTTTTCACGGGGCGATCTGAAAGCGGCGCTGCTTGCCTCGTTGCCGGATTCATTCAAGTCCCTGGCCATGCCGCTTGTCGATGCCTGGCCGCCGCTGACGCCGGGGCTGCATCGTCTGGAGTTTGACGGCGGGGCTGTCACGCTCACGTTGGCTTTCGGGCCGATTAGAAGCCTGGCGCGGCAAGTCGAGGCTGCCGTCGATGCGTTTTACCTGGATGGCTTTTCACCGCGGAAAAACCCCGAAATGTGGACGCCGTCCGTGTTCGGTCAATTGGTGCGCATGGCCAATGCCGGTGCTACGCTGGCCACCTGGTGCAGCGCCGGAAGCGTGCGCCGCGCTTTGGCGGACGCGGGATTCCTGGTGTCCAAGGTTCCGGGGCCCGGTCGCAAGTGGGCGATGACGGTGGCTACCTTAAGACCCAATATGGGGCGGGGCTTGCCTCTTGCCGCGCCATCGGATTCGGTGCTGATCATCGGCGGCGGGCTGGCGGGGGCGGGTATTGCGCACAGCTTGTCATTGCGCGGCTTGTCCTCTGTGGTGGTCGACCCTGTTTTTGCGCGTGGTCTGGGAGCCAGCCATGCGGGACATCGCGCGGCGGCGCTGACGCCTTTGCTTTCAAAAGACGACGATATTCGGGCCCGATTAAGCCGGGCCGGGACGTTGCGGGCGCTGCAGCGCTGGCAGCCGTTGCCGGAGCCGGCAAGGCCGGTGCGCTGCGGGACGCTTGAGCTGGCGGTCAGCGAGCAAGAGGCGCATGATAGGCAAAAAACGATAGCCTCTTTATCGTTTCCGGCCGATTGGGCGGTGTGGCTGGATAGCCAACAAGCCTCTGAACGGGCTGGCTTCAAGGTGGACTACGGCGGTGTTTTTTTTGCCCATGGACAGTTGGTTCGCCCCGAACCGTTGATCGAGACGCTGCTGGTTCAGCCTGGCGTGCGTTGTGTGGCCGCGCAGGTCGAGTCGCTCGAGCATAGCCAAGGCCGCTGGCTTGCCAGGGACGCGTTCGGAGCCGAGCTGGCGCGGGCCTCGACCGTGGTGTTGGCGAATGCGGCGCAAGCGCGCGCATTGCTGTCCGCGACCCCTTTTCTTAAGGAACTGCCGGCCGTCGCCAGCATGCAGAATTTGGCGGGACAAGTCAGCTATTTTGACGCCGCGGCCGCAGGAAGGCATAGCGAATCTATTCTGGCCGGGGACGGCTATTGGTTGCCGGCGATGAATTATGTTAGTGTGGGGGGCAGTACTTATGTACCCGATGCAACCGATTGTGCCCTAACGCAACAGGGCCATCACGCCGTTATCGGCAAGATGGCGGCGCTTTTAAGTGTGTCGCCGGCCCAGGCTGAAGCATGGCACGCCGGTTTGAGCGGCTGGGCGGGCTGGCGTGCTGTCGCAACGGGGCGTTTGCCGGTTATCGGCCCGCTTACGTCGGCGCCGGGGCTATGGCTGGCTTGTGCTTACGGCTCTCGCGGGCTGACGTGGTCGGCCTTGGCTGCGGACGTGATTTGTGCCCAGTTAAGCCATGAGCCGCTGATGCTTGAAAGGGGGTTGTTACGGTCTATTGCACCACGCTGAACGAGTTTTGATGGCTTTTGAATCGCGTGCAAATTTACGCGATTTTTACTTTATAACGTAAATCCGTCAAAATAACGTCTTTTAAATGCTTTTTTGGGCTTCGCCCGAGGATTGCGCTGTGCCGCCCAAGTCTGACCTTGCTCACGTGACGCAACTTATTGCTCTGAATTTCCTCAGTGTGAAATCGACTCGCGCCGATTTCGCCTTTGTCGATACCGACCTGCAGCTTCATATCGAGGCGCATGCGCCGGGTGTATTCCGCCTGCGTTGCGGGCCCGTCAAAAGCCTGCTGGACGAAAAGCCAAGCGCCAGAGCCAAAGCGCATGCCGAGATGCTTCTTGCGCGGCAGGAGCCCGTTGGCGAAATGGCCATTAGCTCGATTGCCGACTCCGACGACAAAGGCTGGCGGCTCGAACAGGGCGATCTTGTACTCCAACTGACCCATTCGCCGTTGCAATTGGCGTGGTATCGCAATGGTATGTGCGTGCTGCGCACCCAGCCATTGACGGCGCTGGGCAGCGAATCGCTCGATGACGGTTATGCCTGGCGTATGGGTATCGACCTAGATATCGATGACGCCTTGTATGGTTTGGGACAAACCTTGGGCGATCTTGATCGGCGTGGCGAGCGGATTGTGTCGGATCGGCCCGAAGCGCATGCCTTGCCGCTGGTCTGGAGCCCCGCGGGGTGGGGGCTGTATGTCAACACATTGAACCGCGTCGAGCACGATTTAGGCGCGAACGAGCCTGACGTTTATACGTTCGATTGGCAAAGTCCGGTTCTTGATGTTTTTGTCTTTGTGGGCGAGCCGGGTGAGATACTCAATCAATATACGGCGCTGACCGGCCGCGCCGGCCAGCCAGGCTTGTGGCCTATGGGCGTTTGGCTGGCTCAGGCGCCAGGCCAGTCTGTCGATGCGCTGCTCGACACGGTAGAGCAGTTCCGTGCCGGCCAATTTGCGCTGGATGCAGTCAGTCTGGCAACGCCTGCCGCGGTCGGGTTTCAGGCTGATAAACCGGCCTTCGAGTGGGATGCCAATCGTGTCGATGACCCCCGAGGCATGCTGGCGCGTTTTCAGGCGCTGAATGTGCAAGTGGCGGCGCCGTCGTTTCCTGGCGTGCTTGCGGGAACCGAAATGTTCGACGAATGGGAAGACCGCGGCTGGTTGCTGATCAACGACGAAGATGGCAGCGCTCACGTATTTGAAGGCAACGCCTTTAGCGACGCAAAGCCGTTCGGCTTGCTGGATCTGACGAATAAAGACGTTTATAAGTTATGGTCCGAGCGCCAGCGCCAGCTTTTTGACGAAGGCCTGGGAGCGCCGGTTTGCGATGCGCAATTTGACATACCCGATGGCATTACCGCGCGTGGCGGCGAGGCGGCGGCGGTTTTGCGTACGGTTTATCCCTTGCTGGCGCGCCGGGCCCTGTTCGATGCCGTAGCCGGCCATAAAACGCCGCAGGAAGGCGTGGTGATCAGCACCGATCTGTTCCCTGCCGTGCAACGTTACGCCTGGCAGTTGGGACCTCAGGTCGCGAACGACTGGTCGGGGCTTGAGCAGACCTTGCGCGGTGCACTGTCATTGGGCGCCAGCGGAACACCGACGCAAACCCATGCCCTGGGTTGCGCAACGCAGCCGGCGGCGGCCATGACGCCCGAGCTTTATATTCGCTGGCTGGCCATGTGCGTGTTTTCCGGAAACTTCAGTTTCCAGGGGCTGCCTGCTTTATTGCCTGGAGCATTCGATGAGCCAACGCGTGCGCTTGTCGGGCATTGGTTGCAGTGGCGTTATCGCTTGATTCCTTATGTGCTGGGCATTATCGACGATGCGGTTCGTACCGGCCTGCCGGTACAGCGGTCCATGGCGCTGGCATTTCCCGGCGACCCGGTGGCTCAAGCCTGGGACACGCAATATTTGTTCGGGCCTGCGCTTTTGGTCGCGCCGGTTCTGCAATCGGGCAAACAAGCCAAAGTGTATTTGCCCGAGGGCGATGCCTGGTGGGATCTAAACACCGGTTGGCGCTACGAAGGCGGCACCACATGGACCGTCGACGCCGGGCTCGATACCTTGCCCCTGTTCGGCCGTGAAGGTCACATGCTCTGTTTGGGACCAGCCGCGCAGCATACCGGGGAATTCAATTCGGCCCGCATCCTGGACGAGGTCTGGATGTTCGGCATGCCCGAGCATAGTCCTGTTGTCATGCGCAATAAAATCCGCGTCATGCAAATGCAGGGCTCCAGTTATATCAAGGGTCTTGAAGGGCTGCGCATTCTGCCATCCGAGGGGCTTGAGGTTAAGCGTCGTGGGGCCGAGGTGCGCATTTCCAGGGCTCGCTAAGGGGACGGCGCGGCTGCCTAAAAAAGCAATCGTCTGAATGTGCGGAAAAAAGAGGCTCCATGCCTCTTTTTTCTATTGGAGGCCCGTTAGGCCGGCTTTCATTGTGCCGGGTGGCATTGGGCGATCGACGGGTATATGGTTAGCGCAAAGGTTTCTTATGTCGACGCATTAATTTGCCGGAACGTAAGTAGCCCCGGCGACATCTAATGTCGTAATAGCACCTTTACTGAAGGTATCGCCCATGCCCCTCGCCCTAGTAAAAAAAATATCAGATCCGCCTTCCGATGCGCAATGGGTTCAGAGGATTGCCGCGGGTGATCGCGATGCCTTGACGCTTTTGATGCGCCGCTATAACCAGCGGCTGTATCGAGTGGCCCGCAGCATTTTGCGCAACGAAGCCGATGCCGAAGAGGCCGTGCAGGAAGCCTTTTACTGCGCTTACTGTGCAATGGGTTCCTTTCGTGGCGATTCGGCGCTGGGGACGTGGCTGGTGCGCATCGTGGTTAACGAATCGAATCAGCGCTTGCGCAAAAACAAGCGCCTGGCGTCCTGGCTCGAGTTTAACGATATGCCGGAGCGCGCCGATCCAATCACCGGGGTTGCCATGGATACGTTTTCGCCCGATCAACCTGAACAAGCGCTGGTTCGAACTCAGGCCAGGCATCTGCTGGAGGCCAAGATCGATCAGTTGCCTGACGCGTTCAGAGTCGTTTTTGTTCTGAGGGCGGTGGAGGGCATGTCGGTAGAAGAGACGGCCTCGAGTCTGGGCATACCCCCCGCCACGGTGCGGACGCGCTACTTCAGGGCGCGCGCCCAATTACGTAAATTGCTTGCGCGCGAAATGGGCGCAAGCGTGGAAGAGGCCTTCTCTTTTGCCGGCGAGCGCTGCGATCGTATTGTTGCTCGCGTACAGGCCAGGCTCGATGGTTCAAGGACTGATCGCATTTGATCATTCAGGTTGTTTCTTTCAAGGAGCGGTGTCATGTCATTTTTAGCGTTCGTTCATAACCCTCAGGCCCGGGATTCACGGCGGGCGTTTTTAGGGCAGTCCGGGTTGCTGCTGTCGGGGACGGCCATTGCATTAATGGCCGGGCGCGAGGCGTTGGCCAAAGGAAAGGGCACGGATGCGGTCGAGTCCGATGTGCGCATTCTGAATACGGCCCTGGGCGCGGAGCTGGAAGCGATTGCGGCCTACCAGCTCGGCGCTGAAAGCAAGCTGCTTGAAAAGCCGGTGCTCGATCTGGCCGTGACCTTTCAAGGACAGCATAAGGAGCACGCCGATTTGCTGTCCAAGACGATTGTGACGCTAGGCGGAAAGCCGGTCCAGGCGAAAGCGCATTACACCTTTCCAGTCGATAAACTGAAGAGCCAGGCCGACGTGTTGCGTTTTGCCTCCCTTCTTGAGAAAGGCGCGGTCAGCGCTTATCTCGGTGCGGTGCCGGTATTCGATAATCGCGATTTGGCGAAAGCGGCGGCCAGCATCCTGGGCGACGAGGCCATGCACTGGGCTATTTTGCGCAATGCCCTCGGGGAGCCCCCTGTGCCGGTGGCGTTTATGTCATGAGACCTATTCGTCGAACGCATTGGTCCGGCCGGCTGGCCTGTGGTTTGGGTTTATGTTTTCTGGGCGCGTTGCAGCTTGTGCGCGCCGAGCCCGAAGTGACCGGCGATCCGGCTCGCGGAGCAGGCATTTATAGCCGCTGCCTGGCCTGTCACGCGCTGGAGTACGATCGCACGGGACCGCGCCATTGCGGTTTATTTGGGCGCAAAGCGGGAAGTGTCCCGGGGTTTGAGTATTCGGATGCGATGAAAAAATCCAATATTATCTGGAACAGCGAAACCTTGAACTGGTTTCTACAAAGTCCCATGACGGCCATACCGGGGACGGCCATGGGATACGCCGGTATTTCCGACGCTCAGGAGCGTGCGGATCTGATTGCATATTTGAAGCAGGCCGATGCGTCGCCGCAGTGCAAGGGTAAGTGACGGCAACGGATTGAACGATGGTGTCTTTCATTTGACAGCCAGGAAAAAAGTCGTCATAATCTCGTTCTTCGGTTGGGGATGGTAGCTCAGTTGGTAGAGCACCGGACTTTTAATCCGATGGTCCCGGGTTCGAGTCCCGGCCATCCCACCACTCTACTTTTGGGTAGATTATTGAAGCCACTTGCAAAATTAACTTGCCGGTGGCTTTTTTGCATTTTGGCTTCAGATGGTAATTATTCCATTTGCAACCCGGTTGTGGACCGGTCTGCAAAGAGTGTGGCCGGCGCCTGCCGCACAAAGTCGGCGTAGCGCGCCAGGCCGCCGTACGCAAGCTCGATTTGGCAATAAAGTGGGCGGGAAATTAAAAAATAAAATCAATCATGCTAAATTGCCTCCTTGGGGGAACCCGGACTGTCTTGGCGGTAAAGCTTCGCGTTCCATTCATTATTTGTATTTTTGGCAAAGACTGAGCCTTGATTCGCCTGGAAGATATTCATAAAACCTATGTTTCGCCCGGGCGCATATCGCACGCCCTGGACGGTGTAGACCTGCATATTCGGCAAGGCGAGGTTTTTGGCATTATCGGCCGTTCGGGCGCCGGTAAAAGCACCCTGATACGCATGTTGAACCTGCTGGAGCGTCCAAGCCAGGGCAATGTCTGGGTGCGCGGCCAAAACATTACGCAGTTTCAAGAGTCGCAATTGCAGCAATTTCGCCAGAAAGTCGGCATGGTGTTCCAGCACTTTAATTTGCTGCGTTCGCGTACCGTGCTTGATAACGTATGCTTCCCCTTGAAGCTGGCCGGCTTGTCGCGGGCCGGGCAGGTGCAGCGCGCACACGAGGTGCTGGCCCTGGTCGGCCTGAGCGATCATGCCAAAAAATACCCGAAACAATTGTCGGGCGGCCAGCAGCAGCGCGTCGGCATTGCGCGGGCGCTGGCCAACCAGCCTGAACTATTGCTGTGCGACGAGGCGACTTCGGCGCTCGATCCGGAAACGACGCAGTCCATCCTGCGTTTGCTGCTCGATATTAACCAGCGCTTCGGCCTGACGATTGTTTTGATTACGCACGGTATGGACGTGATTCGCGCGGTGTGCGACCGGGTTGCGGTGATCGAGGCGGGGAAAATTGTCGAGTCCGGCGACGTGCTGGACGTATTCCTGCATCCGCGGCATGCCGTGACTCAGTCGCTCTTGTCCGAAAGCGGGGTTGATGCCGAGAGCTGGCGTGACATGGCCGCGGGAATCGATGGCCGCATCATTCGCCTGAGCTTTCGTGGCGCAGCGACCGCGCAGCCGATTCTAAGCCGGGCCAGTCGCGAACTGGACGTCAACCTGAGCATCTTGCAGGGGGCGGTCAGTCGCATCAAAGAGACCCCCTATGGCCAGCTTGTGCTGTCGGTGCAAGGGGGCGATGCGGCGTTAGAGCGATTGACTTCGTTTTTCGCGAAAGAGGGCGTTGAGTGCGAGGTGCTGCGAGCATGATGTTCAGCAATCTGGATTGGCCGCTGATCGGCGAGGCAACCATCGACACCTTGTTGATGACGGGTTTTTCCCTGGTATTTACGGTACTGCTTGGCTTGCCGCTGGGCATTGTCCTGTTCCTTACCGGAAAGCGGCAAATGATGGAAAACGCCCCGGTATATCAAGTGCTGTCGTTCGTGGTGAACGTCTTGCGCTCGGTGCCATTCCTGATTTTGCTGATTGTCATGATTCCGCTAACCCGGGTTCTGGCCGGAACATCGCTGGGTGTGCAGGGCGCGATACCGCCCCTGGTGCTCAGCGCCGCGCCTTTCTTTGCACGGCTGGTTGAGAACGTGCTGCGCGAACTGGATCCGGGCGTGACGGAGGCCTGCCGCGCCATGGGCGCCAACTCGCGGCAAACCGTCCTGATGGCGCTGATACCCGAGGCGACCACCGGTATTGTGGCCGCCATTATCGTGACCGGGATTGCCTTGGTGGGTTATTCGGCCATGTCCGGGGTTATCGGCGGCGGCGGGCTGGGCGACCTGGCGCTGCGTTTCGGCTATCAGCGCTACCAGACCGACGTCATGGCGGTTACCGTGCTGATCCTGGTGGTCATGGTGCAGGTGTTGCAAGTGCTGGGCGATCGCCTGGTCTTAAAATTAAATCGAAAATGAATCCTTAGGAGTAGTTCATGTTCTTGAAAAAACTCGGTTCCGTTTTGGCCATTTCATCGCTCTTTTTTGCAGCCGGCGCGGTGCATGCCCAGAAGCTGAGCGTTGCCGCGACGCCGGTGCCGCATGCCGAGTTGCTGGAGTTCGTCAAGCCTGTGCTGGCTAAAGAGGGGGTGGATCTGGAGATCAAAGTGTTCACCGACTATGTCCAGCCCAACCTGCAGGTGGCCGAAGGCCATCTCGACGTGAATTTTTTCCAGCATAAGCCTTATCTGGATTCGTTCAATAAAGAGCATGGAACGACGCTGGTGTCGGTCGGGCAGGTGCACGTCGAGCCTTTTGGCGCTTACTCCAGGAAAATAAAAAACATAGGCGAACTCAAGGACGGCGCGTTGATCGCCTTGCCCAATGATCCGTCCAATGGTGCGCGAGCCCTGTTGTTGCTGCAAAAAGAAGGGCTGATCAAGCTCAAAGACCCCAGCAATATTTTGGCGACATCGCGCGATATTATCGAGAATCCTAAAAAGCTGAAATTCAAAGAGCTTGAGGCCGCCACGCTGCCGCGTATTTTGCCTGACGTGGATATGGCCCTGATCAACACCAATTATGCGCTTGAGGCAGGGCTCAATCCCATCAAGGACGCCTTGTTCATTGAAGGCTCCGACTCGCCTTACGCTAACATTATCGTGACGACCGCGTCCAAGAAAGACGATCCGGCGGTGAAGAAACTGGTCGCTGCGCTCAATAGCGATGCCACCCGCAGCTTCATACTGGAAAAGTATAAAGGAGCGATTGTTCCGGCGTTCTAAAGCCGCTGTAATGCGGTGTCACCCGGCCAGTTCCTGGGCCGTTCGCAAAAACTGCGCAATCAGCGGAGAATTTTTGCGTTCGGTTCGGCAAACCAGCCGAGTGCGGGTCGTTGCGGTGAAGTTTTTCACTTCCAGTTTGACCAGACCCGGGCCGGGCAAATAAGCCCTGTCGGCGACCACTCCCAAACCTAATCCTTGCGCGACGGCCTCGCGGACGGCTTCGCGGCTGCGCATTTCCACACTGGTTTTGATCCGGATCCCGCAAGCTTTTAGCGCCTCCTCGAATGCCTTTCGTGTTCCCGACCCCTCTTCACGCATGACGAACTCCTGATTCATCAGGTCGGCCAGGCCGACTTCCTGTTTGCTTGCCAGTTCGTGCGACGTGGCGGCAAAGACGACCAGCGCTTGCTGGCGGTACGGCACGCAAAAAATCTGCGGATCGGTGATTTCGTTCAATACAAGGCCAATGTCGCCCTGGTAGTCCAGGATGCGCTGGGTGATGGACTGAGAGTCGCCCACCGTAACGGTGACCTGTACGCCCGGGTAGTCGGCCCGATAAGCCTTGATGATAGGGGTGATGTTGTAAGGCCCGATGGCATGCAGATTCAGTGTCCCGCTGTAATGGCTTTTGGCTGCCGTCAGCAGCGAGAGCGCGTCTTCTTCGGCACTGAATACCCGCCGGGTGTGCTCGAGCAAGGCGTTCCCGAACTCGGTGAGCGCCAGGCGCCGGCCTTTGCGGAAAAAAAGTTCAACGCCGTAGTCCGCCTCCAGTCGCAGGATATGGGCCGAGACCGTGGGCTGGCGCAAACTCAGTTGACGCGCGGCGGTCGTGATCGAGCCGGCACGTGCGGTGGCGTCAAAGGCCTTCAAGGCGGCCAATAAAGAAATTCCAGACATAGGTGCCGTCTATATATAGGGTTGATTTTTGATTGAAAACGTACATACGGGTGACATAACGGCTGATCATACTGGCAAACATTGCAGTCGGCCGCATGTCATGAAAACTTCATGTGGCGGTACTGCCCGAATAACCCAACACATGAGGTGGATCCCTATGATTCCTTCAACAAGGCCTTCATGGCTTGTACAGACGAACGATCTGGCGGTGACGTATCCCAACGGTCATCAGGCTCTGCACCCGACGTCGCTGACCATATACCCCGGTGAATTTCTCGTCTTGCTGGGGCCCTCGGGTGCGGGAAAGTCGACCTTGCTGCGCAGCCTCAACGGTCTGGTACGACCCACGGAAGGTGAAGTTTGTCTGAATGACATTGATCGGCCGCAGCGCGATGCGGGGGCCATGCGCGAGCACCGGCGCCGGACCGGCATGGTGTTTCAGCAACATCACCTTATTGGGCGCCAGACGGTTCTGGCCAATGTCCTGATGGGCCGGGTGGCAACCCGCGGGGGCTGGCAGTCCGTTTTCCCGTGGTCGCGGGAAGACAAGTTGCTGGCCTTGAGCGCGATTGATCGCGTGGGTCTTATCGATAAGGCGCTGGTACGTGCCGATGCGCTGTCGGGCGGTCAGCAACAGCGGGTGGGGATTGCGCGGGCGCTCATCCAGCAGCCCCGGCTCATGCTCGCCGACGAACCCGTGGCCAGTCTGGACCCGGTGACGGCGGAAAGCGTGCTGACCCTGCTGCATGACATCTGTAAAACAGACCGTCTGACCGCCGTGGTCAGCCTTCACCAAATTGAATTTGCCAAAAAATTCGCTGACCGGATTATCGGGCTGAATCACGGCAGGGTGGTCTTTGAGGGCAAGCCCGAGACGCTCAGCGACGACGATCTGCAACGCCTTTATGCCGCGACGGCCCGGTCGGAAAGACACGCGTCCGGTTTTGCCATTCCTGCGCTTCGCGCCGCTTGATTTTTCAGGAGTTTATTTGATGTTTACACGCAGATGTTTTGTTCAATCCATGGCCGCCGGTCTGCTTTCGATCGCGCTTCCTTTGTCGGTGGCTGCCCAGGGCAAAGATCCTTCACGCCTGCGCGTCGCGCTGTTGCCGGACGAGAATGCCGCCACGTTGATCCAAAACGCCCAGCCGCTCAAGCAGTACTTGCAGAGAACGCTGAATAAAGACATTGAACTCATCGTGACAACGGACTACTCGTCGATGATCGAAGCCATGCGATTCGGCCGTATCGAAATTGCTTATTTCGGTCCTTTTTCTTACGTTCTGGCCAAGTCCAAAGCCCGTGATATCGAACCTTTCGCCGTGGGCGTGGAGCGCGGTTCACCCACGTATCAGTCGGTGCTGATTGCCCAAGCGGATGGTCCTGTTAAAAAACTTGAGGACATACGCGGGCAGTCCTTTGGTTTTGGTGACCAGGCGTCCACTTCCAGCCATTTGGCACCCCGGGCCCACCTGTTGAAGACTACCGGATTGGACGGTGAGAAAGACTATCGCCCCGTTCACCTTGGTACGCACGACGCGGTGGCTCGTGCCGTTCAGGCGGGTCAGGTTCCTGCCGGCGCGCTATCCAAGCCCATTCTGGAGTCCCTGATTCAAAAAGGCACGATTGATGCGTCGAAAATTGTTGAGCTGGACCTGAGCGCTCCCATCCCCAACTATCCCATGGTCATGCAGGCCAATCTCAAGCCTGAGCTTAAAGACGCTATCCGGAAAGCATTCATCGACATGACTGATCAAGAGGTACTAAAAAGTTTTCGGGTGCAGGCGTTTGCCCCCACCAATGATCAGGCCTATGACGTGCTGCGCGATACCGCCGCCATTCTCAACCTTGATATCGGGAAAATGAAGTGACGAGCACGTCGACGAAGTATGCGCAGCAACTGAGCACCGACCGTTTGCGCGGTCAGCGCCAGTTGATGCTGATGGCCGTAATTGTGTTTATTTGTCTGCTGGCCCTGGGCGTTACGGGCTTTTTTGATGCCCAGCGTTTTGTCGAGGGGGCGCCGGCAATGAAACAGTTGGGGTCGGAAATGATCCCGCCGAACTTTGAGCGTTGGCAGCACTGGATCATTCCCCTTCGGGATACGCTGGCCATGTCCGTGGCCGGCACGGCGCTCACGGTGGTGTTGTCGCTGCCGCTGGCTTTGCTGGCTGCGCCCAATACGACCCCTCACCCGGTCATCGGGCGCTTATTGAGAATAGTGCTGGCTGCTTTTCGCTCTGTGCCTGAAATTATTTTGGGCATTATTTTTGTGGCGGCCGTGGGTTTCGGTGCCTTGCCCGGCGTGCTGGCGCTGGCCTTGCACTCGACGGGCATGGTCGGAAAATTCTACGCCGAGGCCATTGAACACGTCGATCCTAAACCGATGGAAGCAGCGGTGGCCGCGGGCGCCAGCCGATTCCAGGTCATCATGCATTCGGTGCTGCCCCAGGTTCTTCCGCAGTTGGCCGATATCACGATTTATCGCTGGGAATATCACTTCCGTGCATCGGCGGTTCTAGGCATTGTCGGCGCAGGGGGTATTGGTTTTGAGCTGATGGCGGCCTTGCGCCTGATCAAGTACGACGAAGTGTCGGCCATTTTGCTGTCCATTCTGGCCTGCGTCATTGTGGTTGACAGTATCGGGACCGCACTGCGCCGTCATCTTAAATAACAGACGCTTTTTTAAATAACAGAAACTCTTAAACCAAATACGTTATGAAATCGAAAATAGTGATTACGCAGCCTGTTCATGCGGACGTGTTGCACAAGCTGCAGAGGGCGGGGGACGTTGTCATGAATCCGGGCCCCGAGCCCTGGAGCACACGCGAACTCTATGCGCATCTTGCAATGGCGGACGCATTGATGGCATTCATGCCTGACCGCATTGATGCCGACGTGTTGCGCCAAGCGCCGCGGTTAAAGACGATTGCCTGCGCCTTGAAGGGCTATGACAACTTTGACCTGAAGGCGTGTGACGAGGCGGGGGTGGCGATCAGTTTTGTGCCTGACCTGCTGACTGAGCCGACGGCCGAGCTGGCCATAGGACTGGCGATTGCCGCGGCCCGGCATGTGGTGTCCGGAGACCGTATGGTGCATTCCGGCCGGTATGCGGGCTGGCGGCCGGTTCTTTATGGGACGGGGCTGCATCAGTCGATCGTGGCGGTCGTTGGGTTGGGGGCGGTAGGCAGGGCGATTGTCGACCGTCTGTCCGGTTTTGGTTGTGCCGAAATTCTGGGGGTGGACCCGCAAAACCGGGATCCTCGCACCACGCCGGTCAGTTTGCCGGAGGCGGTGACGCGTGCCGACTATCTATTGCTCGCGGTGCCGCTCACGCCGCACACAAAGCATTTGCTGGACGAGGGCTTACTGGCTCAGGTCAAGCCTGGTGTGGTCATCGTTAACATTGGTCGGGGGTCGGTCATCAGCGAAGCGGCGGTCGCCAAGGGTCTCGCCCAGGATTTGATCGGGGCTTATGCGGCCGATGTCTACGAAATGGAGGACTGGCTGCTGCCTGACAGGCCCCGTTCGATTGACCCTGATTTGTTGGCGTCGGAACGAACCGTACTGACGCCGCATATCGGATCGGCCGTTTCCAGAGTACGCCTGGCCATTGAACATCGGGCGGCCGATAACCTGATACAGGTGCTTGCCGGTCACGTTCCCAAGGATGTTTTATGCGTCGTAGCCTAGGAGCGTAGCTTTTTGACCTTCGGCAAGGGGCGCATGGGCGGATGCTTGGTCAGTTCATCGGTGCGCCGGCGCCAAGGCGTAGTACCACACCGCCCAGGCGACGGCCGCCCACACCACGACGACGAACAGGATGCCCCATGGGTTGCGCGGCTTGCGTCCCTCGCGTGCCATCCAGTCGGCGGCCTTGAGCCGGCACTCTGCCAGCACCTGTTCGGGAACAAGCAGGATGGCGAGCCAGATCAGGACAGGCAGCAGGATGACGTCGTCCAGATAACCCAGGACGGGAATGAAGTCCGGGATCAGGTCGATGGGGCTAAGGGCATACGCTACGACCAGCACGCAAAGCCCCTTGGCGAGCCAAGGCGTGTCGGGATGCCGGTAGGCAAACCAGAGCGTTACGCCGTCGCGCTTGAGGCGGCGTGCCCAGGTGCGCAGCGTGTCAAAAAAAGCCATGGAGATGTTCGCCGGCCTGATGTTGTGGGCTGCAGCGCCCTGTACGGTGACGGTTTTCAGCCAACTCTGCAACGGTGACCCGTATCGGTTCTTTTAGCATGCCCTTATTATATGAACAGACCCTTGCCGTTTGACGAGGCTTAGCCGGCAATCTGAAATTCGGGGTTTACCCCGAATTTTCGTTTTCACTGCGGGTTCCGCGTTATTCTGTGGATAATGTTGCCGACCTAAGGAGTGTTTCCATGTTCCAGAGTAAATTCAAAACAGTATTGGCGGGTTTGGCTTTAGCGCTGGCGCTGCCCGCCACAGCCGCACTGGCTCAAGACCGCGAGCTTGTGGTGGCAACCGATACCGCCTTCGTGCCGTTCGAGTTCAAGCAAGACGGGAAATATACTGGTTTTGATATCGACCTCTGGGAGGCCATCGCCAAAGAGGCAGGGCTTAAGTACCGCCTCCAGCCTATGGACTTCAACGGCATTATTCCCGGGCTGCAAACACGCAATATCGACGCTGCCCTGGCCGGAATAACCATTCGCGACGACCGCAAGCAAGTCATTGATTTTTCCGATCCTTATTACGAAAGCGGGTTGGCCATCTTGGTCGGCAACGACAATGACAAGATCAAAACGGCAAACGACCTGGCCGGCAAGATGGTGGCGGTCAAAATAGGCACGGCCACGGTCGACTACTTGCGCAAGGAAGTGCCCAAGGCCGAACTGAAACTATTCCCCAATATCGATAACGCGTTCCTGGAATTGGCCACGGGCCGCGTCGATGCCGTGGTGCACGACACGCCTAATGTCCAGTATTACGCCAACACCGGCGGCAAAGGCAAGGTCAAGGTGGTCGGCGCCCTGAAAAGCGGCGATTTCTACGGCATAGGTTTCCCCAAAGGCAGCGACCTGGTTCCTGTCGTCAATAAAGCGCTTAAGGCGCTGCAGGCCAACGGTCAGTACGATGCCTTGTATGCCAAATGGTTTGGCGCAAAAGCGGCCCCCACCAAGTAAATATTCCGTTTTTCTACGATACGGCGATCAAGTGTTAGTGCACGCGATCGCCGTTTTGCTTGATGGCCCGGCTTGTGTTCAGGCCGGCGCGCTTCTAGGGGTAACACATGACATTTGAATGGTCTGCGATTTGGGCCGCGCTGCCCAGCTTGCTGGAAGGCACCAAGATGACAATACAGATCACGTTGCTGGGCTTGCTTGGCGGGACGGTGATCGGCTTTCTTTCCGGTGTGGTGACGACCTATGTCAAGGTCCTGGTCACCTGGAAAACAAGCATTATCTTTATTGCCTGCGTCGTCGCTTTGTACTTTTTGGCGCAGTTGATTGCATGGGTTGGCACGGCGTACCTGCAAAGCGTTCCGGGCTGGGCGTGGTGGCTGGTCGAGGCGATTGTCGCGGCGGCGGTGCTGTTTCGATTTTTTCGCTATGTTCCCGTGGCTCTGTCGTTTCTCGCCCAGGTTTATATCCTGGTGATCCGCGGTACGCCTATTGTCGTGCAAGTCATGTTCATCTACTTCGCCTTGCCATTGATTTTCGGCTGGCGCATCGATGGCGTTTCAGCGGCGATTTTTACGCTCATCATTAACTCGGGTGCTTATATTGCCGAGATCGTGCGGGGCGGACTGCAGTCGGTGCCCAAAGGCTTGAAGGAAGCCGGGCAGGCCATGGGGCTGCCTTTTTACAAGATCCTGCTTTATATCATCGGTCCGGTTGCGCTGCGTCGCATGATTCCGGCTATGGGCAACCAGTGCATCATCAGCCTTAAGGATTCCTCGCTTTTCATTGTGATCGGAGTGGCCGAACTGACTCGCCAGGGCCAGGAGATCATCGCCAGCAATTTCCGCGCGGTCGAGATCTGGGGCGCGGTTGCTGTTATCTACCTGATATTGACCGGCATTATTGCGTTGACCCTCAAATTTGTTGAACACAGGACGCAAATCGTATGAGCATAGTCGAGTTCAAAAATGTGGTGAAGCGTTTTGGCGCGAACACCGTGCTCAATGGCATTGACCTGAGCATCGAGAAGGGCGAGGTGGTCGTGGTCGTGGGGCCTTCTGGCTCGGGCAAATCCACGCTCTTGCGCTGCATCAACGTCCTTGAGACCATACAGGACGGCGATATCGTCGTTAACGGCTTGAGCGTCCTTGGCAGCAATGCAACCGTTCGAGAGTTGCGGCGCGAAGCCGGCATGGTGTTTCAGCAATTCAATCTGTTCCCGCAATTGACGGCGCTGGAAAACGTCATGTTCGGCCCTGTGCATACGCGCGGAACGCGGCGCAGCCAGGCTCGAGACGAGGCGGTTGCACTGCTGACCAAAGTCGGCCTGGCCGATAAGGTGGATCATTATCCCGGACAGCTATCGGGCGGACAGCAACAGCGCGTGGCCATTGCGCGTGCGCTGGCCATCCGTCCTCAGCTCATGTTGTTTGACGAGCCGACGTCGGCCCTCGATCCCGAGCTGCGCCACGAAGTCCTGAAAGTGATGCAGGATCTGGCCGAAGAGGGAATGACCATGGTGGTGGTGACGCACGAAATGGAGTTCGCCCGCAAGGTCGGTAGCCGCCTGATTTTTATCGACCAGGGGAAAATCGCCCAAGACGGGCCGCCTGCCGAGCTGTTGACCAATCCCCCCAGCCAGCGGCTGAAAGATTTTCTGCAGCACGTCGCCTGAAAAAAACCACCGGGCCGCCGAAGCGGCGCGGCGGCGGGCTTAGCGCGCTACGCGCAAGATGCGTGTGGCGCTAAGCTTTTTGGTGGCGTCGTTGGTGATGCGGATGGTGACCTGGCGGGCAGTAAAGCCTTCCGGCAAGGCGGCGCTGCCGTGGATATGGTTGTAGTGCTGCACACTGACATCGACAGGGGGCAGGGTGATGTTGTCGTTTCGGCCATTGGCGTAGCGCCCCGAAACCACCAGCGCCATTTCACCCTGAAACGGTGCGCTCTTGGCATCGTCCTGCATGATCAGAATCCGATAGTCGAGCTGCCCATTGGCATTGGAAAAATCGGCGGCGCGAATGCCCGGAGACGTTCCGCGCGGGTCGGCCGGCATGGCGCGCGCAAACAACTGGATGTCGTGGTTGAGTTTGGCGATCTGTTCCTGCGCTTGCTTAAGCTCGGACGCCTGGCTCGTTTGGCTGGCCGTGAGTTCCTTCAGTTCGCGGGTGCGTTGGCCCAGCTCGGACTGCAGTCGTTGCTTATCCAGATTGCTGCTATTGAGGTCGTATTGCAGTTGTTCCGACTGCTCGACGGTAAGGCGCGGCGGTCCGTAGCTTTTCTGCAGGAAAAGAAGCCCCCCCGCCCCGAGGACGATGCCCGTCAGTATCAACACCAGCCAGCGTGGAATGCGGCGCCGACGACGCGTGCTTCCGTACGGAGTGGGTCTGAATACGTTGCGTTTAGAGGAACCAAATAAGGCCATTACAAAAAATCCTGTATTGCGGCGGGTGAAACGGCAGTGCGAAGCTTTACCGAAAAAAAGTCTAAAGCATAGCCCGGAATTGAAGCTGAAATGGTTGAAACCGAGGGTTCGTTGCGAATTGGAAAAACTTAATACATTTGGTTTTTCATGTTTCCTGGAGGAAACAATATGGTTAGTTGCGCAACGAGCGGTCCAGGCAGGCCAGGCGCGCCGGGGTTCCCACGTCAACCCATTTGCCATTGTAGTGAGTGCCGGTTATTTGTCCGCGTGACATGGCCTGGCGCAATAGCGGCGCCAGCTTGGCGGGTTCCCGCTTTGCCAGCGGTGTAAACAGGGCGGGTTGATAAATGCCTATGCCGGCAAAGGTCAGTGTGGCGGCCGGGCCGTCGTCGGGGCGGTTGACGACGAGCTGGTTTCGGCCCAGGACGAAGTCGCCTGTCTTATGGTGCTTGGGGTTGTCGACCAGCAACAGCCAGCCCAGCTTGTTCTCTTGTACGAGCGTATGGCCGATTTCAAACGCTTGGGCCGGATTCCAGTCGCACCAGACGTCGCCGTTGACGACCAGGAATGGCTCCGCCTGGAAATGATCAAGGGCCTGGGCGATGCCGCCGGCGGTTTCAAGGGGCGTGGGTTCGGGCGAATAGGTGATGTGGGCGTCCCACTTGCGGCCATCCTGCAAGTGTTCTTCAATTTGCCTGCCGAGCCAGGCGTGGTTGATGACCAGTTGCGTAATGCCGGCGCGAACCAGGCGCTCAATATGCCAGAGAATAAGCGGTTTGCCCCCGGCCATGAGCAGTGGCTTGGGGGTGGCGTCGGTTAGCGGACGCATGCGCTCGCCGCGGCCCGCGGCCAGTATCATGGCCCGCATTAAAACGTGTATCCCACGGTGACCTGGCGATTATCCAGCTTGTCGAGCAGGCGCAGCAACGGCCTGAAGGCGCCATAGCGCGAGGCCACTTGCCGCACATAGGCATTAACGCGCGGCATGTGATCCAGGTAATGGTGTTTTTGATCGCGGTGCGATAGCCGGGCGAAGACGCCCAGAATACGCAAATTGCGCTGCAGGCTCATCCATTCGTAAGCCCGGTGGAAATCGGCGAAGTCGTGCGCGACGGGAAGCCGCGCAGCGCGGGCCGCTTCCCAGTAGCGAATGGCCCAGTCCAGTTGCTGAGGTTCTTCCCAGGTTGTGCGCGCGTCCATGACCAGGGAAGCCACGTCATAGGTCAGGGGGCCGGCCAGGGCATCCTGGTAGTCGATGATGCCAGGGTTGGGGCCGTGTTCAGGGCGTTCGCATAGCATCAGGTTGGGCGAATGGAAGTCACGGTGAACCAGTACGCAGCCTTGCTTGACGTTGTCTTGCACCAGAGCGGTAAAGGTGTCGTGCAGAATGGTTTGATCTAGTTCGTTGAGCGTGGCCTGGCAATGGCGCTGCGCGTACCATTCGGGAAAAAGCGTCAGTTCTTGCGCCAGGCGTGTTTGGTCGTAGGCGGGCAGGCCGGTGGTGCTGGCTTGTTGCATCTGTACCAGCGCCCCGATGGCATCACGGTATATTTTTTGGAGTGCGACGTCGTCCAGCCCCGATTGAATGGTCTGGTAATAAGTTTGAGGGCCCAGGTCCGACAGCAATAAAAAACCCTGTGCCAGATCCTGGGCCAGAATTGTTGGTACATTAAGACCTGCTTGCGCCAGTAACTGAGTTACGTGTACAAAGGGCTGGCAGTTTTCGTGCGGCGGCGGGGCATCCATGACAATCGCGGTGCCGCCGTTGGCGGTCAGGCGGAAATAGCGACGAAAGCTGGCATCGCTCGAGGCGGGCTGCAGTGACGCCAGGTCGAGTTTATGGGTGTCGGCATGGTTGTGCAGCCAGTGTTTTAATGCGATAAGCCGCGGATCTGCGCTGGAGTTCAAAATCGATCCTAGTGAAATACGTGGAAATGGTTGTTAATCGTGAGCCATAGGAACCTTGGCCCCTCTATAATAACGGGTTGCCAATTATTCCGATATGGCAAGTGTGCCAAAATATAGTCCGTTTTCAGGAGACGAAATACTCGTGCGTTTGGTTTTGTGGGCCACCTTCTTTGCGATTGGCAGCTTGTCGGCGGCATATGCTCAGCAGCCTGATGCCGGCACGGCCGCGCCGTCGCCCCAATTGCGTATTTCGCCTAACTTGCAGGTTCACAATAAACTCGACGAGAACGAGATGTCGGCCTTCCTGGTGGCCGATAAAATTGAAAACGACGAACAAGGCAAAGTCATCCTGACGGGCTCCGCCGAAGTGCGCCGCATCGATTCGGTGGTCAAAGGCGACTACATCGATTATCAGCGTGAAACCGGGCAAGCCAACGTGCGGGGCCATGGCATGATCATGCGCGACGGCAGTATTGTTACCGGCCCCGAGCTGTCGTTCAATGTCAACAGCGATACCGGCGAAGTCAATGATCCCAATTTCTGGCTGGGCGCGCAGGGGGGCGCTGGCAAAGCGAGCCGGGCCGATATACTTAGCCGCAGCAAAATGCGGCTGGCCGATGTCACCTATTCCGGTTGCCCTTGCCCTGATCCCGCCTGGTACATCACCTCGTCGCGGGTCGATCTGGATTTCGATGAAAACGAAGGCATCGCGCGCAACGGCGTGCTGTTTTTTAAAGGGGTGCCCATTCTGGCGTCTCCGTACCTGTCGTTTCCGATCACCAAAGAGCGCAAGTCCGGGTTTTTGATTCCCACCTACGGCATTTCCAGCAATAGTGGTTTCGAGTTCTCGCTGCCGTATTACTTTAATCTGGCGCCCAATTACGATATGACGCTGACACCGCGCTACATGAGCAAGCGCGGCACGCAACTGGGCGGCGAATTCCGTTATCTGGGGCGCAGTTACAGCGGGCAGCTTACCGGCACGTATCTGCATAACGATGCAATCACCGGCGATGACCGGTGGTCGTACACCGCCCGGCATAGCCAACGCCTGGGAGGCGGGTTTAGCGCGTCGTACGACATTCGCGGCGTGTCCGACGATAACTACTTCCGTGATTTTTCAACGTTCGGCCTGAATCAAGCGACGACGAGGTATTTGCCACGGAGGGCAACCCTGAGTTGGAGCGGTTACGATTATTGGAGGGCTCGCCTGCAGGTGTATACCTATCAAACCTTGCAGGACGAAACCAGCAGCTATCGGCATCCGCAATTCGACAAGCTGCCCGAACTGTATGTGCGCGGGGCTCGTTATAACTGGGGTGGCTTCGATGTGGCCTCTGATAATTACGCCACCAAATTCAAATCGCCGATTTACAACGGGAAAATTTACGATCATCGCTCATTTAGAGATGCCTTTGGTGTGCATACGAGACCCGATGGCGATCGCTTTACCTCCTACAATACCATTGCCTACCCCATCGTCAAACCCGGCTGGTATGTCACGCCTAAAGCGGGAGTGCATCTTAGTCAATATAATACCGACTGGCATACCGATGACTTGCCTGCCTATATTGGCCGGCCTAAAACGGAATCCCGCGTGCTTCCCATCATGTCGCTCGACTCGGGCATGACGTTCGAGCGCAGCACGACGCTGTTTGGCAACGACTCGATTCAAACCATCGAGCCGCGGGCCTACTACCTGTATGTGCCTTATCGGGACCAGTCCCAGTTGCCGGTGTATGACACCAGCATCGCCTCGTTCAACTTTTCCCAGGCGTTCGACGAAAATATTTTCAGCGGCGGCTGGGATCGTATTGCCAACGCCAATCAAATGACCCTGGGCTTGACCACGCGCTGGCTTGACGAAGACACGGGTTTTGAGCGCTTGTCGCTGTCCGCCGCGCAACGCATTTATTTCGATGATCAACGCGTGACCCTGCCCAACCGGAATCCGCGCTTGAATAAAAAATCCGATTATCTGGTTGGCGCCAATGCCGCCCTGACCGACAAGCTGAACGTCCGGTTCGATGCGCAGTTCAACCCCGAGTCGCGGGATCGCAATCGCATGACGGCAGGCTTGCGCTGGAAGCCCAAGCGCCTGGCCAGTTTATCGGCGGCCTACCGTTACGAACGGGACCCGCGTGCGGTTTTCGACCCCGATTTCGTCCTCGATCCGTTGACCGACCGCACCAAAGAGCAAGTGACGCTTTCGGGCCAGTGGCCTTTGACCAGCAAGATCTACGCTATGGGGCGAGTCGACTATTCCTTGCAAGAAAAGCGCTCCACCCAGTCGATTATGGGGCTCGAATATAAAGGCGACTGCTGCTGGGCGGCTCGTGCCGTGTTCCAGCGTTATGCGGTGTCGGAGGGCGATGTGAATACCGCTCTATTTTTCCAGCTTGAATTATCGGGATTGGGTTCTCTTGGAACCGACCCTATGGGTTTGCTTGGCAGGACAATACCCAGCTACGAGCCTGTCATGCCGCCTGTATCCCAAAAAACCACCTTCGAGAGGTATGAATAATGCATAGTCTGCAGACTAAGCGCCGACTAGCGTCCGTATTGATTCCAGGGCTGATCCTCATGGCGCCGGGCTTGGCGGGGGTGCAAGCGGCGCCCGCGAAAGCGCCTGCGCAGAAGTCCGCGCAGTTTGTCGACGGCATTGCCGCCGTCGTCAATGCCCGCGTCATTACCCTGAATCAGCTCAATACCGAAGTGCGACAGGCCGCTGATGAGCTCAAGCGGCAGAAAATACAGGTGCCCGATCAGGCCACGTTGCAAAAACAAGTCTTGCAACGCATGATTACTGAAGAGCTGGTGCGCCAGCAAGCCGATCAGATGGGCATCCAGGTATCGCAGGCGCAGCTTGACCAAGGGGTCGCCATGGTGGCCCAGCGCAATCGGATTTCGGTTGCGCAATTACGCAGCGAAATTGCCAGGTCCGGCTTGTCGTGGGAGCAGTATCTGGATAACTTGAAGAACGAAATCCGTATTGACCAGCTTCGGCAGCGGGCGGTCGATAGCCAGATTTTTATCTCCGATAGCGATATCGATGCGTTTCTGAAAAGCCAGGCTCGCCAGGGTGCCCCTGTAACGGCGCAGCCCATGCCGCCCGCGCCGCAAGCCCGGGCCGAGCAAGCCGGTCCCCAGGTGCTGGGATTGGCCCAGATCCTGGTGCAGGTTCCCGATGGCGCCTCGTCTTCCCAGGTGCAAGAGCTACGCAAGAAAGCCGAGGCTATTTTGGCTAAAGTGCGTTCGGGCGCCGACTTCGCCAGCGTCGCCGCCGCCTCGTCCGATGACCCGAATGCGCTTAAGGGCGGCGAGCTGGGCGTCCGTCCGGCCGCGGGCTGGCCCGATCTGTTTTTACAGGCCACTCAAAATCTGAAGGCGGGCCAGATCAGCGACATTGTTCAGAGCGGCAACGGTTTTCACATTTTGAAGGTGGTGACACGCGGGCCGGCCGATGCACGCCCGGGCGCCAGTGCGGCGCCCGACCTGACCAGCCCCGGCGCCGCGCCGCAGCCGCAGGGGCCGATGATGGTGACCCAAACGCATGCGCGTCATATTCTCATCAAGGTCACCAAGGTGGTCAACGACGAACAGGCTCGGACACGTCTTGAACAATTGCGTCAGCGGATCGAAATGGGCGAGAGCTTCGCCGATTTGGCCAAACGTTATTCCGAAGACGTTTCGGCGCCGCAAGGCGGCGATCTGGGCTGGCTGACTCCGGGCGAAACCGTGCCGGCGTTTGAGCAGGCCATGAACGCGCTGCAGCCCGGCCAGATCAGCCAGCCGGTGAACTCGCCTTTTGGCTGGCATTTGATTCAGGTTGAAGAGCGCCGTACCAAGAACATGGAAGAAGAGTTCAAGCGTATGCAAGCACGGCAAATACTCTTTCAGCGCCGCGCCGAACCGGCTTTTGAAGACTGGCTGAACAAGCTGCATGGCGAGTCCTATATTGATAACCGGCTTGATCCGCAGGCCAACCGTCAACGTAAGACGCGATAGCACGTTATGGCGCAACATCAGGCTCGCAAGCGGTTTGGGCAGCACTTCCTGGTCGACGAAGGGGTAACGGACGCCATTGTGCGTGCGATTGCTCCGAAGTCCGCCGAAACGGTCATCGAGATCGGCCCCGGTTTATCGGCGCTGACTAAGCCCTTGATGCATCGGCTGGATCACTTGACGGTGGTCGAGATCGATCGCGATCTGGCTGCCCGGCTGCGCCGCGAGCACACGGAAGACCGGCTTAGCGTCGTGCAGGCCGATGCGCTGACGGTCGATTTTTCCGCCCTGGGCGATCAACTGCGCATCGTGGGTAATTTGCCTTACAACATTTCCAGTCCCTTGCTGTTCCATCTCAGGGAGTATGCCGACCAGGTCGTCGATCAGCATTTCATGTTGCAGCGCGAAGTGATCGATCGTATGGTGGCCAAGCCGTCATCGTCCGACTACGGACGTCTATCGGTCATGCTGCAGTCGCGCTATCAGATGACCAAGTTGTTCGACGTTCCCCCCGAGGCGTTCGATCCGCCTCCCCGGGTGGTATCGGCCGTGGTGCGCATGGTGCCGCTGCCTGGCACGCGGCTAAAGCCCAAAAGCGACGCGGCCTTGGAGCAGGTTGTGGCCAAGGCGTTTGCCCAGCGCCGCAAAATGTTGCGCCGTGGGCTGGGCGACTGGGCGTCGCTGGTCGACTGGGACGCGTTGGGTATTGCCAATACGGCGCGGGCGGAAGAACTGTCGGTGGAGCAGTTCATTGCGCTGGCCGATACGCTGCTTGACGCGGGTGTGCTCAAATCCTAGGTTGGTCTGACGTTTGAGGCGCGATTCTTGGCGGATGATGCTCGATGCTTAGGTCTTGGTTCATGGTTCTTGATCCGTGTGTCGGGGTCGGTGTGCCGCGGCCCAGACCATCAGCCCGGTTCGTCGCCCTGCGGCGCCGAACGTCAGCTGCGTTCGCTCCTTCGCCCCTACGGGCTTCGTTCGCGTCCACTTGCTCGGGCTTCAAAGGTCCTGGCCCCGGCACACCGACCCCGACACACTGCATAATGGAAAACTGTTGGTGTGTTGGTGTGTTTGATGTGGTGTCGCTAACGCTCCAGCCGGGGTAAGTCCCGTTTGGCAATCAGGCTCCGATCATTAGGCTCGGGTATCGGGTATCGGGTATCGGGTATCGGGTATCGGGCATCAGCCATAAGGCATTAGGCGTTAGGCATCGGCGATCGGGCGCGGGTCTTGGGAAGCAAGCCTCGGACTAGGAATCGTGCATCTGCTACAGACAGCTTAATCCTGGCCTTAAGGCTGCTCCAATGATGCCAACCATTTCGCCCGGGCTTTCTCCCGACCATTCCTTCGTAGTCGTGGCGGTGGCGGGGTGGGCAGGCGGGGAGACTTCGTGGGCGCCGGGCAATGGGCGGAAATGGCGAGATAAGTGAGCACCTGTTTGAACCGGCACGCTTCGACAAGCGCAGCTTGGAGGCCGGTGAGTTGTGCGAACGCGCCATTTCAGTTCATTGCCCGGGGAGTCCCGATAGGGACCGCCCGCGCGAAGCCCCGCCTGCCCACCCCGCCACCGACGCGACGTGTTTAGAAACCGAAACCAGACCACCGTGACGACGCGCCAGAAACGCTACCACCGCGACGTGTTAAACACCCGCCGCCTGACTCCATGTCCGAATCAATGGCAAACAGGAAGGAGAAACATAAGCAATACCTTTGTACGACAAGCAACGCCGACGCAGTTCAATTTGCCCCGTTCACGTTGATTTAGAACTGAAATCAGCCGAAGAACCAATAGCAAATTGCAATGGACGCCAGCACGCCGGCAAAGTCGGCGGCCAGTGCGCAACCGACGGCATGGCGCGTGCGTTGTATGCCGACGGCGCCAAAATAAACTGCCAGCACATAGAAGGTGGTTTCGGTGCTGCCCTGGACGGTGGCGGCCAGCAAGGCGGGAAAGCTGTCCACCCCGAAATGCTGCATGGTTTCAATCAGCATGGCACGCGCGGCGCTGCCTGAAAAGGGCTTGACCAGCGCCGTCGGCAAGGCGTCGACAAAGCGGGCGTCCATACCTAGCCAGTGCGTGATCCAGCGAATGACATCCAGCGCGGCGTCGAGCGCGCCCGACGCGCGCAGCACACCGATGGCGCAGAGCATGGCGACCAGGTAGGGCAGCAAGTTTTTGGAAATATCGAAACCTTCCTTGGCGCCCTCGATAAACGATTCGTAAACGGGGATCTTCTTGATTGCGCCGGCAAGCAGGAAACCGATAATAATTCCAAACAAAGTCAGGTTGCCCATGAGCGACGAAAGGGCGCTGATGGTGCTGGCGGCCAGGGTTGCCAGCGTGGCCATGAAGGCGGCCAGCGCCAGCACCAGCCCGCCCACCCACGCAAGCACGACAGGGTCATGCAGCTTCAGTTTCTGCATGAAGGCCACGACCAGCAAGCCGGTCAGGGACGAGGCCGTGGTGGCCAGCAAAATGGGCAAAAAAACCAGAGTGGGGTCGGCGGCCCCTTGTTGCGCGCGATACATGAAAATCGATACGGGCAATAAGGTCAGCGACGATGCGTTCAGCACCAGGAACAGAATCTGGGCATTGGTGGCGGTTTTCGGGTCGGGATTCAGAGTTTGCAATTCGCGCATGGCACGCAGGCCGATGGGGGTGGCGGCGTTATCGAGCCCCAGGCCATTGGCGGCGAAGTTCAGTGTGATCAGCCCTAATGCCGGGTGGCCGGCAGGTACGCCGGGCATCAGGCGCCGAAACAGCGGCGTTAGCAGTTTTGATAGCGACTCAATCAGCCCGGCCGCTTCGGCTATACGTAAAAAACCCAGCCAAAGAGTGAGCGTGCCAAACAGCAAAACCATGATTTTGACGGAGAGCTCGGCCATGTCGAACAGGCTCAGAACGATGCGGGTAAACACCTCGGCATCGCTTAGGGCAATCCATTGATACAGCCCCGACAGCGAAGCAACGATAAAAAACGCAAGCCAAAGCGTATTGAGCATAAGGAAGGGTCTGATTATGATTTTGTTGGCACGAACCGCAATTGTCGCAGAGTCTTTTGACCCGGGCACGTTTTAAATCCTGTGCGCCTGTTCGGCGCCTGCCCCGATTCCACTTCCAAGTCCGGCGCAGGCACGAAGGCGAGGCGAGGGTACTATCGTTGTACGGCAAGCGTAGCCTACAAGGCTCACGGTGATTTTGACATGGAATAATAGTAGATAATGTTGCGTAAACAGAGTTGTTGAAAAGGGAGAGTCATGAATTGGAGAGCCTGGCGTCGGGAGTGGTTGACGGAGCCGTTGTATCGCATGGCGGGCGAGGCGATGCCTCGCTTGTCGCCAACAGAGAAAGAGGCCATCGAGGCTGGCGATGTGTGGTGGGATGCCCGGCTTTTTTCGGGACGACCTGACTGGCAGGAGCTTTTGCGTGTGAAGCCGCCCGTGCTAAGCGCGGCGGAACAGGCGTTCCTGGACGGTCCCGTAAGCCAGCTTTGCGGCATGCTCGACGATTGGGATATCTCCTGGCAGCGTTTTGATTTGCCCGAGCCCGTCTGGGCACATTTGAAAGAGCACGGTTTTTTCGGCATGATTATTCCGGCCGAGTACGGCGGGTTGGGCTTTTCCGCGTATGCGCATTCTGAAGTGGTGCGCCGCGTCTCGGTCCAGTCGATTGCCGCCGCAGTCACCGTGATGGTGCCCAACTCATTGGGCCCGGGCGAGCTGCTGATGCAGTTCGGCACACAAACGCAACGCGAGTACTGGCTGCCGCGTCTGGCGCAAGGCTCGGAAATTCCGTGCTTTGGCTTGACCAGTCCCGATGCAGGTTCCGACGCCGCCGCCATGACCGACACCGGCGTCGTTTGCCGGCAGGTCGTCGATGGCGTTGACACGCTGGGCATTCGTCTGAATTGGCGCAAGCGTTATATCACCTTAAGTCCGGTGGCCACTGTGCTGGGGCTGGCCTTTAAACTGTCGGACCCGGATCGCCTAATCGGCGATAAAACCGATTACGGTATTTCGGTGGCCCTGGTGCCCACGAATTTGCCCGGTGTCACCATAGGCCGGCGTCATTTGCCGGCCATGCAGGCCTTTCAAAATGGCCCGACCGAAGGCCGGGATGTCTTCGTGCCGCTGGACGCCCTGATCGGCGGAGTCGAAAAAGCAGGCCAGGGCTGGGAAATGTTGATGAGCGCGCTGGCCGCCGGGCGGGGTATTTCCTTGCCGTCCTTGTCGGCGGCCGCGTGCGTTTTTACCGCCCACACGACTGGCGCTTATGCCCGGGTGCGATCCCAGTTTGGCTTGCCTATCGGCAAGTTCGAAGGCGTTCAGGAAAAGCTTGCACGGCTGGCGGGCAATGCTTATCTGGTGGAAGCAGCGCGTCGCTTCACGTGTGCCGGCCTGGATCAAGGGCATAAGCCTTCGGTGGTGTCGGCCATCATGAAGTTGCATGCCACCGAGCGTATGCGCGAATCGGTCAATGACGCCATGGACGTCCATGCGGGCAAGGCCGTGATCGACGGCCCCAGCAACTACCTGGGCGGGCTGTATCGCGCGGTGCCGGTGGCCATTACGGTCGAGGGCGCCAACATTCTTACCCGTAGCCTGATTGTTTTCGGGCAGGGGGCGATCCGGGCCCATCCTTATCTGATGCAAGAAATTATCGCGCTGGGCAATAGCGATCAGCGTGCGGGCGAAGACGCATTTGACGCCGTCATCTGGACGCATTTGGGGCACAGTGTAAAAAATGCCTTTCGGGCCATGGGAATGGCATGGACGGGTGGGCGTTTTTCACGGGCGCCGAAGGTCGCTTCGGTGATCGCGCCGTATTACCGCCGGTTGAATCGCTATGCGGCGGCGTTTTCGCTGATTTCCGAATGCACACTCTTGACGCTGGGCGGAACGCTCAAGCGTAAAGAGATGCTGTCGGCGCGACTGGGCGATGTCCTGGCCGAATTGTATTTGCTGTCGGCCATGCTGAAACGCTGGAAAGACGAAGGGCAGCACGAGTCTGATCTGCCTTTGGTCAAGTGGTGCGCCGAGACCGGCTTTGCGGCCATTGAAAACCGATTTGACGAGGTGCTGCGCAATCTTCCGGCGCGTGGCGTAGCGGTGGTCTTGCGCGCCTTGTTGCTTCCGCCTGGCATGCGAGCCAGGCCGCCCAGCGATGCCGCAACCGTCGCGTGCGCCAATATACTGCTTGAACCGTCTGAATCGCGAAATCGCCTGGTGGGCACCGTCTGGGGCCGATGCAGTAGCGCGAGCGTCGAGCAGCTTGAAAACGCGTTCGAATCGGTAGTTGCCGTGCAGCCTTTGCTTGATCGCGTTAAGCACAGCGGGGTCAAGGACTGGCGCCTGGCGCATGCCAAAGGCGCCATTAACGATGCGCAGGCGCAAGCCATTGAAGCCGCCGAGGCGGCGATCGCCAAGGTCATTGACGTTGACGATTTCGCGCCCGAGGACTTTGCGCGACCGCCGGCCTAAGGTTGCTTAGTCGACCCGCGACTTGCGCTGAATCAGTTCGATTTTGTAGCCGTCCGGGTCTTCGACAAACGCGATGACGGTCTGGCCGTGCTTCATGGGGCCGGCCTCGCGCGTGACGTTGCCGCCCTTTTGCTTGATTTGGGCACAGGTGTCGTAGGCGTCTTCGACTTCGATGGCAATGTGGCCATAGCCGTTGCCCAGGTCGTAGCTGGGGGTGTCCCAGTTATGGGTCAGCTCAAGCACGGCGCCCTCGCTTTCGTCCTGGTAGCCGACAAAGGCCAGCGTAAACTTGCCCTCGGGGTAGTCTTTGCGGCGCAGCTCCTTCATGCCGAGCACCTCGGTATAAAACAGCAGTGAGCGATCCAGGTCGCCTACGCGCAGCATAGTGTGTAATAGTCGCATCAGTATCTCCTTGATGGTTGGTGGACGAAAAGGCCCCGGCCCGGGGGCCGGCGCCGGCCTTGAATTTAAATGAGCGGCAACGAAGCGGGATCGTGCTGGCGTAAAAGATTCCGCGCGCGCTCGAAACCGGGCAATATACGGCCCACTTCACGCCAAAAATCCTTGCTGTGGTTCATCTGGCTTAAATGCGCGATTTCATGCGCAATGACGTAGTCGATCACATCGTGCTCAAAATGAATCAGACGCCAGTTAAGCATAATCCTTCCATCGCTGCTGCACGAACCCCAGCGTGTGGCCGCCGACGACAGCCGCCAGCGTTTAATCGTCAGGCCGCGTAGTTGCAGAAAGTGATTCAGGCGTTGATCGAACCAGTCGGCGGCGCACTGTTGCAGCCAGGCATGGACGCTGTCGCGCACCCGGCTGCGCTCGGCATCGGCGGGCAGCGCCAATGACAGCGTGTCGCCATGATCGGGTGCAAAGAGCGCGCCGCTCAGGCGAGGGCCGTGCGGTGCATCGCCCAGCTTAAGGGTGATGCGTTTGCCCAGATAGGGGATGTTGCCGCCGTCTTGCCAGTGGGTATCGGCCATGGCCAGTTGTTCCTGGCGCGCTTGCCGGGCGCTCAGTTTGGTCAGTATCCAGCCGGATTTTTCAATGACGGCGGCGTCGACCTGGGCCAGTGTGACCCAACCGGGTGCGGTGACCTGAAGGCCGTCTTCGTTAATGACCAGCCCTATGCTTTTGCGCCGTGAGCGCCTTAATACGAAGCCTATGGGCTGGCTGTCGGTCTGTACTTCACGCCAGCGCGCTTGGGCGGGCAGGGAGGCCGGGCAGGGGGTGGGGACAAAGCTTGCTTTTTGGAGGGCTTTGATCGGCGCCGGCGCTGGGGCTATCCCCTCGGGCAGCGGTTCGCTGTCAAAAAGAGCAAGCTGTCCGGTCATCTCGCCAGGTGGCGCATCAGAGTCGGGGTGCTTGATCAGGGGACCCCTAGTTAATTCCATAGCGTTCCGGGTTAAGTCGATGCATTTCACCTTCGATCCACTCCTGGACCTTCCGGTTTAACGCTTCGGCATCCAGGCCCCGACTGTCTATCATGGGGCCGACCGACACGGTGATCAGCCCCGGTTTTTTAATGAATGCATTGCGCGGCCAGCATTCGCCGGCATTATGGGCGATGGGTATGACACCCGTGCCCGTGCGGGTCGCCAGCAGCGCGCCGCCCATTTTGTAGCGGCCGGCTTTTCCGGGCGCAATGCGCGTGCCCTCGGGAAACAAAATAGGCCAGCGGCCTTCATCGATACGCTGCTGTCCGACCCGGACAACTTGTTCGAATGCGTCGCGGCCTTTGGCGCGGTCGATGGGAATCATGCGCAGCAACGCCAGGCCCCATCCGAAAAAAGGCACTTTATGCAATTCTTTTTTATAGACGAAGCAGACTTCGCGCGGCATATAGCCAGGAAAAAAAAGCGTCTCCCAGGCTGACTGATGCTTGGACAGCAAAATGGCCGGGCCATCGGGAAAATTTTCAGCGCCTTTGATTTCCCAGCGTATTCCCACAATGACCTTGGCGCCCCAGACGGCCAGCCGGGGCCAGCCGGCGGTGAGCCGATAACGCCATTTAAGCGGAAGCGGAGACCACAAGATGCAGGCGAACGCATACGGAATAACCGTGACGGCCAGGAAAATGAAATATAGTGTTGAGCGCAGAGCGGCCATGACTTACCCCTCCAGCCAGGCGTCAACGACGGCGGCCAGGTTGTCTTTGACCTGAGTGCCTGCGGGAAGGTTACCGCCGGCCAGGGTTTTTTGCCCATTGCCGGTCAGAACCAGCCAAGGGGTGCAGCCGGCGGCGCTGGCCGCCTGCAAGTCGCGCAGCGAGTCGCCCACGGCGGGGACATCGTTCAGGCTGATGTCGTAGCGCTGAGCGATGTCGGTGAACATGCCCGGCTTGGGCTTGCGGCATAGGCAGCCATCGTCAGGGCCGTGGGGGCACAGGAAGATGGCATCGATATGACCGCCTGCCTGCACGATCTCCTGACGCATTTTCGAGTGGATGGCATTCAGGGTGTGCATGCTGAACAGGCCACGCGCCAGCCCGGATTGATTGCTGGCCACGACGATGCGCCAGCCTGCTTGCGACAGGCGCGCAATCGCTTCCAGGCTGCCGGCGATCGGAAGCCATTCGTCGGGGCTTTTAATAAAGTCCTTGCTGTCTTGATTAATGACTCCGTCGCGGTCGAGTATGGCAAATTTCACTGGGCTAACCTTGAAATGTCGGCCACCTGGTTCATGACGCGGTGCAAGCTTGCCAGCAGGGCCAGACGATTGGCACGAATGGCCGGATCGTCGGCCATGACCATGATGTCGGTAAAGAACACGTCGACAGCTTCTTTGGCTTGCGCCATGACGGCCAGGCTGCCGGTAAAGTCGCCTTGGTCGAACAGGGCCTGAGCCTGGGGTTCAAGTTTGACAATGACTTGCGCCAGCGCTTGCTCAGCCGGTTCGGCCAGCTTGGCCGGGTCGACCTGGCCGATGACGCCCTCGGCTTTTTTCAGCAAATTGCTGATTCGTTTGTTGGCCGCGGCCAGGCTTTCGGCCTCGGGGCGCTGCGCAAAATTCGCGCAGGCCTGCACGCGCGCTTGTGCTTGATGCAGCGGCGGTTGAAGCGCCAGGACGGCATCGACCACATTGCGATCGAAATCGTTGATGAGCTGATGACGGTAGCGTTCGTAGATGAACCCAAGCACTTCGTCGACAGTGGCTTCGCTAAGTACGCGCTCGGCAAAACCGGCTGCGGCAAAGGCGAGCAAGGGTTTGATCGCAAGGCCGGAGCCGCTTTTCGGGCCCAGGTAACCGCCGGCCTCAAGTTGTTCGAAGGCGCTGATCAGGCCCAGTGCCGCCCGGCGCAGTCCGTAAGGGTCGCGCTCGCCCGTGGGCACCAGCCCGATGCCCCAGATACCGATAAGCGTTTCGACACGCTCGGCAATAAACAAGATCGCCGAAGTCAGGTTGGTGGCATCAATAGCCGAGTCGAGCCGAATGCGGTATTGCTCGCGCAGGGCTTGCACCACATCGCTCGCTTCGCCATCGGCCTGGGCGTAGTAGGCACCCATGATGCCTTGTAGTTCGGGGAACTCGGCCACCATGTTGGAGCTCAGGTCGGCCTTGGCCAGCAAGGCAGCACGGTCGGCGTGTTGTTCATTAGCGCCGAGCTGCCCCGCAAGGTAGCGTGCGACGTGACGAACGCGCTCGATGCGTTCGCGTTGTGAGCCCAGCTTGTTGTGATAGACGCTGTTGGCCAGCCCGTCAACGCGAGCAGCCAGCGGGGTTTTGCGGTCCATTTCAAAAAAGAACTGGGCATCGGCCAGACGGGGGCGCACGACACGCTGGTTCCCCTGGATAATATTGGCCGGGTCTTCGACCTGCATATTGCTGACGATTAAAAAGCGGTGCGTGAGCTTGCCGGTAGCAGGGTCGAACAGGGGGAAGTACTTTTGATTCAGACGCATGGTCAGAATCAGGCACTCGGGCGGAACGCTCAGGAATTCCTGGTCGAACTGGCCGACATAGACCGTGGGGTGTTCCACCAGCGCGGTGACCTCATCCAGCAGGGCGGCCACTTCAGGGTCGTCGCCCAGCGTGGCGCCCAGAGCGGCGGCATGCGTCTGGAGTTGTTCGTCAATGGTGTCGCGGCGGGCTTCGAATGAGGCAATGACCTTGCCCTGCGTCAGTAGCTGATCTTCATAGTGAGTGGCCTCGTCGATGACGATAGGCTCGTTGGCCATGAAGCGATGGCCCTGCGTGGTTTGACCGGCGCTCAGGCCCAGTGCTTGTACGGGTATGACGGTGGATCCCCAGAGCGCGATCAACTGGTGCGCCGGGCGCACGAACTTGACGCTGGTTGCGCCATCGGCCAGTTGGTAGCGCATGACTTTGGGAATAGGCAGATGGGCCAGGGTGTAGTCAAGCGCTTCTTGCAAGGCGTCTTTGAGCAGCGCGCCAGTGGCGACGCCGGAGGCATAAAGATAGTCTTGCTTGCCGTCAGACTCACGCGTCAGGTCGGCGGGGGTCAGGTGTTCCAGCCCCTTGCTGGCCAGCTTTTTGGTCAGTGCGGGGGTTGCTTCGCCGCTTTCGGTTAGACCGACTTTCGCCGGCATGAGCTTTTCTGTATAGGCTTGTTCAGGCGCTTGAGCAAGAACCGCGCTCAGGCGCACAGCCAGCCGGCGGGGCGTGGCGAAATCAACAACTAAACACTGCGCGCCCAGCAAATGCTTTTTTTCCAGAGCGGCCTGGATGCCTTCAGCAAAGGCCCGCCCGAGCTTGTGTAGGGCTTTGGGCGGCAGCTCTTCAGTTAGTAGCTCGACCAGCAAGGGCTGGGTTAAGGATGTGGCTGCAACATTCATTATGCAGCCTCCGTGCCGGGGCGATTGCTAAGCATGGGAAAACCTAATTGTTCGCGTGAATCAAAATAAGCTTGCGCGACGGCGCGCGATAAATTGCGGATGCGGCCAATGTAGGTGGCGCGTTCGGTGACGCTGATGGCGCCGCGTGCATCAAGCATATTAAACGTATGGGCCGCTTTGAGCGTGGCTTCGTAGGCGGGCAACGCCAGGGGAACCTGTATCATGCGGCTGGCTTCGGCTTCGTAGTCATCGAAGTGCGCAAACAGCATGGTGGTTGACGCGTGCTCGAAGTTATAAGTCGATTGTTCGACCTCGTTTTGATGAAACACATCGCGATACAGGACGCGCTGGCCGTTAATGCCTTCGGTCCAGACCAGGTCGTAAACGCTTTCCACACCTTGCAAGTACATGGCAAGGCGTTCCAGGCCGTAGGTGATTTCGCCGGTCGTGGGTGAGCAGTCCAGCCCGCCGACTTGCTGGAAGTAGGTGAATTGCGTGACTTCCATGCCATTGAGCCAGACTTCCCAGCCCAGGCCCCAGGCGCCGAGCGTGGGGTTTTCCCAGTCGTCTTCGACGAAGCGGATGTCGTGTTCTTTGGGGTTGATGCCCAGCGCTTCAAGCGACCCGATATACAAGTCCAGAATATCGGTAGGCGCTGGTTTAAGCACGACTTGGAACTGATAGTAATGCTGCAGGCGGTTTGGGTTTTCGCCATAGCGGCCGTCGTTAGGCCGCCGTGATGGCTGGACATAGGCGGCGCGCCAGGGCTCGGGGCCGATGGAGCGTAAAAACGTAGCCGTGTGCGAGGTGCCTGCGCCCACTTCCATATCGTAAGGCTGCAATAGGGCGCAGCCCTGTTTGTCCCAGTAGTGCTGGAGCGTCAGAATAATTTGCTGAAAAGTGAGCATGAGCAATAGCCAGTAAAGCGAAAAGCCGCAAAAGTTTTCAATTTTAACTGGTTCCGGGCGGGGGTGTGCGCGGCGCACGGTTGTGCTGTACGCCTGTCTGTGTTGCGCCATCGTGGGCGGGCCAGGACAGTCGCGTTAGAAACCCCCAGAACTGGCAGGCTGTTTCAAGGGAGGATCGTAATTGGTCGTATCATATTGGGTTAATAACGGATTTTTAATCGCGAGGCGTTGTGCCGCGCAGTGGATAAGGATCGCTTTATGTCTGAATTGGTGAAGGTCGAAATAATCGATCGGGTTATGGTTATTACCGTTAATCGTCCCGAGGCGCGTAATGCCATCAATTTCGAGACTGCGCATGAAATGGCCAAGGCCTTTAGTCAGCTCGATAGCAACAACGATGTCGTTCTTGGGGTTTTGACCGGGGCGGGCAATACGTTTTCGTCCGGTATGGATTTGAAGGCCTTCGCTAGCAGCGGTCAGCGGCCCTTGGTGGAAGGGCGCGGGTTTGGCGGCCTTTGTGAAAAACCGCCGGCAAAGCCATTGATTGCGGCCGTTGAGGGCTATGCCCTGGCGGGTGGTTGTGAACTGGCTTTGGCCTGCGATCTCATCGTGGCGGCATCCAATGCCAATTTCGGCTTGCCTGAAACCAAACGCGGCCTGGTGCCGAGTTCAGGGGGCATGCTGCGTTTGCCTCAGCGCATTCCGCATCATATTGCGATGGAAGTGATCCTGACGGGCGAAATGCTGTCGGCGCAGCGCGCCTACGATCATGGCCTGGTCAACCGCTTGGTCGAGCCCGGCCAGGCGCTTGAAGGTGCGTTGGCCCTGGCGCGCATCATTGCCCAGAATGGGCCGCTGGCCGTGCAAACCGCGAAGAAAATCGTCATGGAGTCCAAAGACTGGCGCCAGGCCGATATGTTCGATCTGCAGCGCCCTCGTGTGGCTCATATTTTTTCATCCGCCGATGCCAAGGAAGGCGCCACGGCGTTTGCCGAAAAACGCCAGCCGGTATGGCAGGGCAAGTAAACCCTTGTTTCAGCTAAAGGGCGTGATCAACGCCCTTGTTTTCTGTTCATTTGTTATTTATTGAGTGTCATGACTATCTTAATTAAAGAAAGCGATTTAATTCAGTCGATCGCGGACGCGGTGCAGTTCATCAGTTATTACCATCCCGCTGACTACATTCAGCATTTGGCCCGCGCGTATGAGCTCGAACAGAGCCCCGCAGCCAAAGACGCTATCGCCCAGATCCTGACTAACTCGCGCATGTGCGCTGAAGGTCATCGTCCTATCTGTCAAGATACCGGCATCGTGAACGTATTCTTGAAGCTTGGCATGAACGCGCGTATTGACTCGCAGCGCAGCTTGCAAGAACTGTGCGACGAAGGTGTGCGCCAGGGCTATCTGAACCCCGACAATCCCTTGCGTGCGTCGGTGCTGAATGATCCCTTGTTTACGCGTAAAAATACGCGTGACAACACGCCCTGTATCGTCAACATCGAACTGGTCGCCGGCGATACGCTCGATGTGCAAGTGGCGGCGAAAGGCGGCGGCTCTGAAAATAAATCGAAATTTGCCATGCTCAACCCCGGCGATTCGATCATTGACTGGGTGCTGAAAACGGTGCCGACCATGGGCGCGGGCTGGTGCCCACCGGGCATGCTGGGCATTGGCGTTGGCGGCACGGCCGAAAAAGCCATGTTGATGGCCAAGCAGGCGCTGATGGAAGACATCGATATGTACGAGTTGCTGGCACGTGGCCCGCAAAACAAGATCGAAGAGTTGCGTATCGAGCTTTATCAAAAGGTCAACGCACTGGGAATAGGCGCCCAAGGCCTGGGCGGTTTGACGACGGTGCTGGATGTCAAAATCAACACCTTCCCGACGCATGCCGCTTCCAAGCCGGTTGCCATGATTCCGAACTGCGCCGCCACTCGCCACGTGCATTTCGAGCTGGACGGCTCTGGCCCTGCGCAATTGACGCCGCCAGCGCTGTCGGACTGGCCTGATGTGAAGTGGGCTCCCGATTACAACAAGTCTTTGCAGGTGGATTTGAACACCTTGACCAAAGAGCAAGTGGCCAGCTGGAAGCCCGGCCAGACTTTACTGCTGTCGGGCAAAATGTTGACGGGGCGCGACGCGGCCCATAAACGCATTGCGGAAATGCTCGAGCGCGGCGAGAAGCTGCCGGTCGACTTCACAAATCGGGTTATTTATTACGTTGGACCGGTTGATCCGGTTGGGGCGGAAGTTGTGGGTCCGGCAGGCCCCACAACGGCAACGCGTATGGACCAGTTCACTGACATGATGCTGGAGCAAACCGGCCTGATCTCCATGATCGGCAAGGCCGAACGCGGCCCGGTCGCCATTGAGTCGATCCGCAAGCATGGTTCGGCTTACTTGATGGCCGTAGGCGGTTCAGCCTACCTGGTTTCCAAAGCCATTCGCGGTGCCAAAGTCGTGGGTTTTGAAGACCTGGGCATGGAAGCCATTTATGAGTTCGATGTGAAAGACATGCCGGTCACGGTCGCGGTCGACTCAAGCGGTATTTCGGTGCATGAAACCGGCCCGAAACAATGGAAGGCCAGAATTGCAGAGATCGCGCTGATCCCCGCGTAATGACTTAAATCATACGGATGGCATAGACGAATGACAGCTTTAGACCCCGCGTCCTGGCTTGGCCGCACAGAGACTTGCCTTGATGCCATCGACATGGGGCATGTCGAAAAAATTGCATTAAGCCTTGACGCCGACTGCCCTACGCCGGGTGAAGCACTGCCTTTGCTCTGGCATTGGGGCTTATTTGTTAAGGCGTCCCCTTATGATCAACTGGGTGACGATGGTCACCCTAAGCGAGGCGGGTTCTTGCCTTCGGCGGACAACCGTAACCGTATGTGGGCGGGCGGGCGTGTGCAGTTTATCCAGCCTTTGCGCGTGGGGGTGGCCGCCAATCGTCTTTCCACCGTCGCGGCCGTGAACGAAAAGGAAGGGCGTAGCGGCAAGCTGCTGTTCGTCACGATTCGTCATGAATACGTACAGGGCGGCGAGCGCTGCATTCTGGAAGAGCAGGATGTGGTGTATCGCGAGCCCAGTGCGCCATTGCTGGTGGGCAATCAGCCTGCGCCCGCGGCGCAATGGTCGGAAAGCGTTCGCCCTACATCCACGATGCTGTTTCGTTATTCGGCGGTGACGTTTAACGGTCATCGCATTCATTACGATGAACCATACGCGACCCAGGTCGAAGGGTATCCGGGGCTGGTGGTGCACGGCCCACTGATTGCAACGCTGATGTGCGGCGCCTTTTGCCGCGCCAACCCTGACAAAGTCGTTACGTCGCTTGCCTACCGGGGCTTGAGGCCGTTGATCGCGCCGCGCGACTTCCAGGTGGCGGGTACGTATTCAAACGACGAGACGGCGCAGCTCTGGGCCGAGCAGGATGGCACCCTGGCGCATCGGGCCGAATTGCGATTCAACGCTTAATCTGCGATGTGGCTGTGACCACAGTACTAAAAAATATTTGCTTTTGAAAAGGAGGCAGTCCAATGCCAATGCCACTGCGGTCGGCCTTGTTTGTGCCGGCAACCCGGCCCGAGCGTTTTGCCAAAGCGCTGGCCGCCGGGGCCGATGTGATCATTATCGATCTTGAAGACACGGTCGAACCTGAAGCCAAGGCGCAGGCGAGTGCAAGCGTGCGCGAGTTCGGCGAGGCGAATCCGGCGGCCCGATTCTGGGTGCGTGTGAACGCGGCCGGCACGCCCTGGTTTGCCGACGATCTTGCCCTATGCCAAAGCCTCGATAATATTGTGGGCATTTCGTTGCCGAAAGTCGAGTCGGCGCAGCACGTTCGCCACGCCCTGGTGGCGGGTAAGCCAGTCCATCCTATTATTGAAAGCCCGAAAGGGGTTCTTGCATTGAGCGAGATCGCGTCCGTGGCGGGCGTCGGGCGACTTTCGTTTGGCAGTCTTGATTTAATGCTTGAGCTAGGGGCGACGCCCGATACGGTGGGGGCGGAAATTGTCTTGAACCAGTTGCGCTGCCAGATCCTGCTGCATAGCCGTGCACAGGGCCTGGATGCGCCGCTAGAGGGCGTTTATCCGCACTTTGATGACCTGGATGGCCTGGCGCTGCTGTCGCGGCAGGTGCGCGATATGGGCTTTGGCGGTGCGCTTTGCATTCACCCGAAGCAAATCGCCGTTATTCATGCTGCTTTTGCACTCAGCGAGCTTGAGCTGGACTGGGCCAGACGTGTCGTGACTGTCGCCCGCGATACCGGTTCTTTTGCGTTCAAGGTTGACGGAAGAATGGTGGACTTGCCGGTTATCGAGCGTGCCCGGCTTATGCTGGAAGGCGTTGGCTAGGCTTAGTCGGGCAACACTTCCAGCGCCTGGTCGGCGCATTGTGCCAGCAAGTCGCCAAGCCTGCCTTGCACCAACTGTAAATCGGGCGCCAGGTCGCTCAGCGGCTTCAAGACGAAGGCGCGCTCATGCATTCTGGGATGCGGCACGATTAAATGCGGTTCGTTAATCGATGCCATGCCGTACAGCAATAAGTCCAAGTCCAGCGTGCGCGGCGCGTTGCGGTAGGGGCGTGTGCGTCCGTGGCGGTTTTCGATGCCTTGCAGCGTTGCCAGTAAATCTTGCGCGCTAAGCTGCGTTTGAATCGACGCCACGGCATTAACGTAGTCCGGCCCGCTGGAGTCCACCGGCGCGCTGCGGTAGTACTTCGAGAGCGTCAGTTGGCTGACGCCCGGGCTGTTAGCCAGTTCTATCACCGCTTGCTTCAGGGTGGCGTAGGCTTCCCCCAAATTGGCGCCCAAGCCGATATAGGCTTGGGTCATGCGGCGGGCGTGTCGGTCGATACCGCGGCCGGATTGCGCCGCGGCCGTTTACGCCGCTTTGACTTGGTCGCTTGAGTGCCCTTGCTCTGTTGCTGGTAGGAATCAATCATTTCCGTGCGTGTGGCATTGTCGGCATCGGCCAGATCCATCCACCACTGAGCCTGAATGCTGTCGACTTCTCGGCCCTCAGCACGCAGTTGCAGGAAATCAACCGCGGCTCGAAAGCGAGGGTGTTCCAGCATGCGCCAGATGGCTTTTTGCGTTGCGCGTTCAAAGCGCGGCTGCATGAACCAGATTTCGCGCATATCGGCCTGAAAACGGCGTTGAATCGCCAGCTTTTTCGTTTGCTTGGCGATGACTTCGTCGGCGGCCAGCATCAGTGCCTGCGCACCGTGTTCGCCCGCGGCCATGTTTTCTTGCCAGCGCTTGTCGACCAGTTTCCAAAGCAAGGCGGCAAACAGGAAGCTGGGGCTGACCGTTTTGCCTGCTCGTACGCGCTCATCGGTGCGTTCAAGGGCCAGGTCGACAAAGGTTTCGCCGCCTTCTTCTGCAAAGATGGCGTCAATAAACGGCAATAGGCTGCGGTGCAAATCGACTTCTTGCAACCGACGCAGGCAGTCCATGGCGTGGCCGCAGGTCAGCAGCTTGAGCACTTCGTCGAACAGGCGCGACGACGGTACGTTTTCGATCAGGGTCGCCATGCGTTTGATCGGTTCGAGCGAGGCCGGGTCGATGGTGGCATTAAGCTTGGCGGCGAAACGCACGGCGCGCAGCATGCGTACCGGATCTTCGCGATAGCGCGTTTCCGGGTCGCCGATCATGCGCACAATGCGTTTTTTTAGATCAGGCACGCCACGGTGGTAATCGATGACCTCTTCTTTGATGGGGTCGTAGTACAGGGCATTAAGGGTGAAGTCGCGCCGCGCCGCGTCTTCCTCGTGGGTGCCGAACAGGTTGTCCCGTAGGATCCGCCCGTGCTCGTCGGTTTCTTGGTCGTCAGAGGCGGGCGCGCGAAATGTGGAGGTTTCGATGATTTCCTGGCCGAATACGACATGCACCAGTTGGAAGCGCCGGCCGATGATACGGGCGCGCCGGAACAGAGGGCGGATTTGGTTGGGTGTAGCGTTTGTGGCGACATCGAAATCTTTGGGCGCCAGGCCGACGATAAGGTCGCGCACGGCGCCGCCCACGATGTAGGCATCGAAGCCCGCGTGGTGCAGAACTTCGCACACCTTGATGGCGTGACGCGACACATTGCGTCGGTCGATGCCGTGCTTGTCGCGGCTCAGGCGCTGCGGGCCGCGTGCGGGCGCGGAAAAAAGTCGACTGACAAAGTTTTTTATTGTTTCTTTAAGCATGAATGTATTTTAGGACTTTGCGTCTTGCATGTCGTTGAAAAGATCCAGGATTTGCCAGCCCTTGGCTTGCGCATACTGACGAAGTGTGGGGCTTGGGTTGGTGGCGATAGGGTGGGTTACGACTTCAAGCAGCGGAATGTCATTGGGTGAGTCGCTGTAAAAGTACGACGCTTCAAAGTCGTTTAGTGTGGCGCCCATCTGGGCCAGCCAAGCATTTACCCGGGTGACTTTGCCTTCTTTGAAACTGGGCACGCCCTGGATTTTTCCTGTGTACCGGCCATTTCGATATTCGATATCGGTGGCAATCAGGTGCGGCACGCCAAAGGCACGCGCGATCGGGGCGGTGACGAAATGATTGGTGGCGGTGACGATGGCGCATAGGTCGCCGTTGGCAAGATGCTGCTCGACCAGGTCAAGGGCTATCGGCAAGATGCTGGGGCGTACGACTTCGCACATATAGTGCTCGTGCCACAGGGCCAGTTCGGCGCTGGAGTTGCGGGTCAATAGCCCAAGCATGAATTCGGCAGACTCTTCGGCCGTCAGGTTTCCGGCGTTATAGCGCTGCATCAGGTCGTCGTTGCGGCGCTGCGCTTCGGCCGGATCGCCAGCGCGCCCTGTACGGGCCAGGAAATCGGCCCATTGGTAATCGCTGTCCAGAGGCAACAGAGTATGGTCCAGGTCAAATAGAGCAAGACGTTTTGGAGTGGTCATAAGCTTGTTGGGTCGTTCGGCGCCAGAGGCGTGGCGAGCAAGTCCTTTAAAAGGGGTAAGGTAATCGCCCGATGGCGCTGAAGCGAGTAGCGGTCAAGCGCGTCAAGCAAGGCGCTAAGCTGCCTCATGTCGCGGGCGTAATGCGTGAGCATCCAGCCGATGACTTCTGGCGATAGCTGCAGGCCGCGCTCTGTTGCACGCGTTTTAAGCGCCTGCGCGCGGTCGTCGTCGGACAGCAATTCAAGGCGGAATATCAGGTCCCAGCCCAGGCGTGTTCGCAGATCTTCCCGTAGCGGCATCGCCATAGGCGCCTTGTCGCCCGACAGCACCAGAGCAAACGCATACTGGCTGGCGGCTGCCTCGCGCCAACGATTGTACAGGGCAAACAAGGCCGCTTGGGTTTCGTCATTAAGCAATTGGACGTTGTCGATGGCGATCAGCTTCAGCGTGAAGGTGTCGGCAGTGGCAATGTCTTTAAGTTTGGCGGCCGGACACTGTTCGCTAAAATACAGCGAATCCGGTGCGGTGCTGAGCGCCTGCAGCAGGTGGGTACGGCCTGCGCCCGGAGCGCCCCACAGGTAGATGGCGCGCCCGGGTTTGCAGCTTTTCAGGGCTTCAATGGCGGCTTGGTTTTCGCCGACAATGAAGTTGCTGAGCGTCGGTGGCGAGGCCGGCAGTAAGTCGAGTATCAGTTGCTGGGTCATCGCATAGAGTAAAAAGCGTAAAATGCGCCTTAATATTTAATTCAACATGCAATTCTTACACATCCGAAATCAAACATTCTGCTTCTTTAACCTACCGTGACGCCGGCGTCGATATCGATGCTGGCGAGGCGTTGGTCGATCGAATTAAGCCGTTGGCTGCCAAAACCATGCGCGCCGGTGTAATGGCCGGTATCGGCGGCTTCGGGGCGCTTTTTGAAGTGCCTAAACACCTTAAAGAGCCGGTGCTGGTCTCGGGCACGGACGGTGTGGGCACCAAGCTTCGGCTGGCGTTCGAGTGGCAGCGCCACGACACCGTGGGCATCGACCTGGTCGCCATGAGCGTGAACGATATTCTGGTTCAGGGCGCCGAGCCGCTGTTTTTTCTTGATTACTTCGCTTGTGGCAAGCTTTCCGTTGAGACGGCCGCCAGCGTGGTGGGCGGTATCGCCAAAGGCTGCGAGCTCTCCGGTTGCGCCTTGATCGGTGGTGAAACCGCCGAGATGCCGGGCATGTATCCCGATGGCGAATATGACTTGGCCGGTTTTGCGGTCGGCGCGGTTGAAAAGTCCCTGATCATTGACGGCAAGTCCATTGTTCCGGGCGACGTGATTCTGGGGCTGGCTTCCAGCGGCGCGCATTCCAACGGTTTTTCGCTGCTGCGTAAAATACTGACGCATGCCAACGCCAAGCCGACCCAGGATCTGGGCGGCCGGCCGCTGGTCGATGTGGTCATGGAACCCACCCGCATCTATGTTAAATCGGTGCTGGCGGCATTAAGCCAGCATGGGCGCGCCATTAAAGGGCTGGCTCATATTACGGGCGGCGGCTTGCTCGATAACGTGCCGCGTATTTTGCAGCCCGGCCTGGCGGCTCAGTTGCACCGTGATGCCTGGGTTATGCCTGAACTGTTTACCTGGCTGCAGCAAAACGGCGGCGTGGCCGACAGCGAAATGCATCGCGTATTCAACTGCGGAATCGGCATGGTGATTGTGGTGCCGGCCGATCAGGCCCAGGCCGTTGCCGCCACCTTAACGGCACATGGCGAGCAAGTCAGTCAGTTGGGCGTAATTGTCGAACAAGCGGAAGGCGCGCCGCAGACCGTGGTGGTCTAAGCCTTGGCAGGCCAGATCTTGGCGATCTGGTCGACGGCCTGGTCTGCGGTGTCGGGCGCCAGGCAGTCAATCACAATACGTTGCGGCTGCGCGCGTAGCCAGGTCAGTTGCCGTTTGGCCAGTTGACGGGTTGCCGCAATGGCCTGCTCTATGGCTGTATCCAAATCGATTGCACCGTCCAGGTGGTCCCAAAGCTGACGGTAGCCGACGCAGCGCACCGAGGGCAGGCCAGGATGCAGGTCGGGGCGCCGATGCAGCGCCTGCACCTCTTCCAGCAGTCCCATTTCGATCATTTGACCGTAACGCATGGCAATCCGCGCGTGCAGCGCGAGTCGGTCGGTGGGTTCCAGGCTGACCGTGATGTAGTCAAAGCGCGTGTCTTGTTCCGGCCGCCCGCCTGTCAGCAGGCTGGACATGGGCTGGCCGGTGAGCCGGTAAATCTCGATGGCGCGCTGTAAGCGCTGGCTGTCGTTGGGCGCTAGGCGCTGGGCGGTAAGGGGGTCAAACTGGCTTAGTTGTCGATGCAGTTCGGGCCACCCCAGTTGCTGCGCTTCCAGTTCGATGGCAGCGCGAATGGCCGGGTCGGCCTGGGGTAGATCGTTCAGGCCTTCACGCAGCGCTTTGTAATACATCATGGTGCCGCCGCATAACAAGGGAATACGGCCGCGTTTCAAAATGACCTCGATAAGGCGGGTGGCGTCTTGCGAGAAGTCGGCGGCCGAGTAGCTGCCGGCCGGATCGCGAATGTCGAGCAAATGCTGAGGCACTAGCTGCTGCTCGGCTTGAGACGGCTTGGCCGTGCCGATATCCATGCCGCGATAAATCGTCGCGGAATCAACATTGATCACTTCAATGGGCCAACGTGCCGCCAAGGCGAGCGTGGTGGCGCTTTTTCCGGCTGCTGTAGGGCCGGCCAGGCAGATGATGGGAATGCTCATTGGCCGCGCAAAAAAAGTTTGTCCAGATCGCTCAATTTCCATTGAACCCAGGTCGGGCGTCCGTGATTGCACTGGTCGGCGCGCTCGGTGTGTTCCATTTGGCGTAGCAGTGCGTTCATTTCGTCAATGGTCAGGCGACGGTTGGCGCGTACAGAGCCATGGCAGGCCATGGTTGACAGCAGTTCATTGCGCTGTTCGGTCAGGCGCGCCGAGCTGCCTACATGGCTCAGGTCGCGCAAGACATTACGCGCAAGCGATTCGATGTCGCCATGGGCCAGCAGGGCGGGAACAGCGCGCACCGTGAGCGTGGTCGGGCCCGCTGGACGCAGAATAAGGCCAAGCTCGGACAGGGTGGCGTCATATTCTTCAATCAGCCCCATTTCTTTTTCGGATACGTTAAAAACGACGGGAACCAGCAACTCCTGGCGGGGCAGCTCGCGCTCGTCCATGGCAAGCTTGAGCTGTTCATACACGACCCGCTCGTGCGCCGCGTGCATATCGACCAGGATCAGGCCGCCGCGGTTTTGCGCCAGAATATAAATGCCATGCAGTTGGCCCAAGGCCATACCTAAAGGAAAAGGATCGCTGGCGTCAGTCGATGGCGTATCGCTGCCGGGGGCGGCGCTGGCTGGATTGTAAAGCGGGCGGTAAAGCGTTTGCCAGGCGGCGGGGTCGCCAGCGCCATGCCCAGCCTCGTGCAGGGAAAAGCTGTTCTGGTTTTGGGTCTGCGGGTAGCTGGCCGGCTTGAACGCAGGGCTGGTCCAGGCCTGGCTGCTTTGCCACGGCGGGCTGTTACCGCCTTGTGCGATTTCGGTCTGGGTAGGGAAGTGGGTACCGGCCGGCATCACGGGTTGAGCGTCTGGGGCACCGGTGGTGCTGGCGATACCTGCGCCCGACATGCCAGCACCGCTCTGGCCGCCGACCTGGGCCAGGGTGTGGGCTAGTGTCTGGGAGACAAAGCGGTGAATGGCGCCGCTGTCGCGAAAGCGCACTTCGTGTTTGGCTGGGTGAACGTTGACGTCGACCGTTGTCGGGTCAATCGACAGGAACAGGACGTAAGCGGCTTGCCGGTCGCCGTGCAGTACGTCGGCATAGGCTTGCCGGACGGCATGCGAGACGGTGCGGTCTTTGATGTAGCGTCCGTTAACGTAGAGGTACTGACGATCGGCTCGTGCGCGGGCATAGGTTGGCCGCGTGATCATGCCGTGCAGTGACACTAACCCTTGGTCAACGGCGACGCTCAGGCCCTGTTCGCAGAATTCGGCGCCTAAAACGTCGCGAATGCGTTGTGGGATATCGGTCGCGCGCCAATGGCGTTGGGGCTTGTCGTTATGAAATAGCCTGAACCCGATATGCGGTTGCGCCAGCGCAATGCGTTCAAGCGCATCGACACAGTGTCCGTATTCGGTGGCTTCCGCGCGCAGAAATTTTCGCCGGGCCGGCACCTCGTCGAAAAGCTGCCGGATCTCGACCGTTGTGCCCAGCGGGCCGGAGGCAGCGGTGGGTTCGGTATCGGGCCAGCGTAATTGCCAGGCATGCGAGTCGTCGGCGGTGCGCGACGTTAAGGTCAACTGAGCCACCGAGGCGATGGATGCCAGCGCCTCGCCGCGAAACCCCATCGACGCAACCGATTCCAGTTCGTCCAGGGTATGGATTTTATTCGTGGCATGACGCGTCAGCGCCAGCTTGAGTTCGCCATAAGGAATGCCGTAGCCGTCGTCGGTGACCGAGATGCGGCGTATGCCGCCGCCATCCAGGCGTATTTCAATTGCGCGCGCACCAGCATCGATGGCGTTTTCAAGTACTTCTTTTAACACCGATGCCGGGCGCTCAATCACCTCGCCAGCGGCAATCTGGCTAATCAGCAGGTCGGGCAGTGGGGCAATTGAGCGGCGATTTGGCATTCAGTCATTCCGTAAAGCTTGGGGCGTCCCGAAGCGGCAGGGCTGCGGGACGCTGTAAAAAATCGATATACGAACTGATTTGATTTTAGCCGGTCGCGCCGTTCCGTATTTATATGCACTTCGCAGGTGCGCTATATTGCAGTATCTTTTTCTTTGGTTGTACGCAAATGCCTGATCTGTTGAACATGATTATCCATATTGACCAGTTTCTGGGGGCGTGGGTCACCCAGTATGGCGAGTGGATCTACTTAGTGCTGTTCTTGATTATCTTTGGCGAAACGGGGCTGGTTGTTTTACCGTTCCTGCCGGGTGACTCGCTTTTGTTTATTGCGGGCGCATTTGGGGCCACAGGCATGCTTAATCCGGTGCTGTTGGCCGCTTTGCTGATTGTCGCGGCGGTGCTGGGCAATACGGTTAATTATTTTGTCGGGCGTTATCTTGGCCCACGCGTGTTTACCGGGCACTATCGCTTCCTGGATCACGAAGCGTTAATGAAAACCCATGCGTTTTACGATAAGCATGGCGGAAAAACCATTGTTTTGTCACGATTTTTGCCTATTTTTCGCACCTTTGCGCCCTTTGTCGCCGGCGTGGGCAGCATGAATTTCGTTCGTTTCCAATTGTTTAATATTTCAGGCGCGGTGCTGTGGGTAGGCGGTTTGATTACCTTGGGCTATTTTTTCGGAAACGTTCCAATTATTAAAGACCACCTGAGCACCATTGCATTGATCGGGGTTAGCGCAGCCATTGTGCCGGTGGTTTTGGGCGCCTTATGGAAACTTTTCAAAAAGCTCAGGAAGGTGAAGGCGTAACGTAATAATGGCGGCTCAGGGCCGCCATTATTACGTCTTGGGCCATCAGTTTCTATGGCCGGCCAAAAACGATCAAGTCTTGCGCGCCATCGTTGGGCTGGCAGCGAAGTAGTCGGTAATGCCGCCCAGCATGGCTTTGGCGATGCGATCCTGATGCGCCGGGCTGCGTAGCAGGCGTTCTTCTTCCGGGTTGCTGATAAAGGCTGTCTCAACAAGAATGGAAGGGATGTCTGGCGCTTTGAGCACGGCAAAACCAGCGCGTTCGACGTGGTTTTTATGCAGGCGGTTGATTTTTCCGATCTCGCTTAGAATACGCCCGCCCACGTGCATGGCATCGTTGATTTGAGCCGCCGTGGACAGGTCCAGCAAGACCTTGGCGACCTGTTTGTCATGCGAGCCTAGGTTTACGCCGCCGATCAAGTCTGCATCGTTTTCTCGCTGCGCCATCCAGCGGGCGGCTGAACTGGTCGCGCCGTTTTGAGACAGGGCAAATACGGAAGAACCGCGCGCGCTGGGTTTGATCCATGCGTCGGCATGGATCGAGATAAACAGGTCGGCCTTGACGCGGCGTGCTTTCTGCACCCGGACATGCAGGGGCACAAAATAGTCGTTGTCGCGAGTCAGGTAAGCCCGCATATTGGGCTGGGCATCAATCAGTTTTTTCAGGCGACGGGCAATGTTAAGAACGATGTCTTTTTCACGCGTGCCTGCACGCCCGATGGCGCCAGGGTCTTCACCGCCGTGGCCAGGATCCAGCGCGACCATGATAGGCCGGTTGTTTCTGGGCGTGCCGGCGACCGGAGGAGGAAGCGTTGTTTTAGGACTTTTGGCGATGGGCGGAAGCTTTTGCCCCTGAACCGAGGGAATCGGCGCGGTATTCGGCGAGTTCTGTGCAAGCTCTTCAAGTACCTGGGCCAGCGGGTCAGTGTCTTCGCTGTTATTGGCAATCGCCAGCAAGGGATCCTGAGCAATTTTGGGGTACAGATCAAGCACCAGACGATATTTGTATTCGCCGATGGGCTTCAAGGTAAAAACCTGGGGAGCGATCGCTTGCTTCAGATCCAGCACGAGCCTGAGGACGCCAGGACGATTTTGAGCAACCCGCACTGAAGCAATATACGGATCGTTAGGACGCACCTTGGATATCAGGTCGTTGATGGCGCCGCTCATCGATAGGCCGTCAATGTCGACGACCAGGCGGTTGGGGTTTTCAAGCGTGAAGTGCTCGGCCTTCAGTTCGCTGTCCAGTTCGAGTGTCACGCGTGTGTACTCGTCTGCCGGCCAGGTTCGCACTGCCAGAATGGTGCCGGCTGTGGCTAAACGAGGAATAACAGGCAGGGTAAGCAGAGTCGTGGCTGCTGCTACGAGGCGTCGTCGGGCGAGTCCTTGGGAGGAGATCCCGACGGGGGGAGCGCAAGTGTTGTCAGCCATAATTTTCCTTTGTTGCTATAGGCGGTAAGGCGTGCCTGTCGTCCGGAGTCTGCATAAACGAGGTTTATTTCAAGGTCTGGTGGGGGCAATAACGACCCTGCTCGTTCCGGCCATTCGATTAAAACTATTGCCTCTTTTTGCAAGATTTCTCGAAACCCAGCGTCTATCCATTCCCTGGGGTCGCTAAATCTATAAAAATCAAGATGATAGAAGTATAAGTTAGAAAGTTTATAGGATTCAAGTAGCGCATAACTTGGGCTCTTAATACGCCCGGTAATTCCGGCAGCCCGCAGCAGGGCTCGTGAAAAGCTTGTTTTGCCAGCGCCCAGTTCGCCGCTAAGGTGAATACGCCCTCCCGGCCCTTCGTCTGAGAGGGCTGGATGGGTGCCGCAGAGCATGGGCGCAAGTTGTTGAGCCAACGCCGAAGTGGCATCTTCGTCGGCCAAATACAGCGCTATATCTGCTAATTTAGGTTCTTTTTTCATGTTTAAAGCCATGCGCTCTTTTTTGTGTCCTGCATTATCTCAAAAAAACAATGGCCGGCCCGGCCATTAGCGCAGGACGATTTGTTTTTTGTCGATTTCTAGCCAGTAGTAAGGCAAAAACGGGTGAATGCCTTGCCCATCTATTTGTAATATTGCACCAAATAACAACAGTTTTTACTGTGCCAGCCCCAGGTTCAGGCTCTTTTGCGCCTGCAAACCGAGCCGTCGAAGTTAGTAGAGCAATGGGTTTTCGGATATTAAGGCCCGTCAGTAAGCTTTTAAAAGATCACTGTATTTACGTGTAAACGAGGGTATTGGCGGCGCTAAATTGCTGCTATCGTGGCACGCTACAAGCTCGCGCAGGCGGGAAGTCCGGTTCGTGCCGCTTGATATTTTATTTATCCTAAGGAGGTACATTTAATGGCCGTTTTGCCTAAAAAACTAGCTGTTCTGGCCGTAGTCGCTGGTTGCGCTTCCGTATTTGGCGCGTCCGCTTCTGCCGCTGACTACCCGGCTCAGCCTATTCGCGTCATTGTGCCGTTTGCTCCTGGCGGCTCAACCGATCTGGTTGCCCGCATCGTGACCCAGCGCATGGGACAAGAGCTTGGCCAAACCATGGTCGTGGAAAATAAAGGCGGCGCCGGCGGTGCCATTGGCGCCGTAGAAGCCGCGCGCGCCAAGCCCGACGGTTATACCTTGTCGATTGCGACGGTATCCACTATGGCCGTTAACTCGGCTTGCCGTCCCAAAGACCTGCCATACGACCCGCTGACCGACTTCGTGCCGATTACCAACTTCGCCAACGTGCCTAACGTTATTGAAGTCAATCCCAAGTTTCCAGCAAAGGACTTTAAGGAATACGTCAAGGTTTTGAAAGAAAACCCGGGCAAGTACACCTATGGCAGTTCGGGCACGTGCAGCGTGCTGCACTTGTTTGGCGAAGCCTTCAAGCTGGCCACGGGCACCGATACCATCCACGTGCCGTATAAAGGTTCCGGTCCGGCCGTTACCGACGCTGTGGGTGGTCAGATCAACGCCATGTTCGATAACTTGCCGTCTTCCATGGGGCAAATTCAAGCGGGTAATTTACGCCCGCTGGCCGTTGCCTGGCCAGAGCGTCTGAAAACTCTGCCCAATGTGCCTACCCTGGCCGAAGAGGGCTACCCGCAGCTTAACCAGCCTGCCTGGTATGGCTTGCTGGCACCTAAAGGAACGCCGCCTGAAATCATCAAGAAGTTGCGCGATGCCGCTGTCGTGGCACTGAAAGATCCTAAAGTCATTGAAACCCTTGAGAAACAAGGCGCAGCGCCTTCTGGTAATACCCCTGAAGAGTTCGCCAAGGAAATCAAAGAACAGTACGACTGGGCTAAAGACATTGTCGCCAAAGGCAACATTAAGCTCGAATAACTTAGCCGTATAGTGTGAAAAGCCAGGGTGCGGCCCTGGCTTTTTCATGCCAAAATGCGGTTTGCTGCAGTCCTGATAAAATACCTGCCATTGTCTCCATAGTTAAATGGATATAACTTTCCCCTCCTGAATAATTGGGCACCTGGGTGCGAAAGCTCCAGTGTGAATGCGCTTAACGTCGGTGAACCCCCTGTGACAGTCACGAGGCAATACCGAGCGAAGCCTGCTATGCAGGAACGTGTAGAGACTCGACAGGCGCAACCTAAGGCCCATGGCCATGGTTAAGATAGAGTCCAGACCACAAACCTTATGGGCGGCTAAAGCCGTAGTGGTACGAAGGGAAGATTGCAGGTTCGATTCCTGCTGGAGACGCCAGCTTTTAGTGTTTTACAAGCTTCATTCATATAGAGACCCGCATAAACATTTGTTGTGCGGGTTTTTTAATGTCTGCGACATGCTTCATGCTGCTATGGTCATATACCCCCTTGTTGGGGTACATTTGGGGGTATCAAATCTTTCACTACAAAAAGTACCCCCAAAATGGCCCTAAAAGACGTTCAGTGCAGACAGGCAGTTGCAAAGGAAAAGCCCTATAAGTTAGCTGCTGGGGGCGGGCTGTATCTGCTGGTAAGCGCGAACGGCAAAAAGTATTGGCGCTACAAGTACCGCTTCCATGGCAAAGAGAAAGTGCTTGCGCTGGGTGTATATCCCGAGGTGACATTGGCGAAGGCGACAGCAGCCCACCAGGCTGCACGCGACCTTGTTGCAGCAGATACTGACCCGATGGCGTCGAAGAAAGCGACCAGGAAAGCAAATAGGCTTGCACAGGAGAATAGTTTTAAAGCTATAGCTAAGGAATGGGTTGACTCACAATCGTCTGGGTGGTCTGAGGCGCACATTGAACGCGTAAACGGCTTTTTCAAGAATCATATCTACCCGGAGTTTGGCGAAGAGCCGATAGCCAATATCACGTCGCTGGACGTGTTGGACGCCATCCGAAAGATGGAGGCCAAGGGGCTGGGCGAAAGTTGCTACAAGGCATTGGCCCAAACGAACAAGGTATTTATCTATGCAGTGGTCACAAAACGCGCACCCGTGAATGTGGCCGCCGGTCTGAACAGTTTCTTAAAGCCGAAGCCGCCCACCAAGCATCATCCGCATGTTGAGAAAGAAGAGCTTGGGAAACTGATGACGCTGATTGACCGTTATGGTGGCTTGCCCCAAACCCGTATCGCCACAAAGCTGGTTATGCTGTGCTTCATGCGTAGCGGAGAGTTACGGCAGGCGACTTGGGAAGAGATTGATTTTGAGGCGGCGACTTGGACAATTCCATCGGCCCATCGCAAGGGCAGCAAGACACTCAAGGCGTCCGGTATCCCTCATATCGTGCCACTGTCGCGGCAAGCCATCGAATTGCTGACGGAGCTACGCCAACATACTGGCGACCGCCCCCTCATGTTCGAGGGGCAGAAACGGGGCGTGCCAATCAGTGAGAACACCATCAACAAGGCATTGCGCACAATAGGTTATGGCGACGAGCAAAGCGCCCATGGCTTTAGAGGTCTGGCAAGCACAATCCTGAATGAAAACGGCTTTAACCCTGATGCCATTGAGCGCCAGTTGAGTCATAAAGAAAAAAATCAGGTGCGGCGGGCCTACGACCACTCCCAGCGTCTGCCTGAGCGCGTGACGATGATGCAATGGTGGTCTGATTTTTTGGACAGCAAAGCTGGTTCAAACGTGGTGCCGATGGCCCCGAGAAGGAGCGCATGATATGCGTGCTGTAGCAAAAGTGCCGACCAGGCAGGAAATACTAGAAACGATCCGGCTGTATGCCAGTCCCATGCCCGCCGAGCTGCTAAACAAGTTTACGCTGGACGTGATGCTGCTGGATTCGCCAAAGTATGCCAACTACAGGCCGTGGGAATCGGTTGGCGAAGAAATTGACGATGGCTACATGGACGATTTGGCCGGCCTGTTGTCATTGATAAAGGAAGTATGGCTTTGGCGAGACACACAGATTGACGCCGGGTTTCGTTCCAGCGCTGGCCAATGGCTGAACGGATTCCCATCCATGAAGGAGGCCTGGAAGTCCTTGCGCCTAGGCTGGCACCTTGAGGATTTATCGGGACACCAGGCTGTGCTTGCCTGCGGCCTATTAAAGCGCGGGCATATTCTGAAAGACCAAACAGATGGTGTGGTGTCCCCAAGGGTGGTTCAAGAGGCTTTCGAGGTCATGGCCCCGCTAGGCTTGAATTGGTCGATCCTTATTCTGTGCGCCTTGCTGGAATATCACTACGACCAAGACTCAGCGCGGCGGATGGTGGAAGAGCATAAGCGGCTGGATGATCTTGAGGCGACCGCAATGCGTGGCTTTGAGGCTGCGGAGCAAATTGAGGTAATCAGCAATAAGACCTGGCCGCCGATGGCGCAAGAGGCTATCCCGGTACGCCATCATGTTGTCAATGCGCGGGATGCGATGGTTAGGGCTATGGGGAAGGCGCGTGGCAAAGTGCCACCCATTAAACGTATTGACGAAACTGCTAGAGAGAGACTATTAATGTTTCGTCTTTGGCAAGGCCATTACAGTCTTTTTGGAAAGCCAAAAACAACAGCAATCGCCAATATTATTCAGGCTGGCGGCGTGGAAAAACCCGGTTCGGAAGTAAGAGGAATCATTAAGTCGTTCCGGGACATTCCAGTTGATTTTGATGTTCGGGACATCATGCCAAATGCACGGACGCTGGTGAAACAGGGGTAGTTGTTCGTCTAATTTTCACAAAGAACTACCCTCTTAAGATTCGCCGCTAATCGCCAAACTGTACCCATGTTGAATACACATGAGGCTACAACATGGCGCATCAAACCACACAAGCAAACCAAGGCCGAAAGCCTTTAATTACGCCGGTTTCAACCGAAGCGGATCGTATGATCAATGACCGTGAGGTTGCCCACTTGCTGGGTGTATCCCGGTCGTGGCCCTGGACGCTGGCCCGCGAAGGCAAGTTTCCCGCACCGATCAAAATATCCCATCGCTGCACTCGTTGGTGGCTTTCGTCCGTCCGTGAGTGGATGGCTGACCCTCAGGGCTGGCAGGCTGCTAATAAGGTGGCATAAATGGCGGAGAAAAAGAAAAGCCCCGAAAAGGGGGCTGTCGCTGGCAGGCGGACAGCCAATTCTACCCCAATTTTTACCGGCACCAGAAGCCCGCGCCACGTCCGCGTTTTGCAGGCGCTGATGGTGCTGCGCAAGCTTACCCGCGAAGAGCTAGACCGCGTGGCCGGGGCATCGAACGGCCCTGACGTTGTTCGTCAGTTGCGCGGTAAAGGCCTTGCCGTTCCGTGCAACTTGTTGCCGCGTGTTGACCGCGACGGGCGGCCCTGCGAGGTTGGCGAGTACAGCCTGACCGAATTAGACCGCAGGGCCATCATGAACTGGCTGAAGCGGCAGATGTTGGTCGAGGCCGGATCATGATGACCAGAAGCCAAATCAGCATCTATGCAGCAGAAGCCAAGCGCATTTCCCGGCAACTCGCCGCTACCCGCACCCACAAAGAACAAGCCCCCCTGGTTCACGCCTGGGCGGCTGCGACGATTCAAGCATTGAAGGAGAGCCAAATGGCTCGCATCAGAACAATCAAGCCAGAGTTTTTCACGAGCGACGACATAGTGAGCATGTCGCCACTGGCCCGCATTTTTTACATTGCGCTTTGGTGTGAGGCCGACCGTGAGGGGCGTTTGGAATGGAAGCCGCGTACCCATAAGCTGCGGTACTTGCCGGGCGACGATTGCGACATTGACGATTTGTCGGCAGAACTGATTGAGGCAGGCTTGGTGGTGCTGTATTCGGTTGATGGTAAGCAGTACGCGGAGATACCCAGCTTCCTGAAGCATCAGGTCATCAACAACCGAGAGACAGGCAGCAAAATCCCGCCACGCGATATTGACGCGTCAACCACGCGTGAGGCACGCGTAAACGACGCGTCAGGCACGCGTGCGCACGCCTCTGTAGGGGAAGGGAAAGGAAAGGAAGGGATATATATATCGGGTGAACCCGACGTGCACAATCCCTCACGGTTCGAGGAGTTTTGGAAGGCGTACCCCTCTACGGGCAGAAAAGTAGCCAAAGCGACTTGTGCCAAGCGCTGGACTGCAAGACAGTTGGATCAGTTGGCCGACAAAATCATTGCCCACGTTACCGCCGTGCGGGAAACGAAGCAGTGGCGTGAAGGATATGAGCCTGCACCACTCACGTACCTGAATCAAAGCCGCTGGGAAGACGGGTTACCCGAGCAGGCCGCCGACCCGACTGCTGAAAACATGTTCGAGGGGGCAATCTGATGCGCGGTCAAAACACCATCATCCGTATGCGCCTATCGGGCTACAGGCCGGCAATGGTCTGGTTGCAGATTCTCGATGGGCCATGCCCCAAGCGCTATTTCTTGGACGCCGAGCATAGCGTCATGCTGGGCGGACGGCCCGAGGTTCATATCGGCGCGGAAGAAATCCCCGGCACGCTGGATTTGCGGTGCTTGACCGGCCTGACGGTTCTTTTGCAAGGTACGGAGAAAAACCGACTGCGCGCCGTGTTTGCCCGACTGCGAGACTTCGCCCCCGAGCGGGTCATTACGTCCAGCCCTGACTTTGTGCATGACTGGCAGCCCGAGAAGGTGGCGGCATGAGCAACGTCGTTCCGATCATCACGCCCGATTCGTTCGATTTTCGCAGCTACATGGCCGAGACCGAACCACAGGCCAAGGTGCTGGGTGCCGAGACATGGCGCGACAGCCTCATTGATTCCGTCAAGAACGGAACGCAGGTAATCGGTGCGCGTCTGCCCTGGGCGAAAACTCACGACCATATCCGCTTTCGTGGTGGCGAGGTGTCGCTATGGCAGGGAATCAACGGCCACGGCAAATCGCAGATGCTGGGCCAGGCCTGCATGGGCTTTGCCGGACAGGGTGAACCTGTGTGCGTTGCCAGCTTTGAAATGAAGCCCGTTTCGACGCTCAAGCGGATGCTTCGCCAGGCTGCCATGAACGATCAGCCCGGCGAGACTATGGCGGCGCGGTTCATGGACTGGCTGCAAGGCAAGTTCTGGCTGTACGACCAGCTTGGAACGGTACGACCAGAAATGATCTATGCCGTAATTCGCTATTGCGCCGACAAGCTGAAAATCAAGCACATCGTCATTGACAGCCTTATGAAGTGCGTTCGCGGCGAAGATGACTACAACGGTCAGAAGGATTTTGTAGACATGCTGACCGGTCTTGCCCGTGATCTGGATGTGCATATTCACCTTGTCCACCACGTTCGCAAGGGTGAGAACGAAGAGAAGGTACCGGGCAAGTTCGACGCCAAAGGCTCCGGCGCGATTAGCGACCAAGTGGATCAGGTGCTGACGGTGTGGCGCAACAAGAAAAAGGAAAAGACCATTGCCAGCTTGTTGCGCAAGAATCAGCCGGTAGACGACGAAACCCGCAGTAGCCCTGATGCCATGCTGGTGGTCGATAAGAACCGGCACGGCGAATGGGAAGGCAGCGTAGCCCTTTGGTATCACCCGCAAAGCCTGCAATACACCCCTGACAACCGATGCGCCCCCCTGGACATGCTTGGGGTGTACCGATGAACCGAATCCTGAAATACGCGATTTTGGATATCCCGCCGGAAGCGTGGTGGCAGCCACACGCCCCTGTCAAAGCCCCCAGCAAAGAGACCACAGCCATGCAAGAAGCAGTAATTGAAAGCGTTCCCGCAGCAAAGAAAGCTGCACGGCCCAAAGACCTGAACAGTTTGATCCGGGCGGATGCTGACCACCCCAAGTACGAACAGGCCGTACTGGTTCAAACCATCGGCCAGCGTATGCGCCAGGCCCGGGAACTGTGCAACCTGAGTCAGATTGAGGCGGCCCGCCAACTTGGATACCGCAACCCCAGCAAGCTGTCCAAGATTGAAGGTGCCATCGATACCAACTCCGTACCTTTGCTGTTGATTGTGCGGGCGGCGGCCATGTATCAGGTCAGCGTCGATTACCTTTTTGGCCTGTCGGAAGACTTCGAGGTGTCGCCCCGTGCGACTGTTGAGCGGGTGGTGTCACGTTGGATGTTCGCCCAGGTGACCGCCCAAGAAAGGCTCATTCTGGATGCGCTGCACGCTGTGAACGACCAGGTATCGCGCGTCATGGATGTGTGCCCCAAGACGCACGCCCAGGCCCTTGAGGTGGCCCGCGCGCTTGCCCGGTTCCGGGAGCTTAACCCCGGATTTGAAGATATGCGCGCCGGCTCAACGCTGCTGGCCGCTGTTGAGCATGCCGCTGACGGTGCTGCCAGCGCCAATGAGGTCTATCAGCGATTCCTTGGACATTTGCGTTTCATGGAGGGCGTGACAGCGGTAAGCCCAGCACTGAATGCGCCGGTAATGGAGGCCGCTAATGTCTGACCCTTTGAGCTTCGAGACGCTGATTGCCCTTGCGCCTGGTGCTGTGCTGACCCCGGCCAGCTACGTAGACCCCATGCAGCGCGACATGGTGCGTTCCGGCGCGGTCGAGGCCGCCCGGTGGCTGGAAGAAGGGCCGGACTACTTCGCTGATGGTGGCGTGATCCCGGCACGCATTGATGCGACCGCCCCCGATTTGGCTTTGGGCCATGCGCTTGAGGGATTCTTGATGGACATTTCGACAACAGACCCCGACAGAGAAAGGCTTGAGGAATACGTGCGGCTGCGGTTCGCCGGCGGCTTCTGGTTCCTGTTCAACCAGGTGCGGCGGAATCTCAAAGCGGTTCAGGCTGGGGGTGAGTCAGTTGCAGATGCTGGGCCGAAATTCCCCAAAAAATGAAAATTTCGGAAATTTTGAAAATTCGGCGTTTTTTCTTACGCCAGAATGGCAGTAACGAATCACCTGGAGCCACCATGCTTACCTTGACCTTGAATCAAAACGAACAAAGCGACGAAGTTTTCAATACACCTGATGCTGTGGCGCTGGAAGAGGCCGCCCGAGCAATGCGGGCTATCCGAGGCTTCGCCGGTGATCTTGGTGCGCGTGCTGCGCTGATTCTTGCGAGCCAGGTATACCCCGACGACGCATTAGCCGTTGCTGCAAAGAAGCTGGCCGCCGAGTTCAATGCCCTTCGTGCGCAGGCAAAGGCCATTGCCACGAAAGCCGAGATATTGAAGCAAGCCGAGAACGAGCGCCTGTCCAAATGGACTGGCCCCGTCATTGATCGCCTTGGTGAAATTCGACAGCGTATCGAATGGATTCACCGCTGCATTGAAGAGAACCGGCTGCGCGATAGTAAGCGGGATAGCCGCGCTGCGGATCTACGCAGACAGGGCGTGAGCGAGGCTGAAATAAAACGCCTGCGCGGCACTCACGAAACAACCGAGGCATTGCTTGCGCAGAAGGCGGTTCTGGAAGCGGAGCGTGAAAAGTTGCACCTGTTTCAGAAAACAGGCGATACAGCTTTGCTGCCTAAACACATTCATCCCCGTATTCGGATCGAGCCGCCACGTTCTGCGCTGGACTCTGACGCCAAAGCGATGGTTGAAAATTCGGTGATTGGGTAATGGCTACTGCGAAGAAAGCGCCGGTTAAAGGCGGCGCGCCCAAGGGCAACAAGAATGCCGCCGGCAATGCCGGAGGCAAGGGCAAGAGAACCCTGTACCGCCCCGAGTTTGTTCGTATTGCCGAAGGGATGGCGCTGCTTGGTGCGACCGATGCGGAAATGGCCGCCGCCTTCGAGGTGAGTGAACGAACCTTTACGGACTGGAAGAGAAGGCATGTTGAGTTATCTGCCGTCCTAAAGTCCGCCAAGCTGCCCGCTGATGGAAATGTGGCGCGGTCGTTGTATCAGCGCGCCGTGGGCTACTCGCACCCCGAAGACGATATTCGGACGGTTTCGATAGGCAACGGCATGAGTGAGATTGTTATCACGCCGACGATGAAGCATTACCCGCCGGACACGGGGGCCGCATCCCTATGGTTGCGAAACCGTCAGCCGCACAAGTGGAAAGACAAAATCGAGGTCAAGGAAGATATCAATTTGAATGTCTTCCCGCCTAAGGCGGAGCTTGACGCAATGTACACGCGGCTTCTTACCGAGAGCAAGGAATCGGAAAGCAAGATCATTACCGGGCGCATGGAGCGCTTGGGCATAAAACCTGATTCTTCCGGGGATCAGGAGTAAAGACTATGGCCGGGGGTCGTGGAAATACCCAATACCACGGGGCCTACGTTCGGGGTCTCATGCGCCCGGCCACCAAACGCAGGAAGTACCGATCAATGGCGGGTGTACGCCTGGGAAATAAAACAGCCGGTTTCGGCGAATACCTGGGGGATGCGGGTTAGCGTCCATTGAAGCCCGCCGCCACTTTTTAACGGAGAAGCAAATCATGTCAGAACAAACTATCTACCCCGAGATATTGGCCCGCATTGCGCTGAAAGATACGCCCAGCATGGTTACGGTGATTCACGAAATACATAGATCATTGGCTAACCACGACGCGGAACAGGTCGGAAAGGTGGTAGCCGCCTTTTCTGGTGAGTTGGTGAGCGCATTCCGCGAGGCAACCGTGGCTATTAGTGAATTGCAGGAAGGCTGGGATGACCTACTGACGCGCCTTGCCGAAGCGGAATCTGCCCAGCCCAAACGCACCCCTTCACGCAAGCGCAAGTAATCATCATGGCAACGACAGGCAGTTGGCTGGGCAAACTAGCAGGCGCAGCAGGCGAAGCCAAGGCACGCGCCGCAAGTGAGAAGGCCGAACGGCTGGCAGCGCCCAGCATACTTCGACCGAACGAAATCACGGGTGAATACGATGCTAGCCGCCTGCTAATGACCACGCTGGGGGGTGAGATACGCCCCCTGACGCACGATGATCTTGCCGCCTTTCGTCGGAACGTCGGGACAGCACAAAAGCGGCTCAAGGGCGGCATTACTGCCCGCAAAGTGCTTGATCTTTCATGGGCTGACGACAGGAACCGCGCTCAAAGCCAAATCCGCCAGGCGGTGCCGATGTCCGCCAGCAATGGCCGCGTCCGCTTTGTCACCAGTGCTGGACCTGATTCCAAGGTGTCACGGCATCATGTCACGGTCGAGTTCATGAGCTTCGGCGCGTCGGTGTCTGCTGGCTCTAAGACCCCACTACAGGCCGCCGGCTGGCTACGCAAGCAGCCGCTTAAATTTGACTGCGACTGTGGCCGGCATACCTATTGGTTTCGCTACATCAGCACCATCGGTGGCTTTAACGCTGGCCGGGCTGAAACTGGCTTCCCGAAAATTCGTAATCCTGGTTTGTCCGGCGTGGGCTGCAAGCACGTATTGCGCGTCATGGCCGAGGTGGAGTCAGCCGGTACGGTGGCGTTGTTCTTGAGCAAGGTAATCGCGCGTGGCCGCGAAAACGATGATGGCAACGCCAAGGTTCGCCAGGCGCAGCGAGACGCCGAGGCCCAGCTTGCCGCCAACAAGCGCCCCCGCGAAATAAAGACCACGACAGACCGCCAGAAGGCCGCAGCCGCAGCGCGTGAACGGCGGGCTTTGGCACAAGCAGTCACTGCCAACCCTTCAAAGCCAAAGAAACCGACAGCAGCCACCCGGCGCATGGCCGGCGGCGGCATGAACAAGGCCCAGCTCGCTCTACTGGCGAAGATGGGCTTATCCGAGCAACAGATTGCCGCCATCAATGCGGCCGGCAAATAGCCATACACCCACAGGGAGCGGGAATGCTTAATCACGATGAAAACGGGTTCTTGAAAGGCGAACCGATCCAAAAAGATAAGCCGCGCGGTGATCCGAGTCACCCGAGCGCTGCACTTGGGGATGAAGCCGCACAGGCCCGCATCATTGACGTGTGGGATGGCATGAGTACCGATATTGCAGCTATCCGAACAGGCCTTGAACGTGCGCCCAAGGCCGCGACACCATCGGGCCGGGCTGACAATCCAGTTTTTACCGTGGTCGTGCCGCGCGGTGGCGTTCAGCCAGGCGGTCGGCAAGGGTTGGCGGCAGCAGCCGGGACGTTATCGGGCATTGCACGGCCTGTATCAGCAGTTGCCCAGCCCGTGATGCAAGGCCAGCGACCCAATGCGGTTGTCGCTACGCCAGGCGCAGCAGCCAAGCCACAGGCGCAGCGCGATGCATCAGGGCGGTTTGTGGCGTCTGGTGGTGCGGGGCCGTCAGACAAGGGTGAGGCCAAAGCGCGCGAGAAATCCCTACTTGATGGCGTGGTGGGCCGCGTTGCAGCGACTGTATCGGGCGTAACGCGCAACAACAGCCAGGTTGACCCCACATTGCAGGCGGTGGGCGAGGTGGCCCAGCCCGTGATGCAAGGCTATAGCGCCCTGTCTGGTGCCCTGCCTGGTGGGCCGAAGAGGCAGGAGCGTTGGTATCGGCGCATATTTGGCGAACTGCGGTTGTTTCGCAAGGAAGAGACCGCGTTTTCTAAGGCGACCACCCGCACACTCAAAGACATTGAGAAAAAACCGGACGCGGAAGGTGGCGGCGATGGTGGTGGCGGTTTTCTATCCATGATTCCGGTGTTCCTCGCGGCCATCATCCCCCTGGTTATGGGCTTGCTCAAAAAGGTGCCCGTTGTTGGCGGCCTGCTGTCCGGCGCAATGAACATGTTTGATCTGTTCAAAAGCGAGTCAGACGACAGCCTAACCCGTGGCGAGAAGGACGTACGCAGCGGTAAGGCCATTGGCGGGCTTGGTGGTGTGCTGGCTGGTGGTTTGGCCGGTGCGAAGCTGGGCGCAGCTGTGGGTGCGCTGGGCGGCCCGATTGGCATAGCCATTGGCGGCGTTGTTGGCGGTGCGGCGGGCATGTTCTTTGGCGACAAGGCGGGCAAAATTCTTGGCGAGACGGTCGGGGGCTGGGTGGCTCAACTGCGGGAGGCCGATATCCCCGGCAAGATTGTTGCCGCCTGGGATGAAACCACGGCCAATATTCGCTCAACGTGGGATACGGCCATGAATAAGCTGTCCGAGGTATGGGCCGGCATCAAGGGTGCAGCAGAAAAGGCGCTGGACTGGGCCAAAGAGAAAGGCGAGGCAGCGAATAAATGGATTGAAGAGAAAACCGGCGTCAACGTCAAGGAAACAGCCGGCAAGGCCGTCGAGGCGGTCAAGGATGCAGGCAATGCGACCAATGAGTACGTAAAGGAAAAGACAGGCGTTGATTTGAAGGAGAGCGCCGGTAAAGCCGTGGACAAGGCCAAGGAAGGCGCTAGCTGGCTGGGTGAAAAGGCATCCAGCGCCAAGAACTGGATCAGCGATAAGGCGACAAGCGCGTTTAACTCGACGGCTGAAAAACTGGTGCCAGGCTACCGTCACAAAGAAACCTTCGACGGTATCAAGGGCGGTGCTGGGCTGGCTAAGAATGGTTCGTACACGTCAGCCGAGGCTGAACGCATTCGGGAATTGAAGACCAGCGGCGCGAACACGGGGGCGAATCTGGCCGGTGGTATGCCTGCCGACATACAGCAGAAGGTGCGGGCCAGCGCCGAGCAGCACGGCCTTGACCCCGAAATGATGCTGTCCATTGCGGCCATGGAGTCAGGCGGCAATGCCGATGCCATCAGTAGCACGGGCGCAATTGGCGTATTCCAGTTCACGGGCAAGACGGCCACGGGTGTTGGCATCAAAGACCGCTTCGACGCTGACCAGAACATCGAGGGCGGAATGAAACTGACCCAGCAGAACGCGGCCATCCTACAAAAGCGCGGCCTGCCGGTCACGCCTGAGAACCTATACATGGCCCATCAGCTTGGCCCCGGTGCCGCTGCCGAGGTAATTGCGGGCGCACAGTCTGGTAAGCAGATATCCGAGCTTTCACAGGGCACACAGAAAGGAGTCGGATTCAATTACGGCTCGAGCTCTTCGACGGCGGCAGAGTACCTTGCCAAGAACAAGGCGGCGCTGGACTCACGTTATCAAACGGCTGTTGCTGGTAGCGCGGCTGGTGTGTTGCCCGCAGTATCCCCGGATCAAGTGGCAGCGGTGACAGCCCCGGCGGCTTCGCCCGTGGCTTCCCCTGTTTTGATGGCAGTCGCTCCGGTGCAAACCGCGTCAGTGCCTGCCGTTACGCCGCCATCTGTGCCGGCCCCGCCTGTCGTAGCCGACGCGCCAAAAGTGGCCGTGCCACTGGGCAGTGGCGACAACGGCAAGCCCACTCAGGTCAATGTGCCGCCTCCCGATGCCGGGCAGGACGTTCGAGACCGCCGCATTGCTCACATTGTCACGGGCGGCCTTTCGTCCTGATGCCGCATTGCGGCTTGATGGGCTTTTACGATCAAGTCGCAAAACACACTAATGATTTTCAGGAGTACCAAGCGTGTTCAATTATGGAAGATACCCCCTTGTGTTGGCCGACAAGTGGCCCACCGTATCGCCCGCCCAGGCACACGAATTGTTATTGCGATTGGCGCGGGTGGGCGAAGCGTACAGTAGCGGCGATGTACGGCTGTCTGACGCTTTGCCTATCGAGCGCGATGCGGAACTGCGGGCCGTGTTCGGCGAGCTTGTCCGCTTCGCCGACGCCATACGTAGCTGAATCCCACCAGCGATGGAAGTGAACAGCAATGACTCGCCGAGCGATGACAGGGCGTTTTCAATGCTGGCGGCCATGATAGACCGAGCCATCCCAATCGAACTGGCTGATGGTCTCGATGGCGCACTGCTTGATGGCTTCCCCAACGTCGGACAGCGGATCTAGGCCATCAACCAAGGTGAAGGTGCAAAGGCAAGCGTTGCTGTCGTAGAAAACCGAGACCAGCAGGGAATGGTGGCCCTGTTCAGCGACCAGTTCAGCGAATTGCAGCATTTCGGCCATCTCCCCCGCCCGAGCGTAGCGGGTTAGAAGGTCAATCCCAAAAGCTTCTATGGCCCCGGTGCTTAGTTGGCTGGATTTTTCTTCGAAGTAAGACATGTGTGCGGCCCCTGCCTGTCAGTAAAGCACCATTGTAGGCATGGTGTTGCCGAAGTTGGTAATGATGGTGGGCTGTGGATAACTTTCGATAATTATTTTTTGGGCCGAAAACGGCAATTGGCTATTTATTGCTCAGTGTGGATAAGCCGGGCAAAGCCGCATGAATGCTGTGTTTCTCGTTATGCGTACAAAACTTGTCCACATGGGCGCATTCTCATAACGGGTCTTATGTAAAGTAATGCGTAATATCTCACTAAGTAGATAGTTGCATTAAGAGAATATAAGCCGTATTATGAAGCCTCATTCTCGCCCGCGCGCGAGTCCACATATCAACGAAGCAGGCCGCATGACACCAGACGAATTTACCGCCGCACTCGCCGCCTTGGGGTGGAATCAAGCGGACTTTTGCCGCATGGCAGGCGTCAATAAGAGTACCCCCAGCCGCTGGGTAACGGGGGAAGTTGCTATTTCGGAATGGGTGCCGAAGTTCTTAGGCATGGCTCAAGAGATACAGCGCCTGCACCGCACGTATGTAGTACCGCCCAAGCCGGGCAAGCACACCGACGCCTGACGGTATCAGGCAAAGCGGGCCTGACCGGTGCGGGAACACTGGCCAGACCCTGACCACAACGACCTATCAGAGAGGTTCAATCATGGCTATTCAAGAGTTTATCGCATCGAGCGCCCCCGTTCGTTCCCCGTTGGGGGTTGAACGCTACCCCCTGTTTGAGCAGGCCGCCCGGCACGCCGCTGACCTATGGTGGCAATCTGCCCCGCTTACGATGGCCGCTTGGCGTGATGGCCGGTTTGATACCATGCTGTCCGGGCTGGGCCTAGACGCCGAAGAGCGGCACGCACGCAAGCGAGCTTTCGATATTGCCTATGCCCGCCGCATTGGTGAAGTTATCGCGGGGGCGGCGCACCGCGCCTAAACCACCCCCACCATTGGTGGAAGTTACAGTACCTGGCCGACACTGGCCGCAATTTTGATTTCAGGATTTGAAAATGAAGAACGCAACAAACGCAGTCACCGCATTACCCGCACGCTCCGCCAAGCCTACCCCAGCCGAAGAAGTGGCCCGGTTGCAGCGCAAGGTGTTGGAACACGATGAAACCGCCCAGGCGCTGTTTGCAGCGATTCTGGAAGCCTTGGGCAAGTACGGCACCACATCACATCATGTGAAGGCGCTGGCGACTGCTGGAAGCGACCTGTTCAGCGAGCACGCCTATCAATCCTGCGTAGAGGCCCCCGAAGGGAACGCCTGACGCATGTAGCTGGGGGGCGCTGTCTTGTCAGTTGCCCCAACGTACAAACATGGCCGGCATCCCCGGCTATTTTTTGGAGCCAGGCATGTCGCCCGAAGAAATTGAAGAGCTTGCGTGCCAGATAGCTGCCCGCATGGCCCCCGAGGCCTTGCTAAATGCCGAGGACGTAGCAGCCATTCTTGGGTGCACCGCTAAGTACGTTACCTCACAGTATGCAATCACGCCTGGGTTCCCCGAAGCCATCCGCCTGACCGGCCCTGGGGGACGGCGCAGCAAACCCAAGTGGAAGCGTAGCGATATCATGGCGTGGATCGACTCGCACACCGGGGGCAGAACCAAGCGCGGCGGCAGGCCGAGGAAGTCAGCGGACTGATTCCGCTATACGGTTTGAGGGCTACCTTACCGCTTAAAGATATATACGGTTTGAGGGTGGGGTTATCACTTGCGCGAACCGACGGCAGTGACTTCCACCCCTGTACGGTTTGGGGTAACCAGTATCGCTTAATATATTGTACGGTTTGGGGTGGGGGTTATCGACTCAAAAGAGGGGTGTTTTGGCCCGGCCTGATGCGACGCTGGTAAAGAATGGCCGTGTTACCCCATTCCTTTTGCTTAGCATTCCAATGGTTGATTCCCGGGGGTATATTTGGGGGTATGTTCTTGAGACTGCCGGATAGGATCAAGTGTTGGTGCGGTTTAAAGGCAACAGTTCGGCGTCTGCTGGAGACGCCAGTTATTGATATAAAGACGTATAAAGAAGTTCATGAACCCGCATGTTTACTGACATTGCGGGTTTTTTGTGGCCGCTTAATTTGTGTGCGGTCTTAATTACATACAATTTTTTTGGCTCTGAAAGATAGCTGGCGATTGTCTGGAGTTAAGTTGCCGTGTCTTTATATTCGCTTATATGTTCTTAAGTTAGGTAATTTCCGTTCTATCTTGTGTTTATTTTGGGTTGCGTGGCGAGACCGTTAACCCCTACCATGCCGGCATTCAACATGAAAGCATGCGGCGCGATAGGCGTCCGAGATGATTCCTCCCGACCCCTTGCACAGCGTTGTCATTACTTGAACGAAATCGTATTTCGATAGTCGTTGTTCTTAAAAGTTAATCGATGATCAATAGTGCATTTTTAAACAATCCCTATCCGATCTACCACGCATTGCGTGCCAGGGACGCGCTGCATTGGAGCGAAGAGTTTTGCGGCGGAGCTTGGCTGCTGACTAACTACGCCGATGTGGCCAGCGTTTTGCGTGATCCCCGTTTTTCGGTGCGTCGTGCTGGTGGCTGGGTCAATAGCAGTGGGCCGTACGCACGAAGCGAGTTGCGTGAATTTAAGCGGATTTTTTCGCGTTCGCTGTTGTTTGCCGATGCTCCCCGGCACACGCGTTTGCGCCAGGCTATGAACGTCGGCTTCAAGCCCGCAGTATTGCAGTCGCTGGCGCCACGCATTCAAGATATCGTTGATCGCTTGCTAAACGAGGTGCTTGCTTCAGCGGACGAGACGAGCGAGACCATGCCGACGTTTGATTTCATGCAGCGTTTTGCCCGGCCCTTGCCCGCATTGGTAATGGCTGAGATGCTGGGCATAAATAGTGGGGATCAGGCCGAGTTTGTCGCTTGGTCTGATGACATTGCGGGCTTTATCGGTGCGCCGACACCAACCCTAGAGATCGCACGCTGTGCGCAAACTAGTCTTAGCGCAATGACTGATTATTTTCGCCGCATACTGCCGCAACGGCGTCGGCAGCCTGGCGACGACTTGATTGGCTTACTGATTCGGGCAGAGGCCGAGGGCAGTATTTTGACAACCAACGAGCTGTTGGCCCAGTGCTGCACCTTATTATTTGCCGGTCATGAAACGACCCGTAACCTGCTTGGCAACGGAGTGCTGGCATTGCTGCAGCATCCGCAGCAATGGGGCGCTTTGCAAGACAATCCGGCGTTGTTGCCGTCGGCGTTAAAAGAGCTGCTGCGTTTTGACAGCCCGGTGCAGTACACCGGCCGCCGCCTTAAAGAGGATGTTCGTCTGCATGGGCAATTGATGAAAAAGGGCCAGCTTGTCATTGCGCTGATTGGCGCCGCCAATCGTGACCCGGCAAAGTTTAGCGAGCCCGATGTGCTGGACATTAATCGGAATCAGGGCGCTCATTTATCTTTTGGTTATGGCCCGCACGTTTGCATCGGTGCGATGCTGACTTATCTGGAAGCGGAAATTGCGCTGCGCTGCATAATGCAGCGCTTGCCGGGATTGCAATTGGCGGGCAAGAGCCACTCTTGGGGCGATAACGCGGTATATCGTAGCCTGAAGATACTGCCGCTAAGTTTCATGCCTGCTTCAACAGGCATAGACGCGCCACTATATAGCGCTTTAGCTTTACATGCGTAATTTAATTAATGATATTGATGCTCAGCTAGAGCAGTTGCAAGAGCAGCACCTGTTACGCCGGCGGCGCGTTGTCGAGGGGCCGCAAGGGCCATTGCTAAACGTCGACGGGCAGCAGTATCTGGCATTTTGCAGCAATGATTACCTGGGTCTGGCAAATCACCCCGCGCTGATTGCCGCAGCCCATGATGGCCTTGATCGTTATGGCGTCGGCGCCTCGGCATCGGCATTGATCAGCGGGCACAGCCATGCAATGGACGTCCTGGAGTCAGAGCTGGCTGCGTTTGTCGGCATGCCCCGAGCGCTTTATTTTTCCAATGGCTATATGGCCAATATGGGAATTATTCCAGCGTTAGTGGGGCCGGGCGATACCATTTTTTGCGATCGCCTGAACCATGCCTGCCTGATCGACGGTGCGCGCTTGTCGAAAGCTGAATTTCGCTTGTATGCGCATGGCGATCTGCAGCGACTGGAGCAGCGGTTGGCACGTTGCACCAGTTCCCGCAAGCTGATTCTGAGCGACGGTGTGTTCAGCATGGATGGCGATATCGCGCCGGTGCCGGAGTTGGTGGCGCTTTGCGAGAAATACGATGCATGGCTGCTGCTTGATGACGCGCACGGCTTTGGGGTATTGGGGCCGCAGGGAAGAGGCACTTTGGCTCACTTTGGCCTTGCCTCGCCGCGTGTGTTGTACATGGGCACGCTGGGCAAGGCTGCCGGCGTTGCCGGCGCGTTTGTTGCTGGTAATGCGACGCTTATCGAATGGTTGATGCAACGGGCTCGCACCTATGTGTTCAGCACGGCCAGCCCGCCGTTGCTTGCCGGCGCCTTGCTGGCTAGCTTGCAATTACTGCGGGCCGACGATAACCGTCAACATCATTTGCGCCAGCTAATCAAGCAGTTACAGGATGGGCTGTCGGACTTGCCATGGCACTTGTTGCCATCGGAAACGGCGATTCAGGCACTTGTTGTCAAAGACAATAAGTTGGCGCTCGATTTGATGAAAGGGTTGCAAGAGCAAGGGATTTGGGTGCCCGCCATTCGTCCTCCGACAGTACCTAAAAATACGGCACGTTTACGAATTTCGTTATCTGCGGCCCATACCGTCGAGCAAGTTGCCTGCCTGATTGGCGCGTTAAAAGCGTTGGCGGCAAAGCATGCTGGATAAGGCCGGCGTTTGTTCGGCACGCGAGCGAAACTATTTTAAGGAGTTGTCATTGAGCAAGCATGAGCCATCAGCCGGGCAGTCAAGCATGGTCCAGCGCAGCCTGAAAAGCGTCTGGCACCCTTGTACCCAAATGCAGCATCACGAGACTGTTCCGCTCATTCCCGTTAGCAGCGGGCGCGGCGCCTGGTTGTATGACGCAGACGGCAAGCGCTATCTGGATGCCATCAGTTCGTGGTGGGTTAACTTGTTTGGTCATGCCAATCCGCGTATCAACGCGGCGCTTAAAGACCAGTTGGATAAGCTCGAGCACGCGATGCTGGCCGGATTCACGCACGAGCCGGTGATCCGTTTGTCGGAGCGGCTGGCCGCACGCACGGGGAATGTACTCGGTCATTGTTTTTACGCTTCGGACGGCGCATCAGCCGTAGAAATCGCCCTGAAAATGAGCTTTCATTCCTGGCGTAATGCCGGGCATACAGCGAAACAGGAGTTCGTCTGCCTGAAGGGCAGCTACCACGGGGAAACCATCGGCGCGCTGGCCGTTACCGATGTCGCCTTGTTCCGCGATGCCTACGGTCCATTGTTGCGGCAGGCGCATGTGGTCATGTCGCCGGATGCGCGCGCAGCACGGGGTGGTGAAACGGCGGCTGACGCGGCACACCGCGCCGCCGCTGCACTGGAGGCCTTGCTGCAAGAGCGTGGCGCGCACATCGCTGCGGTCATCATCGAACCCTTGGTGCAATGCGCGACCGGGATGGCAATGCATGATCCGGCCTATCTTTCAGATGTGCGCGCTTTATGCGATCGCTATCACGTGCATTTGATCTTTGACGAAATCGCTGTCGGTTGCGGTCGTACCGGCACGTTTTTTGCATCGGAGCAAGCCACTACACCCGGCACGGGCGCGCCGGTCTGGCCCGATTTCGTCTGCCTGTCCAAGGGCATCAGCGGCGGCTATTTGCCCCTGTCGCTGGTCATGACGACGGATGCGATTTATCAGGCTTTTTACGATGCGGACGTTACTCGGGGCTTTCTGCACTCTCATTCGTATACGGGCAATCCGCTGGCATGCCGTGCCGCGCTGGCAACGTTGGATATCTTTGAGCAAGACGATGTGCTGAACGTAAACCGAAGGCGCGCGCAGCGCATTACGGCAGGGTTGCACTCGCTCTCGAATCATGAGCGAGTGCGCAATTTCCGTCAGCGCGGCATGATCTGGGCCTTTGATGCCGCGATAGACGACCCTGCCGTTGCAGCCAGTTTTTCTAAACGGTTCTTTATCAAGGCACTTGAAAACGAGTTGCTGTTGCGGCCGATAGGCCGCACCGTTTATCTGATGCCTCCATATATTCTTGACGATGCCCAATGCGACATGCTGGCCGCGCGTACGACGGCTGTATTCGAAAGCGTGATGGCTTATGAGTAATTTAAAGTGTGCTTACTTTGTCGCCGGCACTGACACTGAAATCGGCAAAACACTGATCGCCAGCAGTCTTTTGTATGCATTGACGCAAACCGGCCGCAGCACAGCCGGCATGAAACCAGTGGCTGCCGGCGCCGAGCTGCGGAGCGGCGTCTGGCACAACGACGACGCAGATGCCCTGGCAGCCCAAGCCAGTGTGGTGTTGCCGGCCGCGCTGGCGACGCCCTATTTGCTGCGTCAACCCACGGCGCCGCATATCGCTGCCGCACTGGAAAATCGTGAGATAGAACTGCCGCACATACTGGCTTGCTACAGGCAAATCGCGCAACGTGCTGATGCGATGGTGGTCGAAGGGGTTGGCGGCTTTCGGGTGCCGTTGAATCAGGCTGTTGACACGGCCGACCTGGCTCAGGAACTGGGCTTGCCGGTCATACTGGTTGTCGGAGTGCGCCTGGGGTGTATCAGCCATGCGCTGTTGACCGTGGAAGCCATTGCGGCACGTGGGTTGCAATTGGCGGGGTGGGTTGCCAATACCGTCGATGCCGGTATGCTCAACGGCGACGCGACCATAGAGACGATGGCGGCGCGCATAACGGCGCCTTTGCTGGGTCGTGTTCCACGGCTTTTCGGGGAATCTCAGCATGGCGCGCCATGGGTATCGACCGTTGCTCGTTATCTGGATTTTTCTAGTTTGCCGGGCTGGCCTGCCGATTAGCTTTTCGGCAAATTTGCCTGCACGGGCCGGGCATCAAGCAGATTCGTTAGCGTCGCAGGTGGCAGGCTGATCAGGTAGCCGCGTCGTCCGCCGTTCAGATAAATAATCGGAAACTCCAGAAGGCTGGACTCTAACCATATGGGCATTTTTTTTCGTGTGGCAAAAGGCGACGTCCCTCCGACTAAGTAGCCTGAGTGTTTTTGAGCGACTTCGGGCGTACAGGGACTGACCTTTTTCACCCCAATCTGGCGTGCCAGGTTTTTAGTGGAAACTTCGCAATCGCCATGCATCACGACAACGAGCGGATGGGCGTGCTCGTCTTCCATGATCAGGGTCTTGGCGACCTGGTGCAGATCTACGCCAAGTTGTTTGGCTGACTCGCGCGCGCCGCCATGATCGACATAGTCGTAGGGGTGCTCTTCAAATGCCACGTTGTGTTGTTTCAGAAATTGTGTGGCGGGCGTTTCGGAGACGTGTTTAGTTTTGGACATAATTTAATGGCTTGCACGGTAAAATATTTCAGGCGCGCGGATGATGTTTCGCATGAAGGGCTTTGAGCCGTTCACTGGCGACGTGGGTGTAAATTTGCGTGGTCGAGATGTCGCTATGCCCAAGCAGCATTTGCACAACGCGCAAGTCGGCGCCGTGGTTGAGCAGGTGTGTGGCAAAAGCGTGGCGTAATACATGGGGCGATAACGGTGCATGAATGTCGGCCACCAGCGCATGTTTTTTTACGATGAGCCAAAACGATTGGCGTGTCATGGCCGCGGCACGCGCCGTGGTAAATAAAGCGTCGCAGCGGCGCGCGCCCAGCAGCTCGGTCCGGGCTTCGTTCATGTATTTTTCTATCCAGTGCACGGCTTCGGCGCCCAGGGGAACCAGTCGGTCTTTTCCCCCTTTGCCCATATTGACGCGCACAACGCCTTCGTTCAGGTTGACGTCCAGAATGTTCAGGCTGATCAGTTCGGTTACGCGCAGCCCCGTGGCGTACAGGGTTTCGAGCATGGCGCGATCGCGCAGCCCTAGTGGCGTACGCTCATCTGGCGCCTGAAGCAAGGCGTCAACCTGGTCTTCCGAAAGGGTTTTGGGAAAGCGCGCCGCCTGTTTGGCGGCGCGCAAGGTCAGGCAGGGGTCGGCATTGACGCGGCCGTGGCGCAGTGCCCATAAGTAATAGCGCCGCAAGGCGGCCAGGCGGCGGTTGGCGGTGGTGGCTTTGGTGGTGGCGTGGCGTGCGGCAAACCAGCTTTGGATATCGGCAGCCAGTGCTTGATCCAGGTCTTTTTTTTCTTTGGCGATCAGCCATTGCGCAAAGGCGGTGAGATCGCGCCGGTAGGCCCCGAGTGTGTTTTCGGCCAGGCCGTCCTCAAGCCAGACGGCGTCCAGAAAGGCATCAATAGAAGGGGGCGGTAAAAAAACCAAGGTCGGTGCCGATTAAAGGAAGGTGATGAGGGGATCTTAGCGCCTGCACCGGTCTGCGGCAAACCGCACTGGCCTTCTGCGCACAGTGGGATTGTTTTGCCCAGTCAGGCGCATGCTCCAGGGTGTTAAAGTAAGTCGGGCGCCAACCCGCGCCTCATTTCCGCAGCCATTCTTTATTTTGCCAAGAATTAAAATCTATGTCTTTACCGTTTGCTTCGCTTTCCCTGGATGAGCTGACCGAGTTGAGCAGCAGCGACACACTGGTGCTGACCGTCGCGCCATATCGTTGCCGATTTGTCGGCTGGGCTGACCGAGCAGCGCCGGGTCATGCAATTGCCCGATATTGTGCCGTTGTCGGCCTGGATACAGCGGGTCGGCGAAGCGCTGTCGTTCGTGCCGCAGGCTCAACTGGCGTCGCATACCCTCGATGCCTTTGGCGCCCGCTATCTGTGGCAGCAGGTGATTGCCGAGGTGGAGGCCGACCATGTCTTGCTGGATGCGGGCCAGGCGGCCCGGTTGGCCCTGGATGCCGATCGTCTGCTGTCCGAGTGGCAATTGACGATAGCGCCGGAGTACGAAACACCCGAATATCAGCGATTCTGTGTTTGGCGAGAAGAGTATCGGAAGCAATTGGCGCAGCTGGATGCGGAAGACGGCAATCTGGGCTATGAGCGGGTGTGCGAGGCCATTGCCCAGGGGCAGTTGCCCTTTGCATTCACCCGTCTGGTCCTGGCCGGATTCAACGAGATTTCGCCGCGCTTTGCCAGTTTGATTGCCGCGCTGCAAGAGCAGGGGGTTGAGGTGTTTACCCTGCAGGCCGAGTCGCACAGCGCCAACAGCGTGATGCGTATTCTGGCCCCCGATCCGGACTCGGAATGGCGCTTGGCGGCACGGTGGGCCGCCGAACAGTTGCAGGCCAACCCGGACGGGCGCTATGCCATCGTGGCCTCGCGTCTGGAGGCCGATGCGGCCCTGGCACAGCGAGCCTTGCGCCAGGCGTTGGCGGCCACTGAACAACGCGGTGCGTTCGCCTTCAACGTCGCGGTGGCAAGGCCGCTAAGCGACTGGCCGTTGGTTCGTGCCGGATTGGCGTGGCTGCGCGTCATCAGCGAGTTTTCGCAAGGAAAGTATTGCGCGCCGGCCATCTTGGGCGAGGCCTTGCTGGCCGGAGGCTGTGTGGCCGATTCGGCCGAAGCCTCGGGGCGCGCCATGATCGATGCACTGTGGCGCAAGCGGGCTGTGGTCAAGGTGTCCGGCCCGGCCTTCGTCGAGGCGTTGACGAAAATGGCGCCGCAGCTGGCGCAGGCCTGGCAAGCGTGTATTCAAGACGAGGGGAGCGGTCAAAGCCTGACCATGGACGCCTGGGGCGCGCGTTTTCGCACGTGGCTTCAAGCCTTGGGCTATCCGGGGCAAGGCATGCTGGGCAGCCACGCCTTCCAGGTCGTGCAGGCGTTCGATGGTTTGCTGGATCGCCTGGGCCGGCAAACCGCCGTGCTGGGTTCGCTACGCTTGGGCGCCGCGGTCAATGTTTTGGCGCGCTTGGCTCGTGAGACGCCTTTCCAGCCCGAGCGCGACCCGGGCGCGCGTCTTGACGTGCTGGGCTTCCTGGAGTCCGAAGGGGGGCGCTGGGACGGCGTTTGGGTGCTAGGTTTGACCGACGAAATACTGCCGGCCACGCCGAAGCCGAACCCATTGATCCCGCTTGCCGTATTGCGCCTGGCCAATGCGCCGCGTGCGACACCCGAACGTGAGTTGCACTGGGCCCAGGCCATTTACAGCGCTTTATTATGCTGCGCGCCGTCGATCTGGGTCAGCCATGCGCAGCGCGAGGGCGAGCGCGAATTGCGGCCCAGTCCCTTTATTGCCGCCCTGGCGGCGGAGCAGTGGGCGCTGACGCCTGCTGCCCGCGAGGCCCCGGTACTGGAGTGCATCGTCGATGAGCAAGGCCCGCCCTTGGCGGCGGGCAGCACCACACGCGGGGGCATCGGCGTGATCGATACGCAGGCGCGCAACCCTTTATGGGCCTTCGTGAAGTATCGGCTTGGGGCGAGCGAGCTTAACGATTACGCCGATCTGGCCGATCAGAATGCGCGGGGACTGTTCCTGCATCGCGCCATTGAGCTGGTCTGGCGCATGCTCGATAGCCAGGAGGCGTTGCAGCAGCTGTATATCGATGGGGGCGTGGCCGACTTGGTCGGGCAGTCGGTGGAGCAGGCCGCCGACGAGTGTTTGCAGGACTACGGCCTGGCGTTGCGCGCGCTCGAAATAGAGCGGGCGTTGAGGGTGATCAACGCCTGGCTGACGCTGGAGCTGGCCCGCGAGCCTTTTCGAATTCGCGATGTGGAACAGGATTACCGCTGGTCGCATGGCGCCCTGGAATTGACCTTGCGGCTGGATCGTATTGATGAGTTGGCCGATGGCCGGCTGGCCGTCATCGACTACAAGTCGGGCAATGGCAATATCGATCCCAAATCCAGCTGGATGCGCGCTCGCCCCGTGGGCCTGCAACTGCCTTTTTATGCCGCCGTGCTGGCGCAGGAGGATGCCCGGGTGGCGGCGCTCGTGCTGGCCAAGTTGCATGCCAAGAAAATTGAGATCAAAGGGCTGGCCGATGCCGATTATGGTTTTGAAGGATTGGCCGCGTTGCAGGACTGGCCGGAGTTTTCGGGCTATGGCTGGGATCAATTAATGAGTCAGTGGCGTATTGTGATTGAGCAGTTGGCGCAAGAGTACGCCGATGGCGTCGCTCGAAACCAGGTGCTGCGCCCCGACGACTTGCAGTATTGCGACGTTTTGCCCTTTTTGCGTTTAACCGAGGATAGCTCGCATGTCGATTAAGCTGCCCAGCGATAGTGCGGTTCGCGTTGCCGCGATTGACCCGACCCAGTCGTTTTTGATCCAGGCGCCGGCCGGTTCCGGAAAAACAGAGTTGTTGACGGACCGAATCCTGGCCTTGCTGGCCACGGTGAGCCGCCCGGAAGAAATCGTGGCCATTACGTTTACGCGCAAAGCGGCGTCGGAAATGCATGCGCGCGTCTTGGCCAAGCTGCAGGCAGGGGCGGGCGAGCCTCCGGCCGAAGAGTACAAGCGGCGCAGTTGGGAACTGGCCCGGCAAGCCATGCGGCGCAATAACGAGATGGGCTGGAATCTGCTGCAGTACCCGGCCCGCCTGAGCGTACGCACGATCGATTCCTTTTGTTCTTACATTGTGCGCGCCATGCCCTGGCTTAGCGCGCTGGGGGGCGTGCCGGCCATTGCCGAAAATGCGCGAGAACATTATGAAGCCGCCGCGCAGGCAACGCTGGCGATGGCGGACGACGTCGAGGCCGTGGCAACGCTGATCGAGCATCTGGACGTGGATATGCGGGCCGCCGAGGCGCTGCTGGCCGATATGCTGGGCAGCCGGGACCACTGGTTGCCTTTGCTGATGTCCGGCGGCGACGCCGATCAGTTGATGGCCACGCTTGAAAGCGTCATTGAAAAAGAGTTGGCGCAACTGGAGGCCAGCATGCCGCTGGGGTGGGCTTCATCGCTGGCGCCCTCGGTGTCGCGCGCGGCCGCGGCGCTTGAAGGCAGCGAGGAAACCCTGGATATCAGCGCTTTGCTCGATTGGCAGGGGGAGCCGTTCGAGGCCGATTACGCTGACCTGGCCCGCTGGCGCGCCCTGGCGGATGTGCTGCTGACCGCTGCCGGGACGCTGCGGCGCACGGTAAACAAGCGCCAGGGCTTCGAGGCCAAAAGCGACTACAAAGACGAGTTCGTGAACTGGCTGAAAAGCGCCGATGAACACGCACCCTGGGTTCTGGCCCTGGCTGAAATCAGAAATGCGCCGCCGGACGGTTATCAGCCCGAACAAGTGCAGACACTGCAGGCATTGATCCAGGTATTGTGGCTCGCGTCGGCGCAATTGAACGTGCGTTTCATTGAGACCGGCGAGGTCGATTTTGTCGAGATCGCGCAGCGCGCGGTACAGGCCCTGGGCCAGGCCGATGCGCCCACCGATTTGCTGTTGATGCTGGACATGACGATCAAGCATATTCTGGTGGACGAGTTCCAGGACACCAGCCAGTCGCAAATTGAATTGCTGAAACGGCTGACGGCGGGATGGATGGCAGGGGACGGGCGCACTTTGTTCCTGGTGGGCGACCCAATGCAGTCGATTTACCGCTTTCGCAAGGCCGAGGTGGGCTGGTTCCTGAAAGTGCAAGAGCAGGGGCTGGGCGAGATCCCGCTGACGACCTTGCACCTGACCAATAATTTCCGCTCCCAGGCCAATGTGGTGCAGTGGGTTAATCAGGTTTTTGGTCCCTTGTTTCCCCAGGAGAACAACTCGACGCTGGGTGCGATTTCGTATACGCCGTCTGAGGCGTTTCATGAGGGCGTCGACGGGCTGGGGGTCGAGTTTCATCCGGTCTGGTTTGCGGCCGACGATGACGCCGACCAGGCCGGCGAAGTGGCGCAGGCGGTGGCGGTGCAACTGGCCCGGGAAGCGCTGGAACGCCATGGCGATAGCGAGCATCCGGTGGCAATCCTGGTTCGGGCGCGCAGCCATCTCGAAGATATTGTGCTGCGGTTGACGCGGGAAAACATTCCGTGCCGGGCTGTAGAGCTGGTGTCGCTGCGCGAACGCCAGGTGGTGATTGATCTGGCGCAGTTGGCCCGCGCCCTGGCGCATCCGGCCGACCGCCTCGCATGGCTGTCGGTGTTGCGATCGCCGCTTTGCGGTTTGACTCTGGCTTCGCTGCACAGTCTGTTCGGCAATGATCATCAATTGACGGCGCCCCGGATTCTTGCCAAGTGGCTCGAAGACGATCGCAATGGTTCGTCGACGTTAACCGGCGCCGAATCGGCACGCTTGCGCCGCGTGGCCGGCATCTTGCTCGATCGGCGCAATGTGGCGGGCACGGTGCCTTTTGCCGCCTGGCTTGAGCAGGTGTGGGAACGTTTGGGCGGCCCGGCCGTTTACGCCTCGGCCAGCGACGCGGCCGATGCGGAAAGCCTGTTTCGCCTGGTCGAGAAGCTGGCGCCCTACGGCGGACTGAATCCGGTGGAGCTGGATGCCAAGCTGGCTCAGCTTTACGCGGCGCCAAACAGCACTGGAAGGGCTGTTGAGGTCATGACGATTCACAAGTCCAAAGGCTTGGAGTTCGAGACGGTCATACTCACGGGCTTGCATCGCAGGCCGCGCGGCGACACGCAGCCCATGTTGCGCTTTGAGCATAACGAAGGCGAGTTGTTGCTGGGGCCGGTCAAGCATCGGGCTTATGACGACCTGGATCCGGTGTCGGCTTACCTGACGCAGCGCGAGAAAAAGCGCGCCAGCTACGAAGCCGACCGCTTGCTTTACGTTGGCGTCACACGCGCGCGTGAACAGTTGCATTTGATCGGACTGGTCGGGCTGGATGCCGCCGGCCAGCTTAAAAGCCCCGCCGGCAGCAGTTTGCTGGGGCGGCTGTGGGACTACGTGGCCAAGCCCGTGCCGCCTGACTTGTCCGAACTCAGCGAGGGCGAGGCCGGTACGCCGGCGGCCGGCGGACCCCGTCCGCTCGTCCGCATCAGCGATGCCAGCCTACTGCCCGAGGAGGCTGCGATGGCGCCGACCCAGGGGGGGACGTCCTGGCAGTGGCGGATGGAGTCGGGTGACGAGGCCACCATCGGGACGGTGGCCCATGCCTGGCTTGAGCGCATCGGCAAAGACGGCCTGGAAAACTGGCCGCTTGAGCGGATTGACGATTGCGCGCCGGTGCTGCGAACCCAACTTAGCCGCGCGGGGCTTGCCAGCGCCGGGCTGGATGCCGCGACCGAAGCGGTACGGCAAACCTTGGCGGCGACGTTGAGCAGCGACAAGGGGCGATGGCTGCTCGAGGCGGCCCGCGCCCACCGCGAATGGTCGCTGCTGGACATCAGCGGACGCGTTTCGGTGATTGATCTGGCCATCGCGCACGAGGGCGGTTGGCTGGTGGTCGACTACAAGACCGGCATTCCGGGAGCAAACGAATCCAACGAGCATTTCGCCCAGCGCATGCGCGCGCGCTATGCCGAGCAGATCGAACGATATTGTGCGCACGTGACGGCGCTCGATGCCCGTCCCGCGCGCGGCGCACTGTACTTTCCGCGCGCCGATCTTTGGGTGGATTGTTAATAAATGATCGAAAAATCATGTGTTTATCGACGGGCGGGCGGGGCATTGGCGGGGCGGGGCGAACTCCTGTTAAACTCTTGTCTGGCGGGCCCCTTCGCATGGTTCGGCGGTGAACCTGGTCAGGTCGGGAACGAAGCAGCCATAGTCGCTCAGAATCAGTGCCGAAGTCAGGCTCGCCTCATCGTGTTATCCACGATCTCTATAGGACGGCGTGGATGTTCATCCAGTTGGTTCCTCACATTTCCCCAAGCTGCGCGCAATCCGGTAAACTTTTCGTTTATCCGTCGGCAGCCTTTCGGCTCGAATCCCTCGAATGACATATCTGGTACTGGCGCGCAAGTGGCGGCCGCGTTCGTTTGACACCTTAATCGGCCAGGATCACGTGGTCCGCGCGCTGACGCATGCGCTCACCACGCAACGCCTGCATCACGCATGGCTGTTTACCGGAACACGCGGGGTGGGCAAGACGACGTTGTCGCGCATTCTGGCCAAGTCGCTTAACTGCGAAATCGGCATTACCGCCACGCCCTGCGGCACCTGCCGCGCTTGCACCGAGATCGATACCGGGCGTTTCGTCGACTATGTCGAGCTGGATGCGGCCTCTAATCGCGGCGTCGACGAAATGACGCAATTGCTTGAGCAGGCTGTTTACGCGCCGAGTGTAGGGCGCTTCAAGGTCTATATGATCGACGAGGTGCACATGTTGACCGGGCATGCGTTCAACGCCATGCTCAAAACGCTCGAAGAGCCGCCGCCGCACGTCAAGTTCATTCTGGCGACCACCGATCCGCAAAAAATTCCCGTCACGGTATTGTCCCGTTGCTTGCAGTTCAATCTCAAGCAAATGACGGCGGAATCCATTGTTGCGCATTTGCAAAGCGTGCTCGGACAAGAAAGCCTCGACTTCGAAACGCCTGCGCTGCGCCTGATTGCGCAGGCCGCGTCGGGCTCCATGCGCGACGCCTTGTCGCTGACCGACCAGGCCATTGCCTACAGCGCCGGCCATTTAACGACCGAATCGATTCAAGGCATGCTCGGTACGCTCGACCAGCGCTACCTGGTGCGCCTGTTGCAGGCGCTGGGGGCGGGCAGCGGCGCCGAAGTGCTGCGCGTGGCCGACGAATTGGCCACGCGTGGCCTGTCTTACACGGGGGCGCTGGCCGACCTGGCCGTGCTGTTGTCGCGCGTGGCCATCGAGCAACGCCTGTCAGGCACCGTGCCGGCCGACGATCCGCTGGCTGCCGATATTGCGGCCCTGGGCCAAAGCCTGCATCCCGATCTGGTTCAATTGTTTTATTCCGTGGCAGTGCATAGCCGTCACGAGCTGTCGCTGGCGCCCGACGAGTACGCCGGTTTTGTCATGGCGTGCCTGCGCATGCTGGCCTTGGCTCCCGAGCCCGCCGATGGCGGGCCGGCTGGGGGAGGGCACGATGCGCCGCCCGGTGCGGCCGCTCGGGCCGAGCCCGCTTCACCCGCATCCGCTTCATCTGCGGCCGTTGCTTCCGCCACCGCTCCGGCAAGCCTTTCCGAGCCGGTGGCGCCAGCCGCGGCAATGCCGGCGACGCCAGAGCTGCCAGCGACCGTGCATCCGGCGCCAACTGCTGCCCGGCAAGCCCAAGCTCAGTCACAGTCGCAATCACAGTCGCAATCACAGGCTTCAGCCCCATCCCGGTCTAACGAGCCGCCCGTCGGCCTGCGGGATATTCCCGCCTGGGAAGACGAGCCCGTCGCAACCCAGCCCGACGCCGATTTGCGCGACGACGAATCCGTAAGTGCTCAGGCCGCCGACGCGCCGGCCTCGCCGACGGCAAGTCCAGGCCGCGCTGCGGCCGATCACGCGCCCTCATTGCCGGTTTCAGGGCCTGCTTCACCTGCGGCTCAGTCGGAACTTGATGAGGTCCAGGCGCAAGAAGTCGAGCCGCCCGTTGAATTCGACCAATTCGATTCCTATAGCGAAAGCCAGGAATTCGATGCCTCCAGCGACCTGCAGGGCTTCGAGCCGGCCGATTCCGACGATGACGACGGAGGGGCGCCGGCACCGCAAATCATCGATGAAGCCTCGGTGGCGGTGTTTGCCAGCGGGCGTAAAAAGCTGAAATCGCCCAAATTGCGCGACATGACCGCCCAGGCATGGCCGGCGCTGGCCGCCCAGTTGCCGGCCACCGGCCTGGCGGCCGAGCTGGCGCGCCAAAGCGAGTGGCTGGGGGTGAGCGGCGATGAAATCAAACTGCGCGTGGCGGTGCGCACATTAGCGGAAAGCCCGGGGAAGGCTCGTTTGTGTACACTGCTATCCGAACATTTTGCCGCAGTCGTGCAGCTGGACGTCGAGTATGGCGCGACCGGCGATGAAACCGCCCACGCCGTTGCCCAGGCGCAGCAAAAAGTGCGTCAACAAGAGGCCGAACAAGCCGTCGACGTCGACCCTTTTGTACAACTGCTTGTGAATGAGTTTGGTGCGCGAGTGCTGCCCGACTCCATACGTCCGGCTGCGGTCAACAAGGCTGCGTAGGGCGTTTTATTATTCTTTTTATTCAGGATAGCTCATTATGATGAAAGGTCAGATTGCCGGTTTGATGCGTCAAGCCCAGCAAATGCAGGAAAACATGAAAAAGGCCCAGGACGCGCTGGCCGACATTATTGTCGAGGGCGGTTCAGGCGGCGGCTTGGTCAAGGTTTCCATGACGTGCCGTCATGACGTCAAACGCGTCACCATCGACCCCAGCCTGCTGGCCGACGACAAAGACATGCTCGAAGACCTGGTCGCGGCGGCGTTTAACGACGCGCTACGCAAGGCCGAGGCCACCTCGCAAGAAAAAATGGCATCGGTCACGGCCGGCATGCCCCTGCCGCCCGGGATGAAACTGCCGTTCTGATGGACGAGCTTCTGCCCGAACCCGAGCCCCTCAAGGCCCTCATCGACGCCTTGCGCCGTTTGCCCGGCGTCGGGGTGCGCTCGGCCCGGCGTATTGCTTACCATTTGCTGCAACATGATCTGGCCGGCGCCGACCGGCTGGGCCGGGCCTTGGCCGATGCGGTCCAGAACCTGCGGCACTGCGTACGCTGCAACAGTTTTACCGAGCAGGAAATCTGCGCGACCTGTGCCAACCCCAAGCGCGACGCATCGGTACTGTGCGTGGTTGAAACACCCGCCGATCAAAATATGATCGAGTCCAGCCATGGGTATAAAGGCCTTTATTACGTGCTGATGGGCCGGCTGGCGCCGCTCGAGGGCGTGGGGCCGACCGAGCTGCAGTTTGACCGCCTGCTGCAGCGGGCCGGCGACGGAGTCGTGCAAGAGGTGATTCTGGCGACGAACTTTACCGCCGAGGGCGAGACCACCGCTCATTACCTGTCCGAGCTGTTTCATGCCCGCGGCCTGACGGTTACGCGCCTTGCGCGCGGAGTTCCTGCCGGCAGCGAGCTGGAGTATGTGGACGCGGGCACGATTGCCTGGGCACTCATGGAGCGGCGCACAACCTGATTTTTTTACCCGGCCCAGTTCAGTCTGTCGAGACAATCGGCCGGATACTGGCTTAACCCATTGCAACAATAGTTAATCAATAACGATTCGATGGTTTTTTGTTTGTTTTTTGTGGTTTTACGACTTAGGAGGTCGATGATGTCTATATCTCGTCGTGATTTACTGAAATTGGCCGGCGTGGCCGGCGCCGCAACCGTCGCACCCGGCATTGCACGCGCGCAAGCACTAGAAAAAAAAGAAGTCAGTATCGCGGTGGGCGGGCAAGCGCTTATTTACTATCTGCCGCTGTCCATCGCCCACATTAATGGCTACTTCAAGGACGAGGGCCTGCAAGCCCAGATCATCGATTTCGCGGGCGGCTCCAAAGCCTTGCAAGCCGTCGTGGGCGGCAGCGCCGACGTGGTGTCGGGCGCGTTTGAGCATACGATTACGCTGCAGTCCAAAGGTCAGTTTTACCGGGCATTTGCGCAGCAGGGCCGCGCACCCATGATTGTCTTGTGCGTCTCGAACAAGACCATGCCTGATTACAAATCGCCGGCCGATCTCAAAGGCAAGAAAATCGGCGTCACCGCGCCCGGTTCGTCGACCAATATGATGGCCAGTTTCTTCCTGGCCAAGCACGGCCTGAAGCCTTCCGACGTTTCATTCGTGGGCGTGGGCGCCGGCGCCGGTGCAGTGACCGCCATGCGCACGGGTCAGATCGACGCCATGGCCAACCTGGATCCGGTCATCAGCACCTTGCTTAAAGACAATGAAATCAAAATCATTGCCGATACGCGTACGCTCAAAGACACCATTGATATTTTCGGCGGCAATATGCCTTCGGGATGTTTGTACACATCGCAAAAGTTCATCGACGCTAATCCGAACACCACGCAGGCATTGGCTAACGCCATCGTGCGCGCCGACAAATGGATTCAGAAAGCCGGCCCCGACGAAATCGCCAAAGTCGTTCCGACCAATTACTTGCTGGGCGACCCGGAGCTGTACAAGCTGGCCCTGCGCGGCCATAAAGAAGCCTTGTCGCCCGATGGGACCGTGCCTGAAGACGGTCCGCAAACCGCCCTAAAGGCCATGGAAGCGTTCGTGCCTAACTTCCCCGCCGATAAAATCGATCTCTCCAAAATCTGGACCAACGATTTCGTTAATAAAGCCAATCAAAAGTATCCTAATGTCTGACGCTGCTCTTCTGCTCGATAATATTACGTGTACGTTTGCGTCCAACGATGGCAGCGGCGCAAGCTACACGGCAGTTAAAGAGGCCACCCTTGCGATCGCCCCGGGCGAGTTTGTTTCCGTCGTCGGCCCTACGGGCTGTGGCAAGTCCACCCTGCTCAATGTGGGAGCGGGCTTGCTCGCTCCTTCGTCGGGGCAAATCAAGGTTTTCGGCCAGTCCCTGGCCGGCATCAACCATCGTGCCGGCTATATGTTCCAGGGCGAAGCCTTGCTGCCCTGGCGCAGCGCTCTGGCCAACGTGACTGCGGGCCTGGAGTTCGCCCATGTGCCGCAAGACGAAGCGAACCGGCGCGGCAACGAATGGCTCAAGCGCGTCGGCCTGGGCGGTTTTGAAGACCGGTACCCGCATCAAATGTCGGGCGGCATGCGCAAACGCGTCATGCTGGCGCAAACGCTGATCCGCGACCCCGACATCATTCTTATGGACGAGCCTTTTTCGGCGCTCGATATCCAGACCCGGCAACTCATGGAAAACGAAGTGCTGGAAATCTGGATGGCCAAGCGTAAAGCGGTGTTGTTCATTACACACGACCTGGACGAAGCCATCGCCATGAGCGATCGCGTCGTGGTGTTGTCGGCCGGTCCGGCCACCCACCCCATCGGCGAATTCGTCATTGACATACCGCGTCCGCGCGACGTGGCCGAAGTGCGTGCGCACCCCCGGTTCATCGAGCTGCATCAGGCGATCTGGAGCGTGTTGCGTGACGAAGTGTTAAAGGGCTATGCCCAACAAAAGCGGGCTTAAGATGTCGAGTTTCTTTAATTCAAATTCTAAATTGGCAATGCGATTCTGGCAGATTTTGCTGCTGGTCATCATTTTGGGCGGCTGGCACCTGGCCTCGCAGAACATCAACTTCGCCTTTTTCTTCGGCCGTCCGCTGGAAGTCGCCAAGGTCATCTGGGACTGGTTCGTCACCAACGGCGACATCTACAAGCACCTGGGCATAACGTTGACCGAGACCGTATTGGCCTTTGTCATCGGCACCATAACCGGTCTGGCCTTCGGGCTTTGGCTAGGGCTCTCGCGCGGCGCCAGCGCCATTCTCGACCCCTACATCACCGCCGCCAACTCCATGCCCCGCGTCATCCTGGCGCCGATCTTCGGCATGTGGTTCGGCCTGGGAATCTGGTCCAAAGTCGCTCTGGCCGTCACCCTGGTGTTCTTCATCGTATTCTTCAACGTCTACCAGGGCGTGCGCGAAGTCAGCACCACCTTGCTCGACAACGCCCGCATGCTGGGTGCCAATCGCAAGCAGCTCCTGCGCCACGTCTACATCCCGTCGGCCACCAGTTGGGTTTTCTCCAGCCTGCACACCTCCGTCGGCCTGGCCTTCGTCGGTGCCGTCGTCGGTGAATACCTGGGCTCCGCCAGCGGCGTGGGCTACCTCATCCTGCAAGCCGAAGGCACGCTCGACGTCAACACCGTCTACGCCGGCATCGTCGTCCTAACCGTCTTCGCCTTGGTGCTGGACGGCATCGTCAGCCTGATGGAGCGTCGCTTCCTGGTCTGGAAACCCACCGCCGGCACCACCGAAAAGCTGTAGTCCTCAGTCACTACCGGCAGCTCCAAATTAACGGCTGATGGCTAAACCCCATTAGCCGTTAGTTTATCCGCTCACAATTCCATAACGCAGTCGCGGCGGTCGCCTACGGTCTGGTCGGGCGACTTGCGAGGTCGCCAGATGATTTGCGCTAATCGGGAGGCAAGGGCGCGTCTGTTCGACCGCGACGTTTGCTGACAAGCCTGTGGCTTGTCAGCCGCGGGAGTTACGCGACTGCCCGATTAGCGCAAATTAGCTGGGTAGTCCCGCCAGGGACCGACCGCGCGAAGCACGGCCAGACCGTAGGCGACCGCCGCGACGTGTCAAAAACCGTGTCAAAAACCGTGTCAAAAACCGTGTCAAAAAACAAGCAATCTAAGCCCTCTGCTCAGCCCGCTCAATCAGCGCATCCAGCTTGATCGCATCCGCCACAAACACCCGTATTCCCTCTGCCAGTTTCTCCGTCGCCATCGCGTCCTCGTTCAGCTGAGAGCGAAAAGCCACCTCATTAGTGGGCACATGCGCCGGCGGCTGCCGCTTGGCCTCTTGCCCATTAAGCTCGCGCGTAATCGGCTCGTTGTCAGCCGCCAACTGATCCAGCAGCTCCGGGCTGATCGTCAACAAATCGCAACCCGCCAGCGCCCGAATCTGCCCAATATTGCGAAAGCTTGCGCCCATGATCTCCGTCGAAATATCAAACGCCTTGTAATAATCATAAATGCGCTTGACCGATTGAACCCCCGGGTCCGCACTGCCTGAATTGGCCGCTTCATCCCACCGCTCGCCCGCCGATTTTTTGTACCAATCGTAAATACGGCCCACGAACGGCGAAATCAGTTGAACCTTCGCATCGGCGCAGGCGACCGCTTGCGGCAGCGAAAACAACAGCGTCAGATTGCAGGAAATCCCCTCGGCCTGCAGCACCCTGGCCGCCTGAATTCCTTCCCACGTCGACGCAATCTTGATCAGCACCCGCTCGCGCGCCACGCCGGCCAGCCGATAGAGCTCAATCAACTGACGCGCCCGCTCGACCGTGGCGCGCGTATCGAACGACAACCGCGCATCGACCTCGGTGGAAACGCGCCCCGGCACGATTTTCAGGATCTCGCTGCCGAACGCGATAAGAAGATGGTCAACCAATTGCGCTGTCGAAGCGCCCGGGTGGTTGACCAGCGTTCGAGCCAGCAAAGGGCGATAAGCCTCTTTTTGCACCGCCTTCAGAATCAGCGACGGATTCGTCGTGGCGTCGGTGGGGCGGTGCGCCCGCATTGCTTCAAAGTCGCCCGTGTCGGCAACCACCGTGGTGTACTGGCGTAAAAAATCGAGTTGATTTGTCATGGAAATACCAAAAAGCAAAAATATAAATGGCCCGACCTGCGGGCCGATTAAGGCTCGCAAGCCAGGCGGGCCGCGGCTGAATGCTTGAATGAAATCAAGTAACTGGGCTTAATATACACGTCCGGCTCGAACTTTGCGCCAGGCAGGTCCCGTCTCAAGGTATAATTCCAAGGTTTACTTATTGACTTTATAACCGGGGTTTACTGTGCTGCCGTCACTCTTTCCTGAAGGGGCCGATGCGTCTCCTACTGCAATCTTAGCTTTGGCAGACGGTACCATCTTCAAGGGTGTCTCTATCGGCGCCGATGGACATACCGTCGCCGAGGTTGTTTTCAACACCGCCATGACGGGCTATCAGGAAATCCTGACAGACCCGAGCTACAACGGCCAAATCGTTACGTTAACGTATCCGCACATCGGCAATACCGGTGTCAACGACGAAGACGTCGAGTCCGACCGTATTCACGCCGCCGGGCTGGTCGTGCGCGACTGCTCATTGCGTGTGTCCAATTTTCGAGCCACCCAATCCTTGCCTGAATACCTGAAAGCGCAAGGCATTGTTGCCATTTCCGGCGTCGACACCCGCAAGCTGACACGCATCCTGAGCGACGGCGGGGCGCAAGGCGCCTGCATCCTGGTGGGCACCGACGTCGAGAAAGCGCTGGAGCTAGCCCGGTCTTTTCCCGGCATGTCGGGCCAGGACCTGGCCAAAGTGGTTTCCACCAAAAGCGTTGATGAATGGCGTGAAGGCACCTGGCAACTGGGCCAGGGTTTTTCATCGCCCGACACCAATAAATACCATGTGGTCGCTTACGATTTTGGCGTAAAAACCAATATTTTGCGGCTTATCGCCGACCGGGGTTGCCGTATTACGGTGGTGCCGGCGCAAACGCCGGTTGCCGACGTATTGGCGCTTAATCCCGACGGCATCTTCCTGGCCAATGGTCCCGGCGACCCAGGGCCTTGCGATTACGCCATTGAAACCACCCGCGTCGCACTCGAGAAAAAAATACCGGTCTTCGGTATTTGTCTGGGTCAGCAAATCATGGCCCTGGCCCTGGGCGGCAAGACCGTCAAAATGAAAACCGGCCATCACGGCGCGAATCACCCCGTGCAAGACGTGCTGTCGCAGCGTGTTTTCATCACAAGCCAGAACCACGGGTTCAATGTCGATGCCGAGAGCTTGCCGGCTAATACCCGGGTCACCCATATTTCCTTGTTCGACGGCACCTTGCAGGGGTTCGAGCTCACTGATCGCCCCGCTTTTTGTTTTCAGGGCCACCCCGAAGCCAGCCCCGGCCCACACGACATCGTGGTGCTATTCGACAAATTCATCAGCCTCATGGCCGGACAAAAATAATTCAGCATTATGCCAAAGCGTTCAGACATAAAAAGCATTCTTATCATTGGCGCGGGTCCGATCATCATCGGTCAGGCCTGCGAATTCGACTACTCCGGGGCACAGGCCTGCAAGGCATTGAAAGCCGAGGGTTTTCGCACGATTCTGGTCAATAGCAATCCGGCCACCATCATGACCGACCCCGAGACGGCCGATGTCACCTACATCGAGCCCATTACCTGGCAGGTCGTCGAGAAAATCATCGAGCGCGAAAAGCCCGATGCCTTGCTGCCCACCATGGGCGGTCAAACCGCGCTCAATTGCGCGCTGGACCTGGCTCGCGAAGGCGTGCTGGAAAAGCACGGTGTCGAACTTATCGGCGCCAATGCCGAAGCCATCGACAAAGCCGAAGACCGCCAAAAGTTCAAGCAGGCCATGACCAAGATCGGCCTTGAATCGGCCAAGTCGGGCGTGGCGCACTCCATGGACGAAGCCTGGGAAGTGCAGCGCCGCATCGCGGTGGAAGCCAATACCGCCGGTTTTCCGGTGGTCATTCGCCCCAGCTTCACCATGGGCGGGTCGGGCGGCGGCATCGCTTATAACCCGGAAGAGTTCGAGTCGATTTGCCGCCGAGGCCTCGAAGCCTCGCCCACCCAGGAACTGCTTATCGAAGAGTCTTTGCTGGGCTGGAAAGAGTTCGAAATGGAAGTGGTGCGCGACAGCGCCGATAATTGCATTATCGTCTGCTCCATTGAAAACCTGGACCCCATGGGCGTACATACCGGCGACTCGATTACCGTCGCTCCGGCCCAGACCCTGACCGATAAAGAATATCAAATCATGCGCAACGCTTCGATAGCGGTGCTGCGTGAAATCGGCGTCGATACCGGCGGTTCCAACGTGCAGTTCGCCGTCAACCCCGCTGACGGACGCATGATTGTCATCGAGATGAATCCGCGCGTGTCGCGTTCATCGGCCCTGGCATCCAAAGCGACTGGTTTCCCGATCGCCAAAGTGGCGGCGCGCCTGGCTGTGGGCTACACGCTCGACGAGCTGAAAAATGAAATCACCGGCGGAGCCACGCCGGCTTCGTTCGAGCCCGCCATCGACTACGTCGTCACCAAAGTACCCCGTTTCGCCTTCGAGAAATTCCCCCAGGCCGACTCGCGTCTGACGACGCAGATGAAATCGGTCGGCGAAGTCATGGCCATCGGCCGCACTTTCCAGGAATCCTTCCAGAAAGCCTTGCGCGGCCTCGAGGTCGGCGTGGACGGCTTGAATCAAAAAACGACCGATCGCGAAAAATTGCAGATCGAACTGGGCGAGCCCGGTCCCGAGCGCATTTGGTATGTGGGCGACGCGTTTGCGCAGGGCTTCAGTCTTGACGAAGTCCATAATCTGACCAAAATCGACCCCTGGTTCCTGGCCCAGATCAAGGAAATTGTCGACATCGAGCTCGCGCTCGAGCAGCAAACGCTGGCCAATCTGGACTACGACACCGTCTGGCAGCTTAAGCGGCGCGGGTTTTCCGACCGCCGCCTGGCGTTCTTGCTGGATACTTCGGAAACCGAAGTGCGCAAGCTGCGCCACCAGTTGGGTGTACGTCCGGTGTACAAGCGGGTGGATACCTGCGCCGCCGAGTTCCCCACGAATACTGCCTATATGTACTCGACTTACGAGGACGAGTGCGAGGCCAGGCCCACCGATCGCAAGAAAATCATTGTGCTGGGCGGTGGTCCGAACCGTATCGGACAAGGTATTGAATTCGATTATTGCTGCGTGCATGCGGCGCTCGCGCTACGTGAGGACGGCTACGAGACCATCATGGTCAACTGCAATCCCGAGACCGTGTCCACCGATTACGACACCTCCGATCGGCTGTACTTCGAGCCGCTGACCCTGGAAGACGTGCTGGAAATCGTTTACAAGGAAAATCCGGTCGGCATGATTGTCCAGTATGGCGGTCAGACACCGCTAAAACTGGCGCGTGCGCTGGAAGCCAATGGCGTGCCGATTATCGGCACCAGTCCGGAATCGATTGACGTGGCCGAAGACCGCGAGCGCTTCCAGAAGCTGCTCACCAAGCTGGGCTTGCGCCAGCCGCCCAATCGCACGGCTCGAACCGAAGGCGAAGCGCTGGCGCATGCGGCTGAAATCGGCTATCCGCTGGTGGTTCGCCCTAGCTATGTGCTGGGCGGGCGTGCCATGGAAATCGTGCACGAGCAGCAAGACCTGGAGCGCTACATGCGTGAAGCGGTCAAAGTCAGCAACGATTCGCCGGTCTTGCTTGACCACTTTTTGAATAATGCCACTGAAGTCGACGTGGACTGCCTGGCCGACGGCCAAGCGGTCTTTATCGGCGGCGTCATGGAGCATATCGAGCAGGCTGGCGTTCACTCGGGCGATTCCGCCTGCAGTCTGCCGCCGTATTCGTTGTCGCAAGAGGTTATTGCCGAGATCAAGCGCCAAACCGCGCTGATGGCGCGCGCCTTGAACGTGAAAGGGCTGATGAACGTGCAGTTCGCCATCCAGGACGGCGATGTCTACGTGCTAGAGGTCAACCCGCGCGCTTCGCGGACGGTGCCTTACGTTTCCAAGGCGACGGGCTTGCAACTGGCCAAGATCGGCGCACGCGCCATGGCCGGCAAAACGTTGGCGGAACAAGGAATTACCACGGAAATCGTGCCGCCGTATTTCTCGGTGAAAGAAGCGGTTTTCCCGTTCGTGAAGTTTCCCGGGGTGGATACCATTCTGGGGCCTGAAATGAAATCCACAGGCGAAGTCATGGGCGTGGGTGAAAGCTTTGGCGAGGCCTTCGTCAAGTCCCAGTTGGCGGCCAGCGTTTTGCTGCCCGAGTCGGGCGTGGCGTTTATCAGTGTTCGCGGACAAGACAAACCCAAGGCGGTCGAAGTCGCTCGCGGCCTGATCGAATTGGGCTTCAGCATTGTGGCGACACGCGGCACGGCGGCGGCCATGGAAGCCGCCGGGCTGAAAGTGCAGTTGGTCAATAAAGTCACTGAAGGGCGTCCTCATATTGTCGATATGATAAAAAGCGGCGAAATCGCCCTGGTTATCAATACCGTCGAAGAGCGCCGCAATGCCATTGCCGATTCGCGCATGATCCGCATCAACTCGCTGGCGGCGCGCGTCACGTTTTTCACCACCATTGCCGGCGCGTGCGCCGCCGTCGAAGGGTTGCAGTATATGCGCCAGGGCGATGGCCTGAAGGTTTATTCCTTGCAGGAACTCCATGCGCAATTGCCGGCGCAGTAACGCGTCAGCGCGCGCATGAAGCGTGTGTTTATTACCGGAGCGAGCAGCGGCATAGGCGCCGCGCTCGCTTCTTCGTATGCGGCCCAAGGTGCACAGCTGGCTTTGCTGGGGCGTCGTCGCGACGCGCTTGAAATTTTGCAAAAGGCGTTGCCCGGCGATCATCGAATCTATGTGCTGGATGTTCGTGATCGCACGGCATTGCACGAGGCGGCGCACGATTTCCTGGCGGGCGGTCCGGTGGATATCGTTATTGCGAGCGCCGGAATCAGCGTGGGCACGCTGACCGAAGAGCTGGACGATTTTGACGTCTTCCAGGCGGTGGTGGCGACCAATCTGAATGCCACGGTGGCCACGTTCGAGCCCTTTATCGCGTCGATGAAACAGCGTGGCAGCGGTCGCCTGGTTGGTATCGCCAGTGTGGCCGGTGTGCGCGGCTTGCCGGGCGCCGGGGCCTACAGCGCTTCCAAGGCAGCGGTGCGAAACTATTGTGAAAGCCTGAGGGTCGAGCTTTACGGTTCGGGCGTGAGCGTCGTTACCTTGGCGCCCGGCTTTATCGAGACCCCAATGACGGCGCACAACCCTTATAAAATGCCGTTTTTAATGCCGGTCGGGCGTTTTGCCGAGCAGGCGGTGCGCGCGATTGAGCGATCGGCCAGCTATAAGGTCATTCCCTGGAAAATGGGCTGGGTGGGCAAGTTGTTGCGGCTGGTGCCCGATGGTCTGTACGACCGCCTTGCGGCGCGGCGCGAGCGCAAGCCGCGGCAAAACCAGCACTGATTTTTCAAACTTTGGGTTCTACGTCGCCGTCAAGATAGAACCATCGTTCATCCTCAAGCACGAACCGGCTGCATTCGGTCAGCCTGTGCGCGCGTCCGGCCTCGCGGTAGCGTGCGGTGAAACTGACTTGCGCTTGCGCCGGGCCTGGCTGCAGGTGGGTGTGAATCTGCAAACCCAGCCAGCGCGTGGCATGCGGTGTGCCGGGGGATTCCAGTGTGAGTTCGGCGGGGCGGGTTGAGCGGTGCCAAGTGGCCAGAATGTAGGCCGCGTCGGCCAGGGTATAGGCGGTGTAGCGTGAACGCATGAGCTGTTCGGCGCTGGGGGCGGGCCGGTTGTGGGTAATGAAGGGCTCGCAGCAGTCTTTGTAAAGGACGGCCCCCAGGAAGCCGCCGCAGGGGCAGGGTGCATGGTTTGCGGTTTTCTTCTTCATGTCAGCTCGTGTTCCGTCCGTCAGTGCGGGTAATCAGCAAGTATAAGCGCGCAGCCGTGGGGGCTTTGACGGGTTGGCAAGTGCAGCATCTGTCGCCGACCTGGATTTTCGTCGTCGTGCCTTATTTCTTATTTATATGTTGCCGCGCTGCCATTGATAAACGTACACTTTCGCGTTAACTAATTCTTTCACTTTTTAAGGCATAGAAAATGTCGAACTCGTATTTTCCGCGTTGGCGCGCCATATCGGCCAGCGGGCAAGATGTGGTTGTACAGCCCGATGAACGTTTGTCCTGGCCGCAGAATATTGCCATGGGCGCGCAACACGTGGTCGCCATGTTTGGCTCGACCATTCTGGCGCCGTTGTTAATGGGGTTCGATCCCAATGTCGCGATTTTGATGTCCGGCGTGGGCACCTTGATTTTCTTCGTTTTCGTGGGCGGGCGCGTTCCCAGCTACCTCGGTTCAAGTTTTGCATTCATTGGCGGCGTTATTGCCGTTACGGGTTATGCCGGATCGGGAGCGAACGGCAATATGGGCGTGGCCCTGGGCGCCATTATCGCCTGCGGCCTGGTCTACACCCTGATCGGCATGCTGGTCTGGTGGCTGAACGTACGCTCGGGCGGTGCGGCGCAGTGGATCGAGAACTGGATGCCGCCGGTGGTGACGGGGGCGATCGTGGCCGTTATCGGTTTGAACCTGGCGCCCATTGCGGCTAAAGGAGCGATGGGCGGGTCCACCTTCGAGGCCTTGATGGCCCTGATGACGGTGCTGTGCGTGGGCACGATAGCGGTTTACACGCGCGGCACGACTCAGCGCTTGTTGATTTTGGTGGGCTTGTTGCTGGCCTGTGTCATCTATGCCGTGCTGGCCAACGGCTTCGGTCTGGGCAAACCGCTGGATTTTAGCGGCGTGGCCGCGGCGGCCTGGATTGGCTTGCCTACTTTCCAGAGTCCGGTATTCGAATTGCACGCCATGAGCGTCATCGTGCCGGTGGCGGTTATTTTAGTGGCTGAAAATTTGGGGCACATCAAGGCGGTCAGCGCCATGACGGGCCGGAACCTGGACGTCTACCTCGGGCGCGCTTTCGTGGGCGACGGCGTGGCCACCATGGTCTCGGGAGCCGTCGGCGGCACAGGGGTGACCACCTATGCTGAAAATATCGGCGTCATGACGGTTACGCGTATTTACTCCACCCTGGTGTTTGTGGTGGCGGCCTTGATTGCGATTGTGCTGGGCTTTTCACCGAAGTTCGGTGCTTTGATACAAACGATTCCCGGGCCCGTTCTGGGCGGGATGTCGATCGTGGTATTTGGCTTGATTGCCGTGGCCGGGGCGCGTATCTGGGTTGTCAATCAAGTCGATTTTAGCGATAATCGCAACTTGATCGTCACCGCTGTCACGCTTGTTTTGGGCGCGGGTAATTTTACGATTCAATTTGGCGCTTTTAAGCTCGATGGCATTGGTACAGCCACGTTTGGCGCCATTATTCTGTACGCCTTGCTGCGTGCGGGTAGTCGGAAAAGCCGTTGATTTTCATGGAAATCGGTTTTTAATCAATGGTTTAAGTCCGGGGGCGGGTTTGCCTGGCAGGCCCCGTCCCTGGGGGCTTGCATTTTGCCCCAACTTTGCCGACAATAGGGTTGTATCCCCGGTTCGACCGACCCGGGGATTTGTTTTGAACTAACCAAATCGTTGTTTAAAGAAACAAGAGTCCAACTTTTAATTTAGTTCGCTTCATGCGGGCGGTTTCTTTGCCGCCCACGCAAATTATCATCAGGCGCTTCCGTTACGCGAGGCGTCTTTTTACTTATTATTCAGGAATTATTATGTCTGCGATCCCGTTGACGGCGAGCGGCGCTGAGCGCTTGCAAAAAGAGTTACATCGTTTGAAAACCATCGAGCGTCCCGAAGTCATCAACGCCATTGCCGAGGCGCGTGCCCAGGGCGATCTTTCCGAAAACGCCGAGTACGATGCGGCACGCGAGCGCCAGGGTTTTGTCGAAGGCCGCATCCAGGAGCTTGAAGGCACTTTGTCGAACGCTCAAATCATTGACCCGGCGGCCCTTGAGCTTGAGGGCCAGGCGGTATTTGGCGCGACTGTCGAAATTGAAGACCTGGAGTCGGGCGAGCGCGTGACCTATCAAATCGTGGGTGATGTCGAGGCCGATATTCGTTCGAACCGTATTTCGGTTTCCAGCCCGGTGGCCCGCGCCTTGATTGGCAAGAGCGAAGGCGACGTCGTTGAGGTCAAGGCTCCGGCCGGCATTCGCGAATACGAAGTGTTGGGCGTAAGTTACATTTAATTCGTGCCCGAATCGGCTAACAGCTTGTTCAGCCGTGTAAAATAATTCCGATTGGTATGCGGTCAGGCCGCGCCCGCAACATAAACCTGGCGCGGTGCGGCACATGTAATGAAAAGCCCTCGCTGTGGTGCAGGGCTTTTAAATATTGGGCTGGCCGCTGCTTGTCCCGGACTTGCCGGGACAGATGTTCACAAGCTTAGCGCTTGCCGCCACGGCTAGATACGTTTCGACGTGCGCCAGCGCGCAACGACATGGCGCTGCCGCTACGGCGTGGGATGCCATGTGCCGGGTTGGCCGATGCGCTGGGTGCATTTCGTTTTGCCGAGCTGTCTGTGCGGCGGGCTTTGGGCGCGGCATTTTCAAGACGTTCCGTCTTGCGGGCCGCGCGTTCGGCTATTTGGCCCTTGCGGGTACGGGTAACGCCCGCAGCCGCCTCTTTTTTAGGCGTATGGGGTTCGTTGGCCTTGCGGTTGGCCCGTGTCGCGTTGACTGCCTCGGCTTCGGCCTGTGCTGCAACCTGGTCTGGGCGGTAAATAATAAGTGTTTTGCCCAGATGGTGTACGGCGGCGCACGACAGCGTCTCGCAAATGGTTTCGAGCATGGCATCGCGGGCGTCGCGCTCTTCACCGCTTACACGCACCTTGATCAGGTTGTGGGCATTAAGATTGAGGTCGATTTCTTTGAGTACCGGTTCAGTTAAGCCTCGGTCACCAATCAAGACGACTGGACGTAAAGGGTGGGCGGCGGCGCGTAATGCGCTACGCTCTTGGGATGTGATGTCTAGTTTGGGCATAATGAGATTGTACGGGAATGGCCAAATGGGTTCAGCAACATATTAATGATCCTTTTGTCAAAATGGCGCAACAAAAAGGCTATCGAGCCCGGGCAGCCTTCAAGCTGATCGAAATTCTCGATGCCGAAAAGCTGATGCGCCGCGGCAACATTGTGGTCGATTTGGGCTCGGCGCCGGGCAGTTGGTCGCAGGTTGCCCGTGAACGGATGGTGGGTGCCGAGGGCGTCCTCGACGGGCGCATCATCGCGCTCGATATGTTGCCCATGGAGCCGATTGCCGGGGTGGAGTTCATCCAAGGCGACTTTCGCGACGACTCTGTACTCGAGCAGTTAAAAAATTTAGTGGGCGAGCATCAAGTTGACCTTGTGATATCCGATATGGCCCCCAACTTGTCAGGAGTGGGTGCGGCCGACTCGGCTCGAATTGCGCACGTTTGCGATTTGGCGCTCGATTTTGCCTGCCATCACTTGCGGCCCGAAGGGGTCTTGATTGTTAAAGCGTTTCATGGCAGCGGTTTCTCTCAGATCGTCGAATCGATGAAGTGTCACTTTTTGCGGGTGGTTGAGCGTAAACCCAAAGCATCTCGTGATAAATCCTCCGAGACTTTTTTGGTTGCGCGCGGTCTTAAATCGAAGGCAATATAAAACATCATTCTTCCTATCAGGGTAGAATGAATCATTGACATAATTGTTTTGCTGTCGTCAGAACTGGGCGGCGCAGGCAAGCCAAAGATACAAGTAGGAGGTTGGCTTTGAACAACTCGTTTTCTAAAGTAGCGATCTGGATGGTGATTGCGCTCGTTCTGTTTACGGTATTTAAACAGTTCGACGGGCGCGCAACCTCAACCGAGAGCGTTACCTATACCCAGTTCATTAGCGACGCGCAGGCCGGTCGTATTAGTAAAGTCGATATCCAGGGCGATACGCTTTACGTTACGCCCGACGCCGGCCGACCCTATACCCTGACGTCGCCCGGCGACCTCTGGATGGTGCCTGAACTCGTCAAGGCCGGCGTGCAGGTGTCGGGCAAAGCCCGCGAAGAGCCTTCGTTTCTGACCAGCCTGTTCATTTCGTGGTTCCCCATGCTGCTGTTGATCGGCGTATGGATCTTCTTCATGCGGCAGATGCAGGGCGGCGGGAAAGGCGGGGCGTTCAGCTTCGGCAAGTCGCGCGCCCGCATGATGGACGAGAACACAAACAATATTACGTTTGCCGACGTGGCCGGCTGCGACGAAGCCAAGGAAGACGTTCAGGAACTCGTCGACTTCTTGCGCGATCCCACCAAATTCCAGCGCCTGGGCGGTCGTATCCCGCGCGGGGTGCTTATGGTGGGTTCGCCGGGCACGGGTAAAACCTTGCTGGCCAAAGCCATTGCCGGCGAAGCGAAAGTGCCGTTTTTCAGCATTTCCGGTTCCGATTTCGTCGAAATGTTCGTGGGTGTGGGCGCGGCGCGTGTGCGCGACATGTTCGAAAATGCCAAAAAGCAATCGCCTTGCATCATCTTTATCGATGAAATCGACGCGGTCGGTCGTCAGCGCGGGGCCGGTCTGGGCGGCGGTAACGACGAACGCGAACAAACCCTTAACCAGTTGCTGGTCGAGATGGACGGTTTTGAAACGGGTGTTGGCGTACTGGTTATTGCCGCCACCAACCGTCCCGACGTGCTCGATCCCGCTTTGCTCCGTCCCGGCCGTTTCGACCGCCAGGTCGTGGTGTCGTTGCCCGATATCCGTGGCCGCGAGCAAATTTTGAAAGTGCATATGCGTAAGGTGCCGCTGGGTTCAACGGTCGACGCCCTTGTGCTGGCGCGCGGTACGCCCGGTTTTTCGGGCGCGGATCTGGCCAACCTGGTCAACGAAGCGGCCTTGTTCGCGGCGCGGCGCAATGGCCGTACCGTTGAAATGAACGATTTCGAAAAAGCCAAAGACAAAATCATCATGGGTGCTGAGCGCCGTTCGCTCATCATGCCCGAAGAAGAGCGCCGCAATACGGCGTATCACGAGTCGGGACACGCATTGGTTGCCCGCAGCCTGCCGAAAACCGACCCGGTGCACAAAGTAACGATTATTCCGCGTGGCCGCGCATTGGGCGTCACCATGCAGCTTCCCGAAGGCGATCGCTACAGTATGGATAAAGAGCGCCTGCTCAATACCATTGCGGTGTTGTTCGGCGGGCGTATTGCCGAAGAAGTCTTCATGAACCAAATGACGACGGGCGCTTCCAACGACTTTGAACGTGCGACCGCCATTGCGCGCGATATCGTCACGCGTTATGGCATGACCGATTCGCTGGGCCCGGTGGTTTACGCTGAAAATGAAGGCGAAGTATTCCTGGGACGCAGCGTGACCAAAACCACGCATGTTTCCGAGTCGACCATGCAAAAGGTCGATATGGAAATCCGGGCCATCATCGATCAGCAGTACAAGGTGGCGCGTGAAATCATTGAAAGCTCGCGCGACAAAATGGAAGCCATGACGGCGGCGCTGCTCGAGTGGGAAACCATCGACGCCGATCAGATCGACGACATCATGGAAGGCCGTCCTCCGCGTCCTCCCAAGGCAACCGATACGACGCCGTCGGATTCGCCCGATAGCAAACCGCCTACCGGCTTGACTTCGGCAGGCGGCAGCGCGGCGGCAACGCCCGTCTAGGATTCGGCATTATTCAATGAGTCCAATTTTGCTCTGTGGGCGCTTCGAGTTATCGCTTGAGCGCCCATTAATTATGGGGATCCTGAATGTGACCCCCGATTCGTTTTCCGACGGTGCGCTGCATTTTGAGACCGATGCGGCGATTGCTCATGGCAAAGCCCTGGTCGAGCAGGGGGCCGACATTCTGGATATCGGCGCCGAATCGACCCGTCCCGGAGCGGATCCCGTCGCGGCCGAAGAAGAGCTGAAACGTTTGCTGCCTGTTATCGAAGGGCTGCATCAGCTTGATATCCCGTTATCTATCGACACCTTTAAAGCCCAGGTTATGGCGCGGGTGCTCGACGCGGGCGCCGACATGATTAACGATATCTATGCGTTTCGCCAGCCGGGCGCCATCGAAGCGGTCGCCGGCGCGCGCTGCGGCTTGTGCGTCATGCATATGCAGGGCGAACCGCGCACCATGCAGCAGGCGCCTCGTTACCACGACCCGTTGCTGGAAGTGCGTGAGTTTTTGCAAGAGCGGGTCCGTGTGTTGTTGGAGCGGGGGGTGGCGCCCGGCCGTATTCTTTTGGACCCCGGGTTCGGTTTTGGCAAGACAGCGTCGCAAAATTACGAGCTGTTGCGGCGACTGGACGAATTAAATATAGGTAAATACCCCTGGCTTGTGGCGTTGTCGCGTAAATCGATGATCGGCCATGTCACGGGTCGTGCGCCGGCTGAACGCGTAAGCGGCAGCATTGCAGGCGCTCTGGCCGGTGTCGCGCGTGGCGCACAGATGGTGCGCGTACACGATGTCGCGGCGACCGTCGATGCGTTCAAAGTCTGGCAAGCCGTTGAACATGGAGTAATGAATGAGTCAGCGTAAATATTTTGGAACAGATGGTATCCGCGGCGAAGTCGGCGGGCCTACGATTAATGCCGAGTTCGCCTTGCGTCTTGGTTATGCCGCCGGAAAGGTGTTGGCGCGCCAGAACCCCGTGCGCGGCCGCCCTACCGTCATTATCGGCAAAGACACGCGCATATCCGGCTATATGCTCGAGTCGGCCCTGGAAGCGGGCTTATCGGCCGCCGGGGTCGATGTGCTGCTGGCAGGGCCCATCCCTACGCCGGCGGTGGCTTACCTGACGCGCACCTTGCGTCTGGTGGCGGGCATTGTGATCAGTGCGTCGCATAATCCTTATAACGACAACGGCATCAAGTTTTTTTCGGCGCAGGGCATGAAGCTGCCCGACGAGGTAGAGGCCCAGATCGAGGCCGTTATCCACGAACCTTTGGGTTGCGTGGGTTCCGAGGCGCTGGGCCGGGCCCGGCGTATTGATGATGCCGCCGGCCGGTATATTGAGTTCTGCAAAAGCGCCTTTCCTAACGAGCTCGATCTATCCGGCATGAAAATCGTGGTTGACGCGGCGCACGGCGCGGCCTACCACGTTGCCCCTCATGTATTTCGCGAACTGGGTGCGGAAGTGTTTGCCATCGGGTGTCAGCCCGACGGCTTGAATATTAATGAGGACGTTGGCGCGATGCATCCGGAAGCGCTGATTGCCGAGGTGCAGGCCCGCCAGGCGACGCTGGGCATTGCGCTGGACGGCGACGCCGACCGGCTGCAAATGGTCGATGGCTCGGGTCGCCTGTATAACGGCGATGAATTGCTTTATGCCATCTTGCGCGGGCGTATGGCGCAGGGCAAGGTCGAAGGGGTGGTTGGCACCTTGATGACCAACTTCGGTTTCGAGAAGAAAATGCAAGACCTGGACATTGGGTTCGACCGCGCCAATGTCGGCGACCGCTATGTTCTGGAGCGTATGCTGCAGCGCGGCTGGCTCTATGGCGGGGAAAGTTCGGGGCATTTGCTTTGCCTGGATTGCCACACCACGGGCGACGGCATTATTGCCGCCCTGCAGGTTTTGACGGACATGAGCCGCAGCGGTGAGACGCTGGCCGAGCGTGTGGCCGATCTGAAAATGTACCCTCAGGTCATGGTCAACGTGCCATTGGTTCCGGGCGTTCAGTGGCAGTCGCACCAAGGGCTGCTCGATGCGCGGAGCCGTGTGGAGCAGAAACTGAATGGCCGCGGCCGGGTCTTGATCCGGGCGTCGGGTACCGAGCCGAAGCTACGCCTTATGGTCGAAGCCGAAGATGCGGCACTGGCCGAGCAGGGCGTGCAAGAGTTGGTTGCGGTGGATTTAACAAAGCGGTAACGTGGGCATCAAATACTTGAAACATTACGCCGGCATACTGGCGGCATGTTTACGGAGTAATGCCTATGTTAGAGCTTTCGCGTGTGCAACAAGACAATGCCGGACCCGGGGGGAATTGGTCCGGCTCTTCCGATCAGGGCCTGGTCATGGGCCTGGCTCGAACCAATGAAGAGCTCGAGGCCATACAGCGGCTACGCTATCAAATTTTCACCAAAGAAATGAATGCCGTGTTTCACGATGCGGTCGACGGCCTGGACGCAGACCGTTACGATCCATGGTGCGAGCACTTTATGGTTAAAGAGTGTAAAACCGATCGCGTGGTGGGCACCTACCGCTTGCTCACCCCCGCCAACGCCTTGAAGGCGGGGCAGTATTACTCCGAATCCGAGTTCGATATTTCGGCGCTGGACCCGATTCGTCCTACGATGGCGGAAGTGGGCCGCTCTTGCATTGCGCCCGAGTACCGCAATGGTTCAGTCATTATGCTGCTGTGGTCGGGCATTGCCAGCCTGGTCCAACGCGGCGGTTTTCGTTATGTGCTGGGCTGCGCAAGCGTCAGCCTGCGCGATGGCGGGGTCACTGCGGCCGAGGTATGGCGCATGGCAAAACGGCAGGGCGTAGGCCATTCGCCGCTGCCTGTTGTGACGCCGCGGCATCGCTATCCGGTCGAGCGGCTGAACAGCGAACTGCCGGCCCGCATCCCTCCGCTGATCAAGGGTTACCTTAAACTGGGCGCGACAATCTGCGGTGAACCGGCCTGGGATCCGGACTTTAACACCGCCGATTTTCCTGTTCTGCTCGATATGGCCCGTATAGACTCACGTTACCGGCGTCACTTCGGGCTGATCTAGCTTTCGACCAGGGCGAAATCGAAACCGGCTTTGGTCCAGTCGCGCATTTCGTTGCGCAGCGAGTATTCCGATAGCGCATGCGTGGTCAGCCAATGGTGGCTGACATGCACGCGGACCGTGTTGTCCCGGCTTTCGATCCGTATCGGTGCCGTCGCATGCGTCTCACGCCGACGCGATAATAAAACAGCCAGCCGAAGGCACAGCAGGGCAAACCATTTGGCGCGGGTGGGTTCGCGCACTTTCAGCTTGCTGATTTTGCCGTGATGGCCCTGGGCCAATAGCGCGAGCAGGGCCTGGTCGTCGTTCGAGAAGCCGGGCATGTCGGCGTGGGCCAGTATGTAAGCGCTATGCTTGTGGTAATCGTCGTGGGCGATCGAGATGCCTATTTCGTGCAGATTGGCCGCCCAGCCCAAGGTGCGTACGATTTCTTCTTTTTCATCGTGCCCCAGGCTGAGTTGATTGAAAAAATGAAGGGCCAGTTGCTTGACGCGCTCCGATTGTCGGATGTCGACGTGATAACGCTGGATAAATTGTCTGACGGTTTCGTCGCGTTTGTCGTGTTTGGAGTCGCGGCCGAGCAAGTCGTAAAGCACGCCCACCCGTAGCGCGCCTTCGCCGGGCCGCATGATGCGGATTTTAAGTTCTTGGAACGCCGCGAGCATAATGGCCAGCCCGCCCGCCAGCACCAGCGCACGGTCCGGCTTCAGGCCCGGCAGGGCGCTCATGATGACCTTGCCGTCCTTGATCAGTTTGGCCTTCAGTTTCTCAAGGCCGTCCAGTGTAATGCCCTTGGGAGACATGCCGCCTTCGAGCAGGACGGCGAGCAGGCCTTTGGCGGTTCCTGATGAGCCATAGGCCTCTTGCCAGCCTGTCTTGCGGTATAGCTTGGATATGCCTTCAAATTCGCGCTGAGCGGCCAGTTGGGCCTGCTCCATGCGCGCCGCGGTAATGCGTCCGTCGGGAAAGAATTGCTTTGTAAAGCTGGCGCACCCCATATACAGGGAGGCCAAATGGATGGGTTCATAGCTTCGGCCGATAATGACTTCGGTCGAGCCGCCGCCGATATCGATGACCAGGCGCTTGTTGTCGGACGGGGGCAGTTCGTTGGCCACGCCCGAGAAAATCAGGCGGGCTTCTTCCTGGCCGGCGATGACTTCAATGGGAAAACCCAGCGCCGCCTCGGCGCGCGGAAGGATTTCATCCACGTTGCGGGCAACCCGGAACGTATTGGTTGCCACCGCGCGGACGCGATTGGGATGAAATCCTTCAAGCCGTTCGCCATAGCGCTTCAGGACAGTAATGGCGCGCGTGATCGCGGCTTCGTCCAATATATTGTTGCGGCTTAATCCGGTGGCCAGGCTGACCGATTCTTTCAGGCGATCGACGGCATAAATTTGCGCAATCCCGTCTTGTTGTACGACGCGTCCGATAGATAACCGGAAGCTGTTTGAGCCAAGATCGACTGCGGCAAGTAAATGGTCCATGGTTCTCGGGTTTTTGTGAATACCGGGGGATTATAAAGACTGAATGTGTTGCACGTATTTCAGACGTCTGGACGAAACAGGCCGGCTTATATAGAGTGCATGGCAAAGGGGTGGCAGCTTGCGGCTTGTCATGATCCTGTAAAAAAAAGGGTGTATAAAACGAGTAACATGATCATGAACTTATTTATGCCTTCAACCGTACCCGATACATCGCCGACTCCAACCTTGCTTAATCGGGAGTTGTCGCTGCTGAAGTTTAACGAGCGTGTACTCGCCATGGCCGAGAGCCGCTCGACGCCTTTGCTGGAACGCTTGCGTTATATCTGCATTGTAAGCTCCAACCTCGACGAGTTTTTTGAGATTCGTATTTCCAGCCTGAAGGAACAGCTGGCGCAGCACTCCACCGTTGTCGCCGATGACGGCTATACCCCGGCCGAGGCGTTTGTCCGTATTCAGAAAGAAGCGCGCGCCATCATCGAGCATCAGAATAATTTGCTGATCAGTCAGGTTTTACCGCAATTGCGCGCCGAAGGTATTGGTTTACTCAACTCCGACACATGGAGCGACACTCAGCGCAACTGGGCGCATGCGCTGTTCATGCGCGAAGTGATGCCTTTGCTAACGCCCATCGGTCTTGACCCGGCGCATCCGTTTCCGCGCGTTTACAACAAAAGCCTGAACTTTATCGTGGCCTTATCCGGCGAGGATGCATTCGGACGTAAGGGCGCCATTGCGATTGTCCAGGCGCCGCGCGCTTTGCCGCGCGTCATGAGGGTGCCGAGCGAAATTTCCGGCATGGCCGATGGCTATATTCTATTGACGGCGCTGATCGGCGCCTTTGTCGGCGAGCTGTTTACCGGCCTTGAGGTCAAGGGCTGTTATCAATGGCGTGTAACCCGCAACAGCGATCTGTTTGTCGATGAAGAGGAAATCACCAATCTGCGACAGGCCTTGCAAGGTGAGTTGACGCAGCGTAATTTCGGGGCTGCTGTCCGCCTGGAGATCGACCACGTCATGCCTAACGATTTGGCGATATTCCTGCAACACGAGTTTTTGCTTGAAGAGCATGACACCTACCGGGTGAGCGGTCCGGTCAATTTGTCGCGCCTTATGCAGTTGTGCGATGTGGTCGATCGGCCCGATCTGTCGTTTCCCGTTCACCGCCCCAAAATGCCGCCGCCATTCGACGAGATTTCGAACGACCCAGGTGAGTTGTTCGAGGCGATTTCGGCACGCGACCGCTTGTTGCACCACCCCTACCAGTCTTTCCAGGCGGTGCTCGACTTTCTGACCGTTGCCGCACATGATCCTGATGTGGTGGCGATCAAGCAGACGATTTATCGTACCGGCGAAGATTCCGAGTTAATGGGCTTATTGGTGGGCGCGGCCAAGGCGGGCAAAGAAGTCACCGTTATCGTCGAGCTCATGGCTCGGTTCGATGAGCAAACCAATATTAACTGGGCAGCCAAGCTTGAGGCGGTCGGCGCTCATGTCAGCTACGGCGTGGTCGGGCATAAGACGCACGCTAAAATGGCCCTGGTGCTAAGGCGTGAAAAAGGCCTGATCCGGCGTTACGGTCATTTGGGTACCGGCAACTACCATCCTCGCACCGCCAGGCTCTATACCGATTTTGGCTTGCTGACGGCCAATCAGGAAATGTGCCGGGACATGGACAAGGTGTTTTCGCTGCTGACCGGTCTGGGTGCGCGCCGGCCGCTGACATTGCTGCTGCAGTCGCCGTTTACCTTGCACGACAGCATGGTGGCCTTTATCAGGGCCGAGGCCACCAATGCGGCAAACGGTAAAAAGGCCCGGATCATGGCTAAAATGAATTCCCTTTTAGAGCCTATTATTATTGAAGAGCTTTATAAGGCCAGCCAGGCGGGGGTCAAGATCGATCTGATCGTGCGCGGCGCCTGTGCGGTGCGCCCCGGCCTTGCCGGGCTTTCTGAAAATATTCGGGTGCGATCCATTGTGGGGCGTTTTCTTGAGCACCCGCGCGTATTTTATTTTTACGCCGATGGCGCCGAAAATGTGTATCTGTCGTCGGCCGACTGGATGGACCGCAATTTCTTCCGGCGCGTCGAGCTTGGTTTCCCGGTGCTCGACAAAGTGTTGAAGAAACGTGTCATTGACGAATCGTTCCGGTATGCGTTGCGTGACAACCAGTTGGCATGGCGCGGCTTGAGCGACGGCGGCTACGTCAAGGTTAAAAGCCGTGCGGCGCCTTTCAATTTGCACCAGCAACTGGTAAAAAAGCTGGGCGTATAAAATGTTGATGAATAATTCGATTGTCACGAACATGTCATATTGGGCGCTTACCATAGCGGTTATGCAGGATGTGCCTGTGTCAGTTGTTGAACAGTTCAAAAGGATCGCTTCGATGTTTAAACGCGTTTTATTACAAGTTTCGGTTGGCATTACTTTCGGCGCCGCCTCGTTGGTTGCTCACGCCGCCGACATTACAGGCGCCGGCGCCTCGTTCCCATTCCCTATTTATGCGAAATGGGCGGCTCAATACCACGAAGCCACGGGTAACCGTATTAATTATCAGTCCATTGGTTCGGGCGGCGGTCAACAGCAAATTATTGCTAAAACAGTTGATTTCGGCGCTTCCGACGACCCAATGAAGGCCGACGCCCTTGAAAAAAATGACTTGTTCCAGTTCCCCGCCATCATCGGCGGCACGGTGCCGGTCATCAACGTCGACGGCATCAAGCCAGGCGAGTTGAAATTGTCCGGTACGGTGCTGGCCGACATTTTTCTGGCTAAAATCACCAAATGGAACGATCCGGCCATTAAAGCGTTGAATGCCGACGCCAAGTTGCCTAATGCTTCGATTATCGTGGTTCACCGTTCGGACGGCTCCGGCACCACCTTTGGCTGGACCAACTACCTGTCGAAAGTATCGGCCGACTGGAAAGAAAAAGTAGGCGAAGGTAAAGCGGTAAAATGGCCGACAGGGCAAGGCGGTAAAGGTAACGAAGGCGTGGCCGCTTACGTGCGCCAATTGAAGAACTCGATCGGTTATGTCGAGTACGCCTATGCCAAGCAAAACAATCTGGCATGGACACAGTTGCAGAATAAAGACGGCAACTATGTGCAGCCTTCGCAAGAAGCGTTTGCCGCTGCCGCCGCCAATGCCGACTGGTCAAGCGTTCCTGGAATGGGCGTTGTGCTGACAGGGCAGCCGGGTGCGCAGTCCTGGCCAGTGACATCGGCTTCGTTCATCCTGGTTCATAAGAAGCAGGACAAGCCCGAGGCAGGAAAAGAAGTGCTGGCATTCTTCGACTGGGCCTTCAAGAATGGCGCCAAATCGGCAGCTGAGCTTGATTACGTACCGATGCCAGAGAAGGTCGCCGGGCAGATCAACGATTTGTGGAAAACAGAAATCAAGGCGGCTGATGGGTCGGCAATCTGGAAGTAAAAGTAATATTATGTCTGGGCATTGTGTACTATAACGCCCAAAAGGACGGCGCCCTTTTCAAGGCGCCGTCTTTGTTGAGTAAAAATTGCGTATTTATTGTTCAAACTTGAAAGTCCGGGGTGTTCGTCCATGTTGTTGTCCTTAAGCGTTATCGAGCCAAAACTACCATGATAAAAGTCCCTAGCGCGTTAATGGATCCCTTGTTCAAGAACGTGACCCGCGCGTTTGCTTTCTTTGTTTTCACGTTGTTGGCGGCCATTATGGTGTCGCTGGTTTATGGAAGCCGGGAATCGATTTCCGAATATGGATTTTCATTTCTCTGGACGAATAACTGGGATCCGGTGCAAAACCAGTACGGCGCCCTGGTGCCCATCGTCGGTACGGTGCTGACTTCCGTTATTGCCTTGTTGATCGCCGTGCCGGTGTCCTTCGGCATTGCCATGTTCCTGACCGAGCTTTCGCCCACCTGGCTGCGTCGTCCGCTCGGCACCGCCATCGAAATGCTGGCGGCTATTCCATCGATTATTTATGGAATGTGGGGGCTTTTCGTCTTTGTCCCGTTTTTCCAGGTTTACATACAGCCGCACGTCATCAGCCTTTTTGCAGATGTGCCGTTCCTGAATCAGGTTTTCGCCGGGCCGCCGTTTGGCATCGGCGTGTTTACGGCCGGCCTGATTTTATCGGTGATGGTGATTCCGTTTATTACGGCCGTGATGCGCGATGTGTTTGAATTGGTGCCGCCTTTGCTTAAAGAGTCGGCGTACGGTCTGGGCGGCACGACCTGGGAGGTCGTCTGGAAGGTGGTGTTGCCTTACACCAAGCATGGCGTGATCGGCGGCATTATGCTGGGCCTGGGTCGCGCACTGGGGGAAACCATGGCGGTCACGTTCGTCATCGGTAATGCCTTCAACTTGCCTTCTTCGGTTTTCTCGCCCTCCAATTCCATTGCTTCAGCCTTGGCCAACGAGTTTAACGAGGCGGGCGGGATGCAAAAGTCGGCCTTGCTCGAACTGGGTCTGATTTTGTTCCTGATCACGACGGTCGTGCTGGCCTTCTCCAAAGTCTTGTTGCTGCGTTTGTCTAAAAACGAAGGCACTTCGCGTTAAATAGGCTGAAAAAATATTATGTTCAACTCTGATTCCATCGTCAGCCTGTCAAACCCGGTGTATAAGCGGCGCCATCGGTTTAACCGCATTATGCTGGTGTTGTCGCTGGCCACGCTGATCTTTGGCCTGTTCTGGCTGTCCTGGATTATTCTCACCCTTGCGGTCAAGGGCGGGGGCGCATTGTCGTGGACTTTGTTTACGCAAAGCACACCGCCGCCGGGGGCCGCAGGCGGCCTGCTCAATGCGATTTTGGGCAGCATTGCCATGGCGGCTGTGGCGACAGGTATTGGCACGCCTATCGGTATTCTGGCCGGCACCTACCTGGCCGAATATGGCCAACGCGGCTGGCTGGCGCCGGCCACGCGGTTTTTGAACGATGTGCTGCTGTCGGCGCCATCCATTGTGATCGGCCTGTTCATTTATGCTATTTATGTGGCGCAGGTCGGTCATTATTCGGGTTGGGCGGGGGCGTTTGCACTGGCCATCCTGGTCATCCCGGTTGTCGTGCGTTCTACCGACAATATGCTGTCGCTGGTGCCTAACAGCCTGCGCGAAGCCGCTGCCGCGCTGGGGTGCCCGCAATGGCGCGTGATTGCGTTCATTTGCTACCGGGCGGCGCGTTCGGGGATTCTTACCGGCGTGTTGCTGGCGGTTGCCCGAATTTCAGGCGAGACCGCTCCGTTGCTGTTCACCGCGCTGAATAATCAGTTTATGTCGATGAATATGAATGCCCCGCTGGCCAACCTGCCGGTGGTCATTTTTCAATATGCGGCCAGTCCGTTCGAAGACTGGAACCGTTTGGCATGGGCCGGCGCGGTGCTTATTACCCTGTTGGTATTGGGTATCAATATTGCCGCACGCTCCCTTTTTCGTAAATAAAGTAAGCAGGGCGGTGTAGTCCGCTTTGCTCTGGAACTGACCATGACATCCTCTCAGCCCGCCGAACGCGTAAAGCTTGAAGTCAAAAACCTTAACTTCTATTACGGCAAGTATCAGGCCATTCGCAACGTCAATATGACGATCAAGGAAAACAAGGTAACCGCTTTTATCGGCCCGTCAGGATGTGGGAAATCCACGTTGTTGCGTACCTTTAATCGTATGTACGAGCTCTACCCAGGGCAGCGGGCCGAAGGTGAAATTCTCTTGGGCGGCGAAAACGTGTTGACGTCCAAGACCGACATTTCCCTGATCCGCGCCAAGATCGGCATGGTATTTCAAAAGCCGACACCGTTTCCCATGAGCATTTACGACAACATCGCCTTCGGTGTGCGCTTGTTTGAAAAGCTCAGTAAAGGCGAAATGGACGAGCGAGTCGAATGGGCGCTGTCGAAGGCGGCGCTCTGGAACGAAGTCAAAGACAAGCTCAACCAAAGCGGCAATGGCTTGTCGGGCGGACAACAGCAACGTTTGTGCATTGCACGCGGGGTGGCCATCAAGCCCGAAGTGCTGTTGCTGGATGAGCCTTGCTCGGCGCTGGATCCCATTTCGACGGCCAAGATCGAAGAGCTGATTGCCGAGCTCAAGTCCGACTATACCGTTGTCATTGTCACCCATAATATGCAGCAGGCCGCGCGCTGTTCCGACTACACGGCTTATATGTACTTGGGCGAGCTGATGGAGTTTGGCGAAACCGACAATATCTTCGTCAAACCCACTCGTAAAGAAACGGAAGACTACATTACCGGCCGCTTCGGCTGACGCTCAACGGGGGGCGCCGTGGGCGCGTTATCCAGCCGTCAGGCCGCACAATGCCTGCAGGCTCGACATGCAGGGCTCCACCGCCCGCTTGCCTTCCTCGATGGCTTCTTTAGCCCGGTGAAAGTCAAGCAGGCCCAAGTGCGACAGACGGGGCGCGATAATGACGTCAGGCGGGTCGCCCGCCATGCGGCTTCGCGTGATACGTACTTGCATAATGTTCAAACTGGTGGCGACGATGTCCACCATGGACGGCATTCGGGGTGTTTCAGAGGCGGGCTCGGGTAACAACGCGCCCAGATTCTGTTGCAGGCGGCGCATCCATTCGTTGCTTAACCCGGCTGGTTCCGCCGTTGGGGGAGCCTGACGCAGGTGGCGGCCCAGTAAACCGGCGTTAAGGTCGACCGCGATGAGTATTTCGGCTCCCATGGCCCTTCCCAGCGACACCGGCACCGGATTGACCAGCCCTCCGTCGACCAGCAATTGGCGATCACGCCTGACCGGCGAAAACAGCGCCGGAAGGGCGATCGAGGCCCGGACGGCGTTCAACACTGAACCGGTTTGCAGCCATATTTCGGCCCCATTGTGCAACGAGGTCGCGACGGCCCCGAATGGCACGGGCAGCGCTTCAATCTGGCTATCGATCATGTTGCGCCGGAAAAACTCCATCAGGCGCTCGCCTTTGAGCATGCCGCCGCCGTTCATATGCAGGTCCATGAACGAGAGCACGTCTTTAATGCCCAGTGTCGACACCCACTCTTCGAGGTAGTCGAGCTGCCCCGCCGCGTAGGCGGCACCGACGAGGGCGCCTATCGACGTTCCGCACACGACATCGGGCTTGATGCCAGCCGCTTCGAGCGCGCGGATTACGCCGATATGCGCCCAGCCGCGTGCCGAGCCGCTGCCCAGCACCAGTCCGATACGCGGTTTACTGAAAGGCGTGTGCATGATGGGGCCTCGGCATGGGCTGAAAAAGGCGTTCCGGCGGACAGATTGGACAATCGCCTCAGTTCAGGCGACCGCCTTTTCCGCCGACGCTGTAGCGTCCGGCGCCCAATAGGGCAATAGCCAGTGCGCCAAACAAATAAAGGCCCTGCAGCTCCAGGCGCCAGCCCCAGCTATTGGTCAGTTGAAACAGATGGGTACTGTGCGCCAGTGCAACGGCCACCAGCATATTGACGACAATCAGGGCGCCCGCCAGGCGTGTGTACAGACCGATAATCAGCAGAAATGGGGCGAGAACCTCGCCGACGTAGACGGCCCAGGCGAAGAAGGCGGGCATTCCGCGTGCCGCCACCATGCTTTCGATGGGGCCGATGCCGTTCACGAGTTTTCCGACTCCATGCAGTAGGAGTAAAACGCCGATAGCGAGACGCAGGGTCAGTTTGCCAAGATCGTCGAGGGTGCTTGAAGACATGATGTAAGGGTACTCCAGATTAATAAGGGCGGGCCGCACAATGCCGTTAGCAAAGGAAAAGCGGCCGCCGGGGAAGTGGCGCGTCATTATAGCGTTGGCCCGGTTTTTGAATTGTCAATTGCGCAGGGCGCAGCATGGGAATAAGCTTCGCCCAAAGCAGGTCACGGCTTTTCACGAACAAAGGGGTGGAAAATGAAGCTTGAATCTACAGGGATTGCGCCTGTCACGTTTATCGGCTCGGCCATCATCGCGTTGGCGCTGATTGCTTACGCGGTTATTTCGCCTGATGGCGCGGCGGCGACATTCTCCAGCGCCAACGCATGGATCATTGCCGACGTAGGCTGGTTTTATATGCTGTCCATTGGCGTGTTTGTTATTTTCTTGCTGGGCCTGGCCACGAGTCAGCTGGGCCGGGTCAAGCTGGGGCCCGATGACGCCGTGCCTGATTACGCTTATGGCACCTGGATTGCCATGCTGTTCAGCGCCGGGATGGGGATAGGCATTGTGTTCTACGGCGTGGCCGAGCCTATTATGCACTTCTCGCAGCCTCCCGATGCGCTGCCCCGAAGCGCCCAGGCGGCGCGTGACGCCATGGGCATCACGTTTTTTCACTGGGGCGTGCACGCCTGGGCCGTTTATGCCGTACTTGGGCTTGCTCTGGCGTATTTCGGCTATCGGCGCGGTCAGCCTTTGGCGATTCGTTCAGCCTTTCATCCTATTGTGGGCGACCGCATTCACGGCCCCTTGGGCGACGTCATCGATATTTTCGCCGTGGTGGGCACGTTGGCCGGTCTGGCGACATCGCTGGGCCTGGGGGTGTCGCAGCTTAACGCCAGCATGAGCTACTTGATGGGCATTCCGCAAGACCTGACGACGCAGGTCATTCTTATTGGCATTGTCACGCTGCTTGCCACATGCACGGTTGCGACGGGGCTTGACAACGGCATCCGGCGCCTGAGCGAGCTCATCATTATTGTGTCCGCCCTGTTGATGCTGTTGCTCGTGGCGCTTGGGCCCACGCAGTTCCTGCTCAGCGCCTTGGTCGAGAATGTCGGGCTTTACATCCATTCTTTTGTCGCACGCACCTTTCACGTTTACGCCTACGAGCCCAATAGCTGGGTGGGCGACTGGACTATTTTCTATTGGGGCTGGTGGATTTCCTGGGCGCCGTTCGTCGGCATGTTCATTGCCCGAATTTCGCGGGGCCGAACCATACGCCAGTTCATTGTCGGCGTGCTGTTCGCCCCGGCCGGTTTCAGTTTTATCTGGTTTACCGTTTTTGGCGATCTGGCGATTTGGCTGGACATGCATGTGGCCAACGGCCAGATCGCGCAAACGGTCGCCAGCAATATGCCGATTGCCTTGTTCACCGTATTCGATTATTTGCCGTGGTCGCAGTTGCTGGCCTGGATTACCGGCCTGCTGGTGGCGGTTTATTTCATTACCGCATCCGACTCGGGAGCCTTGGTGGTGTCCATGATTACGTCCAAAGGCGATGAAGAGCCGCCCCTTTGGCTGCGTATTTTCTGGTCCCTGGCTTGCGGCGGCGTGGCCGCCGGGCTACTGGTGGTCGGCGGCCTGGAAGCGGTGCAGGCGGCGGCGGTGGTGGCTGCTTTGCCCTTGTGCATCTTGATGTGGCTCATGTGCTACGGCATCTGGAAGGGGCTGCGCGACGAGGTCAGCATGCAGCGCAGCCGCAACATGCCCACTGCGCCGCTTATCAGCGGCCCGGGCGGCTTGTCGCTGCGTCAGCGGATCAACAGCATTGTTAGCCACCCCAGCCGCGAACGGGCCCTGGGTTTTATTAACAATACCGTGGTCGAGGCGTTCACCCTGGTCGCCTCCGAACTTCAGAAGCGCGATATTTCGGCCGAGGCTGTTCAACTCGACGATGGGTTTCAGTTGGTGGTGCATCATGGCGATGCGGCTGAAGACTTTACCTATGCGGTACGGTTGGTCGGTCAACCCATACCGGCGTTTGCGCTGTCGGACGGCGCGCGGCGCGAGGGTGAGCGAAAACGCTTTTATCGCACCGAGGTGTATTTAAATAAAGGCGGGCGCGGCTACGACATCTTTGGTTATCACACCGACCAGGTTGTCGCCGATGTGGTGAATCATTACGATCGCTTCCGCCACTACTTGTATTCGATTGACCCGCATACAACGATGTAAATTCAACAAACCCGGCCGATACGGCCGGTTTGTTTTAAACCTGACTGTCATCTTTACGCGATGAGACAAAAGTTTCGCGCACTGTAATGACGATGCAGCATAAGGCAGGCAAAACAATTGAAATGGCGGCGGCAGGCAGGTCGGTGCCGTCTTCCGAGATCTTGCTGTAAAGCAATAAGGGCAAAAAGCAGCGCAGTCCAGACCAAGCTTAGCCAGTGGCCGAGCCATAAAAAATGCCTTGGCTATTACTAGCCAAGGCATTTTTAAATACTGGTCGGAGTACAAGGATTCGAACCTTGGACCCCCTGGTCCCAAACCAGGTGCGCTACCAGGCTGCGCTACACTCCGAGAAGCAAGATTATGGCAGAACTAAATTCGTTTGTCCAATCGGCCTAAATCGAACGGTGTAAATGCGGCAGCGTATAGCGCTGGTTCTTGTAAACCCAGGCGGGCCAGAGCACATGCGCAAGCGCCTCCCGGGCCAGGACGGGGTCGACCGGAGTGGTGCTGTAGGTTTCCGGCGCGGTGTAGAGGTATTGGCTCGGTTCGCGGTGCGGCTCCAGCACCAATAAGGCGTCGTCTTTCAAATAGCCGTAGTTGTCGCCGTATTGCATCATGGCGCGACCGCCGCCGATCTGGGTCAGGTCATGGCCGATCATGGGGTGCTCGGTTTGGATTCCCATGAGCGACAGCAGGGTGGGCGGCAGGTCTATCTGGCTGATGATGCGGTTATCGCGGCGGGGCGTAACGCCGGCGCCCAGAATGAGCGCGGGAATATGGAAGTGGCGCAGTGGGACCAGGTTGGCCCCGAATACGCGTGAATCGTGATCCGCCGCAATCAGAAAGACGGTGTTCTCCCAGTAGTCCGAACGTTTGGCTTTGTCGAAAAACTGGCCGATGGCCCAATCGGCATAGCGCACGCTGTTTTCGACGCTGGCGGATTCGCCTATGGGCTCGATGCGCCCGCTGGGGTATTCCCAGGGCGAGTGGTTGGTAACGGAAAACGCCAGGGTAAACGTAGGTTCTTTGCTTGGGTTGCTGAGCAGTTGGTCGATCTTGTTGAACATGTCTTCGTCGGAGGCTCCCCAAGTCCCGGTGAAAGCGGGGTTGTTGAAGGTGGGGCGATCAAAGAGATCGTCGAAACCGTTGCCCAGGAAGAAGCTTTTCATATTGTCGAAATGCGCTTCTCCACCGTAGATGAATCGTGAGCGGTAGCCTTGCTGTTTGAGGACCTGCGCCATCGTAAAGAAGTTGCTTTGCGCACCCGAAAGGCGCAGCGCCGCGTCGGAAACCGTAGGGGGGAACCCGGCCACAATGGCTTCGAGTCCGCGCACCGATCGCGTGCCGGTGGCGTAGGCCCGGGCGAAATTCCATCCCTCGCCGGCCAATTGATCAAGCTGCGGCGTCAGATTGGCGCCGCCCAGGTTGCCGACGTATTGCGCGCCCAGGCTTTCTTCGACAATCATCACCACATTGAAGGGCCGGTCGCGCTGCGAAGCGGGGGTATGCCTGTGCAGTGTGGGAATGTCGGCGTTGACGCTTTGTATGCCGGCGCAGGCCTTGACGATATCGTTCATTTCGTCGTCGGGCATTTTGCCGTACACATCGCTGGCGGAGCGTTCGTTTTTCATGCTGTAGATCGCGTATAAGACGTTATACAGCGAGTTCAGCGGCAGGGTGTTCAACATGCTGTCGCCGCAGTAGGCAACCGTTGACGGGTTGATGGGACGATGGCTAAGGGTGCCGCGAATGGCCGAAAATGTCAGCGCAGCGGCAAACAGCGTAAAAATGGGCCGTTGCCACCAGGTCATGGGCGCATCCGCGCCGGCCATGTTCAGCAACAGATACGCCACCCACTCCAGGCCGGCCAGCAGCAGCACGCCGCCAATGACGACGCCTTTGTAGCCTTTCCAAAGCATGCCGAACACTTCCTGAGGATGCTTCAGGTATTCGACATACAGGCGATTGGGCCGGGTATCGTATTCGTAAATGAATTGCGGGGTGGAAACCTCGAGCAGCACCAGTAGAAACCAGGCGATCAGATACCACCAGGTGGTGATCGAGACGGCTTCAGGCAGATGGCCCAGCCAGGGCGAGAGCAAGGCGGGAATGCCGGCAAAGATGGCAATGATGTTGGCATCAATACGCAGCCCCCCCAGTAATATGGGGAGCAGTCCGCCCGATTGCCTGACCCGCTTCCATTGCCATCCTGCCAGCAGGCAGCGACTGAACGTCAGCAAGCAAAAGCTTGAAGCGATAAAAATTAAGGTCAGTGCGCGCATGAAGTGTGGTGATAAAGTGAATGAAGCTGCATTGTGCCGGAAGGTTTGTTGCTTATGGCGATTTTGACTGACGATATTGCGTACAATTTATTTTCTTTGTCACGATCCGCTTTATTAATAAACAGGATGCGAACATGTATTGTCAGGGCTTTCACACAAAATGGATAGTTGCCGCAACGCTAAGTTTGGCGGCCTGGGGCGCAATAGCGCAAAATACTATCAAAATCGGCGAATTGAATAGCTACAAAACGCAACCCGCATTCCTGGAGCCCTATAAAAAAGGCATGGATCTGGCCGTTGAGCAAGTCAATGCCGCCGGCGGCGTCAATGGCAAGCCGCTCGAACTGATCATCCGCGACGACAACTCCAACCCCGGCGACGCCGTGCGCGCGGCTCAAGAGCTGGTCGCGCGCGACAAGGTCGACGTCTTGATGGGCACATTTTTGTCCCACATCGGCTTGGCCGTCACGGACTTTGCCAAACATAAAAAAGTGTTTTTTTTGGCCAGCGAGCCCCTGACCGATAAAATCGTCTGGGCCGACGGCAATCATTACACCTATCGCTTGCGCAATTCGACCTACATGCAAGTGGCCATGCTGATCCCCGCCGCGGTCAAGATGAATAAAAAGCGCTGGGCGATTGTGTACCCCAATTACGAATACGGCCAGTCGGCCGTTGCTACGTTTAAGAAATTGCTGAAAGAGGCGCAGCCCGATGTGGAGTTTGTGACCGAGCAGGCGACCCCGCTGGGGAAAATCGATGCGGGCCCGGTGGTGCAAGCCCTGGCCGACGCCAAGCCGGACGCGATGTTTAATGTCTTGTTCGCCACCGATCTGGCCAAGTTCGTGCGCGCGGCAACGCAACGTCATTTCCTGGAAGGCCTGTCGGTTGTCAGCATGTTGACGGGCGAGCCCGAGTATCTTGATCCCCTGGGGGCCGAGACGCCGGTGGGCTGGGTGGTCACGGGCTACCCTTGGTATGCCATCGATACGCCCGAACACACGCAGTTTCTGGCGGCTTATCAGGCAAGATATAACGATTACCCGCGACTGGGCACGATTGTCGGCTATAACGCTATTTTGTCGTTGGCGGCAGGCATAAAAAAAGCGGGCTCCACCGATACCGAGGCGCTGGTTGAGGCGTTTAAAGGGCTTGAGGTCCAAACCCCGTTCGGACCCATTGTGTATCGCGGTATCGATCATCAATCCACCATGGGCGCTTATGTGGGCACCTTGGCCATTAAAGACGGCAAAGGCATCATGACCGATTTTCGTTATGTCGATGGCGCAACCGTACAGCCTACCGACGAGCAAGTCCGGCAGTGGCGTCCCGCTGCAGCGAATTAATGCAGCTTACCGGCATTATTGTTCAGTTCCTGAACGGCCTGGCCGAGGCCTCGTCGCTGTTTCTGGTGGCGGCCGGCCTGTCACTGATCTTTGGCGTCACGCGTATCGTCAATTTTGCGCATGGTTCCTTGTACATGCTGGGCATTTATATCGCCTATTCGCTGGTCCAGGCGTGGGGCCACAGCCCGGCCGGTTTCTGGATCAGCCTGCTGGCAGCGGCGCTCCTGGTGGGGCTGCTTGGCGCCATCATAGAAATGACGTTGTTGCGCCGCATTTACCGGGCTCCCGAGATGTTTCAGCTGCTGGCGACGTTTGCGCTGGTTCTGGTCATCAATGATGCGGCCTTATGGATGTGGGGGCCAGACGACCTGCTGGGCCCGCTGGCGCCCGGGCTCAACGGCGCGATTCAGGTCTTCGACCGCTATCTGCCGGTCTACGATATCGCCCTGATCTTCATCGGGCCGCTGGTGCTGGCCGGCCTCTGGCTGCTGTTGACTCGCACACGATGGGGCACCCTGATTCGCGCCGCGACACAAGACCGCGAGATGCTGGGCGCCCTGGGCGTCAATCAGGCCTGGCTGTTTACGGGCGTATTCGCACTGGGCGCCTTCCTGGCTGCGTTTGGGGGGGCGATCCAGATTCCGCGCCAGCCGGCCAGCCTGGGGCTGGATCTGAGCATTATTGGCGATGTATTCGTGGTGGTGGTGGTGGGCGGGATGGGATCGATTCCGGGCGCGTATCTGGCGGCGCTGATCATTGCTGAGCTTAAAGCGCTTTGCATTGCCCTGGGCGTGGTTTCTTTTGGGGACTATACCCTGGCCTTTCCCAAGCTGACCTTGGTGGTCGAGTTTATCTTTATGGCTTTCGTCCTGGCATTTCGTCCGTGGGGACTGTTAGGCAAGCCTTTGGCGTTTAGCCGCCAGGCCGGCGCATCCGAGCGCCCATTGCTGCGGGGCGGCACGATTTTCAAGTTGTTTATGGCCGCGCTGGTGCTGGCCTTGGCGGTCCTGCCTTTGCTGTCGGGCGACTTTCCCTATGCGTCCGTCATTGCCCTGGATATTTTCGTGGCGGTCATTTTTGCCGCCAGCCTGCATTTCATGATGGGGCCGGGAGGCATGGCGTCGTTCGGCCATGCCGCTTACTTTGGCCTGGGGGCTTATGGCGCAGCGTTGCTGGCAAGCAAGGCGGGCTGGTCCATGGGGCCGTCGATCGCGCTGGCGCCAGTGATTGCCGGCGTTGGGGCCCTGGTCTTTGGCTGGTTCTGTGTGCGGTTGTCGGGGGTGTATCTGGCGATGCTGACTCTGGCCTTTGCGCAGATCGTGTGGTCGGTGGTGTATCAGTGGGACACGTTCGGAGGGTCTAACGGCATCGTGGGTATCTGGCCGTCCGAGTGGCTGTCGGGGCATGCTTATTATTACTTCGTTCTGGGCGCCGTCGTGTTGTCGCTGTTTACTTTGCGACGCTTTGTTTTTTCGTCTTTTGGCTATGCCTTGCGTGCAGGTCGCGATTCGGCGCTGCGCGCCGATGCCATCGGTATTCACGTCAAGCGGGTGCAATGGGTTGCGTTCATGGTTGCGGGTATTTTTGCCGGCCTGGCCGGCGCCTTGTTTGTCTTTTCCAAGGGTGGTACGTCGCCCGAGGTTATTTCGGTTGGCAAGTCGGTTGACGGCCTGGTGATGGTGTTACTGGGCGGGGTGCAAACCCTGGCCGGCCCCCTTGTGGGCGCTGCGGCGTTCACATTGCTGCAAGATTATTTTGTCGGCATTACGCAGTATTGGCGCGCTTTGTTCGGCGCGGTCATTTTGCTGATTGTGTTGGCTTTTCCCATGGGTATTGCGGGTTTCTTTAATCGGCTTGCCTATCGCTTGCAGTCCGTTCGCCGCGCCGGCCCTGAAGCGGGGAAAGGCGTATGAGCTTGCTGGTCGTACGCGATTTGACGAAGCGCTTCGGCGGGAATACGGCGGTCGATGGCATCAGCTTCGATCTGGAGGCCGGCCAGTTGCTGGCGTTGATCGGGCCCAACGGCGCCGGCAAATCCACCACCTTCAATATGCTCAATGGGCAACTGCCTGCCAGCGCGGGATCCGTCACGCTCGATGGCGTTGAGCTTCTAGGCACGCCGTCGCGCAAAATCGCGCATATGGGCGTCGGACGGACGTTTCAGATCGCCGCTACGTTTGCCTCCTTGACGGTGCTGGAAAACGTGCAGATGGCGTTGGTGGCGCAGCGCCGGCAGGTATTTTCGTTTTGGCGGCCGGCCCAGTCGCATTATCGTGCCGAGGCGCTGGTTTTGCTCGAGCAGGTTCAGATGGGGGATCAGGCCGAACGTCCGTGTAGCGAGCTGGCTTATGGCGATGTCAAGCGTGTCGAGCTGGCCATGGCCCTGGCGGGCGAGCCTCGCTTGTTGCTGATGGATGAGCCGACGGCCGGCATGGCGCCCAAAGAGCGTAACGATTTGATTGCCCTGGTTAAAAACATGGTGCTTCAACGTCAGATGGCGGTGCTTTTTACCGAGCACAGCATGGACGTGGTGTTCGGCTATGCCGATCGAATTATTGTGCTGGCCAGGGGCCAGTTGATTGCACAAGGAACGGCGCACGAAGTACGTCACCACCCTAAGGTGCAGGAGGTGTATTTTGGTACAGGTAAAACCTTTGCCGCGGAAGAAGGTGGCGGCCCATGAGTCAGGCATCTGAGTCGCCCGCGGGCTTGCTGGCGGTAACGGGCCTGAACGCTTGGTACGGCGCGGCGCATATCCTGCACGACGTGGCATTAAGCGTCGGGCGGGGCGAGGTGGTGGCCTTGATGGGCCGCAACGGGGCGGGCAAGTCCACCACGCTTAAATCGATTATGGGCATGTTGGTCAAGCGTAGGGGTTCCGTGAGTTTCATGGGGCGGGACATCAGTCGGCTGCAGCCCTACGAGATCGCCCGGCTTGGTCTGGGCTATGTGCCCGAGGATCGGCGTATTTTTAGCGAGCTGAGCGTTAAAGAAAATCTTGAGGTAGGCCGCCTTGCAGCGCGCTCCTGGCCTGATGGCCGGCCAGCCTTGAACTGGACGGTAGAGGCTTTGCTTGATTTGTTTCCTAATTTGGCCGATGTTGGCAAGCGGTTTGCCGGCACGTTAAGCGGTGGCGAGCAGCAAATGCTGGCCGTTGCGCGCACGCTGATGGGCAATCCATATTTGGTGTTGCTGGATGAGCCTTCGGAAGGGGTTGCCCCGGTGATCGTCGACCAGATGGTAGCGATGATTCTCGCGTTGAAAGAGCAGGGCGCCAGTGTGTTGCTGTCTGAGCAAAACATTCATTTCGCTCAGTTGGTGGCGGATCGGGCTTATGTCTTGGAGAAGGGGTTGATGCGTTACGAGGGGAGTATGCAGGAGCTCGTTGGCAATACTGAGGTTCGGGAATCTTATCTGTCGTTTTGAGGGTGTTATGGTGTGGGGCTTCGTTCTTTAGCCGAGGCGATGGCCCCCCGCATTGGCTGGTCTTGCGTGGGCGGTCCCTTCAGGACCAAGCCGGGCTATTGGCTCCAATCGGGGCGGCCGCAGAACTCGCCGGCCGCCAAGCAGTGCTTGGCGAAGCTTGCCGGCTCGAACACGCTGCGGCCTTGCCTCCCCGCTTGAAGCCAATAGCCCGGCGCCCACGAAATCGCCCAGCCAATGCGGGGGGCCATCGCCTCTACGAGTTGAGATATATGGGGCGGTGTTGTTGATATCGTCAAGGCCAGTTTTTTCGTCAGTGTATTTACTGCTTGTACTGAAACTTGATTTGTAAATTTCCGGAAGATGGCTTCATTTTTACCAATCACTACACTGTCTAGTCGTGTCAGTGGCGGGTGTCAATGGCCGGGCGCCTTTCGTGGGCGCTGGGAAATCCGGTTTAATCGGGAGGCAAGGTCGCGTCTGTTCGACCGCGACGTTTTTGACGAGCCGGGGGCTCGTCAATCGCGGGAGTTACGCGACCGCCCGATTAAACCGGATTTTCCAGGTAAGTCCCGATAGGGACCGCCCACGTGAAGCCCAGCCATTGACACCCGCCACTGACACGACGGGTCAATAACGACTAGTCAAGCATTCTCCCTAAGGCACTAAAGCCAGTCCCAGGCGAACCTGTGAGCCGCTGTTCTGGTTGTAGCCCAGCAGCGTCTCGCCGTATCCCTTCATGTATTGCAGATGCACGTAGCCGTTCATATTAAGAAAAGTGCGCTTTAACGGCCATGCCGCTTCAAGCTGCGTGCTGGTGCGGCCCTTGCGTCCCTGGCGATACAAGCCCGTCAACACCAGCCCATTATCCTGAGCCCAACGCAGCTTCCAGTCAACGTAACCCAAATAGTGCGAATAGTGTTGGCCCTCGCTTTCGGCGAAGTAGCTTTTTACGCGCGGCGCGAAGGTAAGCGTACTGCCGCCTTCAAATCGATAGTTGAATTCAGGTTGGACATAAACGTCGTTAAGGGATCGGGAATCGTTGCCGCCCTTGCCATTGGACTTGTGCTCAACACCGGTGTTCAAGCCGATAAACCAGGGGTTTTCGGTTGATTCCCATAGCCTGTCTTTTTGCCAGAAAAGACTGGGGTTATAGGTGGTATCGATAAAAGGTTTGGACTCGCCGGCGAGGTCCCATAATGCAGTCTGGGTATAGCCCAGATAAATATTGTCGACGAAAGAGGGGTTCTTCGGGTCTTGAGGGGTCGAGAATCGATATTTGAAACTGACCTGGAAACGGGCATTGGTTCCACCCTTGCCGCCAATGTCGAAGTACGTGGCCTCGTACGGAGAAATCGCATTTCTGAAGTGCTCGAACGAAGACGGTGCGACCGCTGGCGCTGAGGCCGACGAAACGGCAGGGCCTTCCGTGGCTGAAGCGCCTGTCGCGGCGACAACGGTATTGGGCAGCGGCGGGTCAGTGCGCTCACCCGCGCTGGCAGCGCCGGCGTCAATAATCGGCGCCACGGCGGGCATTCCCGCAACCAGGCTTTGCTCGCGTGGACTGGTGTCCAGGGCCAGCAAAGTGGGTTCGCCTTCAATATTGACGGCGACCAGGCCTTTCAGGCCGGTGGGCACGATCGCCTTCCAGCCGAAGGCGACAAAGTTATTGACTGGTACAGTGACCTGGCTTGGGTCGGTATTCAGATAGGCGAGCGAACGAATGGCCTGGCCCTTTTCATTACGCCATTGCAGCACAATATTCTTAGGCGGCGTAGAGTTGATGGCCGTGTCCGTATCGTTAAACAAGAGACCTTTTACGTATACGGTCTCGCCTGCTGAGGCGTGCGCACTGCTTAACTGATAGGTGATTCCTGCCCAGGCGGAAGGCGTACTTAATAGGGCGGCGAGGCTCAGTAGAAGCAGCGCAATGGCCCGGCCTGCCAAAGGTCGGCAACCTTGTGCGGCGAAGAGGGTCGAGCTGTAAGAAAATGGCGTCGGAGAACAGGGAGATGACAATGTCATAAAATTATAAGGGCCGATTTATATAAACAGGAGAAACCCCATCTTGGAGAAGATGCGGGCGGACTTCCACAGAGGTTCCGCAGCCACTGCACTTTAGCATTGAGGTTAACCGGTGTTGCTACCTAATGTAAATGAATCCGCAAGATGGCTTAAGTCAATGTTTACACGCGGTTTTTCGCTTTTTGAGCGGGCGGGGTAAAATGCCTGCCGTTGCCCTCGCATCGTCCGAGTAGTCCGGCATCGTCATTCAGGCGGGCTAAATTTTATTGCGGACGGAGGCGTTATACGTTTGCACCCAATGCGGTGATAGCTCAACCGGATAGAGCACCAGCCTTCTAAGCTGGGGGTTACAGGTTCGATTCCTGTTCACCGCGCATTGATATTTCATACGCCCCTTTATAGTCATCCAGGACGGAAAACGCCGGGACGACGCCCTTTTACGCATTAATGTCGTTGCTTTTGGTCTCTTTCACAAAAAGCATTCCGACAATCAGGGTAATGACGGCGATCGCAATGGGATACCACAGCCCGTGATAAATGTTTCCCGTTGCGGCGACGATGGCGAATGCCACCGGAGGCAGGAAGCCTCCAAACCAGCCGTTACCGATGTGATAGGGCAGGCTCATTGATGTATAGCGGATGCGGGTCGGGAACATTTCGACCAGCATGGCGGCAATCGGGCCGTAGACCATGGTGACGAGAATCACCAGAAACATCAGCAGCAGCACCACCATGATGTAGTTGATTTCAGACGGGTCGGCCTTTTCGGGGTAACCATGGCTGCGTATGGCCTGTGTCAGGCGTTTTTGCAGCTCGGTCGATTGCGCGGCAAAGTCCGCTTTGCTTAAAGACTTGCCTTCAAACGAAAAGAACTCGTCCTGGCCTATTTGCACTTTGGCAATGGAGCCCGCGGGGGCCGCCTGGTTGGTGTAGTTGACCGAGTTGCTGGCCATGAAGGCTTTGAGCACGTCGCAGGAGCTGGTGAACGAGGAAACGCCGACCGGGTTGAACTGGAATGAGCAGGTTGCCGGGTCGGCAATCACGACGACGGGCGCGGAACGTTGCGCGCGCTCCAGCGACGGATTGGCAAAATGGGTAAGGCCCATGAAAATGGGGAAATAGGTCAGGGCGGCAAGCAGGCAGCCGGTCATGATGATGGGTTTGCGTCCGATGCGGTCGGACAAAATGCCGAACACCACAAAAAATGGCGTGCCCAGCAGCAAGGCCAGGGCAATCATGATGCTGGCCGAGTTGGCTTCGATAGCCAGGGTTTTGGTCAGAAAAAACAGGGCATAGAACTGGCCGGTGTACCAGATGACCGCCTGACCCGCGGTGAGCCCGAACAGCGCAAGCAGCACCAGTTTCAGGTTGCCCCATTTACCGAACGAGTCCTTGATGGGGGCTTTGGAGCCCGTGCCTTCGGCCTTCATCTTTTTGAATGCGGGCGACTCGTTAAGTCGCATGCGTATCCACACCGAAATGCCCAGCAGGCCCGCTGAAATTAAAAACGGAACACGCCAGCCCCAGTCAAGGAAGGCTTCCTCGCCCATTACCGTACGTACGCCGAGCACCAGAAGCAAGGAAAGAAAAAGCCCCATGGTGGCCGTGGTTTGAATCCAGCTGGTGTAGAACCCGCGACGGTTTTGCGGCGCATGTTCGGCCACATAAGTGGCGGCGCCGCCGTATTCGCCGCCCAGGGCGAGGCCCTGCAGCAGGCGCAGGACGATCAAAAGCACGGGGGCGGCAATGCCGATGGATGCGTAGGAAGGAAGCACGCCCACCAGAAAGGTGGACATGCCCATAATGATGATGGTGATCAGGAAGGTGTATTTGCGCCCGACCAGGTCGCCGAGCCGGCCAAACACCAGTGCGCCGAAGGGCCGTACGGCAAACCCGGCGGCAAATGCCAGCAACGCGAATATGAAGCCGGCAGTGGGGTTCACACCGGAAAAAAAATGAGACGCGATAATCGCCGCCAGCGATCCGTACAGGTAAAAATCATACCACTCGAACACGGTGCCCAGCGACGAGGCAAACACGACACGGCGCTCTTCCTGGGTCATCGGAAGATGCGTCGCCGGGGGCGCCCCGACCAGTGTGGTTGCTTTGGTAGCGTTGCGGGTCGCTGTCTGCATCAAGTCTCCTGGGCTTATTCGGCATGCGGCCGTTTTTTTATATGTTTTTACAATGCTGCAATGTGCCCGCCCAAAATAGGGGATCAGGCTGACGTCAGCCTGACAGCCGATTAAATTGCATAAGGTTGTGGCGCCGGCGTAACACGTGGATCAGGCGGGGGGAAACGTCACGCGCAGGCGAGTGCCTCCGGGGATGTTTCGGCGGTATCCCGGCGGCTTGAATTCGATGACGGCGCCATGGTGGTCTGCAATTTCCTTGACAATGGAAAGCCCCAGACCGCTGCCGTCCGCCGTGGTGCCCAGCACCCGGAAAAACCGGTCGAACACGCGTTGTTGCTCTTTTTCGGGTATTCCGGCTCCGGAGTCTTCTACTTCCAGGTAGACCGACAGGTCGTCCCCTCCGGCCCGAACCGTGACCCAGCCTTGCGGGGGAGTGTAGAGCAGGGCGTTATCGATCAGGTTGTTCAGCAGCTCGGCCAGCATCATGGGGCTGCCCCGGACCAACAGGGGGAACGGTTCGCGCTCGAACCCCAGGTCGATATTCTTTTGCAGCGAGGCATCGACCCACTGCAAGGTTTGCTGATGCGCCAACTCGTTCAAGTCGATGGTTTCGACGGCGGCGTCCAGAGGGCTGTCGACGCTTTCGGCGCGGGCCAGCGAAAGCAGCTGGTTGACCAGGCGGGTAGCGCGTTTGGAGCCGCGAACAAGTTGCTTGAGGCTGGCGCTCATGGTTTCAGGACTGTGTTCGCGCAGCGCCAGTTCGGCCTGGGTGCGTATGCCCGCCAGCGGCGTTTTTAATTGATGCGCCGCATTGGCGACGAAGCGGCGCTGTGTTTCGTTGGCGATACCCAGCCGTGTCAACAGGTCGTTCATCGCCCCCAGCAAGGGCACTATTTCGGCGGGCGCCAGGTCGGCGCGAATAGGCGACATGTCGTTGGCGCTGCGGGCCCGCAGGCGCTCCTGAAGCAGGTTAAGCGGCTCGAGCGCCTGAGTCAGGCCCAGCCCGGCCAGCAAGGCCGCCAATGGCAAGACGATCAATTGCGGCGTCAGCATGCCGGTCAGGATTTCCTGTTGAAGGGTGGCCCGCATTTCGTTGGATTGGGCCACAACGGCCAGGAAAGGCAGGCCATCGAGGTCGCGGCCGCCCCACATATTGGCCACGCGCACGCTTTGGGTTTCGAGCTCTTGATTGCGAAACCGTATGCGGTCTTCTTCGTAAGTCCAGTTTTCGGGGATGGGAATGTGGGCATTCCCGCCTAAGGAATCGCCATTGATATCGCGAATTTCCCATCGAATGGATTGAGTGTTGTCGCCTTGGAAAATGGTGACAACCGAGGGGGTCAGGCGGATGCCGTCGGCAATTTTCTGTTGTTCGACCTCATGCCTGAGCAGGCGTAAATGATCGGCCAGGGCGCGGTCATAGGGGGCATTGGCGATGTTTTGCGCAATGAACCACGTAATAACCAGTCCGACGGTCCAGAGCAAAAACAAAGGGACGAACATCCAGATCATGATGTTGCCCAGGATGGTGCGGTGTTTTCTCGGGCGACGGAGCTTTTGAGGGCGGGGCGGTCCGATTTCGGGATCTTGGGCGGGATCGAAGTCGGCGTCGGGATCTCGGAACATTCGGGTTGGATTCGAACTTAGGAGGCGGCCGTGTCTTCGTTGCGGCTTTCCGCCTCGAGGCAGTACCCCAGGCCGCGGACGGTAACGATGCGAGCGCCGCTGGGCTCAATTTTCTTTCGCAGACGGTGTATGTAGACCTCGATGGCGTTGGGAGTGACTTCTTCGCCCCATTCGCATAGCAGGTCGACAAACTGGTTTTTACTGATCATGCGGCCGCAGCGCGACAGGAAGATTTCAAGCAGGCTGGTCTCGCGGGCGGATAGTTCCAGGGGCTGGTCGTCAATGCGGGCCACGCGTCCGTTCAAATCAAAACTCAGGCGTTTGTACTTGAGTACGGTGGTGCTGTTGCCCGAGCTTCGGCGGGTCAGGGCGCGCACGCGTGCCTCGAGTTCGCTGAGTGCGAAAGGCTTGGCCATGTAGTCGTCGGCGCCCAGGTCGAGGCCGGTGACGCGCTGCTCGACGGTATCGGCGGCGGTCAGGATAAGTACGGGAATCGAAGCGTGCCGCTGACGCAATTGGCGCAGCACCGACAGGCCCGGCAGGCGCGGCAGGTCCAGATCGAGGATGAGCAGGTCGAAACTTTGCAGTTGCAGGGCCGAGTCGGCGCTGCTGCCATCGTTGACGACATCAACGGCATAGCCGTCATAACGCAATGACCGGGAAAGACCATCGGCCAATATACTATCGTCTTCGGCGATCAGAATGTGCATGGCGTTCAGTTGCTCAAGGGCAATGGCTTATTCTGACATGCTATTTCATGCTTGAACAGTCTCGTGTCCTGTTGACGGGGCATGGGGATAACACTCTATTGCTCATTATGAAAAGTTCGCCATAATTCAATAATAATTGGTTCGAAACGGCTACGGTCCACGCGCGCCTGCGGTTGCCAAGCCAGTCAGAAGCCTGGTGCGGCGGGCAGATCGGCATCGTAAGACCGCGACTTAACGAGGCGACAGCCTCTCGCTCAGGAGCATGTTCATGGCTGCGGATCCACGCTCTCCACCACGAACCGGCACCGAGGCCCCGGCTCAGCCGGGGACGGCGCACGACGGCGCAGTCCCGGCCGACGAGGCTTCCGATACGCCCGGCGGGCTGATTGCGCGGCTGGGCCGGTGGTGGGACCGCGACCGGCCGCCTGCGCCGGCCGAACTGAAACCTTTGTATCTGGCCCGGCTTACCGACGTGGGTGCCAATCGTCTTGCCAAGCAATGGTGCAGGCGCTACACCGAGGCCGACCCAAAAACCCGACGCGCCTTGTTAACCGGCCTGGTGGCCGCGGGCACCGGCTTCGAGCCTCGTGCCGATCACGGTGTACGCATGTTGCGGCGATTGAATGTGCAAGGCGAAAGCCTGCGCCTTATGGTCGAGTTGCGCGCCGATATGTTGCGCTGGCGTAATCAGATCGCAGGGCTTTCCATCCTCGAGCACGAGCTCGAAGGATTGCTTTCGAACTGGTTCGACGTCGGTATGCTGGAGCTGCGTCCTATTACGTGGGATTCTCCCGCGTCCTTGCTCGAGAAATTGATTCAGTACGAAGCGGTTCACGAGATACGGTCCTGGGACGAACTGCGTCATCGGGTGGCCGACAACCGGCGCTGCTATGCCTTCTTCCATCCGCGCATGAGCGATGTGCCGCTTATCTTTGTCGAGGTGGCGTTTTCCCATGAAATGGCGGGCGACGTCCAGGTTCTGCTCGACCCCCATACGCCGGCTGAAGCCTTGAATAACGCGCGCTGGGCCATTTTTTATTCCATTTCGAACACGCAGCCCGGTTTGCGGGGCATCAGCTTCGGCAATTTTCTGCTCAAGCGTGTCATTGACGAGCTCTTGCGCGAATTGCCGCGGCTCAAGTCGTTTGCGACGCTTTCGCCGATTCCGGGTTTTGCCGACTGGCTGGGCAAGCAAAACGGCGAGACATTGCGGGAATGGCTTAACGAAAAAAAAGAAGAATCGCCGGAACAAGACGATGCGCAAGCCGGTTTGCGTCGTGTCGAGCAACTGCGGGCCGCCGCTGTGGCCGGGACGGCCGACCCGATCAGCCGGGTGGGATTGAAGCTCGCTGCCCGTTACCTCAGGTCCATGAAAAACGGCCAGTTGCTGGACCCCGTCGCCCGTTTTCACCTGGGTAACGGGGCGCGTATCGAACGCGTCAATTGGGCAGCCGACCGATCGCCCAAAGGGCTGGAGCAGTCCTGCGCCATCATGGCGAATTATTTGTACGATCTGGATCAGCTCGATCATAATCTAGAGCAACTGGCGGCGGGCAAGCCGGCTGTCGGGCGCAACTTGAAGTGGCGTTGACGTTAAAGACCATTCCATTTTTCTGGAGCAGTGTGTAGTGCCTAATGCCAATTTGTATGCTTTGCTTGAATCACATTTTCCGCCCGATCACAACGCGGTTGCCATCGAAACTCCCCAACGCCATTACAGTTGGAACGATATCCGGCAAACGACGGCGCGGCTCGCCGGTTTCCTGAACTCGCTCGATCTGCCGGCCGGTGCACGGGTCGCCGTGCAGGTTGAAAAGTCGCCTGAGGCCTTGATGCTCTACCTGGCTACGCTGCGCGCCGGATTGGTTTATTTGCCCTTGAATACCGCCTACCGTGCCGGCGAGGTCGACTATTTTCTAAGTGATGCCGAGCCGTCTGTGGTGGTGTGTGCCAGCAAGAACCTCGACTGGATCGAGCCTCTGGCACAGCGTTCGGGCACGGCCTATGTGCATACGCTGGACGAGGACGGTAGCGGCTCCTTGTTTCGGGCGGCCATGAACCAGCCCGATCACTTCGACACGGCGATCAGCCAGCCTGACGACCTGGCCGCCATTCTTTACACCTCGGGGACGACGGGGCGCAGCAAAGGGGCCATGCTGTCGCATCGCAACCTGACCTCCAACGCCTTGGTGCTGAACGACTATTGGGGCTGGCGCAGCGACGACGTTCTATTGCACATGCTGCCTATTTTTCATGTGCATGGCCTGTTTGTGGCGGCGCATGGCGCTTTGCTCGCCGGCGCGCGCATGATCTGGCTGCCCCGGTTCGACGTCGATGCCGCGCTGCGTTATTTGCCCCAAAGCACCGTCATGATGGGGGTGCCGACGTTTTATGTGCGCCTGCTGGCCGACCCGCGCTTTACGCGCGACGTCTGCCGAACGCTGCGCTTGTTTGTGTCCGGTTCAGCCCCCTTGCTGGCCGATACGTTCAGCGACTTCCAGCGTCGTACCGGGCACACCATTTTAGAGCGCTACGGCATGAGCGAAACGAATATGCTCACGTCCAATCCTTATGACCCTTCTTTGGGTGAGCGCCGTGGGGGAACCGTCGGAAAGCCTTTGCCCGGGGTCGGTGTGCGGGTGGTCGATGACGCCAACCAGCCATTGCCCGATGGGGAAATCGGGCACGTCCAGGTGCGCGGAGACAATGTGTTTTCGGGGTATTGGCGCATGCCAGAAAAAACGCGCGAAGAGTTTACCGTCGACGGCTGGTTCAAAACCGGCGATGTCGGGCGATGGGACGAAAAGCATTACCTGACGATTGTCGGGCGTAGCAAAGACCTGATTATTTCGGGCGGTTTTAATATTTATCCCAAAGAAATCGAGACCTTGATCGACGAATGGCCGGGCGTGGCCGAGTCGGCGGTCATCGGTGTGCCGCATCCCGATTTTGGCGAAGCGGTGGTGGCGGTCGTGGTTCCCCGGCCGGGCGTCGTGCTTGATGGTCCAGGCCTTATTGCCGGCCTGAAGTCCCAAATTGCCAATTTCAAAGTGCCCAAGCAAGTGCATGTCGTACAAGAGTTACCGCGCAACACCATGGGCAAGGTTCAAAAAAACATCTTGCGCCAAACGTATCAAAAAGAGTGAAGGCATTGTTTTTCAGCATGGCGAAGCAGCCATTGCACTAAGAAGGAGGTAGGCCAGGAAAGGCTGGGCAATCAGGGCTCGAGCACAGTCAATGCAGTCTGAATATTCATTAAATCAGGAGACAAATCATGAAAAAACTATTTCGTTTTGCAGCCGTTGCGGCGGCGCTTGCCGTCGCCGGTCCGGCAATGGCCCAAACCGTCACATTGCGGGCATCGCATCAGTTTCCCGGAGGGCAGGGGGACCCTCGCGATGAAATGGTGCAAATGATTGCGCGCGATGTCGAAGCCGCCAATGTGAATCTGAAAATACAGGTTTTTCCCGCTTCGTCGCTGTACAAGGCTACTGAGCAGTGGGGCGCTCTTACCCGCGGCCAGCTCGATATGTCGGCGTTCCCTCTCGATTATGCTTCGGGCCGCGTTCCGCAGTTTTCAGCCACCCTGATGCCCGGGCTGGTGCGTAATTACGATCATGCCCAGCGCCTGAACAAGTCCGACTTCATGAAAGATATCAAAGCGCTGGTTGAAAAGAATGGGGCCGTTGTGATTGCCGATGCCTGGCTGGCGGGCGGTTTTGCATCGAAAAAAGACTGCATTACCAGCCCTGGCACCATCAAGGGGCAAGTCATACGCGCCGCCGGTCCGGCGTTTGAACAAATGCTGGCCAAGGCGGGGGCGTCGATTTCGTCCATGCCTTCGTCAGAGGTGTATACGGCCATGCAAACCGGTGTGCTCGACGCCGCCAATACGTCCAACGACAGTTTTGTTTCCTATCGCTTGTACGAGCAGGTCAAGTGCCTGACTGCGCCGGGCGATAACGCCTTATGGTTCATGTACGAGCCCATCATCATGTCCAAAAAAGTCTATGACGGCCTGAAGCCCGAGCAGCAGAAGGCCATTATGGACGCCGCTCAGAAAGCGGAAGCGTATTTTGTGGGCGAATCGCGCAACGGTGAGCAGAAAATGATCGACACCTTCAAGAAAGCCGGCGTCCAGGTCGTGACCATGACGCCGGAGGATTACGACGCCTGGATGAAAGTGGCGCAAGAGTCTTCGTATAAGAATTTTGCGGAAAAGGTCAAGGGCGGCGACGAACTGTTAAAGAAGGCGCTTGCCGTCAAGTAACCGATCAGCCGTCAGTCCGGCGCCAGCAGGCGCCGGGTTGCGATCCCGCCGTCAGCCAGCGTGCCGGCTGGTTTCAGTAGCCAGCCGGCCGTCCAAGGAGAGTTTATGTCCCGACGATTCATCTCTGCCGTCGAGGCCCTGTCACGCGCATGCGGCGTGTTGTCGGGCTTGTTGTTGGTGTTTGCCATGATTGTCGTGTGTCAAATGATACTGATGCGCTATGTTTTTCGCGCGGCGACCATCTGGCAGACCGAGGCGGTCGTCTTCAGTGCCACCGCGGCCATTTTCCTGGGCGCGCCCTATGTGCTGTTGAAAAAAGGCCATGTCGGGGTCGACGTCATTCAAATGCTGGTCGGGGCGCGCACACGCTTGCGTCTCGAGGGGATCGGCGCTGTGTTCGGCTTGGTATTTTGCCTGGTCATGGCGGTCGCAACAGGCATACATCTGTACGAAGCGATCGAAGGGGGGTGGACGACACCCAGTGTGGCCGCGGTTCCGCTCTGGATGCCGCTCAGTCCGATGCTGATCGGTTTTGTGTTGTTGTGCCTTCAGTATCTGGCTGAAATCATCAAACTGGGAGAACACGCATGAGTCCGGCATTAGCAGGGTTGTCACTGATTGTCGGGCTGTGCCTTTTGCTGGGAACCGGCATGCCGATAGCCTTCGCCCTGGGGCTGGCGGCGATTGCGGGACTCTTCCTTGATATGGGGCCTGATGTCATTCAAGTCATTGCCGAAACCGTTTTTGCGGGCATTGCCAACCTGGCCTACGTGTCGATACCGATGTTCGTCTTGATGGGGGCTATCGTGGCCGGCACTCCGGCGGGCGGCGATCTGTATAAGTGCCTGGATCGCTGGCTTTATAAAGTACCCGGCGGGCTTGTTTTATCGAATATCGGCGCTTGCGCCATTTTTTCGGGGATGACCGGATCCAGTCCGGCAACCTGCGCGGCGATTGGCAAGATGGGCATTCCCGAAATGGTGAGCCGCGGCTATCCCAACTCGGTGGCCACAGGGTCCATCGCGGCCGGCGGTACGCTGGGCATCTTGATACCGCCATCGGTCACCATGATTGTGTATGGCATTTCAACCCAAACGTCGATCGGCCGGCTGTTCCTGGCCGGCATCTTGCCCGGGCTGATGCTGGTGGTCATGTTCATGGTATGGGCCCTTATCGATGCGCGGCGCAAGGGATTTCGTTTCCGGACATTGGGGGTCAGCTACAGTCTTAAAGACAAGCTTGAAACCTTGCCTCGGGTCCTGCCCTTTTTGCTGATTATCGCGGGTATTTTATTTGTGTTGTACGGCGGCGTGGCCACCCCGTCGGAAGCCGCCGGGGCGGGCGCCATGCTGACGCTGGTCGTCGTGATGGTGGTTTACCGGTTATTCAAGATCAAGCCGTTTATCGGCATATTCGGTTCCGCCATGCGTGAGAGCGTCATGATCATGATGATCATGGCTTCGGCCGAGCTGTTCGCCTTTGCCCTGTCTTCGCTTTACATTACGCAGTCGCTGGCCGGCGCGATTGCCGAGCTCGAGATTAACCGCTGGGCCTTGATGGGGCTGATCAATGTGTTCTTGCTGGTGGCCGGCATGTTCCTGCCGCCCGTCGCCATCATTGTCATGTCGGCGCCGCTGCTGTTTCCGATTATTGTGCAGGCAGGGTTCGATCCCTACTGGTTTGCGGTGGTGTTGACCATCAATATGGAAATCGGCCTGATCAGTCCTCCGGTGGGGCTTAATCTGTTCGTCATTAATGCCATTGCGCCCGACGTACCCACTCGCGATATTCTTTGGGGCGCGTTGCCGTACGTACTGGTCATGATGCTGGGCATTTTTGTGCTGAGCGTCTTTCCGCAAATCGTCACCTGGCTGCCCGAGCAGATTATGGGCGCGGCGATCTAGAGGCCGGGCTGCGGCATGCAGCCCGTTGTTCGGCCCGGGTTTGATCCGGGCGAAAAAAAACCCTAAGGCGCCGTTGCCGAAGGGTTTTTTTGATGTGGGCAATATCGTTGCCGACACCGCTTTTGGAATTTCGCAAATGCATTCGAAACTCGCGTATTCTTTGGGGTGACCGATGGGGCTCGAACCCACGACAACCGGAATCACAATCCGGGACTCTACCAACTGAGCTACGGTCACCACTATTCTTAAAAAGAATTTCTCCCTAAGAAGAACAGGATTCTAGCATGAACTTGAGAATAAGTTTAGCGCGGGTCGACCCAAGGGCGCGCGCTTCTATATACTTGTTCTGATCAACAGCTTCAGTCTGTTGATTTGGAAAGTGTTCTTTGTTTATTCAACTGGTCTCACGGCTGCTTAAAATATGGTTGCATTGCAAGGTTTGCTACAAGAGTATTGGCCCCACATCACGTTTTTAATCAGTCTTGTCGCCGGGGCGACGGCCGCTGTTCATGCGGCCATGACAAAACACGATGTGCGCGCCGCCATTGGCTGGGTCGGTGTCATTCTTTTGTCACCATTGTTTGGACCCTTCTTTTATTTATGCGCCGGCATTAATCGCGTGCGCCGCGATCAGCGGGTTCAGCCGCACGAGCAGGCGCTTACTGATTTTGCGAATCATCAGGCCTTGCCCGCCGCCGACGTCAAGGCGCATTCGGCCCCGCAGTTTGTCTCGCTCAAGGTGTTGGGGGACAACGTCAGTGGGCTCGCGCTGCACGATGGCAATCATATTAAGATTCTGATTGGCGGCGATCAAACGTATCCGGCCATGGTGGCCGCGATCGACGAAGCCAAGCACACGATCGCCTTGCAAACTTATATATTCGATAACGACGTCGAAGGCCGGAAAATAGTCGATGCGCTGGCGCGGGCCGATGCGCGCGGCGTTCAGGTTCGGGTCTTGATCGATGCCATCGGTTCGAAATATTCGCGTCCGCCCATTATTCGCCTGCTGCGCAAGAAAGACATCAGGACGGCGCTGTTCATGACCAATCCGCTGGGCATGAGGATGCCTTATGCCAATTTGCGCAGCCACCGGAAGATTCTGGTGGTGGATGGCCGTGTGGGGTTTACCGGCGGCATGAATATTCGGGCCGGCTTTGTGTCTGCGGTCGCCAAAGAAAACACCGCGGGCGATACGCATTTTCGCGTGGAAGGGCCGGTGGTCAGGCAGTTGATGTCGGTGTTTGCCCACGACTGGGAGTTCACGACCAAAGAAGCGCTGCCCTCGGCGCAGTGGTGTTGCGAGACCTGGAGTCCGCCGCTGCCCCATGCGCCCGCGCGCTGCATACACTCGGGGCCGGATCGATCTATTGTCAGCACGCACAGCATGCTGCTGGGCGCCTTCGCTGTAGCGCAAAAACACATACGGATCCAGTCACCGTATTTTCTGCCCGACCAAGTGTTATTGGGCGCCATCAGCACGGCGGCGCGGCGCGGTATCCAGGTGGATATCATCATTCCGGGCAGGAATAATTTACGCTTGGTCAACTATGCCATGACGGCGCAGCTTGATCAGGTGATTCGCCATGGTTGCCGGGTCTGGCGGGTTCAAAGCAACTTCAATCACTCCAAGCTCATTACGATTGACGGCGCTTGGTCTTATGTGGGTTCTTCGAATCTGGACCCGCGTAGCCTGCGCCTGAATTTTGAGCTGGATGTGGAGATTTACAGCCATGAGACGGCCCGCGAAATCGAACAATTGATTGACGCGGAAATCCAGCTTGCGGACCGGGTTACGTTGGAAAGCCTGGCTGCCATGCCGTTCAGAAAACGGCTGCGAAACAAAATCATCTGGCTCGCCAGCCCTTATTTGTAGGCCGGGATTCGATTCAATGATTGGAGTGTTGATGAAAGGAGTGGTCCGATGAGCGTGGATGCAACCGGTCCGGACTGGTCACAGGCGCCTGACGGGTGGGACTGGGCGGCGCAAGATGAAGACGGGCGCTGGTTTTGGTATGGGGTCAAGCCATTGGCCAGTGTCGGCGGCGGCGTCTGGCGCGCACCTTCGCGCGCGCAGCAGTTGGCCTGTGCTGGTCGGCCGAACTCGCAGTGGGAAGGTACCTTGCACCGGCGCCCCGGCTCCGGTGTTAAGTAAGCGTTTTTATTTTCCGTGTCAGTATGCAAGTAGCGTTTTGTAGCAAACGGACGCGTTTTGGAAATTACGGGCGCGCGCTGCGGCACTACGATAGAAGCTTCAGATACTTCTCACAAGGTGGCAGTCATTATGAACACTTTTCATAAAACCTTGCTGTTGGCCGCTCTGGTTGCAACGCCGTTTGCAGCGGCGCAGGCGCAAAGCTCAAGAGCAGCTCACGAGGCCTGGCTTAAAGCACAGCAAATTGACATTAAACCTACGTTGAAAATAACTGAAACGGAAATTCCCGCCGGGTCGTCGCCCAGTACGCCGAGCGTAAATCCGGGCTCGAGCATGCCTGCCGGTCAGATACCGTCGACTTCTACGCCGTCGACGCCTGCGCCATCGATGCCTATGCCTTCCGGACATCAGTCGGCTCCGGCTCCCGGCGCAGCGGCTCCGGCTAACTCCAGCGCTCCGGGTATGCCGTCATACGGGTCGCCGTATGGCACGGGCCAGCCCGCCAAGTAATTGTGGTTTAGTGCAAAGCGCTGGCTGGCGAACATGTTCGCCGGCCAGCGCTTTGTGAGCGGGCGATTACAGCGAGGCGGCGCTGAACGTGTCGCATTGGTTGGCTTTGCCGCTTTGGAAGCCGCGCGTAAACCAGCTTATCCGCTGCGCCGATGTGCCATGGGTGAATGAGTCGGGTACGACGTAGCCTTGGGCTTGTTTTTGCAGGCGGTCGTCGCCGATGGCATTGGCGGCATTGAGCGCCTCGTCAATATCGCCTGGTTCGAGCGTGTTGCGTTCGGTGTTCGAGTGGTTGGCCCAGACGCCGGCCAGGCAGTCGGCTTGCAGTTCGACGCGCACCGATAATTGATTCGATTGAGTGGGGCTGGCGCGTTGACGCAATTGATCTATTTTGTCGGTGATGCCAATCAGGTGTTGTACGTGGTGGGCGACCTCGTGCCCGATCACATAGGCTTGCGCGAAATCGCCGGGCGAGTCCAGTTCCTGGACCATTTGCCTGAAAAAGCTGAGGTCCAGATAGACTTTGCTGTCGCCCGGGCAATAAAACGGCCCCATGGCGGCTTGCCCCGAGCCGCAGGCGGTTGGGGTGGATCCCGTAAACAAAACCAGCCTGGGAGGCTGGTAGCTGCCCCAGCCGTTTTCTTGAAAAATACGGCTCCATGAGTCTTCGGTGTCGGCCAGCACCTTGGAGACGAATAGCGACTCGGCGTCGGATGGCCGGGAGGCTTCCGTGCCGCCCGGCTGGGCGGGTTGGCTGTATTGCGTGCCTTCGGGCTCGAGCATGCCTTGCAAGACGACGTTGGGATCGACGCCAAAATAGATGGCAACCAGCGCCAGGACAATGCCGCCCAGGCCGATTTTTCCCCGGCCGCGCAGGGGTGAGCGCTGTCCACGCCGGTCTTCGATGTTCTGGCTTTCTCTGGAGTTATTTAAACGCATGGGATGCCTTTTTATAGATATGGATTACGGGCGCTGGAAAGTCTGAATTTTATTGCTTCAGGCCGTGCCGCGCCTTAAACTGGCTTCACGAGGATGTTAGGATACGTTTCATGGCTCAAATATTTGTTGTTCACCCAGAAAATCCGCAGGCCCGTTTGCTTAAGCAGGCCGGCCAAATGCTCGCCAATGGCGGTCTGGTCGCGGTGCCTACCGACTCCAGCTATGCGGTGTTGGCCCGGCTCGATGATAAAACCGCCGCCGACGCCTTGCGGCGCTTGCGTGGGCTCGACGAGCGCCACCATCTTACGTTGCTTTGCCGCGATTTGGCCGAGATCGGTCATTTTGCCCGGGTCGACAACTCGCAGTATCGCTTGCTCAAACTGGCTACGCCGGGGCCCTGGACGTTCATTCTCGAGGCGACTCGCGAGGTGCCGCGGCGGGTGTCGCATCCGTCGCGCAAAACCATCGGCATTCGTGTGCCTAACCACCGTGTCGCCCTGGATCTCATTGAAGCGGCGGGTTCTCCGCTCATTTCGACCACGCTTATTCCCGAAGGCGAGGACGAACCGCTGAACGACGCCGAAGCGATTTTTGAGCGCTACAAGAACCAGCTTGCGGCGGTCATCGACGGCGGCCCTTGCCCCTTGATGCCGACGACGGTCATCGATTTGACCGGGCCGGCGCCCGAAATCGTTCGCCGCGGGCAGGGCGACCTGGCTATGCTGGGCCTGGCCTGATCGAATGGTCGGTTATGACCGCTGCCGTTTCGGCCGGCGGGCTACCATCCTTACAGGACGCGGCCGCTTAGGGCCGGCGTCCGTTATTTCCAAGGTTTTATGGAATCATTGATTCAAACTATTACGGTTTACGCCTTGCCGGTGCTGTTCGGCATTACGTTGCACGAGGCGGCCCATGGTTACGTAGCGCGTATGTTCGGCGATCCGACGGCCTACGAGGCCGGGCGCATCAGCCTTAATCCGATTCGGCACATCGATATGGTGGGCACGATCATTGTGCCGCTGGTGCTGCTGTTCAGCACCAAGCTGCTGGGCGGCGGTGGGCTGCTGTTTGGCTGGGCCAAGCCGGTTCCGGTCGATTGGGGGCGTTTGCGTCGGCCCAAAAAAGATATGTTGTGGGTCGCGCTGGCCGGGCCTGCATCGAATATGGTCATGGCTGTCATCTGGGCGATTGGACTGCGTATGCTGGCCGAGGCCGGCGCTTCGGCCAGCGACTTCTGGGCGCAGATGGCCATTGCGGGCATTCAAATCAATCTTGTCCTCATGGCCCTTAACCTGGTGCCGCTACCGCCGCTGGACGGGGGGCGAATCGTGTTCAGCCTATTGCCCGATCGCATGGCGTGGCAGTATGGCAAGCTCGAACCTTACGGTCTGTTCATTCTTATTGCACTGATGCTGACGGGGGTGCTGTGGGTCATTTTGCAACCCTTGCTCGCATTTGGTCAGATAGTAATTAACTGGTTCTTATAAATTCTTTAATTGACTCGTAAACGTTTAATCGCTTATCCGGTAAACTTGCGTGTTGACATCAGGCGTATTTCCCGCGTTAGGCTAGTCCCACCTTATGGTTTCTACTATTATGACAAGCACAGATTCTGCGATTCCTGCATTCCAAGGCAGCATGGTTGCCTTGGTGACCCCCATGCATCCCGACGGTAGCCTCGATCTGGATGCCTACCGAAAGCTGATCGATTGGCATATCGCGCAGGGCACCGACGCTTTGGTTGTGGTGGGTACTTCGGGCGAATCGCCCACTGTCAGCATGGAAGAGCACGCCCAGTTGATCCAGTTGGCGGTCGAGCATTCCGCGGGGCGTGTGCCGGTCATTGCGGGTACGGGGGGCAACTCCACCGATGAAGCCATTCATCTTTCCCGGCACGCAAAAAGTGTCGGCGCCCAGGCCGGTTTGTCGGTCGTGCCGTATTACAACCGGCCGACCCAGGAAGGCATGTATCAGCATTTTCGTACGATTGCGGAAGCGGTCGACTTGCCCATGGTCATGTACAACGTTCCGGGGCGCACGGTAGCCGACCTTTCAAATGAAACCATTCTGCGCCTGGCGCAAGTTCCCGGAATCATCGGCATCAAAGACGCGACGGGCGATATCGCCCGCGGTGCACTGTTGCTGCACAACAAGCCGGCCGGCTTCCAGGTGTTCAGCGGCGACGACCCCACGGCGGCGGCGCTGATACTCTTGGGTGCGCGCGGCAATATCTCTGTTACCGCCAACGTGGCTCCCCGGCTGATGCATGATTTATGCATGGCCGCGCTCGAAGGCAATGTGGCGCGTACGCGCGAACTTAACGGGCGTTTGACGCATCTCAATAAGGTATTGTTTATCGAACCCAACCCGATACCCGTCAAATGGGCCATGGCCGAAATGGGCCTGACCAAGCTGGGTTATCGTTTACCTTTAACTCCTTTAAGCGAGCAGTATCACTCGGTGGTACGTGAATCGTTAAAAGACGTAGGCCTGATTTAAATATGAAAATGATGCATATGAAAAAGCGGTACGCGGGTTTGGCCCTAAGTCTGGGGTTGCTCGCGCTAACTGGGTGCTCGCAGCTGAATCAGCTTATGGGCAACGAAGAATCGGTCGACTACAAGAGCACGGTGGCGGGCGATCCTTTAAGCATTCCGCCCGACCTGACGCAGGCTAATCAAGATGCGCATTTCAAGGCGCCTGAAGGCACCGCCACGTTCAGCCAGTATGCGCAAAATGCGCAGCAGCAACAAAACACGCCTGCCTCCGAGCGCATTTTGCCGGCGACCGACAAGGTCAAAGTCATGCGCGACGGAGAGCTGCGCTGGCTGGTGGTCAATGAACCGGCGGAAGAGGTGTATCCCAAGGTTATCGAATTCTGGGGCGAGCAAGGCTTTACGGTGCAGTCGCAAGATCCCAAAGCCGGCTTGATACAAACCGACTGGGCAGAAAATCGTGCAAAAGTGCCGGAGGGCTGGTTGCGCAGCGCCCTGGGCGGCCTGCTCGAGCAAACCTTCGACAGTGGCGAGCGTGAACGCTTTCGCACACGCATCGAGCGGGTCAATGGCGTCACCGAGGTCTACATCAGCCATCAGCACATGGTCGAAACGCCCACAACCAGCGGCGACACCTTCAAATGGGCTTTTGCCAAGGAAGATCCAGGCTTGAATGCCGCCATGCTGGCTCGCCTGATGGTGTACCTGGGTACTGACGTTCAGCGTGCCCAGACCATGGTCGAGCAAGCGGAAAAATCAAGTGGCGAGCAACAGGTGGCACAGGCCGCTGACGGCCAGGCGGCCCTGACGCTGAATGAGTCGTTCGACCGCGCATGGCGCCGCGTTGGCGTGGCGCTGGACTCGGCGGGCTTTTCGGTCGATGACCGCGACCGTTCGACGGGCGATTATTTTGTGCGCTACCTCGACACCGATACAGGCCAGAAAATCGAGCAGGGCAATTTCCTGACCCGCATGTTCGGTGGGAAAAATACCGCCGCGGCAACGCCGTTCCGGGTTCATGTCGCTCAGCAAGGAACTGGCTCGCTTATTTCCATTCTTGATCAGAATGGGCAGCCCAACAACAGCGAGACGGCCAAGCGCATGATTTCCGTGTTGTCCAGTCATATGTAAGCGTAAAGGCCGGAACCGGCTTGCGGCAGGTTGGCCGGTTATGCGGTAGTGCCTAAAAGGGCCGGGTTCTGTGTCATACAGCACCTGGCCTTTTGTTTTGTTGGTCCGGCGGGCATTCAGTGCAGCGTCTGTTCGTACCGGGCGCGTTATCGCCGCCGCCGGCTATCATGTCTGTTTCGGCACGGAAAACAGCGGGGTTGGCATGATGGACAAGATTCGGCTCGACAAATGGTTATGGGCGGCTCGTTTTTACAAGACCCGTAGCCTGGCAGCGCAGGAAATCGGCAAAGGCCGGGTGCTGGTGAATGATCAGCCCGCCAAACCCGCACGCGACGTTGCGGTGAACGATCTGATTACCGTTCGCAAGGACGACCCTCCAGTCCATGTCCGTGTGCGTGCCCTGAGCAGTGTGCGTGGTCCCGCGCCCGTGGCGCGCCAGCTCTATGAGGAAACGTCCGAAAGCGTGTCCGCCCGCGAGCAGGCGGCCGAGATGCGGCGCCTGGCTCCCGAGCCCGCTCATGACATTCTTGCAGGACGCCCAACCAAGCGCGATCGACGCCAAATTGATTTCGTGCGCGGCAAGTCGTGATGGTTTTCACAGGCTGACCGCCTGAAGGCCGTGCACCCATCGAGTGCAAAAACATACATGATATCCTTTGGCCCTTTGGGCCTGTCAGCCTTGCTCTCTTGCGCCGTCCTTGTGCGGCGTTTTTTGTCATTTTTCAATTTGGTCGATGTATAAATGTCTGTCCGTATGTCAGAAGTTCCCTTGAGTCGAAAATATAGCGTTGTCCTGGCAGTGGCTTCCCTGGCCGCTTCCCTACCTGCCATGGCCCAAGTACCCATTGCTGCGGCGGAGCCGGCGGTGACGACGCTCAAGCCGGTCGTCGTCACCAGTACGCAAATCGAGCGTCCGGTATTCGACGTGCCGGCCTCCGTGGACTTGATCGACGGCGACTCGATGCGTGACAGCCGGATGCAGGTCAGTTTGTCGGAAAGCCTGGCCGGCGTGCCCGGCATGTTGATTCAGGATCGTCAGAATTTTGCCCAGGATTTACAGATTTCGATGCGAGGCTTCGGCTCACGCTCGACCTTTGGCGTACGCGGCTTGCGCTTGTACGTGGACGGCATTCCGGCCACCATGCCCGATGGGCAAGGCCAGACATCCAGTATCGATATTGCGTCCCTGGACAGGGTCGAAGTACTGCGTGGACCCTTTTCCGCCTTGTACGGCAACTCGTCCGGCGGCGTTATTCAGGCCTTTACGGAGGAGGGCAACGGCCCTCTAAAGATCACACCCAGCTTTACGGCCGGTAGCGACAATCAGCGCCGCTATGGCCTGAAAGCCAGCGGCTCGACCGGCGAAGGCGCCGGCGCCATGGATTATTTGCTGAGCACCAGCCGCTACACCACCGACGGCTACCGCGACCACAGCGCGGCCCGCAAGAACCTGGCCAATGCCAAGCTGGGCCTGCAACTCGATGACGACAGCAAGCTGACGCTGGTGCTCAATAGCGTCGATATCAAGGCCGATGATCCGCAGGGGCTGACTTATGACGAATTCAGGAACAACCCACGCCTCGCCGCTCCCAATGCGCTGAAATTCGATGTGCGCAAGACCGTCAAGCAGAGCCAGGGGGGACTCGTCTACGAGCGTCGTATCGATGCGAATAACGAGTTGCGCCTGATGGGCTATTACGGGCAGCGCAAAACCGTTCAGTTTCAGGGGATTCCTGTGGGTACGCAGGCCCCGGAAAGCCACGCCGGCGGCGTCATCAACCTTGGCCGGGATTACGGCGGCGTTGACGCCCGGTGGACGTCGCGTCTGTCGCTGGCCGATCGCCCCCTGACGGTGATCGCCGGCGTCGCTTATGACGCGCTGAAGGAAGACCGCCGGGGCTACGAGAACTTCGTCGGCGAAGGGGCCAACCAGCAACTTGGCGTGCAGGGCAAGTTGCGCCGCAAGGAAACCAACGAGCTGTGGAATATAGATCCTTACTTGCAGGCGTCGTGGCAATTCGCGGAGCAGTGGACACTGGACGCCGGCATGCGCTACAGCACGGTTCGTTTTAACTCCGAAGATCACTACATCGTTGGCGGCAATGGCGATGACAGCGGCTCCGCCCGTTACAGCAAGGCGTTGCCCATGGCGGCCTTGCGTTATCAGGCCACGCCCGACCTTAATCTTTATGTCACGGCCGGCCGCGGCTTTGAGACTCCCACGTTCAACGAAATTTCCTATCGCGCCGATAATCTCCCCGGCTTGAATTTCGGCCTGCAGCCCTCGGTCAATACCAGTGTCGAAGTGGGCGCAAAAGCCCGTGTTGGCAAGGGCCTGTTCACCGCCGCGCTGTTTCAGACCAACACGGACGATGAAATCGTCAGTGCGGAGGCGCAAGGCGGGCGCACTACGTACCGCAATGCCGGACGCACGCGGCGCAACGGTCTGGAACTCAGTTGGTCGGGCGAAGTCGCGCGCCATTGGCATGCAGCGGTTGCCTATACCTGGCTGGACGCCACGTATCGCGACAGTTTCTATGCGGGCGCCAGTACACCCGCCAATCTGATTCCCGCAGGCAACCGCATACCGGGCATTGCCAAGCAGGCTCTGTACGCGTCGCTGGACTGGGCGCCGCCGCAAGGATGGCGTGCGGGCATTGAGGGGCGGTATTTAAGCAAGTTCTATGTGAACGACGCCAACGACGAGGCGGCGCCGGGTTATTTCACGGGCGCCGTTCATGCCGGCTACCTGTGGAAGCTTGACCGCTGGGACGTGAATGCCTTTGCCCGGGTAAACAATGTGTTCGATCGTCGCTATGCGGGTTCGGCCATCATCAACGCCGCTAGGCGGCCACCTAACCCCGGTGCCTATTACGAGCCGGCGCCCGGCCGAAACTGGGTAGCGGGGGTGAATGCGTCTTACCGGTTTTAAGCCGTCCCATTATCTGTACACACGATTTTGTTAATATCTAATAGGAATATATTTATATTTGTATATTCTTTTTTGGAATAACAAAATCGTGAGATACTTATCCGCTTTACTTAGCTGCTATATCCGATAGCGGGCTTCCCGCAAGGGGCGGCTTTTTTCTGCCAACATCATGCATGCACACTCCACCTCTGACGCTTCAGCCCTCATTCGGCTGAAGGATGTCAGCAAGACCTTTTCCTTACCCGATGGACAACGCTTCAGCGCCGTACAGTCGTTGTCGCTGGATATTGCCGCGGGGCAGGTTTTTGGCCTGATCGGCAAAAGCGGCGCGGGCAAATCCACCTTGCTGCGTCTGATCAATTTGCTGGAGCGGCCGGACACGGGTCAGGTTCTACTGGACGGCCACGACCTGACCAAGCTGTCCAAGCGCCAATTGCGCACGGTTCGCCAGGATCTTGGCATGATTTTCCAGCAGTTCAATCTGCTGCAGAATGCCACGGTATTTGACAACGTGGCTTTCCCGCTGGGCCTGCACGGCAAGTTCGGCAGGGCGCAGATCAAAGCCCGAGTGCACGAATGCCTGCAACTGGTCGGTCTGACCGACAAGATGCATCATTATCCCGCCCAGCTATCCGGCGGCCAGAAGCAGCGTGTGGCCATTGCGCGCGCCCTGGCGCCGCGCCCCAAGGTGCTGTTGTGTGACGAGCCGACCTCGGCGCTGGACACGGAGACGACACGTTCTTTGCTGGAAACCTTGCGCGACGTCAACCAGCAATTGGGAGTGACCATCGTCATCGTCACGCACGAGCTGGCCGTTGTCCATTCGCTTTGCACGCAAGTCGCCATTTTGGAAAACGGTCGCCTTATCGAGCAGTTCGCCGTAAACGACCTGACCACGCCGCGCCTGAGCGGATTGGGGCGTGAGCTGATGGAAGAGCGCTTGCAAGCCGACATTCTGAAGACACACTACACAAATGCCAGGGCCTCCGAGGGCTCTGCAATCGGAGCCGCTTGATTATGTCGGACAATCTCATTGCTATTCTTCCTGAGCTCTGGCTTGCGGTCGCCCAAACCTTTCTGATGCTCAGCATTGGCCTGACAGCGGCCGTTACCCTGGGCGGCCCGCTGGGGGTATTGCTGTTTCTGATGAGCCCCGGCCAGACCCTTGCAAATCGGCCGGCCTATCTGGTCATCAGCTGGCTGGTCAATACGGTGCGCTCTTTTCCGTTCATTATCCTGCTGGTTGCGCTGGTGCCGCTTACCCGTCTCGTCGCCGGCACATCCATCGGGCCGCTGGCCGCTTCGGTGCCGTTGTCCGTGGCCGCCATTCCCTATTTGGCGCGACTGGTCGAACAGAGCCTGCGCGAAGTACCCAAAGGCGTTATCGAGGCCGCCCACGCCATGGGGGCCTCGGAGTTGCAAATCGTCTGGCGGGTATTGGTGCTTGAGGCGCGTTCCGGCCTGATTCTGGCCTTGACCGTTCTGGCCGTGAGTTTCGTCTCGTATTCGGCCATTGCCGGCGTGGTCGGCGGCGGCGGTATTGGGGACCTGGCCATACGTTATGGGTATTACCGTTTTCAAACCGACGTCATGCTGCTGACCGTGGCATTGCTGATTGTTCTGGTGCAAATCATTCAGTTTGGCGGCAATGCCCTGGCCTACCGGCTCGACAAGCGCTGATACGACCTTAAACAATCACTAAACAATCTTATTCAAGGAGTCTCACCATGTTGAAACTACGCCGCCAACTCGTCCTGGGTACATTGACAGCTGCCCTGATGCTGGGCGTTTCCGCCGTTCAGGCCGCCGATCCGGCCAAACAGAATCTGGTCTTCGGCGCGACGGCCGGCTATAACTACGACGTCCTCAAGCTGGCTATTGCGCCGCAACTGGAAAAAGCGGGCTACAAGGTCAAGCTGATCGAATTCAATGATTACGTGCAGCCCAACCTAGCCTTGGCGCAAGGTTCTCTGGACGCCAACCTGTTCCAGCACATTGCGTACCTGAATCGATTCAAGGCGGACCAGAAACTGGATCTGGTCGATCTGGTGCAAAGCACGACAGCCCCCATGGGCGTTTATTCCAAGTCGCGCGCCAGCCTGGCCGACGTTCAGGAAGGCGACCGCTTCACGCTGCCCAACGACCCCAGCAACCTGGCGCGCGTCCTGCAACTGCTGCAACAGCAACAGGTCATCACCGTCAAGCAAGATATCGACCCCTTGCGCGTAACGGAAAAAGACATCACCTCCAATCCCAAGAAAATCCGCTTTCAGCCGGTCGAGGCGGCACAACTGCCGCGTACCCTTGGTGACGTGGAATTTGCGGTGGTACCGGGCAACTTTGCCATTGCGTCCGGCCTGAAGCTGTCCAGTGCTGTCGCACTGGAGACGCCGCCGGTGCAATACCAGCAGGTGGTGGCCGTACGCGCCGCCGATGTCGATAAGCCTTGGGCCAAGGACCTGGCGGCCGCGTTCAAGTCGCCTTTCTTCGCGGAAGTGCTGGACAAATCCTTTCCCGGCTACGTCCGTCCCGCCGGCTTGTAATGGCCGGCCTTAGGCCATAGAAAAGGGCTGTCCGGCAATTATGCCGGACAGCCCTTTCGTCGTACGTCAGACTGTTTTACTTATTGCTTGGGAAGAGCAAAAACAAACAGCGAGTGCCCGCCGTCCACCACATTTTTCAGTTCGGGTGAAAGCGTCGCTGCAACCGGCGTCTGGGCATTCGGCCCGGTGACAAAAGCCACATACTGCTGGCCGTCGACACTGTAGGTCATGGGGTGGCCGCCAATAGAGGTATTAAGCTTGACGCTCCACAGTTTTGTGCCGTCTTTCTGATCGTAGGCAGCGGCTTCACGCATGCTGTCGCCCGTGAACAGAAGGCCGCCCCCGGTGGTTAGGACCGATGAGCTGAAAATGGGCTTTTGTTTTTTTACCCACAAAAACTTGCCGGTTTTCACGTCGATAGCGAAGACGCGTCCCACGCTGTCCTCGCCCGGCGCAAAAGAGGCCTTCCCGGAAGCCTGGGCGCCCACGGACTCACCCTTGCGGATTTCGATCGGCAGCGGTGTAAGCTCCTTGCAAGAAGAACTCAGCGGCACGTAAAGGGCGTTGGTCATCGGGCTATAGGCGCCGGCCATCCAGAGCTTGCCTAAGTCGCGGCCGCCGCAGACGGTGACCGTGTCGTCAATGGCCTTGGCCATAAGATCGGTATTGGTAATGGCCTTGCCGTCTTTGGTAAAGCCGGAAACCACGTTTTGATATACCGTGTCGCGCGCCCACAGGAGTTCGCCCGTATCGCGATCCAGCACAAACGCGATACCGTTCTTTCCGGGCACCGAGGCAACAACATCGTATTTTTGGCCGGGTTTCACCTTTTTGCTTAGATAGCTGACTTCGTTAGCCGAAGGGGCGATTTCGCTTTCGACCAGGACGCGTTCAAACGGGCTGTCCAGATCCCAGTCGTCGCGTGGAAGGTGCTGGTAATGCCATACGACTTTGCCGGTTTCAGCGTTAATGGCCAGCGTGCTGTTTGTGTAAAGCACATCGCCGCCCTTGGTGCCGCGCAAGACTTCCGGATACGGAAGCGGCATGCCTACACCCCAGAACAGCATTTTGCGTTTGGCGTCGTAGGCACCCGTGATCCATGGGGAGCCGCCCCAGCGGTTCTCGGGAGGCAAGCCGCCCCAGCTATCGTCGACTTCCGGTCCGCCTATGGTGTTCAGGCGCCAGAGCTCCTTACCGGTATTCGCGTCGTGCGCGGTAATAAAGCATTCGCCGGCCGTACCCGCAATGCTGCATCCGGATGTGCCTGTGAAGATCTTGCCGTCGGCGGCCAGCGGGCCGGCGGTGAAGCTATAGCCTTTTTCCCAATCCAGGACTTGCACTTCCCAGGCTTTCTCGCCGGTGGCGGCATTGAGCGCAACCAGCTTGGAGTCCGGGGTGGTCATGTAGACCTTGTCTTTATAGAGCGTTAGCGTGTTGCGCTGACGATTGGCTTGCGCGTCGTGGTAGCCGCCGGTAAACGTAGGCAGTGTTTGCCGGTATTCCCAAATGAGTTCGCCCGTCACCGCGTTCAATGCCTGGACGATGCCACGGTTCATGCCAAGGAACATCACGCCGTCGCGAACCAGTGGCGCCGTTTCCTGCAAGCCGCCGATAGGCATGGACCACGCCCATTGCATGTTCAGTTTGGCGACGTTTTTGGTGTTGATCTGGTCAAGCGGGCTGAACGCCCGATTGTCCACGGTGCCGCGCCACATTAGCCAGTCTTCCGGCGCCGGGTTTAAGACTTCCTGGTCGCTGATAGGGCGATAGTCTTTGATTTGCGCCTGGGCTGAGCAGGCAAGCAGCAACGCTGCCGAAGTGGCTGTGACGAGTTGTCGTAGTTTCATTCTTGTATCCGATTTTCTAAAATGGTGCAGCCATAGAGCGGTGTTCGTTTGGACGGCTCCATGGGTAGGAATAGTGGCTGGCGCGGCTTAACGCTTAGCGTGCCGCCTTGACCTGTTCGGCCGATACGGCACCGAAGTCATTGCTCCAGCTGTTGCGCACGTAGGTGGTCACGGCCGCGATTTGGTTGTCCGACAGTGCTGACCCCAATGCAGGCATGCTGTTCAGGCCCAAAATAACGGTACGCAATAGATCGGAGGTGTTGGCCAAGCGGTCGAATCCGGCAAGCTTCGTTCCGAATGCGCCTTGCCCTTGGGCTCCGTGGCACATGGCACAGGTCGATGCGAAGATATCTTTGCCCAGATCCATGACTTCGGGAAGGACGGGGCCCGCATCGGCCATGGCGGCGGCGGGTTTTTCGACTTCGCCCAAAACCGAGACCATATACCCGACACCGTTAAACGCCTGGCCTTTCATGTCGCCGGGTTGAGTGTCGCCATCGAACAGATACAGCGGTTTGCCCCGATAGGTGACTTGCCGTTTGCCGTTTTTCTCGACCGTGTCGAGTAAGCCGGGTAGAACCATGCGGGCCACGGGGTGTTCCGTTGTCAAGTAAGGTTGCCAATGTTTCATGCAAGCCGCGTCGCATTTCACCTGATTGCCTTGCTCGCCGTCCACAAGCGTATAGAGCGTCCTGCCATTGCCATCAGTGATGAAGGCACTGGTTTTGGGCGCGCTTCCGTGTGCGACGATGGATGGGCTGTTGGCGTTACTGGCATTGCTCTGCGCATTGACAGGCATTGTCAGTAAGGGCAACGCGGCAACTGCCAGCGTGCTGCCAAGGATTTTCAGGTAATGGGAGCTCAATGTGGGCCTCGCTTTTTTGTGGTGAAGAATAAAATGTATCGTGGAAAATAAAAAAAACCGCTTAGGCGCGAACGTAGTGTCGACGGCCATGGCGATTGAGATTAGGCTTCATTGTACCAATGTAGATCGTATGTAGATCAGAGCGCCGCCAGTCCGGCTACGCGGGTATGCCCGAATCGTCGATACGACGCGGTTGATGTGAATCGTGGCGTCCGGTTCGTTTCACGTCAGGACACATTGTGTACACGATTTATCGAGAAGATGCTTTAGGCAGATAGCGTAAGGCGTCAACGGTCTTGCCGTCGTACCGGAGCTCAAAATACAGATTCACGGCGTTGCTTCCCGTGTCGCCCATCGTGGCAATCGTTTGGCCTTGCTTGACTCGCTCACCCTCTTTTACCAATAGTTCTTTGTTGTGGGCATAGACGCTTAGAAAATTCTTATCGTGATTGACGATGAGCATATTGCCGTAGCCGCGCAAGCCGTCACCCGCATAGGCCACTTTGCCGTCCGCCGCCGCTTTGATCGGTGACCCGGCCGCCGCGGCGATGTAGATGGCCTGGCTATTGGATGCCGAGCTTCCCCGCCTGGATGTTCCCTCGGCGGGCCAGATCAGATCAATCGACCGCGGTGCGGCAATCGACGGGCCGTTCGCTGGCGTGGGGGAGGAGCCGGCAGCCAGCCCCGGGCTACCCTTGACCTTTAGAATTTGCCCGACACGAATATGATCGACATCATTCAGCTTATTCAAGCGCTTAAGGGCACTGACGCTTTGTCCATGCTTGCGTGCGATCTGTGTCAGGGTGTCCCCCCTCGCAACGCGGTATTCACCTTCGCCGGGCGGGCGGGTCGTCCCGCATGAGGCCAATAAGGCGATCACGCTTAAAGCGGCAAGAAGCCGAACAGAGGGGGCAAAGCTCAAAGTATGCTCAGAACGGTGGAACCAAAGGGACAGTGTCGGTAGTAGCATTGATCAGAAGTGCGCCCGCGTCTCGGATGGCGGCCCGAGAGCGTAACGAAGAATGGAGTGTAAAGGGTGGTGCTTGGGATAACCATACTACAACCACCGCTTCGGGCAAAACGCGCGTTTCTCAGGAAGGTTACCGCCAAGTCCCGTACCAGCCGTTGGAAGACCTGGTTTGGTTTATCGCGCGGCCCATCGCCGGTAACCCTGCGCACGCAGTATGCAGGCCGGACATTGTCCACATCCATAGCCCCAGGCATGCAAGGTCTCGCGATGATTCAGGTAGCAGGTGTGGGTTTCGGTACGCACCAGTTCCACCAGCGCGGCCCCGCCCAGTTGCTGTGCCAATTCCCAGGTATCGGCTTTGTCCAGCCACATCAAGGGGGTTTCAAGTGTCAGGGGGCGGTCCACACCCAGGCTCAGTGCCACCTGCAAGGCCTTGAGGGTATTGTCGCGGCAGTCCGGATAGCCCGAGTAGTCCGTCTGCGACATGCCGCCCACCAGCACGTCCAGCCCGCGTCGGTAGGCCAGTGCGGCGGCCAGCGTGAAGAACAGCAGATTGCGGCCCGGCACAAACGTGTTGGGCAGGCCGTCGGCCTGCATGGCAATGGCCACGTCATCGGTCATGGCGGAGCTGCCCAACTGTCCGAGTACATTCACATTCAGCAGATGATCGTCGCCCAGACGCGGCGCCCAGTCAGGTTGCTGCGCGGCCATACCGCGGCGCAGCGTGGTGCGGCAATCCAGCTCGACACGATGGCGCTGGCCGTAGTCGAAGCCAATGGTCTCGACATGGCCGTAATGTGTCAGCGCCCAGGCCAGGCAGGTGGCGGAATCCTGGCCGCCGGAAAACAGGACCAGGGCGCGGCGATGGGGCTGCCAGGGCGTGGTCATGCCTGGGCCAAGATGGCATCGCGCCGCTTCATGATGCGGATGATGGCGTTCAGGGCGACGCCGTACATGGGTACAAAGAGCAGCAGGCTCACGGCGAGTTTGATGACATAGTCGACGATGGCGATTTCGCCCCAATGTTCGGCCATGAACGGGTTGCTGCTGCGCCAGAAGGCGATGCCGAAGAAGGCGGCCGTATCCAGCGCCTGACCGAACACCGAGGCTGCCGCCGGCGCCACCCACCACTGTATGTGCTTGCGGCGCATGCGGTCGAACACTTGCACGTCCAGCAACTGGCCCAGCACGTAAGCGGCGAAGCTGGCGAAGGCGATGCGAAACACGAAGCTGTTGAATTCGGCCAGAGTGTCAAGGCCGTTGAAGCGGCCTTCATGGAACAGTACCGACACGATGTAGGACGCGATCAGCGCGGGGATCATGGCCCGCGTTATCACGCTACGTGCCTCGGCCTTGCCGATCAGGCGCACGGTCAGGTCGGTGGCCAGGAAAACAAAGGGGAAGCTGAAGGCGCCCCAGGTGCTGTGAAAGCCGAACAGGTCGATGGGCAATTGCACAAGGTAATTGCTGGAAATGATGATGAGGATGTGGAACGCTACCAGCAGCGCAAGATAGGACGATACCCGCGATGGCGGGACGGATGGCGATGTCATGATGAGCCTTTTTAATGAATGGGGTTAGGGAACCCATGAAGGAAATGCGAGCGGGTATTGTACGACGAGTTGGCTTGGGGCGGAAATGCCGAAGCTTCTTTAGGGAATATTAATTATCCAATTTTAAAAAATTGAGACGTAGCAAAGTATCGCGACCGAGTTCGACGACTGAGTCGATCAAAGAGCTGCGAGTCGTCGTCGCATAAGAAATATAAAATTCCGCCGCGGCAATGGGCGGTTCGCATTTCAGGGCCCGCACCGTACCCGTGGCCAGCATTTCTTGAATTAAAGGCAAGGGCAAAATGGCAATCGCATGGCCCGCTGAAACCAAGCGAGCGATGAGTGCGAGTGAGTTGCTGGTATTTAAGGACTGTATGCGTACACCTCCGCTACCCAGCCAACTCTCGACCACCGCGTGCAAAGTGGACGGGGCTGAATGTGTCGCGATATTCATACCTTGTGCATCCTCGGGACGAAAGGGATCTGCATGTATAGGCTGTGAGGGCGAGGCGACCCACGAAAAAGGCATCCAGCCAATAAAAACATCTGAGACATCGGGGCCTGTGGATGGGTTAGTCAGCAAGGCTATGTCTAGTTCTTTGGCGTTAAGTTTTTGGTTGAGCACCGAGCCGACATCTACCGTGATTTCTAGCTCCAAAGAGGGGAAGTGCTCTTTGAGTTCAGCAATGATAGCGGTCAGGCCGACGGTAGCAGAGCACTCGTCAGCACCCAGCCGCAGTTTGCCTGTTTGATGGCGGCTTTTGCGAAAGTACTCAAGTTGGCGGCTGCTATGGAGTGCCTGTTCTGCATGGCGCAACGCCGCTATGCCCGTCTCTGTCAGAGTTAGGCGTTGCCGTGCCCGATCAAACAGCTTGGATTCCAACGTGGTTTCCAGTTCACGTATACGTGCAGATACGGCAGGCTGCGTCAGGTGTAGATGGCGGGCAGCCGCGTGAATACTGCCTAAATGGGCAGCCCAATAAAAAGCTTCCAACTGGCTAAGGGTTATCCGCATGATAAGGAAAATCTCTCAAGTAGGCTGGAATTATTGATTATTCGGTCTAAAAGGGGCGTGATACTCTGCCTTCAACTTTGGGTTGTTTTCTTTCTTTTCATTATAGTGATGCGCCAGTATGTACCGGATTCATTCTCTTCCTCTTCAAGTAAATCCTGATGCCTTGGCGCTCTTGCAGCAAGCTGAGCCAGCAACGATAGGCCATTTTCGGGCTAGCGGATTCATGGATGCTGGCATACGAGCGCACAGTCAGAGTTTGCGCGTAACAGGGACGGCTGTCACGGTGCGGATGCCGGGAATCGATGGCGGAATATTGCACTATGCCATGGGATGTGTGCGGCCTGGCGACATATTGATTATTGATCGTTGTGGTGAAGCGGTCACCGCTGCCTTTGGGGGGGCGATGGCGTATGCCGCATTGCAGGCTGGTGTGGGGGCCTTGATTGTGGACGGCTTGGTGACGGACCTGGGCGAGTTGCGTGAGCATGGGGTGCCGGTCTGGTCGCGTGGCCCCTCGGTGGTGACGACTCGCGTGTTGGGACAGGAAGGCGAGTTCTGTGCACCTATCAGTTGTGGTGGCGTGGTGGTCCGTCCGGGTGACGCCGTTTTGGCCGATGAAAACGGGGTGTTGATTCTACCGCCCCACGATCTACAAGCGGCAGCAAAACAGGCGATTCAATTTCAAGAGCAAGAAAAGCAGACATTGGCTCGCTTGCGGGCAGGAGAAAAGTTTCCCGATATTGTGGGGTCACGTTCGCTGATTATGAAAAACATGATTAGCGAAGGTATTTAAATAAGTTAAATAAGTGAGTGTTCTGCCAGTAGGCAGGGAGGAGAAAACCATGAAAAAAATAGCATTGGTACTAGCAATGGCCGCATCCAGTTATTCAGTGGCAGCGGCCGATTTACCCAAAACTCATTTCAAAGTAGTTGGGGGCGGAAGTCATAACTACACCTATGGTGTTGTTGAAAAACCATTCTGGGAAGAAACGATCAAGCAAGCCTCAGCAGGTCAGGTGACCGCCGACATAACAGGTTTGGCTGAAAGTGGGCTTAAAGGTCCGGAAGTTATCCGCCTGATGCGTAGCGGTGCATTAGACGTGGGCATGGGCGTATTTGCTTATGTCAGTAGCGATGATGCCTTGCTGGAAGGCGGCGATTTACCGGGGATGGCTCCTGATATTGAAACCGCTCGCAAGATCGCACAGGCCTATCGTCCGGTGTTAGATAAGCGTATGAGTGAGCGTCACGGCATTAAATTGCTTGCGACAGTGGCCTATACAGCACAAGTGTTTTTCTGCCGTGAGCCGGTCGATCAATTATCCGACCTTAAAGGCCGCAAGATCCGTACACGTGGACGGAATATGGCAGATTACGTGACGGCCCTGGGCGCTACATCTATTACGTTACCGTTTGCCGAGGTGGTCACGGCCTTGCAAACCGGGGTGATCGACTGCGCGGTCACCGGTATTGGTTCGGGTAATGCTGCTAAATGGTATGAAGTTGCGAATAATCTCTATAACTCGCCTATCGACTGGTCGGTTGGTTTTTATGGGGTTGGACTGAAGCGCTGGCAAAAACTGAACCCGACTGTACAAGCTTTTATGCAAGAACAGGCCAATGTGCTGGAACAGCGTTTGTGGGACGAAACCAAGCGTGAAAATGATTATGCCTTGGCATGTAACACCGGGCAAGGGGAGTGCCAAGTTCATACCAAAACGACGATGAAGGCCGCTGCGCCTACTGCGCAGGAGCGGGAAGAGCTCCGTTCTGTCGCGCTGAAAGTTGCTCAGCAATGGGGCAAGTTGTGTGGTGCTGCGTGCGTGAAAGAGTGGAACGAGACGGCGGGGAAAGTGGCCGGCGTTCGTATCGAATAACCGTCAGGGCAGCCAGTAGGGAAAAGCGATGAAACGAGAGCCATTGGCACCATTGCGTGCGCTGGATAAGGTAGCAGGTATAGGGGTCTGGATAGGGGGGCTGTGTTTGCTTGCCTCTGCCTCTCTGATTGTTTTGGACTTGTCATTGCGCAAGCTGATGGGGTGGTCTCTGGGAGGTGCAGACGAGATCGCTGGTTATGTACTTGCCATAGTCAGTGCCTGGGCTTTTCCCATCACTCTGCTGCGTCGCTCGCACATTCGTGTCGATGTCTTGTACTCGCACGCCCCCAGTGCCAGACTAGTTGTCGCCTCTAAATAAATCGTTTTATTACGCAGAGGCAATAATGAGCGCAGCATATTCTGAAGCATTCATCGAACAGGC